>Ga0070683_100004997_pt1 | contig 11010 bp, 8 predicted proteins | sample KBSC713LmetaG_FD_64662 | JGI IMG/M metagenome (GOLD analysis project Ga0070683, IMG submission 64662) | Corn rhizosphere microbial communities from Kellogg Biological Station, Michigan, USA - KBS C7.1-3L metaG | ecosystem: Host-associated > Plants > Roots > Rhizosphere ...
CGGCCGGCACCGCACCGCGACCACCGCGTCCACGCCCGCCGGCACCGCCGCCAGCGTTCACGGGCACAGGTGCGCCGTTGTTGCACCAGTCGAAACCACCGCGACCGCCACCGCCACCACCGCCACCGCCGCCCCCACCGCCAGCTACGGTTTCAGTCGCCGTCGGATTGGCCTCGCCGCGGCCACGGAGATCCGTGCCGCTCTCGCCGGCTTCGATCTGCACGTAGACGACGCTCGGGCTCGACGCCGCGACGGCGAGCGCGATGCGACCATACGTGCCGGGCGGCAAACCGTTCGTGAGCTTCTTCCACGTCTTACCCGCATCTTCCGTCTTCCAGACCGCGCTGCCCGGACCGCCGCCGTTGAAGCAGCAGCTCGTGCGACGACGCTGATAGCTCGCCGCGTAGAGCACGTTCGAGTTCGACGGATCGATCGCGATGTCCGTGAAGCCCGTGTTCTCGTCGATGTACTTGATCTTGTTCCACGTTTTTCCGCCATCGGTCGTCTTGAAGACGCCGCGCTCTTCGTTCGCTCCAAAGAGGTGACCGGGCGACGCGACGTACACCACCTCGGGATTCTTCGGATCGATCACAATGCGCGCGATCGTCTGCGTTTCCTTGAGACCGATATTCGTGAACGTTTTTCCGCCGTCGGTCGACTTGTAGATGCCGTCGCCGAATGACGCCGTCTGGCGGTTGTTCGGTTCGCCCGTACCGACGTAGACGATGTCGGGATTGCTGGGATGGATGGCGATGTCGCCGATCGACGCGGTAGTGTACGACTGGAAGACGGGGCGGAAGGAAACGCCGTTGTCCTCCGACTTGAACACGCCGCCGACAGCGTATCCGATGTAAATGACGTTCGGGTCGCTCAGCGACACTTCGATGTCGTCGAGGCGGCCTCCCATGCTCGCTGGTCCGATGGATCGGAACCGGAAACTCGAGAGCAATGGATTGGCCGACAGATTGAAGCTTGCCTCGCTCCGCTGGCCGCGTCCCTGCGCCGCCAGTGGGATGGAGGCGGCGACGAGTGGGAGCGCGGCGATCGGCGCGATGTGCCGAAACGCGAATCGCATGAGAGCATCATCCTATTTGAAGGGCGCCCCAATTATGTCGGATGAATCGCGAGTTAGCGAGTCAACCGGGCGGGCAAGAAACGTCCAACGTTGCACACAGTGCCCGCGTAAAGCGCGTGCGGTTGCGGCCCGTGGAGCGGGACGATGAGCCCGGTGTCGAGAAACGTGGTCGAAGGCAAGAGGGCGAAGTTGTTCGCCACCGACCCGCCAAGAGAAAGCTGCGCTGGCGGCGCATCCCGAACTTGAAGAGCGTTGGTGTAGAAAAAACCGGCGCGGAGTGATCGGAATGATCGCGCTCGACGCCGGTCTCTAACTCGAACCAGCCGGGTGCGACTGTCCCGGCGTGAGTGGCGACGGTCGGCCGCTCAGGCTGGACCGCGTGCCCTCATTTGGCCGCGGTTGGTGGCCGGAGCCAAGGGTTCTCGGCGCCCTTCTCGAAGGCGTCGACGTCCTCGAAATACCGACGGGCCATCTCCGCTGATGCCGGATTCGTGTAGACCTCGGCGACCGGATGTTCGATTACGCGAGCAAAAATGTCGGCGACGTCTTCGACGGTCTGCACGTGGGGGCCGGAATACATCGGGGTGTCGGGCGGCGAGCCAATCGCGTTCCGTCCGAACCAGGTTCCAACCACGCCGGGCATGACCAGCGTGACGTGAATGTCCGGGTGACTGACGCGCAGCTCCATTCGCAGATTCGCGGTCAGTGCGTTCACGGCGGCCTTGGCGGCGTTGTAAGCCGATCGAAAGGTCGCGAGGGGTACGCGGCCGAGAAACGATGAGACGTTGATGATCTGCCCGCTGCCACGCTGCTTGAAATGCTCGACGGCGACCTGCATTCCATAGACGACCGATTTGACGTTCACGGCGAAGATCGCGTCGAGGTCTTCGTCAGTCAGCTGCTGGACGGACCTCGTGATTCCCCGCCCTGCGTTGTTGATCCAGACGTCGTAACTGCCGAAGGCGTCGATTGCGGCGCGCGACAATTGCTCGATGTCGGTTCGCCGCGTGACGTCGGTCTCGACGACGAGCGTCCCTGCGGCGCCGAGGCGGGTCGCCTCGGCCGCGACCGCATCGAGACGTCCGCGCTGCCGGGCCGCCAACACCAGCCGATGCCCGTCGCGCGCCAGCCGATGCGCAACGCCCTCGCCGATGCCGGCGCTCGCCCCGGTGATCACGATCGTCTTGTTCGCCATTCAGTCTGCCCTCGCGTTGTTGAGGCAAGATAGTGGTATCGACTTTCGACGGCTCAGCTTAGAGCTTTCAGTCCTGAAGGCTTCAGACACGACCTATACCGAGCGGTACATGTGGACTCCACAAGAGAACAAAGAAGGCTACGACAAGGGCTCGGCGATGTCGTACGTCGGTGACCTGCGAGGGCGGCTGATGCCCTACTTCGGAACGGCGGACAACAACGTGCATCCGTCGAACGCCATGCAGCTCATCCAGGCGCTGCGGCGCGCCGGAAAGAGCTTCGATCTTCAAGTCGGGCCTGATCACGGCCACTCGGCACTCAATGGGCAACGCATGATGGAATTCTTCATCGAGCATCTCGTCGTGCACGCCGGCTCGTCAAAGGCGAACTGAGCGTGTTCTCGGGAGAACAGATCGCGGAGCTTCTCGAATCGCTCGGCGTGACGCACGTCGTGACGGTGCCGGACAGCACGATCGGGCAATGGCAGGGCGCGATCGAGCGGCGCGGGGCCACACGTGTCGTGCGCGTCTGTCGAGAGGGTGAGGCGTGGCAGATCGCCGCCGGACTGTACATGGGCGGGGCGAGCCCGCTGGTGATGATTCAGTGCACCGGCCTGTTCGAGTCGGGCGACGCAATTCGCAACGCGGTGCACGATTGGAAGCTGCCGTTGTTCGCGATCATCGGATACCGGAGCTACTTGAATCAGGACACGCTCCCCGGTGACACCTGCCTCGTCTTCACCGAGCCGACGCTCGACGCGTGGAAGATCGATTACCGGCTGATAACGGCGCCCAATCAGTTTCCGCAGATCGCGGAGCACTTCAAGACGTCGCGTGATCGCTGCGCCGCGGGCGCGATCGTCATCGCCGAAGGCAAGGCCTGATATGATGTCGGCCAAGGAGGCGCTCGCTGTCGTACACACGCTGCGCGGCAATGACGATGTCGTGATCACGACGATGACGCCGGCGCGCGACTGGATGACGATGGCGCAAAGCCCACTCGATCTCGTCCTCGTCCCGTCGGCGATGAGTCACGCGACGTCGATGGGGCTTGGTCTCGCGCTCGCGCAACCTGAGCGTCGCATCATCGTGTGCAACGGCGACGGGTCGATGCTGATGAACCTCGGTTCACTCGTCTCGATCGCCGAGGCGCAAGCGGCGAACCTGACCATACTCGTGTTCGACAACGGGACGTACGAGGTCACCGGCTCGCAGCGAGTCCCCGGTGCGGGAAGCGTCAACTTCCTTCAGATCGCCGACGGCGCCGGCTTTCGCGCGACATTTCAATTCTCTGATATCGATACTTGGAAACGGGGTGCGCGCAACGCGCTGTTCGCGCCCGGGCCGACGTTCATCTGGCTGCGCGTCGAGCCGGTCGTCGGCTTGCCCGGTCCGAAGTCGCCCGGACCGGCGGGGGCGCGGGCGACGGCGTTCATGGAGGCGCTCCGGGCGCGGTAGGTGTCGCTCGAGCCGGAGCTCCTCCGCGTTCGCTGCTTCTCCGCGTCCTCTCCGTCGAGCAGTTCAGAGAGCCAGATCGTCTATTCCGACCGAATCGACCTGACCGGATCGGCGTTTGCTGCTCGTCGCGCCGGACCAAATGATGCCGCCGCCGCGACGGTCGCGATCGCGACGACGACTCCGCCAAGGGCAACCGGGTCGACGGCGCGAACGCCGTAGAGGATGCTGCTCAACCCGAGGCCGATGAGAATCGCGACGGCCAGGCCGATGGCGGTTCCTGCGGCTACGTGGCGCCCGTTTTCCCAGAGGACCATGGCGATGATACGCGTCCGGGTCGCGCCGAGCGCGGCGCGAATTCCGATCTCGCGCGTACGCCTGGATACCGAGTAAGACGCCACTCCGTAGATGCCCGCGGCCGCGAGCACCAGCGCGAGTGCGCCAAAGGTGCCGAGGAACGTTGCGCCGAGGCGCACCGGAAGGAGTGTGATCGACATGTCATCGACCATTCGAACGACGGCCGGCGGAGGCAGCTGTGGGGTCGCGTCTCGCAAGAGTGCCCAAATGGTCCGTCGCATCGTCGCAACGTCGGCCGTCGTGCGCAATTGCAGCGTCATCTCGGCGCGATGCTCCGCCTGGGTGAACGGCAGGTAGATTGTCGGCTTCGGTGATTCACCGGGCATTACGTAGTTCGCGTCGCGTGCGATGCCGACGACCTGATAAAGTCGGCCATCGCCCCACTTGAATCGTTTGCCGAGGACATCGCCGCTGGGCCACAGCCGACGCGCCGCCGTCTCATTGACCACGGCGACTGGCGTCGAGGTGCTATCGTCGGTCTCCGCGAACTCGCGCCCGCGAAGAATTGGCGTTTGAAGCGTGGCGAAGAATTTTGGTGCGACGACATTGAAGTAGACCATCGATCCGGCGCGCCGGTCGCTCTGGACTGCGGCACCTTCCGGTATGGCACGCGATTCCATGTTGCTTCCCGAGAGCGGAACGACGGCCGCAAGCGTCGCCGAACTGATAGACGGCATTGCCGACGTCTCACGCATGATCCGCGCGAAGATCGCGGGAGGATTTGCACGGCCGCCAAGCAGCGAGAGATCAATGGTCGCGTCGATGACGCCGTCGGCCCGGAAGCCGGGATCGACCGTCCGCGAGCTCGCCAGACTCCGCAGAAAGAGCGATGCGACCGCGAGCAAGACGACGCACAGCGCTGCTTGCCCGACGACCAGCGCACCGCGACGCCTGACTCTCCCAACGCGCGCGTCGGAGCCTTTGAGCATGGCAACGACATCCGTCGACGTGGCACGCAGCGCCGGCGCGAGACCAAACACAATCGTCGTGAGAAGACAGAGCACCGACGTGAACAGCACGACGCGGAAATCCGGCTGAAGGAAGGTGATGTCGACGCCGGCCTCGGGCGGCAAGATCGAAGGGAGCGCTCTGGTGATCGCTCGCGCGACAGCGAAGCCCGCCACTCCTCCAATCGCGGCGATCATCAAACTTTCGGTGAGCAACTGTCGGACGAGCCTCGTCCCGTTCGCGCCGATAGCCAGACGCACGCCAAACTCCCTGCGCCGGTTGGCGGCCCGGCCAAGCAGCATGTTGGCGACATTCGCGCACCCAATCAGCAACACCAAGCCGACCATCGTCATGAGGAACGCCGAACCCACGGCAAATCCGGCGCGTTCCTCGGCGTTGACGCCCCGAATGTGATCGAGGCGGACGGTCATTCCACCGTAGCGCGCCGTATCAGTCAACACGAGCTGTCGAGCGAGACCGCGCAGTTCCGCTTCACCGCTGCCCATATCGACGCCGCGGTGCAAACGACCGGTCGTGTAGAAGCTGCCGCCAAATTCCGCGAGCGGTTGGCCAGTCAGCAGCGGCATGATCGAATGCGGAATGAACAGCTCCGGCGCCCAACCGAGTACGGAGCTTCGAAACGCGGGCGAAGCAACGCCGATGATCGTCACGGGATGATCGGCGACCGAGATCGTACGACCGAGCACCGCCGAGTCTCCGGCGAACCGACGTTGCCAGAACGCGTAGCTGATCACGACGACCGGCGGCGCGGCGGCATCGCGGTCATCGCTGTCGAAGGCACGGCCCGTTGCCATCGTAACGCCGAGCGCCGGGAAGAAGCCGCGCGTGACGAACGATGCGCGAGCGCGTTCGGCGTCCGCATTGGTGGCCGGCCTGAAAGACATCACCTGATATCGCTCGCCGACGATGTAGTCGAAGGAGACGGCGTGGTCGCGAAGCCAAGACAGCTCTTCCCACTGAAAGGGGCTGTGATGGTTCTGGTAGACGCGAACCAGTCGATCGGCGTTGGCCCCGGGAATTGGCCGGAGCAGCAGCGCGTTCACGACGGAGAACATCGTCGCGTTCGCGGCGATGCCGAGGGCGATCGAGATGGTCGCAACGACGAGGAACGCCGGACTGCGACGCAGTCCACGCGCGGCGTACCGAACGTCTTGCACGACCGTTTCGAGAATGGCCAAACGACCTCGCTGGGTGGAATACCGTTGATCGAGATGCTGGACGACCTCTCGAACGCGTGAGACATCGCCAAAGCGGCGCGCCGCCTCGACGCGTGCCGCTTCGCGAGACATGCCGCGCGCGACCAGGTCTTCGATGGACGACTCGAGGTGATCGCGCAGCTCGTCGTCGAGATCCGCGGCCGGATTCGGGCGGAGGAAGCGAAGGTAGCGCCGCCAGGCCGGCTCGCGCGTCTGCGAATGGTCTTCGTCGCGTCGCATGGTTCGCTCAGGCTCGGCGTGGCTCGGCGTACAAGACCTTTCCGACGGCGTCGACGAGCCGTTCCCAGCTCTCGGTGCGCGCGCGGAGCATGCGACGGCCGAGTGGGGTGAGACGATAGTACTTCGCGCGGCGATTGTTCTCGCTCACGCCCCACTCGGCGGCGATCCATTCGCGGTGTTCCATCCGGTGCAGCGCCGGGTATAGCGCGCCCTCTTCGACCTCGATCCCGCCGGCCGTCGCCTCGCGCACGAAGCGTGCGATCCCGTAGCCGTTCATCGGGCCTTGAGACAACGTCTTGAGAATGAGCACGTTCAGTGTGCCCTGGATCAGATCAACGTCTCGGTCGGCCGCCACCGGCCCTCCCATAGTACCGTGAGGGGACTAGGATACCTTCCCTAGTACGGTTAGGGCAACAACGGGGTTTCAATCGGCGACTCGGCGACTCGGCGGCTCGCTTACGGTCCGACGCTCAGGATCCCGATTGCGCCCTTTTGGCCGTGGCCAAAACCGTGGTTTACGAACGGGAATTCGCCGGGAACTTCGCAGACGAGCTCGTACACCATGCCGCCGCCCGGCGGCACACTGAACGTCTGCACGCCGACCAACGGGCTCGCCGGCGGCGCGCCGATGTAGACACGGTCGAACTGCTCGCCGACGATGTGGAAGTTGCACGGATGCGACGGTCCGGCGCTCACGACCCAGAAGCGCACATGATCTCCGACTTTGACGCGGATCGGATCCTTGATGTATTGGCTTGGGCGTCCGTTGAAGGCGACGAAATCCGGGAGCATGTTCAACATCTTTTGATAGTCGGATGCGCGGAGTCCGTTGGCCGCGTCAGACAAATAGTACTCGTTCTGCACGAGCACGAATTCTTTCGCCGGCGGAAGCGGCTCGCGCGGCGAAACAATGATCGCGCCGAACATCCCCGAACCGATGTGCATGAGTACGGGCGCCGTGCCGCAGTGATACATGTAGGCGCCGGCGTACTTTGGCTTGAAGGTGAAGCTCACCGACTGACCCTTGGACACCGATCGGAAGGCTTGCTTCGGATCGATTTGCGCGGCGTGGAAATCCATCGAGTGGGGAATGTCAGCGTCGTTCGTGAGCGTGAACTCGACGGTATCGCCGACACGACAATGCACGAATGGACCGGGGATGTCCCCCTCGAAGGTCCAGCCGGCAATTACGGTGTCGTCGGAAATGCGAACCGGCGCCTCGCGCGCATGCCAGCTCAGTTGAACCCGGCCGGTCGTTGACGCCGGAGGCAAAGTCGGATCGACTCGCCGATAAGGCACGGTCTGCGCACCTTGTGTCGCCGAGCCGGTGGCCGACGTGCCGGCGCGGTGCTCGCTCTTCAGGACGGCCGAGTCGAGCCGGCTATCAGAGTTGTGTGGCTGGCGCGGCTCGCCGCGACCCGCTGTGCTCGCAGCGCGCTGTGAATCGGAGCGAGTCTGCTGTCCGCTCGGGGAACAGGCGACAAGCGCCGCTCCCGCCGCGGGTATCGCCAACGAGAGCGCCGATGCGCGGCTGAGAAAGGTGCGGCGATCGGTCAATTCGGCGTCGCCAAGGCTTCGATCCAGTTCGTCGGTCACGGCGGCACTCCGGGCGTGGTCGCGGCAGGCTGCAAGTTTTTGAATCGCGCGGTTCGGCGCAGCCGCCGTACCGCCGAGCCTATTCGCTGGCCTCTTCCGCCGCGTCGCCGTGCTTCACGATGTCGCCGGTCTTGAACAGGATGCCCTTCAGCGTCTCTCGCCACTTCGGCTTCTGGCGTAGCAAGAACTCCAGATCCATCCCGAAGTGCTTCATCTCTTCGTGCTGAGCGTTGCGCATGATGGCGACCGCGTCCTTGTTCTTCTCGAGCGCGAGGCGCTGCTCGTACCAGCCAATCGCCTCGGCTTCTTCAGTCAGCGACGCAATCATGCGCGCGAACGTCCGACTCGCCTCCGGAAGTTCTTCCGGAGGCTCATGGTATTGGTCGAAACCCAAGGATCATTCCTCGCGAAGTGCCACGTTCGGATCGAGTCCAGCCGCGCGTCTGGCGGGCACAAAGCACGCCAGGCTGGCGATGATCACGAACAGGATGGCGATCGCGGCGTACGTCAGGGGATCGGTCGGCTTGATCGAGACCAACATGTCGGCCTTCTGCATCACGCTGGTCAGGGCCAGCGCCGCCATCAAGCCCGTCGCAATTCCGATCGCGCTGAGTCTCAATCCCTGACCGATCATGAGACGGAAGATGCTGTCACCCGTCGCGCCGAACGCCAGGCGAACGCCGATCTCGGCCGTGCGCTGACGGACCGTGGTCGATAGAACGCCGTAGAGACCGATCGCCGCCAACACCGCCGCCACGACGGCGAAAACGGCGATGAGCACGAGCGAGAAGCGGGTCGGCGCCATCGCGCGATCGACATAATCGCTCATCGGCTTGAGCTCGCCGACGGGAACCAGCGGATCTACGTCGGCCACCGCCCGACGCACTTCGGGGGCGAGGCGCGCTGGATCTCCGTTGGTCCGAACGGCCCATCGATTCGCAGCGCCGAAACCGAACATCCCTTCCGGAAGAAATGCCGCCTCGCGACCAGGAGACGAAAGGGTGAGATGACGCACGTGGTCAACGACACCGATGACCTGATACATCTGGGCTTCGGGGGTCGTAATCCGCGAGAACATCTGCTTGCCGATGATCGATTGCGGGGTCTGACCGGGAAACGCCTTCGCCGCGAGATCGCGATCGATTATGATGGCGCGCGAACTCGTGTCGTTCTCGGCGGCGTTGAACGTTCGGCCCGCGATGATTCTGACGTGCATCGCTTGGAAGAAATTCGGCCGAATGATGTGGGTCGTCGCTTGCTGGAAAAGCGACGGATCGTTCTGCGCCGCTACCGGGCCCCAGCGCATGTTCGCGTCCTGGCCGTCGAGCGGAAGCGGCGATCCCGCCGTAACGCCCGTGACGCCGGGGATCGCCGCAAAACGCTGCGCGAGATTGTTTCCGTAGGCCTGTGACTCGCCCGGCGTGCGCGCGCGGTTGTTGAACGCGGTGAAGGTGAGAACGCCTTTCGGGTCGAAGCCGGGGTCGACGTTGGCGAGCGCCACGAAGCTGCGCAGCATCAGTCCCGACCCGATCAGCAGCACGAACGAGAGCGTCACCTCGGCAACGACAACGCCCTGCCGAAGGTATTTCCCGGCATGGAGTCCGGGCGCCCTGCCGCCTGCCCGCAACGTCTGCGACAGATTCGGGCGCGACGCCCTCAGCGCGGGAAGTATTCCAAAGATCAGCGCGGAGACGACCGCCAGGGCGACGGTGAAGCCGAGCACCATGCCGTCGATGGAGACATCCTCGACGCGGGGGAAGCTCGCGGGTGCGATACTCACGAGAAGGTCGACGCCGAGTTTTGCCAACGCGAGTCCGAGCAACGCGCCGCCGCCGGCAAGCACGAGGCTCTCGGCAAGCATCTGCCGGATCAACGTCACGCGGCTGCCGCCCAACGCCGATCGCACGGCGAGCTCGCGTTCGCGCGACGCCGCGCGGACGAGCAAGAGGTTCGCGACGTTGGCGCAGGCGATCAGCAGCACGAATATCACGGCGCCCATGAGCGCGAGTATCGCGGGACGCACTTCGCGCACGATGTCTTTCGCCATCGGCTCGATGCGAATGCCAAGGTTGGCGGCTTTGACGATCGGAACGAGATCGCGCAGATACCCGGCGAGTTTGTCGGCCTGGGCTTGAGCGACGGCAAGATTTGCGTCCGGCCTGAGACGGCCGACGAGACGCAGAAAGACGTTGAGGCGCGATTGCGTGGGCCAATCGATCCGGAAGACTTGGTAGAGCTCCGGCTGCACCGGAATGCCCGTTCCCGAAGGGAAAACGAGCTTGAGGTCCGGTGATGCCACACCGACGACGGTCGCGCCCCGACCGTTCACTTGAATGGTCTTGCCGATCACCGCGGAATCGCCGCCGAACTTCCTCATCCAAAACGAGTGGCTGAGTATCGTCATCGCCGGGAGGCGCGGCGGCGGCGGTGCGTTCGGATCCGGCGGACCGGTACGGCGCGGGTCCGGTGTGCCGTCCGCTTCAACGAAATTCCGCCCGAATACGATCTTCGTGCCGAGTGTCGTGAAAAAGTTCGGTGTAACGCCCGCGGCCACGATCTGCTCGGCTTTTCCATCGTCGCCGACGAATGCCGTCGGTCCCGAGCTGATGCCCGCGATGCTCTCGAAGGCGGTCAGCTGCTGCTTGACATCGAGGAGGTCGCCGCCCGGCCAGGGGAAGTTGAAGACGCGGCGTGTGCGCAGGTCCGCCTGAATGGTGGCCAGGCGATCGGGGTGTACGTAGGGGAGTGGCCGCAGGAGCAGCGCATTGACCACGCTGAAGATCGCGGTGCTCGCACCGATGCCGAGCGCGATCGTGAGGATTGCGGTGACGGTGAACGCCGGGTGTTTGCGCAGCGTTCGAATCGCGAAGCCGAGGTCTTTGGAGATCATCGTGGAGAGACGGACTCGAGTGCGGGGGGGGAACGCGAG
>Ga0070683_100004999_pt1 | contig 11007 bp, 7 predicted proteins | sample KBSC713LmetaG_FD_64662 | JGI IMG/M metagenome (GOLD analysis project Ga0070683, IMG submission 64662) | Corn rhizosphere microbial communities from Kellogg Biological Station, Michigan, USA - KBS C7.1-3L metaG | ecosystem: Host-associated > Plants > Roots > Rhizosphere ...
GGCCATGAGCGCGGACAGCATATCTCCGATCCGTTCTTCATGACCCTGATCGGTTGCCTCGCCGACGAACTGACCGAGCGCGGCTTCGATCTGGTCCTTTCTCGCGTGATCCCGGATCGCGACGACTGGTTGCAAAGGATGATCGACGCCGACCGTGTGGACGGCTTCATCGTCATCGGCCAATCCGACCAGTCGAAGGTCCTCGACGCGGCCGCGCAGACCTACCTGCCGATGGTCGCATGGGGTGCCTTCGTGCAGGGCCAGGTTCATTGCTCGGTGGGCACCGACAATTACCTGGGCGGGCGACTGGCAACGCAGCACCTGATCGAACGCGGTTGCAAGAGCATCGCCTTTCTCGGCGACACGCAGGCAATCGAGCTGTCGCTGAGGCTGGAAGGCGCCCGCGCCGCGGTCGCGGAGGCTGGCAGCGGCGTCGAGTTGATCGAGATCCCGACCCACCTTGCCGCGGAGCTGAGCGGCGAGGACATTGCCGCCTTTCTCGACAGTGCAGAGCGGCCGCCCGACGGCTTCTTCGCTGCGTCCGACATGATCGCGCTTACCGCCATCCAGGTTCTCGCGGGGCGCGGATTGTCGGTCCCTGCCGACGTGCGCGTGATCGGCTACGACGACCTGGCGATTGCCCGGAGCAGTGTTCCGCCATTGACGACGATCCGGCAGGATATTGCCAGCGGCGCATCGCACCTCGTCGAAAACTTGTTCAAGCGGATCGAGGGCAGGCCGACCGGGTCGGTCGTGCTCAATCCCGAGCTGATCGTGCGCGCTTCGACATGATGCGCGCGCATCGGCCACTCCTATGAAGAAAAAGCGCAGCTTATCATGCAATCGATTGCGCCGAGCGCTCGCGCCCCGTATCAGGTAGCGGGGTCTGCTCAAGCGCCAGCTGACGAGCGACGCACCGCAGCATTTTCGGGGTCGGCTTTTCCGCTGACGTCAGGCGAGGGCATGAAACATTGGTAGAGCCGTATTCTGCAATGTCGGATGACGCCCCCGGAATGACCTCAATTGCGAGCTGGACTGCCGACCAGGTCAGGGCCATCGCGCCGGGTTCGGGCGGCGTTGCGCCGCTGATCCGCGATGGCGACTTCAAGCGCGTTTCGCCCGAGCTCGATGTGTGGGATGCGTGGCCGGTCCAGACCGCCGATGGCGAACCAGCCAATGTCGGCGAAGGAATTACCTTGTGGATGGCGCTCGCCGCACCTCACAGACGGGATCCCGAAGAACGTCACGGTCTGGCGCGAATCCACCTTTTCCAGCGCGATTCCCAGGGCTGGCGCCATCTGGGTCAGGCCCTTCCGGAAGGGTTTTCGCCAGGCAGCAGGGAATGGTCGGGCTCGGCGGTGCTGGCCGAGAATGGTCGCGAGCTCACGCTCTACTTCACCGCCACGGGGCAGCGCGGTGAGACCGAACTCACATTCACCCAGCGGCTTTTCAGCGCTCGTGCGACGTTGGAGCAAGGCGACCGGAACTATCGTCTGGTCGATTGGCGCGACCTAGCCGAAGTCGTCAGCCTCAACCCCGCATGGTACATGGCGAGCGACGCCGGCACCCCCGGCGTGGGAACAATCAAGGCGTTTCGCGACCCTGCCTATTTTCGGGATCCCCATGCCGGCGGGGACTACCTGTTCTTCGCCGGCTCGCTCGCTGGCAGCCCCTCTTCGTTCAATGGTGTGATTGGGGCGGCCGTGTCTGCCGGCCCTGCGAAGACTTGGACACTTCTGCCGCCGATCTTGAGTGCCGATGGACTCAACAACGAGCTCGAGCGGCCCCACGCCATCATGCATGGAGGACTCTATTATCTCTTCTGGTCCACCCAATCGCACGTGTTCAATCCGCAGAGTTCGATTGGACCGACCGGCCTCTACGGCATGGTTTCGGACCACATTGACAGCGACTGGCGTCCGCTGAACGGTACCGGCCTGGTCTTCGCCAACCCGCCGGAAGCGCCTCGGCAGGCTTATAGCTGGCTTGTTCTGCCCGATCGTTCGGTCATCAGCTTTGTCGACGATTGGGGTCAGGGCGATGGCGCGTTGCCGCGCCGGTTTGGGGCAAGCTTCGCGCCCATTCTCAAGCTCCGGCTTGACGGAGACGAAGCCGCGCTGGATCTCTAGCCGATGGCGAGCGAGCGCTATTTCGCCGGCGTCGAGTTGGGCGGCACCAAATCGATCGCCGTATTGGCGCGTGGGCGCGAAATCGTCGTGCAAGCGACCTTCCCCACGGGCTTGCCCGCACAGACATTGCACGCTCTCTCCGATCGCTTGCTTGCGTGGCAGAAGGTTACCCCCTTTGCTGCGCTCGGCATTGCCTCGTTCGGACCGCTTCGGCTTTCGCCAGAGGCGGCGGATTTCGGACACATGCTGGCGACACCCAAGCCAGGCTGGGAAGGTGCACTCATCGGCGAAGCGCTGACCGCCGGTCTCGAATGTCCTTGGCGGATCGATACCGACGTGAACGCGGCCGCATTGGCGGAATATCGCTGGGGTGCCGGCGCCGGGTGCAGCAGCGTGTGCTACATCACGATCGGCACGGGCGTTGGCGGAGGCCTGGTGATGAATGGGCAACCGGTTCACGGGGCGATGCACCCGGAGATCGGTCACTTGAAACTGCGCCGCGCCGCTGGCGATAGCTTCCCCGGCACCTGTCGCTTCCACGGCGATTGCATCGAGGGTCTCGTCAGCGGCCCGGCGCTTGCTGCCCGGATGGGTGGCGACGCCACCGCAGTACCGGACGACGACCCGCGCTGGCAGGCGGTCGTCAGCGACATCGCCGAACTGGCGTGTTCGATCCTCTCGACCACATCGGCCCAGCGCATCTTGATCGGGGGCGGCGTGGGCATTGCCCGGGCGTCCCTCCTGCCCCACGTACAGAAGGAGACCGTCGCTCGGCTGTGCGGCTACCTTCCGTTTGTCGACGAGGAAACCGTCCGGGACATCATCCGCGCACCGCAATTGGGCAGCGAAGCGGGTCCGATGGGCGCGGTCGCCCTGGCGCACATGGCGGCCGGTGAGGCGCGTTGAAGAAGCTTCCGAGCCTCCGTCTCCTGATCAAATCACCACGGGCTGACCGAAAGCGCGGCGGAGCGCGTTGAGCTTCGCTTTGGTGAAGCGTTGCGCCAGCGTGGTGTCAGGCGCGACCCTGTCGAAGCCATGGAACGCGCGCGGCACAACCAACAACTCGGTGGGAACATCGGCGCGCGTCAGTCTGCGGGCGTATTCCATGTCCTCGTCGGCGAAGAGATCGGACCCGCCCACCCCGATGAACGCCGGCGGCAAGCCGGCAAGGTTCTTGGTTCGAGCGGGCACGGCGGCGACCGGCACGTTCGCACCGCCGGGCGCCATTCCCAGGAAAGATTGCCAACCGAAGCGGTTTTCGGGCGGACTCCACCCGACGGTTGCGATGTAGGAGGGAATCGGCGCGGTGCTGCCGGTGCGGTCATCGAGCATCGGATAGACCAAGGCCTGAAAGGCGAGCGGGATCTCCCCTCGGTCGCGCGCGCGGATGGCGAGAATGGCGGCGTGGCCGCCGCCGGCGCTTTCCCCCATCAGGGCGATCCGCGCGCGATCGACCCCCAGCTCGTCGGCGTGCGAATGGAGCCATTTGAGACCCGCGTAGTTGTCTTCAGTCGACCCGGTATAGCGAGTCTCCGGCGCCAGCCGGTATTCGACCGTGACGATCACGCAATCGAGATCGCGTGCGGTTTCCTGAAGGTAGCGCAGTTCCCCTTTAGCCGCGCCGACGATGAAGCCGCCGCCGTGCGTATGCAGAATTGCGGGGCGGCGCTTCGCGGGATCCGCGTTGACTACGTAGACGGTCACCGTCGGCAGTGCGCCTTGCGCCGCGATTTGCCGTTCCGCGACCTTGATATCGGGCAGCAACGGCGCTGGCGGCGGCCCTGCGCCCGTTGGCCCGCGGTGAAGCGTTGCGGCGCTCAACGGCGGCATGCCGAGCGACAGCATTTGCCGCGCGGCGGGCCGCAGTTCGGGATCGATCGGCGCGAGCCTGTCCTCGATAGACATGCCCGTGGCGGCGCGCGGATTGGCCGTGCCGGCGGCTGCGCTCAAGGTGCTTCGGCTGACCAGGCCCAGCGCCAGGGCGGCCCCGCTCCAGCGTGCGAAGTCTCGCCTGCTTATGTCCGTCATCTGCCTCTCCTGCTGCCCGCAATCGCACCGTTATTGGGCGTGCATCTGCATCCAGTTGGCGAATAGCTGCAGCCATTCGCCGTTCGGCTGGCCCGCCTGTCCGGTGCCGAATCCGTGGCCACCCCGCTCGAAGAAGTGGGCTTCGACCGGCCGCCGCGCGCCGCGCAAGGCGCCCATCATCAGCAGGCTGTTCTCGAGCGGCACGGCCGGATCGTCCATCGAGTGAACGAGAAAAGTCGGCGGTGTGTTTTCGCTTACGTGGAGGTCGGGAGAGCGGCGTACGATGCTGAGCATCGACGGGCTGGGGCCGAGCAGGCGAAGGGTGGATTCGGCATGGCCGATGCCCTCGGTCTGGCTGATCACCGGGTAGATCAGGCCGACGGAGCGCGGGCGAGCCGAGAGGCTGTCGGCCGCGTCCTGGGGATCGTAAACCTTCTCGGCAAAGCCGGTCTCGAGCGAAGCGGCGAGGTGCCCCCCCGCAGAAAACCCGACCACGTAGAGCTGATCGGGGTCGCAGCCATATTCCGCCGAGCGGGCACGAATAATTCGCACGGCCCGCTGCGCGTCCTGCAACGGCACGTCCTCGCGTTTCGTCCAGCCTTCGCCCGGCAGGCGATAGACCAGCACGAACACGGTGTAACCGCGTGCGGTCATGTCCGCCGCGACGTCGACACCTTCGTTCGCGATCGACACGAAAGTGTAAGCGCCACCGGGAATTGACAGCAGGCTGCGGCCGTTCGGCTTTTGCGGCCGGAAAACGCGCAGGTACGGCTGCTCGACGTTACGCACGAACATCGGCGGCGCACCCTCCGCCTGGGGCTGGCGGCGAAAACCGCCATTCGGTGCGGCGCCGGGCCACAGCGGTATCGAAGGCGCCGCGTCCCATTGCGCCATGGTCTCCGCCGGCACCTTGGGTTGCCCGAGCGCTCTCGAAGCGCCCACGGCAGCGGCAACGCCGCCCGCGACGAGCAAAAAGCCCCGACGTCCTAGCTCTAGGGCCTGCGCACGTCTGTCCTCCACACGACAGCTCCCGAAGCTAATGGCCGCTTGCATTCGCGCGAAACCCTAGGTTCCGAACGCTCCATATGCAACCGATTGCAGTCCGTGGTGCGGGACATCGGCATGCAGCTCATTCGTGGCGGTGCTCGGGAGCGGTTTCTATCGGGAAGAAGAGACGGTCAGCTCGTACCGTCCTCGGAGCGAGAGCAGTTGGTCCGCTTTCGGCCAGAAATGGCCGCGGTCGGACCATCGGAATTAGGCCAAGCGGTTTCAGTCAGCTTTTCCCACCGCATTCGCGCCGACGGCCGTTGCCGTGCCGGCCGCGACCCCCTGCCCTCTGCTGACCGCTATACTGGCTTGCAGATCCGTGGGACGAACAATCGGCAACGGAGGCTTGGTCACGACCAGCTTCACCCAGAGCGCGTCCCTGCCCCTGAAATAAGACGTCTCGTTCGCCTTGCGCAAGGCGTCCAAGCTGTCCTGTTCCTTTCCGGAAGCTGCGTTGGCGAAACCCGGCAGTGCGAAAATGACCCATGAGCCCTGGTCCATTTCGGCCAGACTGAGAGTGACTTGGGGCCTTTCGGTTTTGACCTGGATCTCGGTGCCGGCACGCACGGTGCTCTGGTCGGCGTTGACCTTGAATTCCTTGCCGTTGCGCACGAGCGCGATGGGCGCCTGCGGAGGGCGGCGGGAGAACAGGGCGGCACGCTGGGCCTTGACGAGGGGCGTGTCCGGAGCATTCGGACTGAGCGAAGAGAGCAAGGCGAACCGGGCGGTGCGGGATTCGAGATCGACCGCGGCGGGAAGTTCGCCTCGGCTGTCCGAGAGGTTCAGGCGACCGATGTCGCCCGTGCACACCGAGGCATTCCAGGTGGGATGGATTACGCAGGTGTCGTCGGTGGCGACGCTGTCGTTTTCGCCATCGTTCAGCAGGACCTGGGAATCGGGGACCCCGGTGACCGATCCGTCCAGGTCGCGGAAGGACAGGGTCCGATAGGCGTTGCCGCCGCGGTTGTCGTTATCGAACCGGGAATCGTATTTCGGGAAATAGACCGGTTTGGCGTTGACGAATTTCGCACTCCTGATGGTGCTTCCGGTACTGAGCCCCGCGCTGGTGTACAGCAGGAAGGACAGCGCGCCTGTCTTTCGCCGGGCGTTGTCCTGGAAATTCACGAAGGTCGTGTTCACCACGTCGTCGCGGTAATCGTAGTATTCGTAGCCGCGGATGGGAAAATCCGGGATCAGCGTCTTGGGCAGGCTGCGGCCGTAGGCGACTTCCTCGGCGGTCGTGGGATTGCCGATATTGTCGGTCTCGCCCACGATCAGCGAATCGACCAGCCGGGAATTGAACCGTTCGCTGCCGATGTCGCCGGCGGCCTGCGTCATGCCGATGGCATTGTCGGCGAATTTCGCGTGGCTGTAGACGAACATGTCGCCCCTGCCCCAGAGGCCGCCATTGCGGTTCTTGTAGCTGGTCAGGTTGTCGAAGTGCGACTCCAGCACTTCGCTGTCCAGGTCGGCAGGATTTGCCAACGGCAGGAACGGGATGGTGGCGAGACCGAAGGTGTTATCCGGGTAGATGTTCCGGTCGAACAAGAACCCGTCGAAGTTCGAATGGGCCACGTTGCCTCTGAATGCGCGCAGCGGCGTTCGGCGCGGCCAGATGGTCTTGCTGATCTCGGCGTCTTTGAATGCGCCTTGAGGGTGTTGTGGCAGAGACAGCCAGAACCCGTTCTCGTCGGAACCGGCCGCCACATTGTCTATGAAGCTGTTGTCCGGGTTGGTGATCCAGTAGGATGCCACCGTGTTGTCCGAAGGCAGCAGGGTGTACCCGCTGTGGAAGCTCATTTTACTGTAGGCCGCACGATCCTTGTAATTCGCGTCTCTCTCTCCGTTGGCGGCAAGGTTGGTGGGCACGCATGGCTTTGTCGGATGACACTTGGTCTGGATGGCGAGGTTGTGGATGAACGAGTTGCCGTGCTCGATGCCGTCTTCGAGGAAGAAGCAGTGGCCCACGGTGTTGTAAGTGACGTTGTTCTGCACCCGCACGTCGTTGGTGCCGTGGATGGTGACGCAGCGGCTGTAAGTGTCGTGGATCGAGGAGTTCTGGATGTATTGCCCCGGCGCGTCGCCGACGATGTGCCAGTGGATCGGATAGCGGGCGAGGTGCATGTTTTGGCCCATCCGGTCGAGCTCGACGCTGGAGATGAACATCTTCGACCCGGCCATCGCCATGATGTGCCCGCCGAAGTAGCTCGTCTCAGCATCGGGTGACGCCTCGACCTTGATGTTGCGGCTCAGCAGGCCGACCTCGCCGCGCTCGTCCACCCCGTAGGTGATCTCGCCGAAGTGCATGTACGCCAGAGGCGTGTCGAGCGTGAGCGCATTGCCGCTCACCGCGGTGATCGTGCGCTCTTCCGCCTGCCGGGGATTGAAGTCGGTCGAGGCGAGCACGATCACGTCGCCCTTGCGCCAGCCGGCGGGGTTGAGCACCTCGATCCGCGAGCTGCCGGCCTTCACCGTGTGCGCGAGCTTGGTCCAGGTGTTGCTGCCGCGGCTCCCGTGCAGGCTGAGCGTCCCGTTCAGCATCATGATGCCGCGGTCGCCCATCGTAGCGATGTCTTCGTTGGGAACGGTGTCGGTCAGCGTGATCCTCGCGTTGTGGCGATAGGGCTTGGCTTCGCTGCCGATGTCGAGTTCGCCGCCCGAGAGGTAGATCCACTCGGTCGTCAGCCCCAGGTCCTGCTTGTCCGCAAAGCTGAGCTTGCCGTGGACCGTCAGGCTGCGCAGCGCTGGCGGATTGACGTCGAGGACGACGTTCATGTCCTTGCCGATGGTGACCGCGTCACCGACGCCCGGCACCTTGCCGCCGGGCCACGTGCGCGGATCCGACCATAGCGAGGCGCGGGCCGCCGAGGCCGAAGCGCGGGCGGGCATGTCCATGTGGGCGTGATCGTCAGGCGCTTCAGCCTGAGCCCCGGTGCCGAGCAGCAGTGAAGCGGCAAGAAGGAAAGAAAAAAGAAACTGGCGCGGCATCTTCCGCATGGCGTTCATCCCCTCCCACCGGAACTTCCGAGTTCCGGCCCCTTGTTTGAAGTGGATTTTGTCCCGAATGGACCGGTTTGCCAAGCGCCTAGCAGTACGATAGCCGGATTGGTCGGAACTGGAGTACCGATTGACCGCAATCGAATTCGCCCTGGCCAAGGGCTGCCAGTCTGCTTTCGGCCAGATGCCGCCATAGGCTCGGATGTCCGCAATGGGTGGAAAGCGGACAAATTAACCCACGTTGTCTAAGGCCGTTCGGTGGTGCGTTAGGTTGGCTTTATCGCTGAGACTCGACGGGGCGTATCGGCGATTGGGAGACAAACGTGCTCTCGCCTTCTGCGAGGGTCTGATGTCCGCACTGGCGATTGTCGCGCTCGTTATACTTGCATGCTTCGCTTGTATGTTTGGGTTATGCGAATGGCTCGTGAAGCGCCCGCGCAAATTACCTCGCGATCGGCCTCAAAGACGCGCTCCGCAAGACGACGGTTAGTTTTTCGCAATCCCGCAATGGGTCGAAAGCAGACGGTAGGAACAGTTGAAGGTGCTACCGGCGGTGCCCTTCGCGTACAACGCGATCAGGACGCTGCCTGGCGTTACTCGGAGCTTGAGCCGCGCGTCTCACGAAGTGGGTCGGCATCCTCAACCGGATCGAATGGTCGCCACAGGCCGCCCGGATCGCGTATCAGCGGCACGCCGCAGCGCCGCCGGAATCGCCCACCAACACCTTCCCTGCGGCGACGAGCGGCGCCATCGTCACGGTTTCGCCCTTCGAGACGTCGGCAATCGGCGTACGCCACACCTCCGCGCCTGAGTTCGCGTCGAGCGCGATCACCTGCCCGTCGAGCGTGACCATAAACAGCCGCCCGGCATCGTAGCTCATGCCGCGGCTGACCACGTCGCAGCATGCAACGCCTTGCGCCTTGGGGTCGGGCTTTGGGTCGAAGCGCCACTTAACACTCGCGCTCGGTTTCGTGAGATCGAGCGCGTAAACAACGTTGGGGTAGGGCGTGACGAGGTACATCGTCGGCCCGATTACAAGTGGCGCGGCTTCGTGCCCCTTGAGGAAGCCGGTGTCGAACGTGAAGGCGGGCTTGAGCCCGCCGACGTTCTTTGCCGTAATCTGGTTCAGGCCGCTAAACCGAGTGTTTGAAAAATCACCCGCCGGCAGATGCCATTCGCCGGGATTGGCCCGGTCCGCGTTGGCGGGCCTCGCCAGTGCGGTTAGCGAATAGGGCCGCGTTTGCGGCGTCGATCGGCGGTCTGGCTGGTCGGAAGAAGAATTGCATCCGCTGAATGTCAGACCCAGCAGCATGGGCACCACCAGTCGAGACCAGCAACGCTTCATCCGCTCCTCAATAAGACTCAGGGGTTTGAGTCCGGCAATAACGTCCTCTAATTGAAGTCGTTCCGCCGGCGCTGCGCACGAGCCATGCTCGCCTCGAACCGGGTCACTGGTCCGCTTTGAGGAATTTCACCCGCGCGCCCAAACGTCCGAATCTGGCGCAGAGTTGCCGTTCCGCCTCGTCGCCACATTCCATTCGACTTTCCGCGCCCACGAAGCATTGGTGTCATCACTGAATCGCAGCCGGTGAGACCGGCTGCCGCCCCGCCGACGCGCTCGGCCGGGGCTCTGGGTGGTGGGAGCGGCGCGGTGCCGCTCCGACTGAAGGAGACCACCCATGACCAAGCAAGCACAGGCTAAGGCACAGCCGAAGCGCGAGACCAAAATCGACCAGGTGATCGCACTGCTGAAGCGTGAGCAGGGCGCCAGCCCGCAACCTTGACTACCAAGGCTCTCCTCGGCGCCCACCTTCCTGTCGACTGGGCAGGGCATAAGGCCGCTCTCGGCTTCGATTGATCGAATTCGCCGTGAGGTCTGCGAAACGGCGGACTGAGACAGGTGCGGCAAATCGCCTTCCCCTTTAGCAAATCGCCGGTCTCAGGACCCCAGCTTGAAAGTTCGGCGCCTGAAAAGCCGCGGAATGGCGGGCTTCAGGCGTCGATCGGCCGTTACTCCAGTCAAGTCTCTGGATTTCAGGAGCGCGTGGTGCCGCCTACAGGACTCGAACCTGTGACCCCCGCATTACGAATGCGATGCTCTACCAACTGAGCTAAGGCGGCACAGCGCGGCCCCTTAATGGGGTTGGCGCGAGCCCGCAATCCCCGTGCTCGATTGACCAACCCGCGGTCGGCCAATAAGCCTGTCGCCAGGGAGCAAGGAATCACCAGTCCGCCGCCTGGGAGGTGGAATAACGGAAGGGTACCCATAACGTGAGCCAGGACTGGACAATCGACCGCCGCGGTCTTCTGCGGACCGCGGGGGCGGTTTCGGCCGCCGCATCGCTGGGCCTCTCGGGCGTCGCCCGGGCGACTCCGGAAAGCGACACCAAGCTCTACATCCTCGGCTCGCGCGCCGGGCCGAGCGTCGGCGGCGCGCAATACATGACCTGCTACGCGGTCGTCGTCGGCGACCGGGTCTACGTGGTCGACTGCGGCTACGGCGCGAGCGAACAGCTCGTCCGGGGCGGCCTCAAGCTGCAGGACATCCGCGACATCTTCATCACCCACAACCACCCGGACCACAACATCGAGCTGGGAACGCTGACCTATTTCGCGTGGTACGCCGGCCTCACGCGTCCGCTCGGCATCTACGGACCGCCGCCGACCAAGACGATCATGGACGGCTACCTCCAGGCGCTCAAGCCCGACGTCGACGTCTGGCTCGACGATATCGGCCACGCGCCGCTGGGCCCGGTCACCGCTCACGAATTGAGCCAGCCGCAGGCAGTGATGGACGACGGCACGG
>Ga0070683_100005000_pt1 | contig 11004 bp, 11 predicted proteins | sample KBSC713LmetaG_FD_64662 | JGI IMG/M metagenome (GOLD analysis project Ga0070683, IMG submission 64662) | Corn rhizosphere microbial communities from Kellogg Biological Station, Michigan, USA - KBS C7.1-3L metaG | ecosystem: Host-associated > Plants > Roots > Rhizosphere ...
CGGCGGCCGCCTCGGGAAGCGCTTCACGCAGACGGTCAGCGAGGTCGGCCGACCTTTTCGCGGTGCCGAACCCGAGCTCATCGAGGCCGATGAAGCCGTCGGGCGAGTCGGCCCCGAGGTCGGCCGCGATCGACCGGGTGGCCACGGCCAGCCCGCCAACCTCGACGCGGCCCGCGAAGCCCCCGGCGATGCCGGCGCAGATCACGGCTTCGAACGGGCGGCCCGAATGCTCGGCGTCGGCCAGCAGGCGAGCCGTGGTGGCCGCAGCAAGCGCCGGCCCGACCCCGACAGTGACCAGGTCAACCCCGTCAATGAGCGGCCCGTCGCCACCGGCGGCCGCCCGGCCGTCGTTGCTCAAGGCCGGCCCCCCGGCGGCCGGCCTGTCTGACCGCCCGGCCCGCAGGCCGGCCAGCACCGCAGCACGCTCGGGCTCGACGGCGGTGACGATCAGCACGCGCCGGTAGCCCAGCAGGCCGCTCACCGGCCTTGGTCCTCGCTGGGATCGTCGTCCTCGGTCAGCCGCCGCGTCGGGTCGATCCCCGACGGGCGGTAAAGCGTGTAGCCGGGCGGGGCCATCGGCCGGTCGTCGGGTGCCGGGGAGATCGGTGCGGACACGTCAACCGGCATCGGGCGGGTGCCGTCGGGCCGCCACTGAGCAGTGCCGGAACCACCCCCGCTCCCACGGGCCTCGGCCGCCGGATGCTCGCCGTGCGGGGTCTCGATCGTCCGCCGCCGGCGCCAGCTGAACCGCCGGGTCCGTCGCGGATCCGCCACCGTGCGGTCGGCGCCGCGCTGCGCATCGCCCGACGGCATCCGGGCTGTTGTCGCGTCGCCCAGCCCCGACCCGGAAGCCACTCCCGACCCGGATGCCGGCCCGGAACCCATCCCCGACCCGGAACCCGCTCCCGACCCGGTCCGCTGCGGCCCGGGTCCGTGCGCGGCCGGCGTCGGGCCGCCCCTGGCGCCCCCCGCCGTCGGACCGCCCGCACCGCCCGGGCGCGCTCCCGGGTGACCGGGGGCGGTCGGCCAACTGCGCGAGTCGTCGGGGCCCGCGGCGCGCGGCTGGGTAGCCGCGTCGGGCGCCCCGGCCACCACGGTCGTGTCGTTGGCGTTGGACACCTCGCCGGTGAGCCGCTCCTTGCGCAGCTCGAACGCGGCGTAGATGGCCCGCGCCGCGCCCAGCGCCATGAAGGCGGCCGCCACGATCAGCCCCCACCGGCCGGCAAACGGGATGAGCCCGATCCCACCACCGACCACCCACGCGACCATCAGCAGCGTCTCCGAGTGTGCGAAGGCGCTCGCCTTCACCTGCTCGCCGATCCGCTCCTGGATCACCGCGTCGTTGGCCAGCTTGCCGAGGCCGCTCGCCACCGATCCGACCAGGCAGAGCAGCGCCACCGCGGCGAGCGAACCGCTGGCCGCCGCGAAGATCGTCGACACCGCGGTGATGCCGATGCCGAGTCCCTGCAGCAGCGTCGGCCGGTGGATCCGCAAGCGCGTGCCGACCGCGGTGGCCAAGAGCGTGCCGATCCCGAGCGCGCCGGCCACGACCACGATCGCCAACTGCTCCGACAGCTCCCAGCGAGCGACCTTGACCGGCAGGCGGTGCTCCTTGACCGCGAATGCCACGTACAACGTCAAAAACCCATAGAGCGCCCGCAGCGTGCAGCCGCCTATCAGCGTCGCCACCACGAGCCGGCCCGAGAGTGCCCGGGCGGTCTTGTGCCCGGGTCGCTGCAGTGGCCGCGGCACCTCCTCGGGTGGATCGGAGTCGGCCCGGGCCGGCAGCCGCAGCGCGGTGACCATGCCATAGATGAACGCGATCATCGACACGCGAAGCGCCCATTCGGGGCCGATCGCGTTGGCCAGCAGCCCGATCGGCAGGACGAGCAGGCCGGCGAACGTGCCATAGAGCGAGGCCCGCGCGCCGGCCTCGGAAAGACCAAGTCCCGGCGGCAGGAGCCGGGGCACGGCGGCGCTGCGGGCCACGCCGTAGGCCCGCGACAGCACGAGTTGCCCGAAGGCGGCCGGGAACAGCAAGAACCCGGTTAGGTGCTCAGAGATCAGGTAGGCCAGGAAGGCCCGGCCCAGCATGGTCAGGGCCAAGGCATAGCGCCGGCCGTGCCGGAAGTGGTCGAGCACCGGCCCGACCACCGGCGCGAGCAGCACGAACGGGAGCATCGTGACCAGCAGGTAGAGCGCGACCCGGCTGCGCGCCTCACCGGCCGGCACCGAGAAGAAGATCGTCCCGGCGAGGCCCAGGGCGACCAGGGTGTCCCCGGCGCAGGAGGCCGCGTGCAGGTCGAGCAGCCGCAGCATGCCGGCCTCGCCGCCGCCGCCCTTGCTCCGGGCGTTGGCCATGTTGCGGCTCACGAACCGCCCGGCGCGGATGCCGCCGACGGTCACCCCGCGCGCCGCACGCACGGTGGTGCTCGCCGATCGGCCGAGCGCTCGCAACAGGGACATGCTCACCATCCTGAACCATAGGTGCGACAGAATGTGGGCTGGCGTCAAGTCCGGTTTCACAGGAATGACCGGCCTGCGGCGGGCCCAAACGCCGACATAACGGCGCCTTGCCAGGCCGCCGTTTGGGCTCGGGCCGCCTTTTGAAACAGGACCTGGAGCGCCCGACAATCCGCGAGACGAATGAGCAAGAATGGACATTGTGACGAGACCAGCCACCGCCCGGGCGACCCGACCCGACCAGGTCTGCGCCGACGCCGTTGACGTGGCGCTGCAGGGCCTCGACGTGGTCGAGCCCGACCACATCGGCGGCCACCTCGGCGTCGCCGCCGAGGGTGAGAGGTTGGTCACGCATTTCTTCGCGTGCGGACTGCCCGGCTACCGCGGCTGGCGGTGGGCCGTCACGGTCACCCGGGTGTCGCGAAGTAAGCACGTCACGATTTGCGACAGTGCCCTGCTGCCCGGCCCCGAGGCGCTGCTGTCCCCCGAGTGGGTTCCCTGGCAGGACCGGCTCAAGCCGGGCGACCTGGGGGTCGGCGACCTGTTGCCGACCGCGCCCGACGATGACCGTCTGGCCCCTGGCTACGTGCTGTCCGACGACCCTGGAATCGAGGAGGCCGCGTCGGAGATCGGGCTGGGCCGGGTCCGCGTGCTGTCGCGCGAGGGTCGCCTGGACGCCGCCCAGCGCTGGTACGACGGGGACCACGGCCCCAACGCGCCCATCTCGGTGGCCGCGCCGGCCGCCGCCCGCTGCGGGTCGTGCGGCTTCTACCTGCAGCTGGCCGGCTTGCTGCGGCAGGCCTTCGGGGTCTGCGGCAACGAATACGCCCCCGACGACGGCCAGGTCGTGGCCGCCGACCACGGCTGCGGCGCGCACTCCGAGGTGCTCGTCGAGACGCCCAGTGTCCCGGTCGACGAGCTGCCGACGGTCTACGACGACAGCGAGGTCGAGGCCGTCGAGGTGAGCCGCAACGAGGGCTCCGTCGACGCCAGCGAGCCCGCCGAGCCTTACGGGCACGGCTGACCCGTCATGTACCGGGAGCGCCCGCCCCGGCCCGACGGTGCCGTCGTGTGGACGCGCACGGTGTCCCCGGACGGCGCGGCGCTCCGCGTCCTGCCCGACGGTTGCATGGACGTGGTCTGGGCCGACGGTGAGCTCTTCGTCGCCGGGCCGGACACCGAGGCACACCTGGTCGAGAGCCCCGGCGGCACGCAGTTCGCGGCCGTCCGGTTTGCCCCCGGCACCGCGCCGACGCTGCTCGGCGTCCCCGCCGACGAGCTGCGCAACCAGCACGTGCCGCTCGACGCGCTCTGGCCGGCCGCCGACGTGCGCCGGCTGGGCCAGCGCATCGACGAGGCGACCGACCGGGCCGGAACCCTCGCCGGCGCGCTGGGCGTGGCGCCGCCCGAGCCGTGGGTCCAGTGGCTGGTCAACCGGCTGCGCGCCGGACAGTCGGTCGCGGCGCTGGCCGGCCAGGTGGCGTTCAGCGAGCGCCAGCTGCTACGCCGCAGCCTTTTCCTTTTCGGGTACGGGCCGAAGACACTCGCCCGCATCCTGCGCCTGGGCACGGCGCTCGACCTGGCGCGCGGCGGCGCTCCGTTCGGTCGCGTGGCCGCCGAGGCCGGCTACGCCGACCAGGCCCACCTCTCGCGCGAGGTGCGGACTCTGGCCGGCGTACCGCTCCGGGACCTGGTCAGCTAGCCGCGAACAGGTCCACGTGGTGGCCGTCCGGGTCGACCAGCACCGCGTACCGCTGGCCCCAAAAGGCGTCCCACGGCTCCTTGTGTGATCCGTAGCCGGCCCTGGTCAGGTCGGCGAACACGCGGTCGACCTCGGCCGGGCCGGCGCACTCGAAGGCCAGCCCGAAGGCGTTGCCACCGGACGGCGGTGTCCAATCCGGGTCAAACGACCTGATGGTGTCGATCGTGTCGATCATCAGGCTGAACCCGTCGGTGAGCGGTACGTTGACGTGCGGCTCGCTGTCGGCCGCCGCTGGGATGTCCAGGCCCAGCCGCCGGTAGAAAGCCAGCGACTTGCCCATGTCGGCCACGATGATGCCGATCGCGTTGAGTTTCGGTGCCATACCGGCAACCGTACGAAGCCGCCTACGACTCCGTCTTGAACGAATCGGACGCGTGCCGGCGCTTGCGGTTGCGGTCGTGGACCAGCATCGTGGCGAGCCCGGGCAGGCCCCAGAGTGCGCCGGCCACGCAGATTTGCAGCCACGCGTCGTGGCCCTTGACCATCAGCAGGATCAGCGCGGCGACCAGCCAAAGCACGATGCCGCCGACCGCGAACGGCACCATCGGCGGGTCGAGCGGCTTGGGCGTGGGCCGCGCCGGCTGATCACTCACGGCATGAGCGTAGCTCAAGTGACGGCGCTCACTTATCGTTAGCCAGGCTCATTAGGTAGGCTAACAATCATGGCAGTGCGGATGGCTCGGATCACCCACGCACAGCTCGCAGCCGGGCTACGGGATGCGATCACCCGCTTCAACCGCCGGCTGCGCCAGACGCGGCCGATGGGCGATCTGACGATCACCCAGCTCTCCGCGCTGACCAGCCTCGAGCTGGCCGGTGCCCTCAGTCCCCGCGAGCTGGCCGAGGTGGAGCGCATCCAGCCGCCGACCCTTACCAAGATCGTCGCCAAGCTCGAGGACCGCGGCCTGGTCCAGCGCGCACCGCACCCGACCGACGGCCGGCAGGTCATCCTGTCGGCCACCGAGGCCGGCCGGGCGGTCGTGGTCGAGACCGGGCGGGCCCGCGATGAGTGGTTGGCGCGGCGGCTCGCCACGCTCACGGCGGAAGAACGCGACACCTTGAAGCGCGCGGCGGACATTCTCGGCCGGCTCGGCCGGGAACACTAAGAGGAAAGACGTGTTTCGAGCGACGTTCGGATCATTGAAAGTCAGGAACTACCGACTCTTCGCAAGCGGCCAACTCATCAAGCTCATCGGCACCTGGATGCTGTTCACCGCCCAGGACTGGCTGGTGCTGCAGCTCTCCCACAACTCGCCCAAGGCGCTCGGGGTGGTCACCGCGCTGCAGTTCCTGCCCGTCCTGCTGCTTTCGTTGTACGGGGGGCAGCTCGCCGACCGCTACGACAAGCGCAAGCTGTTGCTGATCTCCAACGCCGGGTCGGCGATCGTCGCCGGCACCCTCGGTGTGCTGGTCGTGAGCGGCGTCGTGACCTTGTGGCACATCTTCATCACGGCCGGGGTCTACGGCGTCATCCAGGCGATGGAGACGCCGGCCCGGCAGGCGTTCATCTCCGAGATGGTCGGCGGCGACCTGCTGCCCAACGCGCTGTCGCTGTCTTCGGCGACGTTCAACAGCGCCCGCATGGTCGGCCCGGCCATCGCCGGCTTCCTGATCGACGTCGTCGACACCGGACCGGTGTTCCTGATCACGTGCGCCATGTGCACGGCCCCACTGCTGTTCTTCAGCCTGATGAACCCGGCCCACCTGATCCGGCCCGACGTCGCGGTGGCCAAGCCGGCTCGCGAGGCCCGCATCGTCGACGGCCTGCGCTACGTCTGGCACCGTGGCGATCTCGCCCAGTCGATCCTGCTGGTCCTGGTCGTCGGCCTGTTCGGCTTCAACTTCCAGCTGACCCTGCCGGTGCTGGCCAAGAGCACCTTCCATGTGGACGCCCGCTACTTCGGGCTCCTGTCGACATCGCTCGCCGTCGGCGCCCTGCTCGGTGCGCTGTCGGCCTCCCGTCGCCGCGCGCGTCCCTCGGTTTATCTGGTACTGGCCGCAGCCACGCTCTTCGGCACGTTCGAAGTGATCATCGGATTCGCACCCACGTTCGTCGTCGCGATGCTCCTCCTGCTGCCGACCGGGTTCTTCATGATTTTCTTCGCCCAGGCGGCCAACCAGCGCGTACAGCTCGGCACCGACGCCGAGTTCCGCGGCCGGGTCATGGCGCTCTACGTGCTGGTGTTCCTCGGTACGACGCCGATCGGGGCCCTGCTCATCGGCTGGCTGTCGGCCGGGCTCGGCCCGCGGTCGGGCATCTGGATCGGTGGCGGGGTGTCGCTGGTCGCCGGCCTCGTCGTCCTGATCACCCAGCTGCGCCGGACAAACGGCCAGGTCAGGCTGCACCTGCGCCCTCGGCCGCACGTCCACGTCTTCGAGCCGGCAACCGACGAGGAGCCGGCCGTCGAGCTGCGCGTGCCGCGGCTGCGGGAAGCCGCCTGATTCTGTCGTACTGGTGTGGTTGAGTGCGGGCATGGAGGATGCTCGCCTGCTCGATACCTTCGCCGCCGACTACGCGCGGCTGCGCGACGTCGCCGCCCGTGACCTCGCCGCTGCGGTGCCGACCTGTCCCGGGTGGACAGTGGCCGACCTGGTCCGCCACGTCGCTCAGGTCTATCTGCACAAGGCCGAGACGATGCGGCTCGGACACTGGCCGGAGCCGTGGCCGCCGGCCGGCCTGGGCGACGAGGAGTCGATCGCGCTGTTGGTGCGGTCGCACGACGAGCTGATCGCCCAGTTCGCCGCGCACGAGCCGACCGACCCGGCGCTGACCTGGCACCCGCCGGAGCAGACGGTCCGGTTCTGGATCCGGCGGATGGCCCAGGAGACGGTGATCCACCGCGTCGACGCCGAGCTGGCGCTGGGCGAGCCGGTCACGCCGATCCCCGACGACCTCGCCGTCGACGGCATCGACGAGTTGCTGCAGGTCTTCCTGCTCTATGACGAGGAGGCGTGGGACGAGGAGTTCGCCCCGGTCCTCGCCAAGTCGCCCGGCCATCAGGTCGCCGTCCGCGTTCCCGGCGCCGAGTGGCTGATCGAGACCGAGCCGGAAGCCGTCGCGGTGACCACCGCGTTCGGGGCGGCGATCGAGCACCTCGACGAGACGCACATCGACGCGACGATCACGGGCCCGCCGGCCGCCGTGTTCCGCCGGCTGTGGAATCGTGGTGGCGACCCGGTCACGGAAAGCGGCGATCAAGCCGCGCTCACCGAGCTGCGTGCCCTGCTCACGGCCGCGACCCAGTGACAGTTCCACCCTCGGTGGGCGGATTCCGGATTATCCCTGGCGATCGTCGTCGGGGCAGGCATAGCCTCAAGATGTGGCGTTCCTGCACGCCCTGCTCGTCATCGCCGCCTTCGTCGGGGTGGCTGCGATCCCCTGCGCTCTCGGCCTGTTGATCATTTCGCTCGAAGGCACGATCGGCCGAGCCACGCGCGGGCTGCGTCGAACATTCGCGCGGCTCATCGGCCGCGCCGATCGCGCCGCGCCCGCCCCCGCCGCCGCCGCTGGCCCCGACCAGGCCTCGGCCGACGCCGGTCAAGGGAGCTCGGCCGACGCCGGTCGAGGGAGCCGCGCCGGCCGGGACGGTGGCCGGAAGGGTCGGCGGCCGGGCGGGCGGCCCCTCCGGGGCATCCGGCGGGTCACGCAGGCCATCGGGCGGCGGTTCCTCCGCGGGCGGCTTGGCAACCGGTGGCTGATGGCGCGCCTGGCCATGTCGGTCCGGGTCGGGCGCAAGCTCGAGCACAGCGAGCCGACCAGCCCGCCGATCCAGCAGGTCGCGGCCGACCTCCGCCGGCTCAACCGGCAGCGCCTCAGCATCGCGATGCGGTCCCGGGTATGGTTCCAGGCCGTGCAGCACGCCTACGACGACCGGCTCGGGGTCGCCTGCCGTCAGCTGGGCATCGAGCAGCATCTCGACGAGCTGACCGGGATGGATCTCGACCTGGAGCGGCTCCGCGTCGAAGGGCTGCTCGAGGAGGCCGGTCTGGCGCTCCGCGACGACTCGACGCAGCCGCGGCACTGGCAGCTTTGAGGCTCTTCGTCGCCGCCTACCCGCCTCCGGCGGCCGTGGCCCACCTGCGCGAACTGATCGACGGGCTGGCGCTCGGCCAACCCCAGCCGCCCGGCCGGTCGCTGCGCCTCACCAAGCCGGACACGTGGCACGTGACGCTTGCGTTCCTCGGCGAGGTACCGGACAAGCGCGCTCCGTCGGCCGTCAAGGCGCTGCAGGCCACGCCGCTGGCGCCGGTGAAGATACGGATCGCCGGCGGCGGCAAGTTCGGGCGGGGACGCTTCACGACCGTCTGGGCCGCGCTGGACGGCGACGTCGCCGCGCTCCGCGAGCTGGCCCGGGCGACCCAGCGGGAGCTCAGGCGCGTGCGGCTGCGCTACGACGACAAGCCGTTCAAACCGCACCTGACGCTGGCCCGGCCGGCCGATCGGCTGCCGGTCGAAGCGCTCGCAAAAGACCTCGCCGCCCTGCACGCGTACGAGGGTCCACAGTGGACGGTAGACGACGTCCGGCTGGTCCGCAGTTACCTCGGGCCCGAGCCGCGGTACGAGACGGTGGCGCAGCGGTAAGAAACCACTGCGCCACCTCACGATTCACCAGGCCCATGCCTCCGGGCCGGCGCCGCCGTTGCCGAGCGGCGGGAAGAGCTCATCCAGCCGCTTGAGCATCGCCTCGTCCAGTTGAACGCTCAGTGCGCCGAGGGAGGAGTCGAACTGCTCGACAGTTCGCGGGCCGATGATCGGCGCGGTCACCGCCGGCTGGGCCAGGAGCCAGCCGAGCGCGACGTCGGCCGGCTGGTGGCCGAGCTCGGCGGCCAGCTTCTCGAACGCCTCGATCGCGGTGCGGTTGGCCTCCAGGTCGGTGGACCCGCGCCCCTCGGTCGTCCGGGCGGCCGTCCCCTCGCGCAGCTTGGTCAGCGCGCCGCCGAGCAGACCGCCGTGCAGCGGCGACCACGGGATGACGCCGAGCCCGTAGTGCTGGGCGGCCGGCAGGACTTCGAGCTCGACCGTACGCGCCATGAGGTTGTAGAGGCACTGCTCGGAGACCAGGCCGAGGAAGTTGCGCCGGTCGGCGACCTCCTGAGCGCGAGCGATGTGCCAGCCGGCGAAGTTCGACGACCCGACATAGACGACCTTGCCCTGGGCGACCAGGGTCTCCATCGCCTGCCAGATCTCCTCCCATGGCGTGGTCCGGTCGATGTGGTGCATCTGGTACAGGTCGATGTAGTCGGTCTGCAGCCGCCGCAACGACGCGTCGGCCTCGCGAATGATGTTGCGGGCCGACAGTCCGCGCCCGTTGGGCAGATCCGACATCGTGCCGTAGACCTTGGTCGCCAGCACGACCTTGTCGCGCCGCCCGCCGCCCTGGGCAAACCAGCGTCCGATGATCGACTCGGTGACGCCCTCGCCGCGCTTGCGGCCGTAGACGTTGGCCGTGTCGAAGAAGTTGATCCCCTGGTCGAGCGCCCGGTCCATGATGGACCAGCTGTCCTCCTGGCTGGTCTGCGGCCCGAAGTTCATCGTGCCGAGGCAGAGTCGGCTCACGAGCAGGCCGGTGCGTCCCAGATTGGTGTATTCCATGACCCCCAACGTATCCCCGCGAAAACGGGGCCGCCGAGGTCAGCTGCTCTCGCGCGCGGGCGCCCCGCCGAACAGGACGTCGTCCCAGCTGGGCAGGCGCTTGCGCGGCTTTTCGCCGACCGGCTGGTCGCCGCCGGCGGCCGCCGAGGCGGCGTTGCGGCGGGGCCGGAGCACGGCGAGCGACGGCACGGCCGGGATCTCCTTGGCCGTGTCGTTGTCCTCGTCAAACGGCGAGCGGCCGATCAGCGCGGCGGCGCCCCGGGCGCGTGGCCGGTCGGGGTCGGCGACCGACGCGGCCGGCTTGGGGGCCTCGTCGGGGGTGCTGGCCGGGCGCAGGTCGCTGGTCGAGCGGCGGTCGCTGCCCAGCGGACGGTCGAGCGAGGCGAGCAGGGCGTCGCGGCCCGCCCGGATCGGGTCGTTACCGAGGCCGCGGCCACCGGGCCGGCGGCTCGGCTCGGGCGCGCCGGGGCGGATCGGCTCGTGCCCATGGCGGGCACTCTCCCGACCGAGCGTGTGGGCGCCGAGGCCGAGGTCGCCGCGGGTGTCGCCGCGCAGGTCACGGCCCAGGTCCCGCTCGAGCTCGTGGGTCCCGCGACCGCCGCGACCGAGGTCGCCACGGCTGGACTCGCCGCGGAGCGGCGCCGGGCGCTCGGCGGCCGGTGGCTCCTGACCGAGGACGTGCGGCGTGCCCCGGTCGGTGCACAGGTATTGCGCCATGTCGTCGTGAGGTGACACGAGCTGGCGAGCCTTGTCGAGCTCCCAGACGGCCTGGGCGGTGGCCTTGCCGCTCGGCCAGGTGGCGGTGACCCGCCAGGTGCCGTCGTCGCGCCGGAAGGCGTCCCAGGAGATCTTCTCGGTGTCGATGCCGTGCTGGCTCAGCCGGCCGTCGACCACCTCGGCCAGCGTGGCGCCCTTGTCCGAGGTCTTGAGCTTGGTGCGGCGGGCGTGCTGGGCGAGCATGGCCCGCTCCTGCAGCACCGGGCCGGCGTAGCGCAGCACACGGTCGACCGGCACGCCGGCCACACGGGCGACCTCCTCGGCCGACTCGCCGGAGCGGATGCGGGCCTGGATGTCGCGCGGCGCGAGGGACGGCGTGGCATCGGCGGACGCGGCGATCGGCGCTGACGCCGGACCGGAGCCGCCATCCCGATCGGGACGCAGCGCAGTGTGCACCCGGTCGTCGATG
>Ga0070683_100005004_pt1 | contig 10998 bp, 10 predicted proteins | sample KBSC713LmetaG_FD_64662 | JGI IMG/M metagenome (GOLD analysis project Ga0070683, IMG submission 64662) | Corn rhizosphere microbial communities from Kellogg Biological Station, Michigan, USA - KBS C7.1-3L metaG | ecosystem: Host-associated > Plants > Roots > Rhizosphere ...
AAAACCCCGACTCAACCGGTTCGACCTGACGATGATCGTGATCAGCCTGGTGATCGGCATGGGGATATTTGCCAACCCAAGCGAAGTAGCCGTGAGGGCGGGCAACAGCTGGATATTTTTCGGAGCATGGATATTCGGCGGTATTGTTACGCTGTGCGGCGCATTAACCTTTGCCGAGATCGGTGCCCGATATCCTGCCGCAGGGGGGTTTTACAAGGTGTTTTCATATTGCTATCATCCGGCGTTTGCTTTTATGATCAACTGGGTACTGGTGATAAGTAACGCTGCTTCGGTAGCAGTGGTGGCTATTATCGGCGCCAATTATATTAACCCGGTACTGTTACCCACAGACATGCAAACGGCACTATGGGTAAAGATCGTAGCCCTTGCCTCGGTACTGATTTTATACATCCTGGCGTTTTTAGGCATTAAGGTAAGCGCACGCGCCCAAAACCTGCTTACCCTGTTTAAGGTGCTGGCGATAGCAGTTTTATGCACGGCCGTTTTTATGCATGATGACAGTCATGTTATCGCCAAAGCAATACCGCGTACCGGTAATATGATCACCGCCTTTGGCTTAAGCCTGGTAGCCATATTTTTTACCTATGGCGGTTACCAGCAAACCATCAATTTCGGCGGCGATATCATCGAACCTAAGGTCAATATTCCCAAAGGGATACGGGCGGGCATAGCGGTGGTGATCCTGCTGTATCTGTCAATTAATTTTGCGTATTATCAAATTTTAGGCTTGGGTGGTTTGCAGCAAACTACTACCCTTGCAGCTACGATGGCCGGGGTGATCTTTGGCGGCATTGGCTCGAAGGTAGCTTCGATATTGATGTTTGTTTCGGTGCTGGCGTATATTAATGTAAATGTGATGGCCAACCCAAGAGTATATTATGCCATGAGCGAGGATGGTATATTACCCTATATCTTTCGCAAAGTAAACCCCAAAACACAAGTACAGGAGTTTGGCGTGAGTTTTTTTGTGCTGAACATATTGGTAATTCTATTCTTCGCCGATAGCTTTAGAAAGGCGTTGGATTACGTTATGTTTTTTGATACCATCGGTTTATCGCTGGCAGCATTATCGATCTTTATCCTGCGTAAAAAAACAAAACAACTGGATGGCACGGGCATTTATACCGTTAAATGGTTCCCGCTGATACCGGTAGTATTTATCCTGTCGTACTGGTTTGTAACCATCAATATTTTTGTGAACAACCCGTTTGCAGCTGTGATATGTTTAAGCACGTTCGCCGTTGGGCTGGCGATCTATTATGCGAGCACGTATAAAAAGAAAGATACTTTACCGGAGGAGTAACAATAGACATCAGCTATATATTGAACGGGTTAGACGAAGAGCATGAAATATTGAAATTATCATATCAAGCAGCTAAATGAAAGCGATATCAGATTTTGCAGATCACCAGGAATCTCCGATAATAGACGGGATCATATTTCCAGACGGCACCATACAACTTTTCGATTTTGAGTTAAAACGGCAGCGACCATATGCTATAAATATTGGGACTAAAACGTCAATTGACAAACTCGAACAAGAGGGCGAATTGCACTGGAGTAGTTGTTGCATTATGACGACGTTGAATTATTTTGAATACTCGATAAAGGTTATTGCCGGGGAGGCAACGAGTTGGGGGGAGGATGGTTTTGTAGCCGTAATAGATTCACAAACAGGAAAATTAATTTGGCTGGCTTTTTTTACCTGTTCTAACCCATTTAATTTTATAGAAATAATAGGCGAAGAAGTTCATGTCAGAAGCACTTTAGAATGTGTATGGAAGTTCAAATTGAAAAACCCGGTTGATTTTTCTGTAACATGCTCCGAGTTTAATTACTAAACAAACTTGAGCAGTTATTTTATTTGATGTTTCCAATATTCCCAAAAAGCAACAAATGGATATTAGCTATATATTAAACGAATTAGGCGAGGATCGCGAAAAATATTTTAACGCGGTATCGCCGCCGATTATACAAACCAGTAATTTTAGCTTTAACACGGTAGACGATTTCAGGGCGGCGTTGGCCAACGAGTACGAGCATACGGTTTATTCGCGCGGGGGCAACCCTACCCTCAATATTCTGCGCCAAAAACTGGCCGCTTTGGATGGCGCCGAAGATGCCCTGGTGTTTAGCAGCGGCGTGGCAGCTACCAGCGTACCTGTGCTGGCTTTATTGCAACAAGGCGACCATGTAATTTGTGTAGAAAGCCCTTATAGCTGGACGGTAAAACTTTTCAGGGATATGATGCCGAAGTTTGGTGTTAGCTGCACCTTTGTTGACGGTACGGATATTAAAAGCTTTGAGAAAGCGATACAAGGTAACACCCGGATGATCTATCTTGAAAGCCCCAATACATTCAGTTACGAATTGCAGGATATTGCCGCGGTAGCCCAACTGGCCAAGCCACGTGATATCATCACCATGATTGATAACTCGTACTGCGGGCCGCTTTACCAGCAGCCCATAGCGCTGGGGATTGACCTGGTAATGCAAACGGCCACCAAATATATCGGCGGGCACTCGGATGTGGTGGCAGGCGTGGTTACCGGCAGGCGCGATATATTGAAAAAGATATTCGAGCACGAGTTTATGACCATCGGCGCAAGTATTTCGCCGCACTCGGCCTGGTTGCTGATACGTGGGTTGCGTACCATGCCGTTGCGCATTAATAAGAGTTTTGAAAGCGCCAGGGTTATTATTCATTGGTTGCAAAATCATCCTAAAATTGAACAGGTTATATGGCCTTTTAATGATGATTTTAAGCAGGCTGATTTAGCAAAGAAACAGATGACCGGCTGCGGTGGCCTGTTTAGTTTCACGCTGAAAAACTCATCTGCACAAAACATCGAGGCATTTTGTAATAAACTACAACATATTTTAATGGCGGTATCCTGGGGCGGGCACGAGAGTTTAATCATCCCATCTATAGCGGGGATATCTGCCGCTGATTATGATGCGGCAAACCCGCGTCACCAGTTAATACGCATGTATGTGGGTTTGGAAGAGCCGGACTACCTGATCAAAGATTTGGAACAGGCGCTGAAGTAAATCGTCGGTGAGGACACGGAGAATGGCATGATTGGCCTACGCGCCGTGGTTCGACAAGCTCACCATGACAGGCCCAGGCTCAGGTTATTGGGCGAGTAGTTTTTTATACTCATCGTCGCTTACTGCCAACTCGGTTAGTGTAAAGTAATGTTGATCTGTATTATCGACAAGCAGTAATTTTCTGGATATTTTTGAAAAGTAACGGTCGGTGCCGATCAATTTCCAGTGAAATCGTTTTTTAGCAAGAAACATTTTGAATGCTATTTGATAGCAGGAATCACAATCGAGGCTTACCTTTTCAGACTGGCAAATGCCCTTCCTGCCAGGTTTATCAAAACTGCAATGCACTACAAGCCGTCGCCGGTTGTCATTCGTAGTAAGCGTTACAGTACTGTCGGTTTCCGTTAAATAGTAATGGCCCCTTTTAAATCCATTCGTTATCCATATTTTAGTACTTTCTCTATTTCTGCCTGCTAAAACCGTCTGTGCAAAGCCAATCGTGGCTAAACCTAAAAAAATAAAGATCAACAAAAAGATTCTCATTATATATCATTCATATTAAGGAATGGCGCACCTTTTATCTAAAGATACGCCATTCCTTAATTTGTGAAAATTCGAACTATTCGTATAATTCGTGCTGATTTATTTCCTAATCGACACTTTGTAAACCGTAGCGCTGTTAAAAGTTTGGCCCGGCCTTAAAATAGTGTTCGGGAACTTTGGCTCATTAGGTGAATCAGGATAGTGCTGAGTTTCCAAACAGAAAGCGGTATGTTGATTGATCGGTTTACCGTCGTTGGTTTTTAAGGTACCATCTAAAAAGTTACCGGTGTAAAACTGGATAGCTGGTTGGGTAGTTAAAACTTCTAGCTGGCGACCGCTTGTTGCATCATAAACTACAGCAGCCTGATGCAATTTGGTGCTGTCGCTATCGTTCAAAACAAAGTTATGATCGTAACCTACCGGTTTGCCCGGGATTTCGTTGATGTGTGCGCCAATTTTAACCGGTTTAGTCAGGTCGAACGGTGTGCCTTTAACCGGTTTCAATTCGCCGGTCGGGATCAAATCGGCACTAACCGGAGTATAACGGTCGGCATTGATCTGGATCTCTTCATCAAGGATAGTATTTGATGGATTACCGCTCAGGTTAAAATAGCTGTGATTAGTGAGGTTGATCGGCGTAGCTTTGTCGGTAGTAGCTGTATATTCTATCTTCAGTTCGTCGGCATCGGTTAAAGTATATTTAACGGTTACTTTCAAATTACCTGGATAGCCTTCCTCGCCATCTTTACTTAAATATGTAAGGGTTAACGATGGGATCGAATCCACGATAGGTGCAGCAGTCCAAACCACTTTATCAAAACCTTTATTACCGCCGTGCAGGTGGTTGGTATGATCGTTAGTGGCCAGGGTATAGGTTTTGCCATCCAAAGTAAATTTACCTTTGGCGATACGGTTACCGTAACGGCCGATCAAAGCGCCGAAATATGGTACTGCGGGAGTATATTTCTTAGCGCTATCAAAACCCAGAACGATATCTTCCATTTTACCGTTCTTATCGGGCGTTACCCACGAGGTAACTTTGCCACCATAATTGGATATTTTTACAACTACGCCATTTTTATTAGTAAGGGTATAAAGATCGACCGCTGTGGTATCCACCTTATCCCAGGCGGCTTTAGTGATTCCGGCTTTGCTTGCTTCGGTTGGCTTTTGCATAGTACAGGATGTAAGTATTGAACCTGCAATAAACATAACTGACAGGCCGGCCAAAATTATTCTTTTTTTCATGATTTTTTTATTGGGTTTTAATTGATCGGTTTTTCAATGATAGATAAATTCCGTTAATAATTAGCGGTTATTTTAGCTCGAGCACTACTACCGAATGCGGCGGAATATCGGCCACCAGTTCATCACCTTGTTTTTTTGCATTGGTGAAATTGGCGATTTTTATTTTGCCCGGATTTTCGAAAGTGTTGATATCAGTTACCTTTCCCGAAGTTAATATCTGCCCGGTAACGGTTTTCCAGTTCAAACCAGCCAATACGGTGTGTATGTTGATGCTTTTGTTGTTATCAATATTTACCAGCGAAATATGGATAGCATTGTTGGCGTCAATCGAAGCCGAGGCATTTAAAGCCGGCAGTTTTTTACCGTCCACCTCGTACTCGGGCGAATCAAATTTGATTGGCAGATACTTGGCGTCCTGGTGTACCTTATACATATCGAAAATATGATAAGTTGGCGTTAACAGCATTTTTTCATTATCTGTCAAGATCAGTGCCTGCAAAACGTTTATGGTTTGGGCCAGGTTAGCCATTTTTACACGTTCGCAATGATTGTTAAAAATGTTTAAGGTCGATCCGGCGATCAAGGCGTCACGCAAACTGTTTTGCTGATACAATACGCCATGGTTGCCTGGTTCAGGGTCGGTCCATATACCCCACTCATCCACTACCAGAGCTACTTTTTTATTGGGGTCATATTTATCCATAATGGCCGAGTGCTTGGTTACGATCTCGTCCATTTCGAGGCAGTTTTTCATGGTGCTGAAATACTGAGCTTCGTCAAAATCGGTAGCCGAACCTTTTTTACCCCAGTTGCCGGTTGGTATGGTATACCAGTGCAGGGTAAGGCCCCACATGTGGTTGCCGATCAGTTTCATACATACGTCGGTCCAGTTGTAATCTTTACCGTTCGATCCGCTGGCGATACGTTTAAGCGGCGTACCCGGATAGTCGCGGGCGTAAGTCGCATAACGCCGATAATTTTCGCTGTAAAACTCGGGCGTCATGTTGCCGCCGCAACCCCAGCTTTCGTTACCCACACCCCAAAAAGTTACTTTGAATGGTTCGGGGTGGCCGTTGGCTTTGCGCATTTCGGTTACGGTAGTTGATGCCGAACCGTTCAGATACTCAACCCATTTGGCCATTTCTTCAACCGTGCCGCTGCCTACGTTACCGGCAATGTAAGGCTCGGTATGCAGCAGGCTGCACAGCTCCAGAAACTCGTGCGTACCGAAGCTGTTATCCTCGCTTACGCCGCCCCAGTTGGTATTCACCATTTTAGGGCGCTGGTCGCGCGGCCCAATGCCATCCCGCCAGTGATATTCGTCGGCAAAGCAGCCGCCCGGCCAGCGCAGGTTTGGTATTTTAATTTTTTTCAAAGCCTCCACAATATCCAGTCGGATACGGTCCTGCTTGGCTACAGGCAATTTAGGATCGACCCAGAAACCGCCGTAGATACAACGGCCCAAATGCTCGGAAAACTGGCCGTAAATGTGTTTGCTAATGGTAAGTTTCGAATCGTCGTTAGTGATAGTAAGCTTGACTGTTGATTGACTATAGCCGCGAAACCCCAGCAAAAATGGCATAATAACTAATAGAAGTGATTTTCTCATAAAAGGTTGTTTGGTTAGATATAAATGAAAGCATTGGCCCTTTCAGGAAACTAAGATAGAAAGATTTTAAAATAAACGTCTGTTTAACAATTATTTTTTGTAATAATTAAAATATGGGAATTAGGTAAGCTCCTGTTTTTTTGTATTAATTTGCTACATTTAACCATTACATTCCTGCGATCACATGAGTAAATATCCTCAGCAAAAACGTATGCTGATAGCCATAGACTGTATAGTTTTTGGCTTTGACGGCGAAAATTTAAAGCTACTGCTGATACAGCGCGCCATTGAGCCCGAGAAAAACAAGTGGAGCCTGATGGGTGGTTTTGTAGAGCCCGAAGAAAGTATTGATGATGCTGCCAATAATATCCTGAAAAAATTAACCGGCCTGGAAGGCGTTTACCTGGAACAGATGCAGGCATTTGGCGAGGTGAAGCGCGACCCGGGAGAGCGTATTGTAAGTATCGCTTACTTTGCTCTGATCGATATACACCAGTACGAACAGCAGATAAGCCATGAGTACCATGCCGAGTGGTTCCACATGGATCAGATACCCTCACTGATATTTGACCACAACCAAATGGTTGATACGGCCCGAAAAAAGCTGCGTTATAAAGCCGCCTTGCATCCTATCCTGTTTGAACTGTTGCCCGAGAAATTCACCATCCCGCAATTACAAAGCTTGTACGAAGGTATTTACGATAGCGTGTTTGATAAACGTAACTTCAGCCGTAAAATATTATCCACCGGCCTGTTAATTAAACAACAGGAAAAGGACAAGCTGAACTCGAAAAAAGGCGCGTTTTACTATAAGCTGGATAAAGGGAAATATAACGAGAACTTCCACGCGTTTTTAAACCTGATACCGAATCCGGATCATTTGCAGTTGGTGTAAGAGGGATCAGCATCAAAAATTAATTAGAATATTGATGCTGATGCTTTTTAAGAATTGAAATGGCATTGTCCGCGAGTTCATCGGTAAGCCCGACTGAAGCGCTTGTAAGTATCAGGTTATTTTTGATATCAGCCGGCAAATCATTAAGTTTTTTGTCATCATCCAGTATTACAAAATCCTCATTGGATACATGTTTCGTGTTGTACCAATTTAAAATTTCGTCCTTTCGGGTAATTTCTAAACTATTGCTTGACAATCGATTGATCTTTTTAGCATCAATGCCTCGGGTTTTAAAAATATCCCGCCATTGTGAAACTGTATATTTACTCTTGTGCGAAGTAGTTAATAATAAAGAGGCATTTGTTTCCGTGATAATCCTTTGGAGAGCTTTTATAGATCGTGAATTAAACATAGGAAATCCGTCCTCCAAAATCTCTGGCTTACTCCAAGAGTTTGCAGGCAACATTACACCATCTATATCTAACAATATCAACACTATACAAATATACGTTTAATTTTTATCCTAAAATTATCCGGTTTACAAATTCAATGTCCATCTGATTGTATTTGGCATCCTGTTCATTAAGGTAAGATATCTTTGAAGCAGTATCCCAATCGCTTTCATCAAATTCCACTGCGTCCCATCTGATTAATTGAGTGGCTGATGTTTTATGGCTAAATACTTGACCAACTTCGACATCCATTATCAAGGAACTTAAATATCTGTGATGACCATCAATTATCAGATTTTCGCACACCTTGATATCATCAAATTTAATTCCATTTTCCATCTTCTTACATAATCGAATAATAATTGGAATACAAAGCTTAGATTGTGTAGCAAAAAATGGAATGTTGTTATTGGTTATAAAATCCTGTATAAATTGAGATGTAATATCTGTTTTCATTATTATCCATAAAATAGATTAGCGAATATAATACTAATCGTAATAACCGCTGTATCTGAAGTACGCCTCCCCATGCAAACATCCTACAATAATTCCCCAACCCACTACAGTAAAAAATTGTCCAAAAATTTCCGAATCTGAAAATATAAGTGTTATTTAGACACGAAAACCTAAAAATGCAAATGGATAATTATGTTATTGGTGTTGACTACGGTAGCGATTCCGTACGATCGGTTATTGTAGACGCGCAAAATGGCCGCGAATTGGCTTCGTCGGTTTTTTATTACCCGCGCTGGCAGCAGGGCCTGTATTGCGATGCACCGCAAAATCAGTTCAGGCAACACCCCTTAGATTATATTGAAGGATTAGAGTACACCATAAAAGATTGTATACAAAAAGCAGGCGGTGCAGTTATTGCCGCAGGTATTAAAGCTATAGCCGTTGATACCACAGGTTCGACACCCGTAGCAGTTGATGAAAGCGGTACCCCGCTCGCATTAAAGCCCGGCTTTGAAACCAACCCACACGCCATGTTTGTTCTATGGAAGGATCATACCGGTATTAAGGAAGCCCAGGAAATAAACGAACATGCGACAAAATTCGATACCAATTACCTGCAATATGTGGGTGGTATCTACTCATCCGAATGGTTTTGGGCCAAATTGCTCCACACCCTTCGCGCCGATGAACAGGTGCGTAATGCTTTACATAGCTGGGTTGAGCATTGCGACTGGATACCTTTCCTGCTAACAGGCGGTACCAAAGCTTCTGAGATTAAACGCGGACGTTGCTCTGCAGGGCATAAAGCTTTGTGGGCTGCCGAGTTTGGCGGATTGCCGCCGGATGAATTCTTTTCATCGCTCGACCCACTGCTGACAGGCATCACCAAAAAACTATTTAAAGATACTTATACATCTGACGTACCTGCCGGAAACCTGAGCGGCGAGTGGGCGACGCGTTTGGGCCTCAGCACCAATGTGGTGGTGGGTGTAGGCGCTTTCGATGCACACATGGGTGCCGTTGGCGGGCAGATAGAGCCTTATCACCTGAGCAAGGTAATGGGTACTTCAACCTGCGATATCCTGGTTGCCCCTACTACCGATCTGGATGGCCAGTTGATCAAAGGTATATGCGGGCAGGTAGATGGTTCGGTAATACCCGGTATGCTGGGTATGGAAGCCGGTCAATCAGCCTTTGGCGATACCTACGCCTGGTTCCGTAACCTGCTGGCATGGCCGCTACAAAACTTATTATCGCAATCAAAACTGATCGACGCGCAAACCGCAGGCGCCTTGCGCGATGAGCTAACCGGCAACATTATAGCCGAACTGAGCAAACAGGCAGCATTATTACCGATAGACCAAAGCGAACTGGCGGTTGATTGGTTCAACGGTCGCCGTACGCCGGACGCCAACCAAGAGCTGAAAGGCGTGATCAGCGGTTTAGGCTTAGGCAGCGATGCGCCACGTGTATTTAAGGCACTAGCCGAGGCTACCTGCTTTGGCGCTAAAAAGATTGTCGACCGATTTATAAGCGAAGGCGTGCCGGTTAAAGGCATTATCGGTGTGGGCGGCGTAGCCCGCAAATCGCCATACATTATGCAAATGATGGCTGATGTGTTAAACATGCCTATCCGTATCCACAAGCACGAACAAACCTGCGCTATGGGCGCGGCCATGTTTGCGGCAGCGGCAGCGGGCATTTACCCAAATGTTGAAGCAGCTATGACCGCCATGGGCAGCGGTTTTGATATGGAGTACTTCCCACAACCCGAAACCCAGGCCATTTATGCCAAACGTTACGAGCAATACAGCAAACTGGGTGGTTTTATCGAACAACAAGTAAAATAATAAATGAGCAAGTATCAACATATACAAGAAGAGGCGTACCACGCCAATATGGAGCTGCCGAAGCTAAACCTGGTGATCTTCACCTTCGGCAATGTAAGCGCGGTCGACCGTGATTTAGGTGTTTTTGCCATTAAACCAAGCGGCGTGCCTTACGAGGATCTGTCGCCGGATAATATGGTAATTGTGGATTTTGACGGTAACACGGTGCTTGGTAAAATGCGCCCATCGTCAGACACGAAGACTCACGCCGTGCTGTACAAACATTGGGAGAGCATTGGCGGTATTGTGCATACGCATTCAACCTACGCCACGGCCTGGGCGCAGTCGTTGCGGGATATCCCGATCTTCGGCACCACGCATGCTGATTATAATACGGTCGACATTCCCTGTGCGGCGCCAATGAGCGACGAGATGATCAAAGGCAATTACGAGTATCAGACCGGATTCCAGATCATGCAATGTTTGCAGGAAAAAGGCATGGACTATAAAGAAGTGGAAATGGTGTTGGTAGGCAACCACGCGCCGTTTACCTGGGGTAAAAATGCGCACAAGGCCGTGCATAACAGCGCAGTGCTGGAAGCGATAGCCAAAATGGCTTTATTGACCGAACAGATAAACCCGGAAGCACCACGTTTAAAGCAAGCGTTGATCAGTAAGCATTACGAGCGTAAGCATGGTGAGGGCAGTTATTACGGACAATGAGATTTTGAGTCCGAGAAGTCCGAAAGTCGGAAAGACTAAACCAAATATTACGGACTTACGGACTAAAAACGCGTTAGCGATTGCAGCGGATACCGGCCAAGTGGCTAAGGCCTGCAGGAGTATGAGCGGAAAGCGCGCCCCGGAGGGAAACGCCCAAATAAAGAATAAGAT
>Ga0070683_100005005_pt1 | contig 10998 bp, 7 predicted proteins | sample KBSC713LmetaG_FD_64662 | JGI IMG/M metagenome (GOLD analysis project Ga0070683, IMG submission 64662) | Corn rhizosphere microbial communities from Kellogg Biological Station, Michigan, USA - KBS C7.1-3L metaG | ecosystem: Host-associated > Plants > Roots > Rhizosphere ...
CCGATTGCACGATGTACGGTCATGTAATCTACTCCACGTGGCAGCGGAACGCCTTCCGGACAGGCGTCGAGGTCGAGCGGGTGTTGCTCGGGAATACGGACCTCGCCGAGCTGCTGCGGAAGACCCTCGAGGACACCATGCCCTGGGCAACCTTATCGCCACGCTGAGCTCCTCTTAGAGTTTTGGCGCGTCAGTGGTAGAATCGGATTCTCCCCCAATAGTCTGGAATGAAGAACTATGGAACGTGCCGGGAGTCTCATTGGAAAACTGAAGCTGTCGCCGGAGATGGCCGATCCGGAAACTCGCGCGCGAGCGGCATGGGCGCTAGCGGCAGGGAAAAAGATCGCAGCGCATACGCTAGCCGCGGCGCTGGTGCGGGGAACACTGGTGGTGGAAGTGGAAGACATGGTCTGGCAGAAACAGCTCAATACTCTGCGGCATTTTCTATTGCGTAACCTAAAAGAAGCGCTGGGCGGAGATCTGGTCAAGGAAATCGATTTCCGGCCGATGCCTCCCCGGCGAAAACCGCAGCGTGCGGAATCGGCCCGCCGTGTGGATTCGAACGGTATCCAAGATCCGGTGATGGCGATGCTGTATCGGCAGTCTAAGAAGGCCGGGACGGCGTGAAGATCACCGAACAGGAGGTCCGTCGCGTCGCGGAGCTGGCCAACCTGGCGCTCACCGAGGACGAGATCGTCCGCATGACGCAGGACATGGACGGGATACTCACCCACATCGACAAGCTGAGCGAGCTGGATACATCGAACGTGGAGCCGATGTCGCAGGTGCTATACGATTCGGAAGAAACAGCTACCTTACGCGCGGACGTCGAACGGAAGCCGTTGGGGAATGCCGATGCGCTGGCCAACGCTCCGGTATCAGGACAGGGGTACTTCAAAGTGCCTTTGGTAATAGAAAAATGACCGTTGATTCGATCCGGGCCGATCTGCTGGCCAAGAAAACCAGCGCCGAGGAGATCGCGCGTGAAGCCCTTAAGTTCGCCGAAGCGGAGAATCCCAAGACCAACGCTTATCTGACGTTCGCGCCCGAAAGAGCCTTGGCCGCGGCGCGCGCCGTGGATCAGAGAATCGCCGCCGGCGAAGATCCGGGATCCTTGGCAGGTGTGCCGATCGCTATTAAAGACGTAATTCTCACGCGCGGCCTGCGCACTACCTGCGCGTCGCGAATGCTGGAGACTTACATTCCGCCCTACGATGCGACCGCTGTCATCCGTATCGAGCAAGCGGGTGGCGTGATCCTTGGCAAAACCAATTGCGACGAGTTCGCCATGGGGTCGTCCAACGAAAATTCTGCGTTTGGGCCGGTGAGGAACCCAGTGGCCCTAGACCGAGTCCCAGGCGGGTCGTCCGGCGGGTCCGCGGCCGTCATCGCGCAGGGGACCGCCGTGCTGTCGCTGGGATCGGATACCGGCGGATCGATCCGGCAGCCGGCGTCTTTCTGCGGCGTCACCGGCGTAACGCCTACCTATGGCCGCGTGTCGCGCTATGGGCTGACGGCGTTCGCCAGTTCGCTTGATCATATTGGACCTTTTTCACGGACGGTACGCGATTCCGCGCGGCTTTTACAAGTTATGGCGGGCCGCGATGAGATGGATTCTACTTCAGCCGTCGCACCGGTTCCGGATTACGTGGCGGCGCTCGATGGAAACATTCGAGGCATGAAAATCGGCGTGCCGAAGGAATTTTTCGATGGCCTGGCGAGCGAGACAGGCGACGTAATTCAAGCGGCGATCGAGACGCTCCAGAAGCTGGGATGCGAAATTCACGAGATCCGGCTGCCGCACACTCCGTACGCCGTCGGCTGCTACTACATCATCTGTACAGCGGAAGCGAGCTCTAATCTCGCTCGTTACGATGGCGTGCGTTATACCAGGAGGTCCGCGGCCGCAGGCAGTTTACAAGAGATGTATCGCCAGACGCGCGACGAAGGGTTCGGAGCCGAGTGCAAGCGCCGGATCATGCTCGGCACCTACGTGCTCAGCGCCGGCTATTACGACGCCTATTATCTAAAGGCACAAAAAGTGCGGGCGCTGGTAGCGCGCGATTACGCGCAGGCCTTCGAGCAGGTGGATGCGATCATAGGTCCGGTGTCGCCCCACCCGGCGTTCAAGCTGGGTGAGAAAGTCGACGATCCGACCTCTATGTATCTCTCCGACATTTACACCGTCACGGGTGACTTGGCTGGTATCCCCTGCATGAGCGTGCCGGGCGGTAAGACTCCGGATGGTTTGCCGGTGGGGTTGCAGATCCTGGCGAATCATTTCAACGAGACAACCATGTTTCGAGTAGCGGATGCCTTTGAGCGCGCGTAACGTTCTTTCCAAATAGGTGTCTATTACTTGAACGCGCACAACGGGGCGCGCCTCTGCGCCCCTGTGCGCTTCAACTTGAGCGAGAATCAAATCATGCCCTTTACACTACCTGCATTGCCCTATGCTCCGGATGCACTGGAGCCGCATATCGACAAGATGACCATGGAGATTCACCACGGCAAGCATCACAACGCCTACGTGACGAATCTCAACAAGGCTCTGGAATCGGCGCCCGCCTTGGCGTCGAAGAGTATTGAGGAATTGCTGGCCAATAACTGCGCGATTGTGCCGGAAAATATCCGCACCGCTGTTCGTAACAATGGTGGCGGACACTGGAATCACAGCATGTTCTAGCAGATCATGGGACCGGGCAAGGGCGGCGCGCCGGTGGGTAATCTGGCCTCGGCGATCAATGGCGCATTCGGCTCCTTCGATACCTTCAAGGAAAAACTTTCGGCCGCGGGCGTGGCGCGATTTGGATCGGGCTGGGCTTGGCTGATCAAGACCGGATCGGGCATCGAGATCATGTCGACACCGAATCAGGACAATCCTCTGATGGAAGGCAAGCACGCGGTGCTCGGGGTCGATGTGTGGGAGCACGCGTATTATCTGAAGTACCAGAATCGCCGGCCGGATTACCTCGCGGCTTGGTGGAACGTGGTGAACTGGCAGGAAGCGGAAAAGCTGTTCAACGCCGTAAAGTAGCGCCCGCACGCCCGCAGGCGACACCTCACGCCCGGCTACCTCGATGGGAGGAACTTCCGGATTGCCCAGATCTCCGGCCGATTGACAGCGCCGATTGAGAAGGCAATCCGGGTTCCATCGAGAGCGATACCGAGGTCTCGCAAATCCTCGACTTTCAGGCCCATACTTTCGGCGGTCCCGCCTACGGCCGGTACACGGAAGAGTTCATAGGCGGACCTTTCGTCCGGTCTCCGTGCGAAGTATATGAAGCGGTCATCCGGCGACCAGGCGGTGCCGTAAAGCGTTTGCAGCTCTGCGGGCGAGTTCGAGGTTACCAGTTCCCGCGCCAGTCTGCCATCGCTGGAAACGACATGCAGCACAGAGCTTCGAGAGCCTGTCACTACGAACGCGACGTTACGCCCGTCATGAGAGAGAACGGGAACCGCGGTGCCGGGGTTCTGACTGAACTTGTAGACTTCCTTCGCGGATCCGTTCTGAACGCTGCGCACCCTTATTCCTGAGGCGTTGACGTCGGCAACGAAGTCTTCCGAACAGCTTCGCAGGGAGAAAGTTGTGGCATCGCGAAAAAGTGGCATGATCTGACCCGAACCTAGACTGAACCGAACAACTTCCGGTTGCCTTGGATTTTCCCCGCTGTTGAAAATGACCGATGTGCCGTCGCGCCCCCAACAATACGGCCCCGCGAGTTTCGCCTGCTCTGCCACCCGCTGCTCCTTGTTTGTTTCGAATGAGTAGATAGACAGTTCTCGGACATTATTTGGCCCGCTAGTACGAGGACCGGACCAGTAGTAAGCTAGGCGTCGGGAATCCGGAGCCCAGCGTGGCAACATGTTTCCTCCGGTTCGGTTCACCGGCAACGGAACCGGAGCGGAAGTGACCTTTCCCGTCGCCGGGTCCATCGTAGCGGTATAAATGTCGCTTGTGCCTGATAGCGTCCGATAGTAGATGGCTCCAGACCGGTCAACGCCCCTCAGGCTCTCACCCTTCTGCAACGTCACATGAGTATTGGTTGCGCTGCCCTGGGGCTTGCCGCCGGCAATTCGCGCCATCCACAGATCGACCGTTGTTCCAACTTGGGCGAATACGAGATACTTTCCATCGGCCGTCCACTCTATGGGTACCTGTTCCGCGGCGCTGGGCGAAATGACTGTCTCGCCAGAGCCATCGCTCGCCATGATGTAGACGTTTTCTTCCGACTTATTACCCTTGGCGGCGGCGACGGCGATATATCTGCCGTCTGGCGAAGCCTTCGCGAGATACCAATCGGCGAATGTCGCCAACTTCTGAATGGCGCCTGTGCCGATATCCAGCCACGCAAGGTAAGCAGGCCGGCCCGCCTCGAGTTGTCCGATGAGCAGCCTTGCCCCGTCCGCCGACCAAGCTCGGGCGATTGCGTCGCGGTGCACCGTGCGAGCCGCGGTTCCATCCACGCTGGAGACTATCAACTCTGCGGGCCCAGGCTTATCAGTGCCCGGTGCGGAGTAGCGGCTGTATGCCACGCGCGATCCATCAGGCGAAAACGGAGCGCAACAAAGCGTTACCCCGGCCGCGTCTGCAAGCCGACGTACTCTATTGGAAGCCATGTCCCGAAGAAGCAAGTCGCCGTTCACGACTGCAAGCAAGGATTTTCCGTCCGGCGAGATCCAGCCATCGCAGTCCGCGCCCGAGCAAACCAGCGTCCGCGTCTGGCCCTGCTGCGCCTCGGCCGACATTGGCCGAACCCCATTACCGACCATCACCAGACACAGCAACATCGTCGCAGCGAAGGCAGGGATTTTCCACAACGGCTTCGCGACCGGGTCAGGGGCGACCTTCCGCGTCGCGCGCCAGCGATCGATCTCGCTGGGGTAGGCATAGACGCTGCTCCGGCTCTTGTGGGTGTGCCGGTGGATCGGTAGCCCCTCTTCCTTTTCCCACTTGCGGGCCGTCTTGGCGTCGCGTTGTAGGTAAGCTGCAATTTCCTTCCACGACTCTAGCCTCGCCGGAGTACCCTGGTCTGGCTGCGGCGTGTTCCGGTTGGCTTCCTGAAGACTCATCGTGATCGCTCCTTGATCACCAAGAATACGGTCATGGATGACGTCAGGCAACGGAAATTAGCAGGAAGATACTCCAGAAACGCTGATTTCCCCGGGTCTTAAGGGGATTCTTCATCTCGGCATCAAGCCGATTTTCTTCCAGCCGTTGCCTTTGGCGACATCGATGACCTCTGCGACCTGAGCGAACTCGATCTCATTCTCTCCCTTCACGAATGCGACGCCGGGCGTGGACCGCGTCAGAAGAGCGCGAAGATGCTCCGGCAACTCAGACACATCGAAATCTGTCTGGTCCAGCCGCACCTTGCCCCCGCCGAGCACGGTGAGCACAATGTCCTGCGGCGGAAGCGGCCGGCCTTGGCTGTCGGTCTGCTGGGGCAGCTGCACATCGAGCCCCACGGAATGCTCCTGAACCACCATGAAGATGATCAGAAGCACCAGCAACACGTCGATCATCGGCGTGACGTTGATCTCGGCCTTGCCGTGCTTCATTCCCATCGCCATAGTGCTTGTCCTCGGCTGATTGGACACGCGGCGATGGGGAAAAGTTCCAGCCCCTAGAAAGTGATACGGCCGACGAGCTGCCCCTGCCGCGGCAGGCTAAATGTACCCGTTGTCGTCAGGATCGATCCGAAACCAGCGTTATAGCGCCCCAGCGAATCAACGGTGGCGCCCGTTGCCGCGTTGGCCGAACTGGGATTCGGCATTTCCAGGCGGTTAAACATGTTGTTGAATTCAGCGCGAACGTTGAACGAGACCCGTTCGGTGAACCGGAAGGTCCGGCCAATGTTGAAGTTCTCCACGGGCCGACGCTGGAAGCGATAATCGCCGTAGTAGGCGGCCGACGATCCGAACTGGCCAGGGGCGGGATCCTGCCAGGCACTCTTGTTGAGTACCAGGGTCTTCGAAGGATCGAAGCAGTGGCAGTTCAGGTCGGCGAGGAAAAGCTGCTGGCCGGGCACGCGGTTGGCGAAGCTCGCGCCTTGCAGCAGATAGTTGTTTAGATTTGAATTCGCGCCGGGCACGCGGATCGGCGTGCCGCTGCGATAGGTCAGAAAGGTTCCCAGTGTCCAATCGCGTACCAACCAGGAAACGGTTTTGAAACTCAGGTTCTTTCGGTCTCCGCCCCACTTGGGAACCTGGTAGTTGAGTGCGATCTGGCTCACCAGAGGCTGATCAAAACCAGAAAGATACTTGTTCGTCGAGCGATTGAATACGTCGTTCACTTGCGCCGGGGATCCGCCCGAAACGATCAATCCGGAAGCTTCCGCTCCGATCGTTTCTGATTTCTGCCAAGTAAAGCTGTAGGATCCGTCGAAGCCGTGCGAAAGACGTTTCGTGGCCTTGACCTGGAGTGAGTTATACCAGGTGTCTCCCAGGGGCGCGTACATTCCGCCGATCGAAGTGAACTGAGGGAAGGGACGCAAGGATTGAGCCACCGTCTGGTTTGCCGGGAAGCCCGGGTACGGCAAAGCATTCTGGAAGCGTCCTGCATTTGCCGAATTGAGCGGTGAGCCCAGGATCTTCTCATCGGCCGCGTTGGTTGGATCCAAGCCATAGTGCGCGAGCAGGCTCGGCGTCAAGGCGTTGTAGGCAACCATGGTCGGGGCCAACCACCAGGCTCCGCGGTTTCCAACATACGTTGCTTCAACCACAAGGTTCTTTTCCAATTCCCGTTGCAGGCCTATGCTCCACTGGAGCTGACGGGCCGGACGCCCTGCATTCGGATCGATGGCTGCGTAACCGGTCGGCGCTCCTACCGTTCCAGCTGCCGGAAATTGGCCAGGATTCAGATTTGGCCAGGTGGTGGGCTCATTGGTTATCCCGTTTTTAAGGTATAGGGCCGGTATAAACTGCCCGGGGCCGTTCAGAGCCACATCGTTGCCGATGACGGTCAGATTGTCGTACGCAGCGGTTTTCGCGTATACCAGGCCAATTCCCGCACGCAGGACGGTCTTGGACGAGATCTGGTAGGCGGCGCCTAAGCGGGGACCGATCGCGTACGGGTAGTTCGAGGCGAAGTTACATTGGCAGTGTCCCGGAAGCGAGCCGTCGAAGATCGTCGCTCCCAATCGTCCAATCGTCGGATTAAGCGTGGTCGGCGAAAAGCTGGGCATGCGGCCCGCGCCCTCGCGTAGGTAGGTTTGGAAGTCCCAGCGCAGGCCGTAGTCCAAGGTGAACTTTCGGGTGACTTTCCAGGTGTCCTGGAGAAACAACGAGTAGGCCTTTTCGCCCAGGTGCTGGTCGGTAGGGGCGCCAACCGTGCCGCTATTCACGGCGCCCAACAAGAAACTCGCGTAAGGGAATCCGACCGTGATGCCGGGGGTGGTCAGTCCGGAGAGCGCGGAATCTGAAGTGGATTGATTGCTGAACGCGAACAGACCGCGGGTGGTGGACTGCTGCCCATAGGAATAGTTGCCGATGATGGCCTCCGCTCCTAGCTTGTAGGTGTGATTGTTGCGGATCCAAGTCATGCTCACATTGCCGCTAGGTCTCCAGGAATGAATTCCACCGCAAGCAGGGCAATCCGGCGACCCGCCCGCTGTTGCCGGGCCCATTGTCGCCATTCCGCCGTTGCTTAGACCGGCGACCGTTAGCCCCGACAGTTGCGGAAATACGCCGGTCTTCGGAATGCCAGTCAAACCGATGGAGGCCGGATCGAACGAGTCCCGAGGCAGAACGTACGCCGTGGGACCGCGCTGATTGACGTATCCCGCGCCGATGTGCAGCAGCATAGTGGGCGTAAGGTTGTAGTCGTAGTTAATCCGGATCGTGTGGACCCAATCGAAGTTGGCGCGCGCCTGGGAGATCGGATCCGGCAAGCCCTCGGCGCCCAGGGCCGAGGAAGTGACGGACTGCGTGCGAGTCAAGGACCAGAACCCGGAGATCTTCATTTTATCCGTCAGGTTCTGGTCGCCCTTCAAAGACGTGATATCCGTGAGACGGTCGGCTTGCGAGGAAGGCCCCGTCGGCGTGTAGTTCTGAGCCAGCTGGCTGGCATTGGCGCCTTGCGGATTCGGAATCAGCCCCTGGATGGCCAAGGCCACTGGATCCAGGCGGTCTTTCGGGATGAGGTTGCCGGCGAACGGCAATCGCAAATTTCCATTAGCGCCTCCGGGACCGGTTAGGGGATCGAAAATCGACCCTTCGGCGTAGCTCTTGCCATTCACGGTCGCGCTTTTCCCGGTTAAGGCCGTTGCGAAATTTCCCGTACGATACGCCGCCGTCGGGACGGTGATCGGCGTGCTCAGCCCGGTTTTTTCACGGAACTGCTCAAAATTGAAAAAGAAAAAGCTCTTGTTGTGGCCATCGTAGACTTTCGGAATCCAGATCGGACCACCGGTGGTGAATCCGTAGTCGTTGCGGCGCGCCCGCGGCCGCGCCGTGCCCTGCAGAGCGGTGTTGGCGTTATAAATTTCGTTGACGTTGTAGTCGTACGCTGTTCCGTGAAACTGGTTCGACCCAGACTTCATGGTGACCAGGAACACGCCGCCGCCGGCCTTGCCGTACTCCGCCGCGAAGTTGCTCGTCTGTACCGCGAATTCCTGGATCGAATCCACGCTCGGCTGGTTCTGCGTCACCGCCGCAAGCCACGTGTAGTTGGTCGAATCCTGGCCCTCCACGCGAACTGTTTCGGTATTCGCGGGCGTGCCATTGACGCGGACGACGTTATCGCCAACGTAGTTGGCACCGGGAAGAAGCTGGGTGACCGCCATTGCCGACCGGATTCCGCTGTTGCCGGCGAATCCCGACCCGATCCCAAGCACCGGCAGCGAGTTCAGAGCTTGGCCGGTGACGCTATGACCCAGTTCGCCGCTTTCGGTCTTGAGCAGCGGCGTGTTTTCCGTGACCGTCACGGAATCCGAGGTCGCTCCGACCTCGAGCCCAATGTCGATGCGATAGGTCTGCGCGGCCAGCACATCCAGCCCTTGGCGGACATACTTCTTGAATCCGGATACCGCGACGGTCACCTCGTAGCGGCCGACCGGCAGTTCGTTGAGCGTATAGTTCCCGGTCGAAGTGCTGAGGGTTTGATATTCAAGGCCGGTGTTGACGTTCTTGGCCTGAACCTGCGCATTGGCGATCACGGCCCCGGCTGGATCAGAGACGGTTCCTGTAATCTGGCTCCTGTCGCTCTGTGCAAACAGAACCGGGACACACGTCGACAAACAGAGTAAAAATGTGGCGAGACGCATAAGAGACCCTTTCAAACGGCTTTCCTGAACTATAGTTCACGATGGCGATGGGGGTCAAGCGGAGTGATGCGAAATTCTTATTGTCCGTCGACTGAAAACGCCAGCAGGACATTGCCGGACATTCCGCCGGCCGTAGGATATCCCGAATTCACGAACAGCATGCCGCCGCCGACGGCAGGGCCGGGTCCGTCGAGCGAGCCGCCGTGTCCCGGCGCGCCGTTGACTGTTTCGTAAGTTTGCGCTGTGTCGAAATCCCAGACGATCTTGCCGTCAGCCGACGAATATGCCCGCAGGTGGCCATCCACCGATCCTGAGAATGCCACGCCGGGGATTGCCGTAACCGCGGCTGATTGAGCGGGACTGCATCGCGGACGATTCCCGCACGGCTCCGGAGGTGTATACCAAACGCGCTGCCCATTATCCAGGCGTAGTGCGAACATGCCGCCGCCCTGCTTGGGATCGGCGTCAGTCGACGTACTGTAGGTCAGCATAATGCGTCCGATATCGGACACGGCGACGTAGACATTGTTCTGGTCCGCCGCCGAGCCCCACTGGACACCGCCCGCCGTGCCGCCCTTGCCCACTCGCGTTTGCCACAACAGTTCGCCCTGATTGTCGGGATCGACAGCGTAAACTACGCCGGATTTCTGGCCGGCAACCAACGCGCGCTTGCCGCTTGGTAGCGCCACTAAAATCGGTGATGACCCGAAGTCGAAATCCGGACCGTTGGATTCGGCGCAATTGGTCTTGTCGGGGAGACGGCACGCAGAGGTGTAGGCGTCGCGCGGAGTCATTTGCCGCGACCAGAGTATCTTGCCAGAGTTAAGATCCATCGCGACGAATGCGTCACTGAGCCGGGTCGCCGGATCGGTGTAGTTATTGCCCGTGGTGACGTAGAGCGCATTGCGCTTCGCATCGACCGTGGGTGTGCTCCACACGGCGACACCCGAGGGGGCCCAGAGCTGCGCGCCCGCTTTGTTTTTCGTTGTGCGCTTGGGCTCATCGACCAGGAAAGTCTTCCATACTTGTTTCCCCGTTAGAGCGTCCAGCGCGACCACGCTTCCACGGAATCGACAGCATTCGTAATTGGGATCCGCGCCGGCAGCTTCCTCGCCGCTGCGGATGCCGATATAGATTCTCCCGTTGAAGAACATTGGAGAGCCGGTGATGCCCGCGGCCGGAAACGCGTCCGCGGTAGTCTTCCAAAGTTGCTTTCCTGTTGCCGCGTCGACGCCGTAGACGTTGGCTTTGGCATCGCCGAAGAAAGCGATATTGTTTGTTCCTACTCGGGCGAGCGTGACCGCACTGCGGACTCCCGCATCCGCGTCAAAATACCAATGTACGCACCCGGTCTTGTCGTCGAGCGAATAAACTTTGACGCCCGGACTGCCGACGAACACGCGTCCACCTGCGATGGTGGGTTGCGAATTCGCCTGAATGTCACCGGGAAACGCGAAAGCCCATTTCACCTTGAGCCGGGGCACCTCAGTGGCATTGATTCCGGAGGCGCTCTGGAACCGTGTGTTGTTGGTGTTCGCGCCCCATCCCGTCCACGCGGCACCGTCCAGAGCAAAGGCGCCAGAGGCGCCAGGGCACATCGCTTTGGCCGGAGGCGTTGTTACCAGCGGCTGTCCTATCGGTTTGCCGCTGACAAACTCAGCGATGGCGCGGCGATCCGCCGTGGAAAGGCGGACCGCCATGCTGATCATCGGACCGGTTTCCATCGCCGCCA
>Ga0070683_100005011_pt1 | contig 10992 bp, 11 predicted proteins | sample KBSC713LmetaG_FD_64662 | JGI IMG/M metagenome (GOLD analysis project Ga0070683, IMG submission 64662) | Corn rhizosphere microbial communities from Kellogg Biological Station, Michigan, USA - KBS C7.1-3L metaG | ecosystem: Host-associated > Plants > Roots > Rhizosphere ...
GCCGATGCGCCTGAAATGATGGAGGTCGTGGTCGACGTCATCAACGACGCGGTCGAGACGCTCACCGAAGCCGAGGTCGCCCGGGCGAAAGCGCAGATGAAGGCGGGGCTGCTGATGGCCCTGGAAAGCTGCTCCTCGCGCGCCGAGCAGCTGGCGCGCCACATTCTCGCCTATGGCAGGCCGCAAACAGTGGAGGAGCTGGTGGCACGAATCGACGCCGTCAGCGTTGAATCAACGAGAAATGCCGCCCGTGCGCTGTTGTCGCGCAGCCGCCCTGCGGTGGTCGCGCTCGGGAGCGGCCGGGGTCTGGGCTCCGCTGTCTCGTTTGCCGAAGGTTTGACACGACCGAAGACGAGAGCGCGGCTGCATTAGCGCGGCAAATTTGCTATTGTCGCGCACGGGGGAGCATCACACATGGCCCTGTTTCGTTTGCCATCCGGAGGTTCACCAACACTCGCGCCCCGCGGTGGGGGTCTTCTGCTGCGCGCGCCGCAGATGTCGGATTTCCTGCAATGGGCGCATCTGCGCGAATATAGCCGCGAATATCTGACGCCCTGGGAGCCGATTTGGCCGTCCGACGATCTGACGCGCTCCGGGTTTCGCCGCAGGCTGCGCCGCTATGCGGAGGATGTCGCGGCCGATCGTTCCTATCCGTTCATCATCTTTCGCGAGCTCGATGGCGCCATGATCGGCGGCATTACGCTCGCCAATGTGCGCCGCGGCATCGTGCAGGCCGGCACCATCGGCTATTGGGTCGGCCAGCCCTTTGCGCATCGCGGTTACATGACCGCAGCGCTGCGCGTGCTGCTGCCGACCCTGTTCGGCGAGCTCAACCTGCACCGCGTGGAGGCCGCCTGCATCCCCTCAAACGCGTCCTCGATCCGGGTGCTGGAGAAATGCGGATTCACCCGTGAAGGCCTGGCGCGGCGCTATCTCTGCATCAACGGCGTCTGGCAGGACCACCTGCTGTTCGGCCTGCTGCACGAGGATTTTCGCGGCTGAGCATGATCCGGACCCGAAGGGCCGCGTTAGCGCAAAGTGGGCGCCGGTTTTCCGAGAAGATCATGCGCGAACAAGAGAACTCGGACTTTCGGATGAAATCCGGCGCCTTGGGTTCGCCGCGATCGGCTTGTTATAACGCGGCTCGGGGGAGACGACGGCACCGCCTCCAGGGTTCATCATATGGGCGATAAATCGATCACCAATCTTGCGCGCAGTGCTGTGCTCGCGCTTTTGATCTCATCGGTTACGTGGGCCGCGCCCGCGTCGGCGCAATCGTTCACCGACAAGCTGAAGAATCTGTTCGGCGGTGGCAGCAAATCGGACGAGCAGCCGCAGCAGCAGGCGCCATCCGATGAGCCGCAGCCCGACATGGATTGTCCGCAGGTCACGATCCGCGCCGGCGCATCGACCTATGCGGTAGCCGAGCCCGGCCAGCAGGCGATCGGCAATGCCGTGCGCTACCAGGCCACCATCACCAAGATGGCGCGCGATTGCACCAAGACGGGCGGTGAGATCACCGCGCGGATCGGCATCCAGGGCCGCGTCATCGTCGGTCCCGCCGGCGCGCCGCCCACGGTCGAGGTGCCGCTCCGCGTTGCCGTGGTGCAGGGCGGCGTCGGCGAGAAGGTGATCGCCACCAAGGCCTATCGCACCACCGTCAATGTCGGTGAGGACGAGAGCGTGCCGTTCAGCTTCGTCGCCGACGATCTGGTCTATCCGGTGCCGCCTGCCTCCGCCGCCGACAACTACATCTTCTATGTCGGCTTCGACCCGCAGCTCGTGTCGGCCGAAAAGCCGAAGCCGGTGAGGAAGAGAAAATAGCTTCGCATAACGCCGTCATTGCCCGCGAAAGCAGGCAAATCCGGTATTCCAGAGGCGGTAGAATGTAAGCCGATAGGCCGCGGCGTACTGGATCGCCCGGTCGAGCCGGGCGATGACATCTCTGATAGAGTTGATCCGCGCAAACCCATCACCATGTGAAACCGATATTCAAAACAAAACCGCCGCAATTTCTTGCGGCGGTGCTTTTTTAAAGACGCAAGGATTTTTCTCAGTTGAGCTTCTGCCTGACCTCGGCAATGCCCTTGGTGAGCAGGTCATCGGCAACCGAGCCCCTCACCGACTGCGACAGGACGGTCGAGGCCGCTTGCACCGCCGCGTCGGCGGCGGCTGCGCGGACATCGGCCAGCGCCTGGGCTTCGGCCATGGCGATCTTGTTCTCGGCGGTCTTGGTGCGGCGGGCGACGAAATCTTCCATCTTGATCTTGGCGTCGGCCGCGATGCGCTCGGCCTCCGCCCTGGCGTTGGTGACGATCTCCTCGGCCTCGCGCTCGGCGCTGGCGCGGCGGGCCTTATACCCGGCGAGCACATTGGCCGCCTCTTCCTTGAGGCGGCGCGCGTCGTCGAGTTCACCCTTGATGCGCTCGGCGCGATGGTCGAGCGCCGTCAGCACCATGCGATGGACGCCGAGCCAAGCGAACGCACCCATCAGGATGACGAACGCGATCGCGACCCAGGTTTCCGGCTCTTCGAACATCGAACTATCCCTTCAAGGAAGCATCAACCGCGCGCGCCACCGCCTTGTTGTCGGGGACCGTGCCGGTGAGCCGCTGCACGATGGCGCCGGCCGCGTCCGCAGCGATGCCGCGGACGTTGCTCATCGCGGTCGCACGGGTGGCGGCGATGGTTTTCTCGGCATCCGCAAGCCGCGCCGAAAGCTTGTCTTCCAGCGACTTGCGCTCGGCTTCCGAGGCCGTATTGAGCTTCTCGCGGGTCTCGGCGCTGATGGCCTGCGCCCGCGAGCGCGCCGAAGCGAGATCGCTTTCATAGGCCTTGAGCGCCGCTTCCGACTCGTCCTTCAGCTTCTGAGCTTCGGCGAGATCGCTCTCGATTTTTTTCTGCCGCGCGTCGATCACCGCGCCGACGCGCGGGAGCGCGACGCGCGAGACGATGATGTAGAGCGCGACGAAGGCAATGGCGAGCGACACCAGTTGCGAAGGAAACGTGGACGAATCGAACGGCGGAAAGGCTCCGCCGTGACCGCCATCGGCTTCGGTATGGGCGCTGGTCTTCTGGCCTGTTACTTCGCCATGACTCTCAGCCATGGGTTTCTCCTGTTGCTGTCAGGGGCGCCGCCTCCATTGCGGAGGCGACGCAAAGAGGTGCCGCTCACGCAAGCGGAACGAACAGCAAGAGCAGCGCGATAAGCAGCGAGAAGATGCCGAGCGCCTCGGTAATAGCGAAGCCGAAGATCAGGTTGCCGAACTGGCCTTGGGCCGCAGAAGGATTGCGTATCGCGGCGGCAAGGTAGTTGCCGAAGATGACGCCCACGCCAATGCCCGCACCCCCCATGCCGATGCATGCGATGCCCGCGCCGATAAGTTTAGCTGCTGCCGGTTCCATTTTAGCTCCTTGCGAGAAAGATTGGGTGTGGGTGGAAATTCCCAGGACCGCTCAGTGTCCCGGATGAATGGCGTCGTTGAGATAGATGACGGTCAGGATCGCAAACACATAGGCTTGTATAAACGCGACCAGGATTTCGAGAGCGTAGAGCGCGACTGTCAAAGCCAGCGGCGCAATGCCGCCGACCCAGCCGATGGCGCCGAGCGAGACCCCGAGCATTGCGACGAAACCCGCGAACACCTTCAGCGCGATGTGGCCCGCCAGCATGTTGCCGAACAGGCGCACGCTGTGCGAAACCGGTCGCAGGAAGAAGGAAAAGATTTCGATAGCGACGACCAGCGGCAGGACCGCGATCGGAATGCCCGACGGCACAAAGATTTTCAGGAATTTCAGGCCGTTCTTGTAGAAGCCATAGATCAGCACGGTGAAGAACACGAGCAGCGCCATCGCCACGTTGATAATGATCTGGGCAGCGACAGTGAACGTGTAGGGAATGATCCCGACCAGGTTCGAGACGCAGAAGAACATGAAGATCGAGAACACCAGCGGGAAGAACTTCATGCCTTCTGCGCCGGCGTTGCCGCGGATCGTCGCGGCGACGAATTCGTAGGTGATCTCGGCCATCGACTGGAAACGGCCGGGCACCAGCTTGCCGCCCGCGACCCCGCCGATCATCAGAACCGACGTCAGCACGACCGTCAGCAGCATGTAGGCCGACGAATTGGTGAAGTAGATCGAGTGGTCGCCGATCTGCGCGATCTTGAAGAGGTTATCGAGTCTGAACTGATGGATCGGTTCGATGGTCATCCGCGCGTCTCTTGGTCCACCGGTCCATGCCGGCACTCGAAATTGTAGATGTCGTGACTTCCGCCGGCTCTAGCGATCGCGAGACATCTCGCCGGCTGATCTCACCAGGTTGACCAACCCGGCTATGAAGCCGAGCAGAAAGAACACGATGAGACCGAACGGCGAGGTCGATAGCAGATGATCGATGCCCCAGCCAATCGCCGCCCCGACGACAACGCCCGTGATCAACTCCGAGGCAAGGCGGAAACCGCGCGCCATGGCGGACGCCCTGGCAGCACCGTCTTCGCTCCCTCCGGGTTGGTCGGTCCCGACTTTGCGGTTGCCGCGAATTTCGGACAACCGCCGATCCAGACTTCCGAGCCTTGCGGAAAGCGCAGCTTCGTCAGGCGATTTCTCGCGACTTCCGTTTCCCTTGTCGTCCGTGCCTTCCGCCATGTCGTGGAGACCCGATCCGACGCGCGTGGTAAAGGAAATTGCGTCCCGTCGCCCTTAAAAGCCGCGCGGACCATACTGACCACATTTAGCCAAGTCAAGATTGCGTGTTAATCGCTTAGCTCTTTGATTTAGCTGGATTTATTTCAGGTATTCCAGATCAGCGATGGCCTGCTCGCCGCACTGCAAAAGTCTTTGACCACAACTGAGAAAGCGCGATGCGGGGCATACGCACCGGTCTATCCATCAATAACCGATAATCTATAGGAATTAATACCCAGAACATCATCTCATGCATTGGCGCAGCGTGCGATCCTCGAACGGCGGCCGCGCTTCGCACGACATCTCGGGGCGATGAAACGCAGCGCCTCGGCGCGCATCGTCGCCACATTGAAATCCACCTGCATGGGCTATAGCTCAGTGAGCCAGGGGCGCTATCGTTTTCGAGGCGGAGCCACGCCATGAATCCCGCGACGTCGACGTCCAGACTTTCCGCGATCCTTGCACTCGGCGCCCTGTGTCTTGCAGGAAACGCGGCCTTCGCGGCGGAGCCGGGGCCCGACAGCGAGAACGGCCGTTACACGTTTTCGCCGACCGCGGACGGGCTGATGCGGCTCGACACCAGGACCGGCACCGTCTCCAACTGCAACAATTCCGCTGCCGGCTGGGCCTGTTACGCGGTGCCTGACGAGCGCAAGGCGCTGGACGAGGAGATCGGCCGGCTGCAGGCCGAGAACTCAAGGCTGAAAGCGCAGGTAGCCGCGGCTTCATCGGGCAAGGGCGACGACAAGCAGACGGCTGATAGCCAGCGCAAGATCGAGATCCCGCTGCCGAGCGATCAGGACATGGATCGCGTCGTTTCGTTCCTGCAGCGCGCCTGGAAGCGCCTCGTCGACATGGCGAACCAGGTGCAGAAGGACGTCTCAGGCGAGGGCAAGATCTGAGGTGTTTCAATTCGCCGATGGCTCATTCCAATATCGTTTCGCGCACGCCGCCGTCCGCGGTGACCGCAGCCACCATCCTGACGTCGCAGCTCGTCGTTGAGACCCGAGGCACGGGCTTTGTTGATCTGACGTCAGAGATCGGGAAATTCATTGCCGAGACGAAGGCCAGGCAGGGCGCGGTGACGCTGTTCATCCGCCACACCTCGGCATCGCTGACGATCCAGGAAAATGCCGATCCTTCCGTCCTTGAGGATTTGCAGACGGCGCTTTCGCGCCTCGCGCCGGAAAACGCCGGCTGGACGCACGACACCGAGGGTCCGGATGATATGCCCGCGCATATCAAGACCATGCTGACTTCGGCCTCGCTGCAGATTCCCGTCGTGAATGGCGAGATGGTGCTCGGCACCTGGCAGGCGATCTATCTGATCGAGCATCGCTCGCGACCGCATCGGCGCGAAGTGGTGGTGCAGTTCATTGGTCAGGCCCAATAAGAAACCGGCCGCGGAGCGCTCCGCGGCCGGTCTATCTCGTTACGCCCGGGCGATCGGGCCGTCGACATCAGGTCTTGGTGATGTCGACGTCCTTGGTCTCGGGGAGGAAGAGGAAGCCGATGATGAGGCTCATCACGGCAACGCCGACCGGGTACCACAGACCGGAATAAATATTTCCGGTCCAGGCTGCGATCGCGAACGCGGTCGCCGGCAGGAAGCCGCCGAACCAGCCGTTGCCGATATGGTAGGGCAGCGACATGCCGGTGTAGCGGATGCGGCTCGGGAATAGCTCGACCAGCCAGGCCGCGATCGGGGCGTAGACCAGCGTCACATAGATCACCAGAATCCAAAGCAGGGCCGTGGTCATGACGTAGTTGATCTCGTTCGGATCGGCGGCCGCCGGATAGCCGTGGTTCTTGATCGCCGCCGCCAATGCCTTGGCGAAATCCGTCGCCGACGCCATCAGCGTCTGGTCGCCGACTTTGACCTGGGCCGGTGTGCCCTTCGGTGCTGCCTGAGTGTCGTAGTTCACCGACAGGTTGACCAGCGCCGATGTGGCGATGTCGCATCCCGTGGTGAATTTTTCCGTACCTGTCGCCTTGAACTGGAACGAGCATTCGCCGGGATCGGCGATCACCATCACCGGCGAGGACACCAGCGCTGTTGCGAGCTTCGGATTGGCGAAATAGGTAATTCCCTTGAAGATCGGGAAGTACGTCACCGCTGCCAGCAGGAAGCCGACAAGGATGATCGGCTTGCGGCCGATCCTGTCCGACAGCATGCCAAAGATGATGAAGAACGGCGTACCGAGCGCCAGCGCAACCACGATCATGATCTGCGCAGGCACCGCCGCCACTTTGATGGTCTGGGTCAGGAAGAACAGCGCATAGAACTGTCCGCCGTACCACACCACGGCCTCACCCGCGGTCGCACCGAGCAGCGCGAGAAGCGCTATCTTGCCATATTGCCAAGTGCCGAAGGCTTCGGTGAGCGGGCGCCTGGAGGTCTTGCCTTCCTCCTTCATCCGCTGGAACACTGGTGATTCGTTCAAGCTCAGGCGAATCCAGATCGAGACGATGAGCAGGATGCCCGAGAGCAGGAACGGAAGGCGCCAGCCCCAATCGCCGAACGTGCTCTCGCCCTGCCAGGTGCGGATGCCGAGGACCAGGAGCAGCGCCAGGAAAAGACCGAGCGTCGCGGTGGTCTGGATCCAGGAGGTGTAGTAGCCGCGCTGGTCTTTGGGCGCGTGCTCGGCGACGTAGGTCGCCGCACCGCCATATTCACCGCCGAGCGCGAGACCCTGTACCAGGCGAAGCAGGATCAGCACGATCGGCGCGGCGATACCCCAACTTGCATAGCCGGGTATCAGGCCGATGAAGAAGGTGCCGACGCCCATGAACGACATGGTGATCAGGAAGGTGTACTTGCGGCCGATCATGTCGCCGAGGCGGCCGAAGATCAGCGCGCCGAACGGGCGAACCGCAAATCCCGCCGCAAACGCCAGCAGCGCGAAAATGAATCCGACATTCGGAGGCACGTTGGCGAAGAAGTACTTCGCCAGGAACACGCCGAGCGTGCCGTAGATGTAGAAGTCGTACCATTCGAACACGGTACCCAGCGAGGATGCGAAGATGACCTTTCGCTCCTCCGCTGTCATTCCTCGGCTGCGGACGCCGTCCGCCGTTGCTGTCATTGCCATCGTTGTTCGCTCCCCGACTTGCCGATGATGAGGCCATGCCCCCTAAGCGCCGCTCTACGAGAAGTTTGACCTTGGGCCACAACTCACGGTAACATTAGGATGAAAACCCTCTGAATAAGACTTTTGGACCTTGCCACTTTTAAGTGGACAGTGGCGCGCGGGCCGCAGGCGTGGTCGATGTTGGGCTGTAAGCTGCTGCGAGCTGTTGCGGCGCACAACGAGGCGCATTAACCGCCTTGATGGGGAAGTGCCCATTGTGGACTTGCATGCGTTATACCAACCGAGGAGAATCCAGTTGAAACTTCTCCCGACCGGGCGTTCAAAAGCACTGGCGGTTCATTGTAGGGGACGCGCAAGAGATAAATGACGGCTGCTGCCAACACCCATCTCGTAATTGCCGACGATCACCCGCTGTTCCGCGACGCCTTGCGGCAGGCGGTGGGCGGCGTCGTGGCCTCGGCGAAGATCGACGAAGCGGGATCGTTCGAGGATCTGACCGCTCTTCTGGAACGCGATTCCGATGTTGATCTGATTCTGCTCGACCTCACCATGCCCGGCATTTCCGGCTTTTCGGGTCTGATCTATCTGCGCGCGCAATATCCGGCGATTCCGGTGGTGATCGTCTCGGCGAGCGACGATGGTGCCACGATCCGCCGCTCGCTCGATTTCGGCGCTTCCGGATTCATCCCGAAGCGCTTTGGCGTGGATACCCTCCGCGATGCGATCGCAAAGGTGATGGACGGCGATGTCTGGGTGCCTCCCGACACGGACCTTAGCTCCGCCGCCGATCCCGATATGATGCGGCTGCGCGACCGCCTGGTGACATTAACGCCGCAGCAGGTGCGCGTCCTGATGATGCTGTCGGAGGGATTGCTCAACAAGCAGATCGCCTATGAGCTCGGCGTCTCGGAGGCGACCATCAAGGCGCACGTGTCGGCGATCCTGCAGAAGCTCGGCGTCGAGAGCCGCACCCAAGCCGTGATCGCGGCCGCGAAGATCGCGGGCTCGCAATGGCGGCAGGGCACGCCGACGGAGCAGTAGTTACTCCGCCGCGACCATCTGCTGGATGCGCCACTGGCCGAGCAGAGCACGCAGTGAGGCCGGTTTCACCGGCTTGTTCAGCACCGCGATATTCTCCTCGCGCGCCGCGGCGCGGACATGCGGGCTGCGGTCGGCGGTGATCAGGATCGCGGGAATGTTTTCACCGAAGCGGCGGCGGATGTCGCGGATCGCGGCGACGCCGTTGCCGCGATCGAGATGGTAGTCGACCAGAAGTCCGGTCACGCTGCCGCCTTTGGCCTCGATCGCTTCCATCGCGGCATCGGGATCGCTCACCGCGATCACCTCGGCATCCCATGCCTTCAGCAGCGTTTTCATGCCGTCGAGGATCGCGGGATCATTCTCGATGCAGACGATCTGCGCGCCCGAGATCGGCGTGCGCGACAGCGGCGTCGCGATGGTCACGGCGGCGGTGTGGTTGATGGCGGTCGCGGTCGGCACGATGACGGAAAACATCGAGCCGCCGCTGGCATTGGCGTCGATCGCAACGCGGTGGTTGAGCACGCGCGCAAGCCGCTCGACGATCGACAGCCCGAGGCCGAGGCCGCGGGCGATCCGCGCTCCCTGTTCGAGGCGGTGAAACTCCTTGAAAATCTCGCCGCGCTTGACGACGGGGATGCCGACCCCGGTGTCATAGACGCAGATTTGCAACGATTCGCCGCGGCGACGGCAGCCGACCATGACGCGGCCCTGTGGGGTATATTTGATGGCGTTCGAGATGAAGTTCTGCAACAGCCGGCGCAGCAACAGCCGGTCCGATTGCACCGGCAGCGAGCATGGCACGAAGGTCAGCTCGAGTCCCTTGGGGCGGGCCAGCGGCGCGAACTCGATCTCGAGTGAGCGCATCAGATCGGCCATCTTGAAGTTCGAGATCGAGGGCGTCATCGCGCCGGCATCGAGTCTTGAAATATCGAGCAGCGCGCTCAGGATTTCCTCGATGGCTTCCAGCGAGTCGTCGATGTTCTCGACCAGGCGCGAATCCTCGCCGCCGTTCTGGCGCTCGACCAGGCTCGTCACATAAAGCCGCGCCGCGTTCAGGGGCTGCAGAATGTCGTGGCTCGCCGCGGCCAGAAAGCGGGTCTTCGAGATGTTGGCGTCCTCCGCCGTGCTCTTGGCGAGCGCCAGCTCCGAGTTGAGGCGGGTCAGCTCCTCGGTGCGGTCGCGCACACGTTTTTCCAGAGTCGCATTGGCGCGCTCCAGCGCATCGGCGGCCTCGATCGAGGGTGTGACGTCGGTGAAGGTGATGACAAGGCCGCCGTCCGGCATCCGGTTGGAGCGCACCTCGATCACCATGTGGCGGTCGGCCAGACGCTCCAGGTGGGGCACGCCTTCTGTGGTGTAGGCGGCAAGCCGTCGCACCATCGTGCCTCCGCGATCGGTTGAGCCCGGCACGCTGATCTCGCCCATGTATTCGAGGATCTCGCGGAGCGGAATGCCGATCTGCACCAGATGCGGCGGCAGCCCGAGCAACTCGCTGAACGTCCGGTTCGAGCAGATCAGCTGCAGGTCGGTATCGAACACAGCGATGCCCTGCCGCACGTGGTTCAGCGCGGTCTGCAGGATCTCGCGATTGAAATGCATCGCAGCGTGGGAATCGTCGAGCAGCTTCAACGCCGCCTTGGCCGAGACGGTGCGCTTGCGCAGCAGGAGCGACATCACGAGGCGCGAGGAGGCCGCGCCGATCGAGGAGGCGATCAGGCGCTCGGCATGCTGCAATAGCTCGAAATCGGCGGGCGCCGAAGGATCAGGCGGGGCGTGGTGGCTTCCTGCGAAAGCCTCGAACGAAAGCCGGGCGCGCTCGGCACCGATATATTGCGCAACCGTACTCTGGATATCATGCACGGTGACGGTGCTGCGCCAGCGGCGGAAGGTCGGCGCGATCGGGGTGAGCGCGGACGGAACGAACAGGTCCGACTGCACGCGCTCGATCGAGGATGGCTGGCGCGCCAGCGACAGCGCGACATAGGTCAGGAGGTTGAGCGAGAGCGACCACAGCACGCCGTGCAGGAGCGGCGGCAAATCGGTGCCGAGCAGCGCCTGCGGCCGCAACGCCTCGATGTCGAACGGGCCGTGCTGCAGGAGCAGGATGCCTGCGGTGTTGCCTTCGATGAAGGAGGGGATGAACAGCGTATAGGCCCACACGAGGAAGCCTACG
>Ga0070683_100005016_pt1 | contig 10986 bp, 11 predicted proteins | sample KBSC713LmetaG_FD_64662 | JGI IMG/M metagenome (GOLD analysis project Ga0070683, IMG submission 64662) | Corn rhizosphere microbial communities from Kellogg Biological Station, Michigan, USA - KBS C7.1-3L metaG | ecosystem: Host-associated > Plants > Roots > Rhizosphere ...
CCTGATGCGCAAGAACAACCCTGCCTGCTATGAATGCCCGAAGTCAAAGAACGCGCTGCATCGTTGGAGCCGCAAGGCTGATGGCACGGCGATCTGTTTGAATTGCTATCTTATCCTGTTGAGGCACGATGCGGAAGACTGCTTCGAGGATCGGTCATGAATCTGGCTCTGTCGTTGGAAAGGTTGAGGCCGTAGTATGGCTATCGAAAACAGATGCTGGCGATGCGGAAAGCCGGGGATGAGATGAGCACTTCACGCGAGCAGATTTCGAAATGGTTTGACCGCGCAAAAGAGCATGGTGCCACCCATATGCTTGTTGTGTGTGATACCTTCGATTGGGAGGATTACTCGGTCGAAGTGATGCCTCATCAAAACGTTCGCGAGAGATGAGGCCATGAAATAGCTTGGCTCATTGCCGTATCCACAAAATACGGCTAGATACGGTCCAATGGCTAGATCATCTACTTCTGGACAGGGAAGGCCTCTAGGAGCCCGTAACAAGGCCACCAAGGAGATAAAGCTCCTTGCCCAAGAGCACTGTGCGGAGGCGATGACCGAGCTTGCACGGCTCGCTGTTAGCGCGGAGAGCGAGGCAGCTAGAGTTGCTGCCATCAAGGAGCTTTTCGACCGGGGCTATGGTAAGGCGGTTCAGGCGATATCCGGCCCCAACGATGGCCCGATAGAGGTTGCGGCAAAGGCATCCATAGATGTTAGCGGACTCTCCCTTGAACAGCTCCGGGCTCTTGCCAGCATTAAGGTTTCGACCTGAGGACATTTTCGCGGCCCGGCGCGCCCTAGCCAAGCGCTCGCTATCTGACTTCGCCTGTATGATCGATATTCCTACGGTTCCGATAACCGATGAGGAAGACGAGGATCAGTTTAGCGTTATCAGGCTCAACACGTTGGTTGCCCACCATCTTTTGATGTGTGAGCAGTTACAGGCGATGGCTGAGGGGCGAGCGCCTAACCTCATGTTCCTGCTACCGCCAGGATCGGCAAAAAGTACCTACGTGGATGTCGTGTTCGTGCCGTGGTTCATGGCCAATTATCCGCGCAAGAATGTTATACTGGCAAGTTACGCAACAAATATCGCCCGTAAGCAGGGGCGGCGTGCCCGCCAACTCATTCGGTCCAAGGCGTTTGGTAATCTATTCCCTGACGTGACCGTATCCTTGGCCTCCAGCGCTGCGGATGAATGGGCGCTGTCGACAGGCGGTGAGTACATGGCTGGTGGCTTGCTGTCTGGCCTAACCGGAAACCGTGCGGCACTCGGTATCATAGATGACCCGATTGCAGGGCGCGAAGAGGCTGAAAGCGAGACCATCCGCGAGAAGACATGGGATGCCTATATAGACGATTTCTGCTCGCGCCTTGTTCCAGGCGCACCTCAGGCGTTTATCACTACCCGGTGGCACGCTGATGATCCGGCTGGGCGCATCTTGCCAGAGAACTGGGCAGGAGAGAGTGGTGATTTTGATGGACGTGATGGTCGGCGTTGGCGCGTCATATGCCTGCCAGCAATCTGCAATAGCCTAAGCGATCCCGTAGGCCGCAAGATCGGAGAAACGCTTTGGCCTGAGTGGTTTACGCTAGATCACTGGAAGCCGTTCCAGAAGAACTCGCGCACATGGTCAAGCCTGTATCAGCAAAAACCATCGCCCGACGAAGGCACCTATTTCCAGCGCTCATGGTTTCAGCGCTTCCGCGAGGGCCAGCAACCCGCAAAGCTGCGCCTCTACGGAACGAGCGACTATGCCGTGACCGAGGACGGCGGGGACTATACGGTTCATCGGATATGGGGCGTCGATCACGCAAGCGATCTCTGGCTACTAGACGGCTGGAAAGGCCAAACGACTGCCGATGTGTGGATTGAGCGCCAGATAGACCTAATCCACGAGCATAAGCCCTTAGCATGGTTTGGCGAGGCAGGCGTGATCGTCAAAGCCGTTGAACCCATGCTGCGCAAGCGTATGGATGAGCGGAAGACGTGGTGCAGGCTGGAGTGGTTGCCGTCGATCACCGATAAGCCGACACGCGCCCGTGGCTTCCAAGCTCGTGCAGCCATGAAGAAAGTTCACCTTCCGCAGACACAGGAGGGGGACTTGATCCTAGACGAATACCTGCACTTCCCTGCTGGTAAGCACGATGACGATGTGGATAATGGCTCGCTGATAGGCCGCGCACTGGATCAGACGCACCCGGCAATTGCGCCACCAGATGACACAGTGAAGCCCATACGTGGCCTGGAATCCATGACCATGGACCAGCTATGGAAATCGCGTAAGACGAGACAGGCGACGAGGATTTAAATATGAGCGAAGAGCGAGCGTATCCGCCGAATGGTCACATTCTCTACTATGGCGGCGTGGAGCTAAACACGCAATCTCGTGATGTGCTTCTGCAGGTAATACAGGTTGCCATGGCCGAGGCTAGGATACTAGGTCCGATCAGCGGCGAAGAACTTGGTAAAATGCAAGCCGCTCTATATTTCCGGCTTCACAAGCCTGCGCCCGAAGTTGCAGCCGCGTAGAATTTAATATACACGCTATAGGCTGTAGTTTCCTGGAGCGGGTCCAATGCAAACATGGGAATATCTGCGCGTCACTGAGAACCCGACGAAGGTCAATGGCTCCGCAGACCTTGCTGGGCTAGGTAAGGACGGATGGGAGCTTGTGGCGTGCATCGACAAGGCGGCATTCGAAGTTGAGTTCGTCTTCAAGCGCCCGCTTCCGTCAGCCAGCAAAAACCCCGAGTAATGGCCGACAGCTCGCAATCCTTCTTTCTCCAAAACGAGCCGGTAGCGGTCAACGCCTCTACCATGATCGAGAAGCCGTCAGACTTTGGCGCGCGGCCCGAGGATCAGGTAGCTTACTGGCTGGCACAGGATAAGATTGCTGCCGAGAAAGAGCGTGGCTGGCTTAAAAAGGGGCGGCAGATCATTGAACGTTATCGAGACCAGCGCGCCCCTCTGGTAGCTAACGAAAATCCTCTCCATAAATACAATGTGCTGTGGTCGAACGTCCAGACTTTACGCCCAGCCCTCTACGCTCGCACACCCAAGCCTGATGTAGACCGCCGCTTCAAGGATCAAGACCCGGCAGGTAGACTAGCCTCAATCCTTCTGGAACGCGCCTTGTCCACCAGCATGGACCGCTGCAATTTCGATGAGCAGATGCGTGCCTCGGTGGATGATCTATTGCTGCCAGGGCGCGGCGTCATGCGTATCCTGTACATCCCGCATTATGGGGATGAGTTACCGCCCGAAGCACAGAGCGACGATACGTCCGGAGCGCCCGAAGTCGTCGCCTCAGAGGGCGATACAAAGACTGGGTCGGTCAGTCCAGATCAGCCACCACAGCCACAAGCGCCACCCTTGCGCGAGGTTGTGTTCGAGGAAGCCTGCGCAAAGTATGTGTTCTGGGAGGACTATCGCGAAGGCCCTGCCCGTAAGTGGGAAGACGTTCCATGGATACGCTACCGCGCGTTTATGACCCGTGCCGAGCTAGCGAAACGCTTCAAGGCCAAGGGTAAGGCCATCAAGCTTGATTCGACGCCGCATAACGAGACCGGCGCGACGACAAACGGGGATAGCGAGCAGATCGTATCGCTGTTCAAAAAGGCCGAAATCTGGGAAATCTGGGATCGCACGGAAGAGCGCGTTATCTGGCTGGCCCCGACATCGCCGGAGTTGGGCTTTCTCGATCAGGTCGAAGACCCGTTAGAGCTTCCGGGCTTCTTCCCAAGCCCTGACCCGCTCCTAGCCACCACGACGAATGACACCCGCATTCCCGTTCCTGATTTTGTAGAATATCAGGACCAAGCCCAAGAACTCGACAACATCACGGCCCGCATTGATATCCTGCTCAAGGCGCTCAAGGTGTCGGGCGTCTATGCCGGTGAGGAAAAGGCAGCGCTTCAACAGCTTGTCGATGCCGGAACCGAGAACAAGCTTATCCCGATTGACGACTGGGCACGTTTCACGACCGACAAGGGCGGCCTTCCTGAGCTTATCCAGTGGATGCCCATCCAGCAGGTAGCCGAGGTCTTAATCCAACTCTACAACGCGCGGGATCGCGTCAAAGAGGTCCTTTACGAGATCACCGGCATGTCGGACATCATGCGTGGTGCGTCGGACCCGAACGAGACGGCTACGGCTCAGAACATCAAGATGCAGTTCGGCACGATGCGCCTCAATGAGCGCCAGCGCCGCGTGGCCGATTACTCCCGAGACTGCATTCGCCTCATGGCAAACGTGATCGCCGGTCAGTTCAGCAATCAGACCATTTCCGCCATGACAGGTTATCCACAGTTACAGCCTGTGCCGCCACCGCCTCCCGGACTGCAGCAGATCACGGTTGACCCGCAGTCGGGCCAACCCATGCCGAATCCTCAGTTTCAGCAATATCAGCAAGCGGTTATGCCGATCATGCAGCAGAACCAGCAGGCACAGGCGGAATTCGATGCCGCTTGCAAGCTCATGCGCCAGGACATGCCGCACGGCTTCCGTATCGATGTAGAAGCCGATTCCACGATTGCGCCAGACGAACAGGCGGAAAAGCAGTCCCGCGTCGAGTTCGCACAGGCCATGTTGCCGCTCCTGCAACAGCTTATGCCAGCCGTGCAGGCGCAGCCGAAATTCGCTCCGGCAGCGAAGGAAACTTTCCTGTTCATCATGCGCGGCTTCAAGGTCAGCCGGACACTGGAGGAAACCTACGAGAAGATGTTCGATCAGCTTGAGCATTCCCCGCCGCAACCGCCTGCTGGTCAGGGCGGCGATCCTCATGCAGCTCAAGCGCAAATGGCTGGCGATCAGGCCAAGGCTCAAGTCGAGGCGCAGGGTAATCAACTAAAGGCGCAAACCGAGGGGGCTCGGATTCAAGCAGATGCTCAAGCGGCGGCGCAGGCCACTCAGGCCGATGCCAGCGTGAAGATGCAGACCGCACAAGCGCAGGCAGCGGTTCAGCAGCAGGACAATCTCGCCAACCAGCAGCTACAGGCGCAAAAGCTCCATCAGGATGCAATCTTCCGCGCAGCCGATCTTCAGCTAAAGCAACAAGATCAGGAAATGCGCGAGGAAGCATTGCGGCAACGTACACTCAAGAACGCGTCTGTTGAAGCAAAATCCCTGCAATAAGATTGCGCCGCTTGATTAACACGGAAAATAGTGTATTTAATTCCGTCGCGTACCTGATTTAGCGGGCGATGGCACTCCGACTTTGCCGAAATTGTTCTGACTGGCACGATTTATCCGAGCCTTGGCCTGAAGAATGCTCATCGCATTTTCGCGGCGCTTCCACCTCTGGCATCCAAGTCGTGAAGGACATTGAGCCCTACCGCTCGGTTATCACGCGCGAGGTCATTGGTGGCCGCAAACAGCACCGCGACCATCTCAAAGCCCACGGCTGTATTGAGGTTGGCAACGACTTCGGCAAGCCAAAACAGCCCGAATATCTTGGCGGACTAGGCCAAGACATCAAACGAGCAATGGAGATAGCGCGTGCCCGATAAGCCCCAGATCGCAGAGCAAGCCGAACCTGTCGTGAGCGAGTTCGATGATCGCACTGCGGACATCATGGCAGCTATCGAGGCGGCGCAGCCTAAAGAGGTCAAGCCCGCTACGATCCCAGCCAAGGCTGCCGAGAGCGTAGCGCCAGAATCGGCTCCGGCTGCCCCGGAAACTCCCCCTGATATTACCGTGGAAGCGCCATCCTCCGATGCGCAGGCGGCTGGGGCCGATACTACGCCTGCGGCTACCGACAAGATTGAGCCGCCCTCAAACTGGCCCGTTGCCGATAAGGAGCGCTTCAAGGAATGGCCTGAGACGGCCCAGAAGCAATTTCTCGACCGCTACAAGGCCATGGAGGCCGACTATACCAAAAAGACGATGGCGAATGCCGAATTCACCAAGGAATACGGCGCTATCGATGAGATGTTCACCCCATTCAAGCCCCAGCTAAGGCAGGCAGGATTTACGCCAGCAACCGCTGTTCGGGCATGGATGGCTGCTGAGCAGGCCCTCATGAACCCGAATACGCGCGATGAAGCGATCAAAACGCTCGCGCAGAATTACGGGGTTGACCTCGTAAAGCTCGCTGGCGTGCAGGCTGCACCAGCTGAGCCCAAGATCGATCCCACGAATATGACCGAGGAACAGCAGCTCGAAGCGATGCTGAGCCCATTCCTCAAGAAAGCCATTACCCCCTACGAGCAGAAGATCGCCCAGCTCGAAGGCAAGCTTTCGCAGTTCGATCAGTTCCAGAATAATTCACGGCAGGCAGAACTTGGCCGTCTTCAGTCCAACATCATGAGCGAGATTCAGACATTCGCGGGGGCAAAAGATAGCGCGGGCAATCTGCTGCATCCATACTTTGCCGACGTGGAGCAAAATATGGCAGCGACACTGGCAGGCTATCATGCCATGAAAATGCCAGCGCCCCCACTCCAAGAACTTTACGACATGGCCGTCCGAGCAAACCCCTCAACGTATGAGCGCCTTACTGCCCAGCAGAAGACAGCAGCAGAAGCACAGCGCGCATCCGAGGCCAGGGCAAAAGCGGCAAAAGCGGGCAGAGCAGGTTCCAGCGTGACAGGGTCCCCGACATCGGGTCAGGCCTTCGCTCATGCGAATGGTGCAAGCCAGGACGTGTCAGTTCGCGATTCGATCATGGCCGCTATGCAGACATTGCAGCAGTGAGCCATTCCGCAACCCCGAATTAAACGGAATGAACAATGGCAAGTCCTAACACCAACTGGTCGGAGATCACCACGACCACGTTGTTTAACCGCAGCAAAAAGCTCGCGGACAATATGCTGAAGAACAATGCCCTACTGCGTCGTCTCAGCCAAAAGGGCAAGGTGAAGCCCTTCGATGGCGGTACAAACATCATTCAGGAACTCGAATACGCGGAGAACGGGACCTACGTCCGTTATTCCGGGTACGATGTCCTGAATATCTCGCCTTCTGACGTGTTCACGGCTGCGCAGTTCAACATCGCACAGGCCGCGTGCGCCGTCTCCATCAACGGCCTCGAAATGTTGCAGAACGCCGGAGCAGAGCGCGTTATCAACCTGCTCGAATCCCGCATTGGCAACGCCGAAAAGACCATGCAGAACAATCTCTCGATTGACTGCTATTCGGACGGCACGGCCTCAGGCGGAAAACAGGTCGGCGGTCTCGCTCTACTCGTTCCCGATACCAACACATCGGGCACGGTAGGTGGCATTGACCGTGCGACGTGGTCTTTCTGGCAGACACAAAAGCAATCGTTTGCCACGGACAGCTTCACGGCAGGACCGTCCACTATCCAGACGGAAATGAACCGCCTCTGGCTCAAGACCGTTCGTCAGGCAGACCGCCCAGACCTCATCATCGCGGATAACAACTACTACCGCTACTACTGGGAATCCCTGCAGGCCATCCAGCGCATCACCTCAGAAAACTCAGCCATGGCGGGCTTCCAAGCCCTTAAGTTCATGGACGCCGACGTGGTGTTCGACGGCGGTATCGGCGGCGGCGCGACGGCGAATCACATGTGGTTCCTCAACACGGACTATATTTTCCTGCGCCCGCATAAGGATAGGAATATGGTCCCACTCGACCCAGACCGATTCTCTGTCAACCAGGACGCTATGATAAAGCTCATTGCGTGGGCGGGTAATATGACCATCAGCAACTCTGAGCTTCAGGGAGTCATCGTCGCCTAATAAGCGTCGAAGGAGAAAACGACAATGGCAAACTGGATCATCACGGAAAACGAGATGGGCATTCAGCCTATCGCGACGCTATCGACCACGCAGAATCATACCCTCGGCAAGGTCGTTCGTGCGAAAGACGACACGACTAGCGGCCAGGGTGCGGGCGAGTTCATCTACCTGCTTGGCGTTGCCAATACGGTGGCGGGATCGGTCGTGACCTACAACACTACGACCTATCAGACTTCCATCGCGCTCGGAACGGCCAATCAGGGCGGCCCTCTCGCGGTTGCTGTAGGCGCTAATGTTGCAGCGTCCTATGGCTGGTATCAGATCGGCGGGCAGGCAGTCGTCAAGAAGACTGCCGTCATCGTATCTGCGGCCAAGAAGGTCTATCTCGTCAGTTCCACTGCGACTGGCGGCGGACGTATCTCGGCGGCTTCGGTTACTGGCAAGCAGATTCTTGGCGCGCGTTCTGCCAATCTGACGGCCATCGCTTCAGCCACGTCAACGGTCATGGTTGTTATTGATCGTCCGGCAGCCCCGGCGATCTAATGGGGGTGGGCGGCTTGGCTTACGGACTTGCCGCCCAAGTCCAATTCTAGAGGACTAGATGCTGCGTATCTGCTTCGTGAAGCACGGCTCCGCATATGATGCTAAATACGTCAATGTGTTAGCTAACATGTGCTCACGAAATCTCGCGGCTGGAACAGAGGGCACATTCGAGTGCTTTACGGATGATCCTGAAGGCATATCGCCTCACATCAACACCCGCCCAATCCCTGACGGGTTCTCCGGCTGGTGGGCTAAGCTTCATCTCTTCCAAGACGGTCTATTCCCTGACGGCGACCGCATTTTTTACATCGATCTCGACACGATCATTCTTGGGCCGCTTGACGACATCGTAAAATACGGTGGTCCATTCGCAACATTACGAGACTTCTTCAAGCCATTCGATGATGTCCAGAGCGCGGTGATGGCATGGCCAGCGAATACACAGCAGGCCATCCTCGATAAGTGGAATGAACTTGGACGCCCTGACCTCAGGGGTGGCGATCAACAGCTTATCCAGATGTCGCTAGACGAGCGCGGCATCAAGCCAGACTTCTGGCAAGACCTATTTCCCAAGCGCTTCGTCTCCTATAAAGCCGGGAGCTACAAGCGTGTCCCTCCGAGACATTGCAGCGTTGTTTGCTTCCACGGTCAGCCCAAGCCGCATAATTGCAACTCGACGTGGGTTGACGGCGTGTGGAAGATCGACGGCACGCAGGCTTTCGAGATTGAGCAGTTCTGCAATGTGGAAGATGCGAAAGTTACAGAGAACATTAAGCACGCTATGGCACGACCTTTGCCGTGGCTTGAGCCGCAAGAGGAGCATGACTGGCTTGCGGTCATCGTCGGCGGCGCGCCGTCCCTCCGGGACACTTTTGCTGAGATTCCCAAGCTGCAGAACGCAACGATTTTCGCGACTAACGGGACAGCGCGCTTTCTACAAGACCACCTCGTCGAGGTAAACTACCACGTCCTAATCGATGCGCAGCCAAGCACAGCTAAGTTTCTGACCGAATATCCACCTGAGATCGGTTATTTACTGGGCTCGATGTGCGATCCGGTCGTCTTTGACGCGGCCATTGAGTCCGATGTGCTCGTGACTGTCTATCATCCTAAAATCGCGGGGATTGTCGAACTTGTTGAGAACGATACGCGGCCTAAGTGCATTGTTGGCGGCGGTTCGACTGTTTGTCTCAAAGCCATCGCGATTGCCTATATTATGGGGTATCGCAAGTTTGCTTTGTTCGGCATGGATTCTAGCTATTCGGACGATGCACATCATGCGTACCCTCAAGCGCAGAACGACGACGATCTGATTGTTCAGGTTGAAGTTGATGGCAAGCTGTTCAAAACATCGCCTTGGATGGTAGCGCAGGCCGACGAGTTCCAGGATTTGCTATTCGAGCTTCTGCGCCTTGGCTGCGAGTTCGAGGTGTACGGCGATGGTCTCATTCCCTATGTAGCGCGCGAGACAATGCGTGCGGCCTATTCTTCACCGGCCCAACAGCGGGCGCAGGCTATCTTGGACCGCCTGCCTGATGGAACGGTACGCGGCGCGGAGATCGGTGTGTTTGCTGGCGATCTATCATCCCGGCTCTTAGCCCGTAGTGACCTTCATCTTGCCATGGTCGATTCATGGCTTGGCGGCGGATTGGCATATGACGCTCATTCCGATGACTTCCACGCCAGTCTGACGCAAGAGCAGCAGAATGCTTACATGGCAAAGACCATGGAGGTGACAAACTTCGCCAAGGCGCGCCGCACGGTCATGATGATGGACTCGCGCGATGCCGCCGAGCATATTCCAGACAATGCCTTGGACTTCGTGTTTATCGACGCCGACCATTCCTACGAAGGTTGCAGGCGCGATATCCATGCATGGTATCCGAAGCTGAAAGATGGCGCGTTGCTATCCGGGCATGACTATGACCATCCAGAATTCCCCTCATGGGGTGTAAAACGAGCCGTGGACGAGTTCGCCAAATCTCACGGGCTTGCGATTGATCTTGGCGAAAACATGACTTGGTTCATCGTCAAACCGCTCGCGAAAGAGATCGCGGCTTAGGAGAGTCTAGATGCCTACTACCGGAGAAATCATGCGTTCTGGCGTCGATGCCCTTACGGCTCGGCTTCTTGGTGCAGATCGGGATACCACGACAGAAACGGCAACAGGCTCAGTGCAGGGTGATGCTTTTGCGCTCACGGCAAATATCACGGTGTTTGGTACCGTTGCGGCAAGCACGGGCGCTCGGCTTCCGACCGCCACAGGCAGTGGCCCATTCTTTGTCTTCAACAATGGGGCCAATGCGCTTACCGTTTATCCCGCCGTGGGCGAATTTATCAACGCGAGTGCCGTTAATACCGGATTTTCGGTAACGAACGGCAAGGGTGCTTATTTCTACCCACACGGCAACATCTGGATGGCGAATCTAAGCGCCTAAATAGGAGAACTCATGAAACAGGCAAGCTATTCGCGCGACTTCGCGAGCGAGGCAGGCAGCGCAGAAGATCGCGATACCTGCATTCCGCGCTTTTACACCGATGCCGAGAAATTCGAGGTTGATGGCGTTTCGCACTGGCGCGATGTCGAGCTGGTGGAAATCATCATGCCAGGCAACAGCCTTTCCAAGCCCGTGCATCCGGTAACGGACATCGACCGCAAGCGCTGGCCGAAATCTTATGCGGCGTTCAAGGAAGGGCAGGAGATGCCCGTCACCGGCACGCCGCTTGAGCAGTGGCCGA
>Ga0070683_100005020_pt1 | contig 10984 bp, 13 predicted proteins | sample KBSC713LmetaG_FD_64662 | JGI IMG/M metagenome (GOLD analysis project Ga0070683, IMG submission 64662) | Corn rhizosphere microbial communities from Kellogg Biological Station, Michigan, USA - KBS C7.1-3L metaG | ecosystem: Host-associated > Plants > Roots > Rhizosphere ...
AACGAAGAGCGACTCGACTGGGACTTCGAGACGGCGACGCTGCGGGAAGCGGTCGCGCGCGCGAGCGGGCCCGCGGCTGGCTCTGAGCGCCGTTGAAGGCCTCAGGATCAGGATCGAGGTTGGCCGCTTGTCGTGACGGGCGCACGGCCGGGACGCAGAGCGCGCCAGGCCAGCGGCACCAGCTCACTGCTCAGCGCGGCTATCACGGCGATTAGGACGACCGCCGCCGGGCGGGCGAGGTCGCCCAGTCCGCCCCCGTGCGAGAGAGCGAGAGCCGCGACCGCAAGCGCGGCGGCGACGCTGAGCGCACGGTCGCGTAGCGGACGCGGCGTGGGCATCGCCGGCGCGAAGTGGCGCACACGTCCCACGACTGCGAACAGGTGAAGCAGAGCTCCCGTCACCGTTAGGCCGATCCAGCCGGCGATTAGAAGGCTGGCGAGGGCACCGCGCGCATTTCCCACGAAGGCGGCCCCGAAGCCGTCGCGCAGCGTTGCCGCAAACGCGACCACGAGCCCGGCCACGAGAAAGCACTGCGCCAGCGCGATCAGCCGCGCCGGCAGGGTCAGAGTGGCATCCGCGCTGCGCAGCGAGGCGACCAGGTTGATGCTGAGCCCGCACGCCGCGAGCGCCAACCCCAGCCAGCCGAGCGCGACCACGGCCTGGCTGCCGCCGGCCGCCCCGGCCGCCAGTAGGGCGACGCCGAGCAGCCAGAGCCAGAACGTGGGTGCCTGAAGCCACGCGTGGCGCAGGCGCGTCTGCGTGAGTGAGGGAAAGAACGTGTGGAGCGTGCCCACGATGGCCATGCCGAGCCAGCCGCCGATGTTCAGTGCCAGGTGCGCGCCGAGCAGGCTCCCGTGCGACCACGGGGTGCCCCGGGCAAGCAGGGCTCCCACCAGAGCCCCGAGCGCGAGGCATGCTGCACAGGTCATGTACCAGCGCGCGGCCCAGGGCGCCCGCTGGAGCGATTTCCGCTGCATGCCCCGCAGCGCCTGCACGAACAGCACAAGGCCGGCGCAGACGAGGGCCACGCCCGCGTCCGCCAGGCCGCTGACTCCGGTGGGCACCCCCACCGCCACCAGCGCGGTTCCCGCGTTCCATGTCACGAGCTGGGCTCGAACAAGCCGCCGCGCCGGTGGATCGGTGGCGAGGTACGCGCAGACGAAGAACTGGCCGGCGCCGAGTATGAGCTGTGACACGCCGCCGAGCAGCGCCAGGTGCAACGCAAGCCAGTGGAGCCACGAAAGCCCCGTGAGCGCGTCCGCCACCCCGGCCGCGGCGGCCGCGATCAGCATCAGCATCGCGACGGCGAAGAAGACCGCCACCAGCTGGCTGGGTCGCTGGGAGCCCGGCGGGATCGCTCGTCTGCGGCAGCGGGTGGCGGTCACTCGCCTGCGGCGGGGGCCACCCCGGCCAGCTCGATCAAGCAGCCTGCTTCGTATGGGTCGCGCGGCTCAAAGGCGGTGAGCTCGGCCTGAGGCTCGAGCACGTCGAGAAGGCCGCGCGTGAGGCCGCGATGGAGTGTGCAGATCACTTCCTGGTTCTCGCGCACGGCATCGCGATAGGGGCAGTTACCGAGGCAAAAGGTCACGTCGCCGCTCCCATCGGCTTGCCGCTGCGGCTGGAACCCGAGTGTCACGAGCGTCGTCTCGAAGACATCGTCGGCCGGGCTCCCGGAGTGCGGCGCGAGCTCTCGGCCGATTGCGCGTCCCGTGGCCTCGACGTCACGGAGGCGCCGCGGGAGCGATGGAATGGCGCGGGCGAGCCAGCGTCCGAGGTCCGCGTACGCGCTCGGAGAGTGGCCGCCGGGCCGCGCGCCCGGGGCGATCGCCCACGAGTCGGGCGGCCTGCCCCGCGCCTGGCGCACGCGGGCGCGCTCCACGAGGCCCGCCTCTTCCAGACGCTCGAGATGCACGCGCACGCCGTTGGGGTGCAGGCCGAGCTGCTGAGCCAGCTCCGCGGTGCCGGCGGGCCGCTTGAGCTCGGAGAGCAAGGCGAAGAGGTGGGCCCGCGTGGGCTGCGCCAAGACGTCGTCCGGGCTGACAGGGAAAGGCAGGTCCACGGCAGCCCAAGTTTTGCACAGTGGCGCTATGAAAACCAAGGTCGGTAATATTTTTTACCTAGCCTGAATGTATAAATAGTTGAAAGGGACGCCACCGTGACGTACGTGATCAACGAGCCCTGTATCGGAGAGAAGGACTCCTCGTGCGTCGAGGTGTGCCCGGTGGATTGCATCCACCCCGCGCCGGGCGAGCCCGACTTCGAGGAGCACGACCAGCTCTACATCGATCCCGCCGAGTGCATCGACTGCGACGCCTGCGTTGAGGCCTGCCCCGTGGACGCGATCACTTCGGAGGACCAGGTGCCTGACGAGTGGCAGCGGTATATCGAGATCAACGCGTCGTACTACAGCCGGCGCGCCGCCTGACGACGCTCATCCGCGAGCGCCGTTCTGAGTCGTGTATAGGTTTTCGAATACGTCGCGGTAGCGGTCGTACACCAGCATGCGCTTGACCTTCATCGTCGGCGTCAGCTCGCCGGCGCCCTGTGTGAGGTCGCGTTCGAGGACGGCGAAGCGCTTGATCTGCTCGATCCTGGCAAGCCGGTTGTTTACCGCGTCCACCTCGGCCTGTAGCGCCGCGTGCACACGATTATCCGCGGCCATGGCTGAGAAGTCCGGCTCGATTCCGAGGCGCTTGGCGAGCGCCGGGGCCTCGTCCGGGTCGAGGGTGAGCGCCGCGACGAGGTACGGGCGGTTGTCGCCGTAGACGACGGCGTGCGAGATCCAGGGGCGCTCCCCGAGCGCCGCCTCGATGTTCGTCGGCGAGACGTTCTTGCCGCTCGAGGTGATGATGATGTCCTTCTTGCGACCCGTGATCGTGAGATAGCCGTCGTCGAGCCTGCCGAGGTCGCCCGTCCGCAGCCAGCCGTCTTCGAAGATCTCGCTGGTGGCGGCGGCGTCGCGGTAGTAGCCGCTGAAGACGTTGCCGCCTCGCAGCAGCACCTCGCCGTCGGCCGCGATCGCCACCTCCGTGCCAGGGAGCGCTCGGCCGACCGTCCCGAAGCGCAGGGCGCCGGGGGTGTTGAGCGTGGCGGCGGCACACGTCTCCGTCATGCCATAGCCCTCGAGGATGGGTACGCCACAGGCGTCGAAGAAGTCGAGCACCTCCCGGCCAATCGGAGCGGCACCCGTCAGCGCGAGTTGCAGCCGGCCGCCGAACAGCCCGCGGACCTTCGACAGCACAAGCCGGTCCGCGAGCGCGTGCCGAGCACGCAGCAGCGCGCCCGGGTGTGCGCCCCGCCGTTCGCATGCCCGCATCGCCGCGCCCGTCTGAACAGCCCAGCGCAAGAGCGCCCGCTTTGGGGCGGCCACCTCGGCGCCGGACGTGGCCCGTGCGTGGATCTTCTCGAACACGCGGGGCACGGACGGAAAGTGCGTCGGACCCGTCTCCGCGAGATCTTCGAGCAGCCTCCCGGGATCGCGTTGCCAGTAGACGATCGTGCCGCCGAGCTGAAGCGCCGTGAACTGGGTAATGCGGGCGAGCACGTGCGCCAGCGGCAGAAACATGAAGATCGAGAACGGATCGCGGCCGAGCTCGATCGCATCCGCGTACATCCGCGCCGTGGCGAGCAGGTTGGCGTGGGTGAGCACGCAGCCCTTCGGCGGGCCTGTGGTGCCCGACGTGTAGACGATTGTGGCCACGTCGTCGGCACGCGTCGTCCGCAGACGACGCTCGAGCTCCTGGCGCCCGAGCGACGCTCCGCGCTCGCGCAACTCCGTCAGCGAGATTGCCTCGGCGTCCCGCGCCGTGGTGAGCGCAACAACGCGCTCGAGCCGCGGAGAGTCCGAGCGGATTTCGGCGACCTTGGCGAGCTGCTGTTCGTCCTCGCAGAAGATCAGCCGTGCCCCCGAGTGCCCCAGCACGTAGCTCACCTCCTCGGGCGAGCTGGTCTGGTACACCGGCACCACCACCGCGCCGGCGCAGAGCGTGCCAAGGTCGGCGAGCGTCCATTCCGGTCGGGTATCCGAGAGGATCGCCACATGGTCGCCGGGCTCGACCCCGAGGGCGATCAGGCCGCAGGCGATCTCCTCGACGGCCGCCCGGAGCTCCGGATAGCTCGTCTCGAGCCACTCCCCGTCGTGCTTGGCGCGTAGCGCGGCGCCCGGGTGCGCCGCCGCGGCCGCCAGCGCCATACCGCCAAGTGTCGAAGCGGGGGGCGAAGGCGGCGCGACCACCGTTCCGCCCTCGTTCTCCCAGCGAGCAAGCGCCGGCCTGATCTCGCGTTCCTTCATGAGTCCGCCCATCCCCACGTCAGTGAAGCCATGTACAAGACCGTACGGCCACTGGCCGCATGCTCCCATGGGGTGTGTCCCCAATATTTGCGCGCAGCCGCAGCCAATCGATGGGGTCCAGAGCCCGTCGCACTACGCAGCAGACCCCATGGTCGTGCGGGCGTCCCTGCTGTTCCCTTGGGAATAGACAATCCGGCCTGCGCCACGGAGAGAACGAACCATGCTCGCCGAAACCATCGCCCAGCAGCTCGACGCTTCGGCCCTTCTCGGTCGGGTAGGTGCAGCCGCGGCGTGACCATGAGCGGAACGATCCTATGCGGCGTGAACGATTCTCAGGGCGCCCGCGATGCCCTGCAGCTTGCCGCCGCCCTCAGCGAGCGACTCCGGGTACGGCTCGTGGTCGTCCACGTGGCCTGCGGGGAGTCCACGGAACAGGCTCGCCGCTTGGTGTCTCGCCTGATGCTCGAGGCGGCGCCGAAAGCGCAGGCCGATGTCCGCGTCGCTGCCGGGGACCGGGCAGGTCGTCTCGCCCAGATCGCCGGCGAAGAGGCAGCTGACCTGATCATCATCGGATCCGGCCGGAACAGCATGCTGCGCCTGCTACCCGGGTCCAACCTGGCTAGCGAGCTCGAGAGCGCGACCACGTGCCCGTTGTTGATCGCCCCTCCGCAGACCAGGCCACGGTCGCAGCTGCGGCTCGCCCGTGCAGAGCGCGAGACGGCCAGCTAGAAATACCCCGGGAAGTGCATGCACCCTCCGGGCCTCTCAATCTTCTGGCGTGCCTTCGCCGCCACCACAGCGGCGCTGATCCTCGCCACGGTTCTGCTCATCGTCACACCGGTGAAGATCAGTCCCCGCGTCGCGCTGGTCGAGGTGCTGGTGCTGGTGGCGGGGCTGGCTGTGATCCTGCTGGTCGACTTCCTACTGCTGCGCGGCGCCTTCCGGCCGCTCGAGCGGCTCGCGCAGCGAATGGAGACAGTGGACCTGCTGCACCCCGGGCAGCGGCTGCCAGATCGGCATGGCGGCACGATCGGCCGGCTGGTGAAAGCCTTCAACGACATGCTTGACCGTCTGGAGACCGAGCGCCGTGAGAGCGGTGGTCGCGCGCTCGCCGCGCAGGAGGCCGAGCGGGCGCGGATCGCGCGCGGGCTCCACGACGAGGTCGGGCAGGTGCTCACCGGCGTGCTGCTCGAGCTCGACGCCCTCGGCCCGTCACTCCCCAGTGAACGCCAGACCGATCTCGTGGAAACGAAGGGATCGGTCCGCCAGGCGCTCGAGGAGGTGCGCCGGATCTCGCGCGAGCTGCGGCCGGAGATGCTGGAGCACCTGGGCCTGGTCAGCGCCCTCACCGAGCTGTCGAGCGTGTTGAGCCGCAGGTCGGGAATTCGCATCGATCGCGACTTCCCCACCACGCTGCCACCGCTGACGGAGGAGGTGGAACTCGCGGTTTACCGCGTCGCACAGGAAAGCCTCACCAATGTCATTCGCCATGCGAACGCGAGTCACGCGAGCATCAGGCTCGAACAGGGCTCGGGCAGCGTCATCCTCACGGTCTCCGACGACGGCCGCGGCTTCCCGAACGGCCGCGCACCAGGGGGGCACGGGGGCCTCACGGGGATGCGGGAGCGGTCCCTGCTTGTCGATGGGGCGCTGGCGATCAAGCCGGGCCCGAACGGCGGCGTGGAGGTTCGCCTCGAGGTGCCGACCGCGAGTGAGCGGACAGTGGAGCGTTGATGGCGATCCCACTCGTCACACGGATCCTGATCGCCGACGATCACCCGATCGTGCGCTCCGGCCTGCGCCGCGTGCTCGACGCGCAGCCCGACCTGCGGGTCGTGGCCGAGGCCACCGACGGGGCCGAGGCGGTCGAGAAGGCGCTCGCCGAGGACGTGAACCTCGCGATCCTCGACGTCTCGATGCCGCGCATGACGGGCATCCAGGCCGCCACCGAGCTCTCGCGGCGTGCGCCCGAGATGCGGCTGTTGATGCTCTCGATGTTCGACAGCGAGCAGTACCTGTTCGAATCGCTCAAGGCGGGCGCCTCCGGCTATGTGCTCAAATCGGGCGCCGACGAGGACATCGTCGACGCCTGCCGGGCGACCATGCGTGGAGAGTCGTTCCTCTACCCCTCCGCGGTCAACACACTGGTGCGCGACTACATCGACCGCGGCGGGGACGAGCAGCCCGACATCCTCACCCCGCGTGAGCTCGAGGTGCTCAAGCTGATCGCGGAGGCCCAGACCAGCAAGCAGATCGCGGAGCAGCTCGTGATCAGCGTGAAGACTGTCGAGCGCCACCGGCAGAACATCCTCGACAAACTCGGCCTGCGCGACCGGGTGGAGCTCACGCGCTACGCCATCCGGCGCGGGCTGATTCAGGCGTAAGCGCGCTCCAGGGCCCGCCGGGCGAGCCCGATCCCGCCGGCGTGCCGGCGGATGCTGCTCCACGGGTCGCCAAGCTCGGCCAGCCGGTCGCCGATGGTGGTCACGGTCCAGCCCTGCGGATCGAGGCGGGGATCGCTCAGCTCCTCCCAGTGCAGCGGTGTGGCCACCGGCGCGCCGGGCAGCGCGCGCGCTGAGTAGGGCGCAATCGAATGCTGGCCGTACACGTTGCGCGCCACGTCCACGTAGATCCGCTCGCCTCGCCGCTTGCGGCGGAACTCGACGGTGAGCCTCGCGGGATTCTGGTTGGCGAGCAGCTCCGCGATCTCGCGCACAAAGGGACGGACGGCGTCGAAGTCCGCCGTGCGGCGCACAGGGGTGACCACGTGCAGGCCACGCGACCCCGTGGTCATCGCGAACGGCGTGAGGCCGATGTCGCGCAGCAGGTCGCCCAGCGCGCGAGCCGCCGCCCGCACCTCGGCGAAGCGGCCGGTGGAGGGATCGAGGTCGAAGACGAGGCGGTCGGGGCGCTCGAGCCGGTCCGCCCGGCTGGGCCACACATGCAAGGCGATCGCGTTCTGGCCTGCGAGGTAGACGAGTGTGCCGGCATCACGCGCGACCACCTGCCGGATCGTTCCGCCCTCGCGCTTGGGCACGAGCGCGGTGGCGATCCACTTCGGGAAGTGCCGCGGCGCATCCTTGACGAAGTAGCCGTCCTTCGCGATCCCCGCGGGGAAGCTATGCAGGGTCAGCGGCCGCTCGCGCACGTGCGGGAGCATCGCTTCGGCGACGCCCGCATAGTGGCGGGCGAGATCCAGCTTCGTCAGCCCCACGCCCGGAAACAGCACACGGTCTGCGCTGCTGATCCGGACCCGCCGGCGGCCGGCGACCAGGTCCGCGGTCATCCCACTTCAGGGTACGGATCCCCCGGCGTCCTCGACGGCAACGAGCGGATTGGAGATGGGGTCGCTCCCGGGACCGAATGGTCAACCCGGCCGATTGGTCCGGCGCCCCTTGTCGGCGAGCCTTCCACACAGGCCCAGCAACCACGGAGGACCAGATGTCGGCCACCGGTCACAGCCGCGCCCCCAGCAGAGGCCCAGACAGGCTCGCGCTTGTGCTCGCCGGCGCGGTGCAGTGAAATGGCAACCACCCTGGACCCACGCCCTACGACGCCGCCGGCCGTGCTGCTCGACGAGAAGATCGAGCCGCTCTTCGCGGACGTGGTGCGGAGAAACCCGGGCGAGGTTGAGTTCCACCAAGCCGTGCACGGGATGCTGGAGTCGCTCGGCCCGGTGCTCGTGAAGCACCCCGAGTTCGCCCGCCACAACGTGATCGCGCGGCTCTGTGAGCCGGAACGGCAGATCATCTTCCGGGTCCCGTGGCAGGACGACCACGGCGACGTGCAGATCAACCGTGGCTTCAGGGTCGAGTTCTCGAGCGTGCTCGGCCCGTACAAGGGCGGACTGCGCTTCCACCCGGCGGTGCACCTCGGCACGATCAAGTTTCTCGGCTTCCATCAGGTGTTCAAGAACGCGCTCAGCGGCATGCCGCTCGGCGGTGCCAAGGGCGGCGCCGACTTCGACCCTCGCGGGCGTTCCGATGACGAGGTGATGCGCTTCTGCCAGAGCTACATGACAGAGCTCTACCGCCATCTTGGCGAGCACACCGACGTTCCCGCCGGTGACATCGGCGTGGGAGCGCGCGAGCTCGGCTTTCTCTTCGGTCAGTACAAACGCATCACGAACCGCTACGAGTCGACGGTGCTCACCGGCAAGGGGCTCGAATGGGGCGGTGCGCGCGTCCGAACCGAGGCCACGGGCTATGGCCTCGTCTACTTCCTCGAGGAGATGCTCGCGGCCCGCGGCTCGTCGCTGGATGGCCGCACTTGCGCGGTTTCCGGCTCGGGCAACGTAGCGTTGCACGCGATGGAGAAGGCCCACGCGCTCGGCGCGCGCGTCGTGGCGTGCTCCGACTCCGACGGGGTGGTGCACGAGCCCGATGGGATCGACGTGTCGCTCCTGAAAGAGGTCAAGCTGGAGGAACGTGCCCGCGTGGAGACCTATGCCACACGGCGCCCCAGCGCCCGCTACCTGCCCGGGGGCAACATCTGGCACGTTCCCTGCGAAGTGGCGCTGCCATGCGCTACTCAGAACGAGCTCACGGCACAGGACGCGGCGCATCTGCTTTCGAACGGCTGCGTCGCGGTTGCCGAGGGGGCCAACATGCCCACCACCCCGGACGCCGTGCGGCTGCTGCTCGACGCCGGTCTGGCCTTTGCGCCCGGCCAAGCGGCCAACTCCGGCGGCGTCGCCACCTCGGCGCTCGAGATGCAGCAGAACGCGAGCCGCGACTCCTGGACCTTCGATTACACCGAGCGGCGCCTGGCAGAAATCATGCGCGACGTCCATGGCCGCTGTCTCGAGACCGCTGACGAATACGCCGCTCCTGGTAACTACGTGGTGGGTGCGAATATCGCCGGCTTCGTGAAGGTGGCGAGCGCGACGCTCGCGCTGGGGCTGATTTGATCGTCCACATCCCGACACTCGCCGCGGCGCCCGACGCATGAGGGACACGGGCACCGTGATCGTCGGGGTCGATGGCTCCGATCAGTCGGCCGATGCACTCGCGCTCGCCGTGACGCTCGCGGGCCTGCTGGACGCCCGCTTGTCCCCGGTGTTCGTCCACCCCTACGGTCCGTTCTCCGGGACGCTTCCCGAGTCGAAATACGAGGAGCTTGTGACCGAGCTCGCGGACTCGGTGCACGCGCAGATGCGCGCGCTCAACCTGCCGGCGGCGGACCGCAGGCTGCGCGTCGACGCCGGCCGCTCTGCATCCGCTGGACTCCAGGGAACCGCCGACGGCGAACGCGCCGCGATGATCGTCGTGGGCGGCTAACTTCCATGAACGACACGCTCCGTGACGAGCTGTTGCGCCAGCTGACCGAGCTGAAGCCACTGCGCGCGAGGGTGGGCTGGAGGTGACCGGCGCTTTGCTCGATGGAGATTCGGCCCGTGCCCTGGCGGACGCCTCCGTGCAGCTGGACCTGCTCGTCCTCGGCTCCCGCGGATACGGCCCCGTCGGAGCGGTGCTGCTGGGAAGCGTGTCGAGCGCCCTCGTGCGGACGGCGAGCTGTGCGGTGGTTGTCGTGCCGCGCTCAGCCAGCGTGGGGCCTGCTGCCTAAATCGCCCGAGAATGGGCGTGCGACCCCATTGGCGAGCGATTGCCACCCGGCGAAAATCTGCACATGGCAGCAGCATTCATTACCTGCAGCACACCCAGCTCGATGACACCCGGCGGCGCTGCAGCCTGGCTCGAAGGACGAGCACAAACGCTGCGTCAACGCGGCGCGATTGAGCAGGTCGCGCTGCGCGAGCTGCGGCCTTCGCAGGGCGACCCCGTTTGGCTGCTCCACATCGCTTTGACTACCGCGACAAGCGAATGGGAGCAGCCGATCGGGGCGCTGGTCCAAGATCTACGCAAGCTCGGCATGCAACCCACCATCTGCATAGACGAGCGGGTGAGGGAAGCGCCCGTGGCCACCAGGGAACCGGTGACCAACCCGCTTACGCGCTGACGTCACGCGTCTTGGGCAGCCCGGCGTCGCTTCGAACGGTGGCCGCCGATGACGCGCGCGACCTCGAGCATCACGACGCAGGTCACGGCCAGGTGGACCGCCATCACAGCCGCCAGCATCCACCAACCGCCGACCGCCGTCAGCGCCCAGATGGCGGCGACGACCAGGAAGATCGCGGCTGCGAACAAGAGCATCAGGCTGACCGCGCGGCCGTCGTCACGCGGCGGAGGGACGCGGCCGCCCGGCTGATGGCTTGCCGGCGTGCTCATCGCCCCATCATCCGTCATCGAACCGTGAGCGTGCCGCGCATGTTCACGTGGCCGGGCACGTCGCATCGGAAGGTGTACGTACCGGGGCGCAGGCGAACGCTGATGGAAGCCCGCCGCTGCGCGATCATCGCGGTGTGGGCGTCGACACCGCCGCCCGTCAGATGCAGGTCGTGGGCCACGAACGACGGATTGTTCAACGTGATCCTGACCACACCCGCCCGCGCCTCGGCCCGCGTCTGGACCCAGCGCGCCACGCCGGTCGGATCCGCCTCGATCGTGACCGCCCGCGCCGAGAGCGAACCGGCCTTGGGTCCTCCGCCCGATCCGCCCGCCACGCAGCCCGGGAGCGCAAGCGTCAAGGCAAGCCCCAGAATCAGACCGCCGAGCTTGGCGGCGCACCGGCTACCGTCCAGGAAGCGCATACGCGAGATAGCTGCCGACCACGACGCTGACCGCTAGGAAGGCG
>Ga0070683_100005021_pt1 | contig 10982 bp, 13 predicted proteins | sample KBSC713LmetaG_FD_64662 | JGI IMG/M metagenome (GOLD analysis project Ga0070683, IMG submission 64662) | Corn rhizosphere microbial communities from Kellogg Biological Station, Michigan, USA - KBS C7.1-3L metaG | ecosystem: Host-associated > Plants > Roots > Rhizosphere ...
CTATGAGTACGACGACGCCGCGGTGCCAGTCCGATCTCTTCGCACGACCCGACCGGAGGAACAGCATGCAAGTTGAGTGGTACGGCCAGTCCGCGTTCCGGATGAGCGCCGGCGGCCAGACGGTGTTCATCGACCCGTTCGGCGACGTCTCGCTGCTCGCCTCGCGCGGACTCGAGTTCAACTACCCGGCGATCGAGGGTGTCGACGCCGATCTCCTGCTCGTCACGCACGAGCACCGTGACCACAACGGCGTTGATGTGATCGGCGGCGATCCCACCGTGCTGCGCTCGACTGCCGGCAAGCTCGAGTCCCCGCTCGGGGAAGTGGTCGCGGTCGCGTCTGAGCACGACGAGGAGGCGGGCACCGCGCGCGGGCCCAACACGATTTTCGTGTTCTCGCTCGACGGCGTGCGCGTGGCCCACTTCGGCGACTTCGGCCAGAGCTCCCTGCGCGACGCGCAGGCTGCCGCGATCGGTCAGGTGGACCTGGTGTTCCTGCCCGTCGGGGACGGCCCTACCATCGGGACGGAGCAGGCGGCCGAGATCGCCGAGCGCCTGGGCGCGAAGTGGATCGTCCCCATGCACTACCGCACCGAGAGGGTCAACTTCCTCGAGCCGGTGGACGCGTTCGTCGAGCGCATGGCTAACGTCGAACGCGTGGCCAGCCCGCGCTTCGACACCGAGGACCTGCCGGACGCCAAGCCGCTCGCGGTGGTGCCCACGGCGCCGTGAGCCGAAGCGCCGGCCTGCTCCTCTACCGGCTGCGCGGCGGCCGCCTGGAGGTGTTCATCGCCCATATGGGCGGGCCGTTCTGGGAGCGGAAGGACGAGCGTGCCTGGTCGATCATCAAGGGCGAGTACGAAGAGGACGAGGAGCCGTTCACTGCGGCCCAGCGCGAGTTTCAGGAGGAGACCGGCAGCGCCCCGCCGTCGGGTCCCGCGATCGAGCTCGGCGAGGTGAGGCAGTCGAGCCGCAAGCGGATCTTGGCGTGGGCGATCGAGAGCGATTTCGACCCCGCCAGTGTGCGCAGCAACACGTTCACGCTCGAGTGGCCGAAGGGGTCCGGCGAGCAGCGCGAGTTCCCGGAGATCGACCGTGCCGAATGGTTCGACACGGCCACCGCGCGGCAGAAGCTCGTCAAGGGCCAAATCCCGCTTATTGAGGCTCTAGAGCGGGAAGTTCTCGGCAGCTAAGGGGTCCGTACGGCGGAGTAAGGGGGTGGCGTCGAAAGGTCGCTCCATCCGCCCGATGTGCGCCCGGGGTTCTTAGTCCAAGCTGCTCCTATCGCCAAAAAGAGGAGAGCCCAGATGAATCCCTTCCTATCCCGAGAGCTGGCCCACGAGCACATCCGCGACCTGCGTGAAGCCGCCGCCCGCAACGGTGGGCGCGAGCACCGCGAGGTCCGGCCCGACCGCGACCCCGCGACTCCCGTCACCGTTCGCCGCTTCGCCGAGCGGGACATCGACGCCGTGCGGCTGCTGGCGGCGCTCGACTCGAAGCGCATGCCGGTGGGCGCCGTCCTGGTGGCAGAGCGAGGCGGCGAAGTGGTGGCCGCCCTCGAGCTGGAAACCAGCAGCGTGCTGGCCGACCCGTTCAAGCCGACCGCCGATCTCGTCGAGCTGCTGAAGCTGAGCGCACGGCAGCTGCAGGCCGAGAAGGCGACGCCGATCCGCTGGACCCGGCTGACGATGCCGCGCGGCAGGCTGGCCTGACCGGTCAAGCAACGCTACCGTGTCCGCACGACGCTGCACACGGACATCCCAACCCACACGGAGGTTGAGCGTCTGCTCGACGTACGGGACGGTCCATGCGTGTCGATCTATCTGCCCACCACGCCGATCACTGCGGACGCGGACGCCGGTCGCATCGAGCTGAAGAACCTGGGCGCGACGGCCGCGGAGCAGCTGGACGCTGCGGGCGCCGACCGGGGCGCGGTCCTGGAGTTCCGCGAATCGCTCGACGAGCTCGATGAAGACGAGGACTTCTGGGCGGAGCAGTCACACAGCCTGGCGGTGTTCGCGTCGGCGTCGGGGATGCACACCTTCCGCCTGCCCAACCGGCTGACGAGCGAGGTGGAGGTGGCCGACCGCTTCTACGTCAAGCCGTTGCTCCGGGCGATCACGTTTCCGCAAGCCGCGTTCGTGCTCGCGCTTGCCGCCGGCTCGGTCCGGCTCGTCGAGATTGCGAGGGACGGCCCGGCGTTCACAGTCGATGTGCCGGGACTGCCAAGCGACGCCGCCAGCGCCGCGGGCAAGGCGTCGATCGCCGACCGCTCCCCCAGCCGCAAGCTCCAGGGCTCGGAGGGTCAGAAGGTGAGGCTGCGGCAGTACGCGAGGAAGGTCGACCAGGCCTTGCGCGGGGTGCTCGCAGGACTCGAGCTTCCGTTGATCCTTGCGGCTGCTCGGCCACTCGACGACATCTTCCGGTCGGTGAACAGCTATCCGCACCTCCTCGAGACCGGCATAACCGGTAACCCCGAGAACCAGAGCGACGAGGAACTCGCAGCGGCGGCTCGCACCGTGCTGGATGAGGAGTACGCGCGCGAGCTGTCCAGGATCCGCGAGCGCGTGGCCTTCAACTTCTCCCGCGGGCTTGCGTCGAGCGACGTCGCGACCGTGGCACGCGCGGCGACCCAGGGCGCGGTGGGCACCCTGCTGGTGGACATCGACGAGAAAGTGCCGGGCCTGGTCGACGAGGAGACGGGGGCGGTGACCTTCAGCGACGACGACCACGTGAGCTACGGCGTGACCGACGAGATAGCCCGCCGCGTGATGCTGACGGGCGGCGACGTGCTGGCGGTGCGGAAGGACGACATCCCAGAAGGCGCGCCGGTAGCAGCAATATTCCGCCACCCGCTCTGAGCGGGTCTAGCCTCAGCGCCCGGTCGCCACTACCAGCTTGCCCGCGACGCGGTCGTGCTCCATGCCGTCGTGGGCGGTCGCGATCTCATCGATGGTGTAGGTCTTTGCGATCGGCACGGTGGCCTCGCCGGCGGCGACCGCGTCCAGGAACTCCTGGAGGACGGCCTGCGGCAGATCTGACGCGTTGCCGGAATAGCCGCTGAGGCGCACGCCCCGGGGCAGGAAGCCGGCCGGGTAGAAGTCGGGCACGATCCACTCGTTGGAGAGGTAGCCCGCGCTGCAGACGACGCCGTGCACGCGCGTGGCCTCCAGGCTGTCGCGCAGCGTCGGCGTGCCGACGAGTTCCAGCGTCGCGTCCACGCCCCCCGGCGCCAGCTCGCGTACGCGCCCCGCAATCGCGCCGTCGTCGACGACGACGTGGTCGACACCCGCGTCGCGCAGCGCGCTTGCCTTGGCTTCCGCGCGCGTCGTGGCCAAGACCGTCAGGCCGCGGCGCTTGGCGAGGATCGCGGCGGTCAGACCCACCGAAGACGTACCGCCGCGTATCAGCATCGTCTGGCCGGGCTGCACATCGAGCCCGACGGTCAGCGCGCCGTAAGCGGTCTGCAGCGTCTCCGGCACCGCGCCCAGCGTGGTCCACGGCAGCTCGCTGCGGAACGGGATCGCCTGCACGACGGGCACGCACGTGAACTCCGCATAGCCACCATCGAAGCTGCGGCCCATCCCGCCCATCATCGCCACGACCTGCTGGCCGACGGCCAGCTCGCCACCGGGGCAAGCCGCGACGACACCGGTCGCCTCGATCCCCAGCACGCGCGGGAAGGTGACCTCGGGGTCGGCAAGACCGAGCCGCGTCTTCAGCTCGGAGCGGTTCAATCCGAAGGCCTTGACCTCGATGAGGACCCAGCCCGGCTCGGGCGATGGGACCGGGCGCTCGCGGACCACGAGCGCTTCGGGCGGGGCGGGGACGGATTCCAGGACCACAGCGCGCATGGTGGAAGGGAGAGAGCTCACGCGCGATCGAGAGTAGCCCGCCGAGCGAGAGCGACGAAGTCGCTCGCGTTGTGGCGAGCGAAAACCGCCACAATGCAAGGAACAGGGCCCGGCATGGTGCTTTGCACATGCCGAGCCCGATGACGCAGCAGGGTGGCGGTTTGCAGCCGCCAAAACGCGAGCGACCGGACTCGAACCGGCGACCTCCGGCGTGACAGGCCGGCGTTCTAACCAACTGAACTACGCCCGCTGGCTTGGGAAAGGGTAGCGGAAGGCCGATACCCCGTCCGGTCCTGTTTTCGGCCTGTTTCACGGCTCCTTTACACCCCGCTCAGGTCCCACTGGAAGGATGCCTCTACACGAGTTCCCTCCTCGTGGCTGCGCGTGGCCCCGGCTCTCCCCGACGGGGCCGCGCTGCGTTTGGGCAGACCCAACGCCAAGCGGAAATCGGACGTGGTCATGGCCATGTCCGATTTCCGCGAGATTTCTTCCGCCGGGCGTGCTTAGCTGCACGTCGATGCAGCTCGACACCGAACGCTGCCACCGGGCCTTCGAGACGAAGGACGCTCGCTTCGACGGCTGGTTCTTCGCCGGCGTCAGCTCCACTGGCATCTACTGCCGTCCGAGCTGCCCCGCTCGCACGCCGAAGCGCGAGAACCGTCGCTACTTCCTCACTGCTGCCGCGGCCCAGGCCGCGGGCTTCCGCGCCTGCAAGCGCTGCCGCCCTGACGCGTCGCCCGGCTCGCCCGAGTGGGACACGCGCGCGGATCTGGTGGGCCGGCTCATGCGGCTGATCGGCGACGGCGTGGTGGATCGCGAGGGCGTCACGGGCCTGGCCTCGCGCGTGGGCTTCAGCGAGCGCCACGTGCACCGCTGTCTGGTGGACGCCGTGGGCGCCGGTCCGCTTGCGCTGGCTCGCGCGCAGCGCGCGCAGGGCGCCCGCATCCTGCTCGAGACCACAGACCTGCCGATGGCGCCGCTCGCGCTCGCCGCCGGCTTCAGCAGCGTGAGGCAGTTCAACGACACCGTGCACGAGGTGTTCGCCACCACGCCCAGCGAGCTGCGCCGCCGCGGCAAGCCAAGCCGCGGCGACGGCATCACGCTTCGCCTGCCGTACCGCGCGCCGTTCGAGGCAGCGGACCTGATCGCGTTCCTCGGCGTCCGCGCGGTGCCAGGGATCGAAGAGCTCGTGGACGGCGCCTACCGTCGCAGCCTTCGCCTCCCGCACGGCGCCGGCATCGTGGAGCTGCGCCCCGCGACCGGACACGTCGGTGCCACGCTCCATCTCGATGATCTGCGCGATCTCGGTCCCGCGGTTCAGCGCTGCCGTCGTCTGCTCGACCTCGACAGCGACCCGCAGACGATCGCCGACCACCTGAGCGGCGACCCGCTCATCGGACAGCTCGTGCAAGCCGCGCCCGGCCGGCGCGTGCCGGGCCACGTGGACGCGAACGAGCTCGCGATCCGCGCCGTGCTCGGGCAACAGGTCTCGCTCTCCGGAGCCGGCACGCTTGCCGGCCGGCTGACGCGCGCGTATGGCGAGCCGCTCGACCGGCCGCTCGGCGGCATCACGCACCTCTTCCCGACCGCCGAGGCGCTGGCAAGCGCCGACATCACGGGCATGCCCGCGTCCCGGGTCCGCGCGATCAAGGCACTGGCCACGAGCGGAATCGACCTCGGCGCCGGGGCCGACCGCGACAAGGCGCAGCAGCAACTGCTCGCCCTGCCCGGCGTGGGCCCATGGACCGTTTCCTACATCGCGATGCGCGCCCTGCGCGATCCCGACGCCTTCCTGCCCACGGACCTCGGCATCCGAAAGGCGCTCGACCAGCTCGGGCAGGACTCGGCGCCCAGAGGCGCGCTCAAGCTCGCCGAGCGCTGGCGCCCCTACCGGGCAGCAGCGAGCCAGCACCTCTGGAGCCTGCTCACAAAACCGCAGCCCGCAAACGTTCCATTGGCAGCATGAACGACACGCTCTACATACAGATCCCAAGCCCAATCGGCCCCCTCCTACTCGACGGCACAGAGCACGCCCTCCAGGGCCTGCACATGTCACCGGCGGCGCCGCTTCCCGGCTGGCGCGAGGCGCGCGAGCCCTTCAGCCAAGCGATCGAGCAGCTCGATCAGTACTTCGCCGGCGAGCGCACCGAGTTCGACCTCGAGCTCGACATGCGCGGCACCCAGTTCCAGAACGACGTGTGGAACGCGCTGCTCACGATCCCGTACGGCGAGACGCGCAGCTACGGCGAGATCGCGAGGCAGATCGGCCGGCCGGACCGCGCCCGCGCGGTGGGAGCGGCCAACGGCAGCAACCCCGTCTCGATCATCGTGCCGTGCCACCGCGTGATCGGGAGCGACGGCAGCCTGACCGGCTACGGCGGCGGCCTGCCGCGCAAGCGCTTCCTGCTCGACCTCGAAGCCGGCGTGGGCAGTCTCAACCTCACAGCCTGAACAGCGGCACGAGCCGCTTCTCGTGCTCGGCCTCGATGCGGGCCACCACCTCCACGTGGTCCTCGAGTCCCGAGCCGCGGAGCTTGGTGGCGAGCAGCTCGTCGATCTGGAAGATGCCGGACGAGTTGTTCATCTCGATCTCGATGCGCACAGCCTTGTCCTCGCCGGGGTCGATGCGCACCTCGTCGATGGCGGCGGCCGACAGGGAGTGGATGTTCGGCCGCCCGGCCTCGAATGGCACGCGCGAGCGGCCCTTGGCCATGTCCAACGCATCGGCCACCCTCACGATGCCGGCCTCCAGGGTCAGCGGATCGCCGCGCCGGCGGTGGGCGATGATCGCGTGCAACGCCTCGGCGGCCACGACGCTCCGCTCCGGCTCGTCGTAGATGTCGGCGAGCAGCTCGTCCAGCTTGGGAGCGGCGAGCAACAGGCTGAAGCTCTCGTGGTCGGTGCGGTGGATCGACATGCCCACGTCGTGCAACAGCGACGCCGCGGCCACCACCACCTCGGCGTCGCGCGCGTCCATGCCGTAGTCACGAACCACGCCTGGCTCGACACCGCGCCGCACGAGCAGCCGCAACAGCCTCAGCGCGATGTTCACCACGATCTGGATGTGCACCCACGAGTGGTCGGACATGCCGAGCCGGTTCGCGTTGACCTGCGCAACTTGCCACCAGGCCCCCAGCTGCGTGTCCGCGTTTGCGGCGTCCAACAGCCGCTCGAGCCGGCGGTTGCCGCGCGTGGGAAAGCGGAGCCGCGCCGGCTCAGGCGCACGTAGCTCATCCACGACGGGCGGCGCGCTCGGGCGACAGGCGGTAACCGATCCCGAAGTGAGTGTGGATGTACGTCCAGTCCGGCGATACCGCCGCGAGCTTGCGGCGCACCTTGCGGATGAAGACGTCCACGGAGCGGTCGCGGCGGGCCATCTCGCCGCTCCACACTGCGGCGTACAGCTCGTCGCGCGACACCACGCGGTCGCAGCGCGCGGCCAGCGCGTAGAAGACCTCGAACTCGCGCACCGTGAAGTTCACACGGGCGCCGCGAACGAATGCCTGAAGCTCCGCGGGCCGGATCTCCAGATCGGCGATCTTGACCACGGGTCCCGGGTCGATCGGTTGCAGCACTGTCTCGATCATCAGTGCCAAAGCTACGGACAGCCGTGCGGACGCCGGTGAACGACTGGTGACGCACCGGAGAAGATCTTGTGAACGGCCCGGAGCTCAGTCCGATGCCACGGCGCTCGTCGCGCGCTCCATCAGCTCCACCTGCACTGATCGCGTGCGGCCCGTGCGCCGCGACCAGTTGCCGTCGCCGCCGAGCTGCCACGCGTTCGAGTCGTCGGCGAGGCAGCGCTCCAGCGTGTCGTCGAGCTCCCGCCGCAGGCCCTCGTTCTCCACCGGCACCAGCAGCTCCACGCGGTTGTCGAGGTTGCGTGGCATGAGGTCGGCGGAGCCCATGAAGTAACGGCGCTCGCTGTCGCGGCGGAACGAGTAGACCCGCGAGTGCTCGAGGAAGCGGCCGACGATCGACACCACGCGGATGTTCTCGTGGTCGGGGATGAGGCAGCAGATGCCGCGCACGATCAGGTCCACCTGCACGCCCGCGGCGGCGGCCGCGTACAGGGCGTCGATGCACGGGCGGTCCACCAGCGAGTTCATCTTCATCACGATGCGCGACGGCTGACCCGCGCGCGCGGCGTCGGCGGTGGCCACGATCTGGGCGAGCAGCTGCTCGCGCATCGTCCCCGGCGCCACCAGCACCTTGCGATGGTGACGCGGACGGGCATAGCCCGTGAGCTGGTTGAACAGATCGGCCACGTCGGCGGTGATCGCCGGCTCGGTGGTGAAGAGCCCGAAGTCCTCGTAGATGCGCGCGGTGACGCTGTGGTAGTTGCCGGTGCCCACGTGCACGTAGTGGCGCACGCCGCCCGCCTCGCGCCGCACCACGAGCAGCGCCTTGGCGTGAGTCTTCAGCCCCGGCAGCCCGTGCACCACGTGCGCGCCCGCCTCCTCGAGCGCGCGCGCCCAGCCGATGTTGCGCCGCTCGTCGAAGCGCGCCTTGAGCTCCACGAGACAGACCGCCTGCTTGCCACGCTCGGCCGCCTCGATCAGCGACGGGACGAGGCTCGAGTCATCCGAGGTGCGGTACACGGTGAGCTTGATCGCGAGTACGTCGGGATCCTTGACGGCCTGGGCGACGAAGCGCTCCACGGTCCCCGCGAACGACTGGTACGGGTGGTGGACGAGGAAGTCGCCGGCGCGGATGGCGGCGAAGATGTCGCCGTCAGCCTCCTCATCCGCGAGCGCCGGATGCGGCATCGGCGCCCACGGCGCGTCACGCAGCTCCGCCGGCGCGTCGAGACCGTGGATCTGCCAGAGGTCGCTCATGTCGAGCATCCCGCCGACGTCGTGCACCTGCCGCTCCTCCACATCGAGCCAGCCGATCAGCCGCTCGCGCAGATCGGGGTCCATGTCCGCGCCGAGCTCGAGCCGCACCACCTCGCCGAAGCGACGGCGGCGGAGCTCGTCCTCCACGGCCTGGAGCAGGTCGTCGGCCTCGTCCGACACCGTGAAGTCGGCGTCGCGCGCCACGCGGAACATGCTGTGCCGCAGGATCTCCATGCCGGGGAAGAGGTCGCCGAGGTGGCGGGCGATCACGTCCTCGAGCGGCACGAACGTGGACGGGCCGATGGGGATGAACCGCGGCAGCACCTCCTTCGGCACCTTCACGCGGGCGAACGTCTCGAAGCCCGTGACCGGGTCGCGCAGCCACACGGCGAGGCTGAGCGAGAGGTTGGAGATGTAGGGGAAGGGGCGCCCGGGCCCCACCGCGAGCGGCGTGAGCACCGGGAAGATCTCCTCGCGGAAGACGCGGTCGAGTTCGAGCAACTCCTCGTCGCTGCAGCGGTCGCAGGAGCGGATGTGGATGCCCGCCTCGTCGAGCGCGGGAAGGATGTCGTGCTCGAAAGTGCTCGTCAGCCGGTCCCCGAGCTCGCGCACACGAGCGGCGACCTCGTCGATCGTCCGGCTGGGGCTCAGCCCGTCCTTGCTGCGTGCATCCACGCCGGCGTCCACCTGGTCGTGGAGCCCGGCCACGCGAATCATGAAGAACTCGTCGAGGTTGGTCGTGTAGATCGCGAGGAACTTCACGCGCTCGAGCAGCGGCGTGTGCTCGTCCTCGGCGAGCTCGAGCACGCGCTCGTTGAAGTCGAGCCAGGAGAGCTCACGGTTTGCGTAGCGGACCTGCAGCTCAGGGGTTGCAGCGTCGGGCCACTCCGTGGTTTCAGCAGCCTGTTCCATCGACATCGTCGACGAGATCCCTCCTCGGGCTGCCGTTGCAGGTCATCCTAACCGTAGCGCCCCTGCAGCGCCTGCTCGAGCTGCCCGCGAAACCCGTCGCGCTCGAGCCGCTCCCACTTGCGGATGAAGCGTGCGTGCAGGCGGTCGCGGCGGGCGCTGAAGTGGGCGACGATTGGGTCGAGACCGCGTTCGCCGCTGAGCAGCGCGAGCATCTCGTCGCAGTCGTGGAGATCGCCGAGCAGCGTCTGGATCTCCTTCGCCTGACGAGCGCCGCGCGCCGCGCCGTCGCCGAGCGCGGGCGCCGTGAGCTCGAGCACGTAGCGCAGCCGCTTGGCGGCGATGCGCATGTTGTGGAGCTCATCGGAGTCTCCGTGAGGGTCGAACGAGTAGAGCTCGTCCACGCGTGTGGCCACGATCTTGCGTGCGTTGTCCACGAGCGGCGCCGCTGGGTCGAGGCCCTTGACCTTGCGCGCCTTCAAGATCTGGCCAGCGCCGCCAGGCGCTTCTCCAACTCCGAGACGCGTGCGTGCTCGATCGCGTCGCGCAGCTTCTCATTGCCGTCTGCCTGCCGCTCGTGCAGCCTCGCGAGGAGGCGGTTCAGCCCGGCGCTCTCGCCGTTGCCCAGCTCTGCCTTCAGCTCCTCCAGGGCGAGGATCTGCACGTCCGGATCGCGGCGCGCCCCGAGGACGTCCGCCAACCGCTTGACCTCGCGCAGGAGTGCCTTGTGTTCGGCCTTGGGGAAGCACACGGCGAAGATCTCGAGCGCCGCGCGCAGCCTGCGGGTGGCCACGCGCATGTCGTGCACGCGCTCGGGATCGGTCGTGTCGAGAACGCCGTCGGCGAACGAGAACACCTCCTGCGAGCGCACCTCGATCGCGCTCGCCGCCGCCTCGGCGAACGTGGCCTTCGCGTTGACACCGGGGATCTTGCGCGCGCGTGCCATCAGCTCGTCACCGCCAGGTCGTTCGAAAGCAGGTCGAGGATCACGCCCTCGCGCACGCCGCCCTTCCCCACCGACAGCGGCAGGCCGAGCGTCTGCGAGATCTCCTCGAAGATGAGGACCCCGGCCGGGAGCACGCGCACGCGCTCGGGGTCGAGCTCGAATCGCTTTGCCACTTCGGCGATCGGTGTGCTCGCGAGGATGCGGATCGCGCGCTCGAGCGTGTCGTAGAGGAGCTCGGCGCCCACGAGCCGGCGCAGCGCGTTGGCACTCCCGCCGGTGGCCACTGCATGCAGAGCGGGCGGCACGTCGAGACCCTCGAACGTTCCGCTCACGTGCAGGCGCACCGCCTCGAGCTCGGACGCGCCCGGCGGGTCGGAGCGCAGGTAGGAGTCGGCCAGGAAGCCGGAGCCGATCCGGAACGACTCCTCCCACGAGG
>Ga0070683_100005022_pt1 | contig 10980 bp, 7 predicted proteins | sample KBSC713LmetaG_FD_64662 | JGI IMG/M metagenome (GOLD analysis project Ga0070683, IMG submission 64662) | Corn rhizosphere microbial communities from Kellogg Biological Station, Michigan, USA - KBS C7.1-3L metaG | ecosystem: Host-associated > Plants > Roots > Rhizosphere ...
CTGGACCAGGTGTCGCTGTCGAACGACCTGCCCGTCGCGCTCCCCGGGTTCCTGCGCCCGCTCGGTATGGCGAAGGCAATCGTGATCGTGGCCGATCTCGGCCCCAGCCGGGTGCGCTCCTACTCCAAGCTGCTCGCGTACAAGGTGAGCATCGCGCCGAACCGGAACATGGAGTTCGGGGCGTCGTTCCTGAATCACTTCGGAGGGGAGGGCGCTCCAACGACGAGCTTCAGCAATCGCGTGGTCGACTTCCTCCCGTTCGTCGACATCTTCCGTCGGCACAACTACACCGACACCACGCGCGCGCTCGACGTCGAGTCGGACAAGCTGATGGGAGTGGACGGACTCCTTCGCCTCGGCGGACGGTTTGGCGTGATCGTCACCGGCGAGCTCCTGATCGACGACTTCGACGTGCATCGCATGGAGCAGATCTTCACGGGGAACGGGAGCCAGGCATTCGGGCTGGCCGTGCCGCGGTTCCTCTCGCCGCTCGTGTCGCTGAAGCTGACGGCGACGCACATGGGCATCGGGACGTACACCCACGGCCAGCTCACGAACGGGATCACGACGCGCGGCCGACTGCTCGGGAACGAGCTCGGTCCGGACGCCAAGGCCTTCGGCGCGACACTGACCTGGCAGCCCATCTCGGCGTTCCAGCTCGGGTTCGACGGACGGAGCGCGATCTACAGCAACGCGACGTACGAGTCGTCCTACGCGGACGCCGCGCAGACGGATTTCGTCGTCCGGAAGGTGGCGCGCACCCCCGACGAGCTGCGCGACCGCCTCGGGATGTTCATCGTCGCGCAGAGCGACGAAGGTCCCGCCGTCACCTTCCGCTTCGTGACCGAGCGGTCGCGAAACTACCAGTTCCAGGGCTTTCGTCGCACCGACTCCGCCGCGGAGCTGGCGTTCCACCTGCTGTTCTAGTGCGCGTCGCCCTCGTCTGCGACTGGTTCCTTCCACGGCAGGGCGGGATCGAGCTTCATCTACGCGACCTGGCGCTCGCGCTGCGCGCGGCGGACATCGATGCGCGTGTCGTCACGACGACGCGCGGCGAGGACATCGTCGACGGGATCCCCGTCTACCGGATCCGCACGCCGCTGGCGCCGGGGTCGGGGTTCGCCTTCACGCCGGGCGCGCTGCGCCGGCTCGGACAGCTGGTGAGCGGCGAGGGGTTCGACGTCGTCCACGCGCACGCGAGCGTCGTCTCGCCGGTCGCGCTGGGTGGCGCGATCGCGGCGCGGCGCGCGAGGCTGCCGTCGCTGCTGACCTTTCACTCCATGCTGCATCGCTCGTCGTTCTTCCTCGGCGCGAGCGAGTCGATGTTCGGCTGGACGTCGCGCGGCGTGGTGCTCACCGCGGTGAGCAGCGTGGTGGCCGAGCAGGCGGCGCGATGGATCCCCAACGCGAGCGTCGGCGTGCTGCCGAACGGCGTGGACGTCGCCTTCTGGCGCGGCACGCGTGAGCAGCACCGCGGCGACGAGATCGTGTTCGCGACGGCGATGCGTCTCTCGCGGAAGAAGCGCCCGCTCCGACTGATCCGCGCCTTCGCGAGCGCGGTGCAGTTCGTCGCCGGTGCGCCGGCGATGCGACTGCTCGTTGCCGGCGCGGGGCCGGAGGCGGAGCCGATGCGCCGGCTCGCGAAGGAGCTGGGCGTCGCGGATCGCGTGGAGCTCGTCGGCCAGCTCTCCAGGCCCGATCTGCGGTCGCTGTACGGCCGCGCGCACGTGTTCGTCCTGCCGAGCGAGCGAGAATCGTTCGGGCTGGCGGCGCTCGAGGCGCGCGCGGCGGGACTTCCGGTGATCGCGATGCAGGCGAGCGGGGTGCGTGATTTCATTCGCCAGGGCGTGGAGGGGCTCCTCGCGCGCGACGAGACCGAGCTCGCGCGGCATCTCTCGCGGCTCGCGCTGGACACTCCCTTCCGGGAGTACGTGCGTCATCGCAACTCGATGATCGCCCCGCCATACGATTGGGCCGAGGTGCGCGCGCTGCACTTCGCGATGTACGCGCACGCGACGCGGCACGGCAGCTAGCGCCGGCCCACGTCGGCGGCGCGAGACCAGCGTGCGGCGCCCGCCCAGAGCACGCCGGGCGCGGCGAGGGCGAGGAGATAGCACAGATGCTGAGCGGCGGCGAGCCCGAGGGCCTGCTCGGCCGCGACGCCGTAGCGGGAGTAGGCGAGGACGACGGCGCCCTCGTACACGCCGACGTTGCCCGGCACGACCGGGAGCAGTGTGGAGAGGTTGAGCATCCCGAGCGCGAGGATCGCCGCGCCAACGGGGAGGTCGAGGCCGAACGCGCGCTGCATGCACACCATCGCGGCCACCTCGACCCCTTTCTTCACGAGCGCGAGCACGAGCGCCCCGCCCCCGCGCCGGACCGAGCGCAGCGGCGCCAGCGCACTCGGAAGGGCGTCCAGCACGCGGGCCGCTCGTTCGGCGAGGGAGCCGGCAACGTGCGACCCGCGTGGTGCGCCCGCACGCCAGACCCCACGCGCCGCGCCGAGCAGGAGGAGTGCGGCGAGCGCGGCGACGAGGACGATCAGCCCGATGGCGGCGCGCGCCATCCAGTCGGGCAGCGGGGCGATCAGTGCCGCCGTGGCGAGGACGACGAGCTTGGCGACGCCGACGAGCAACTGATCCATTGCCAGCACCGACAGGGCCGCGGTGCGCTCGAGGCCCGTCACCGTCACGAGCAGCACGACCCCGGTGGCTTCGCCGACGAGCAGCGGCGTGGTGTTGAGCACGCCCGACGTCGTCACGACGACGCGCAGCATCGCGCGGAAAGTCTGGGAGGGCGACGCCGGCGCGAGGAGGTGCCACTGCCACGCCCAGAGCGGCAGGATCGCGCCGTAACAGAGCGCCGCCGCGCCGATCCACGGGGTGTGCACGGCGGCGAGCGCGTGCAGGGTGCGCGTCGCGTCGAGGCCGCGCAACGCGACCACGAACGCCGCGACGAGGGCGAGCGCGAGCACCACGCGCGCTGCCAGACCGATCCTCCCGCCGGCGCCAGGTGCGCCGGCCAGCGGTACGCTCACGCCGCGAGCTCGCGCATCGTCATGAAGCGTGCGCCGCGCGCCCGGAACGACGCGATCACGTCGCGCAGGCAGCGCAGCGCGACGTCGCCGGTGCGGAAGCGGCAGTCGAGCCGCAGCCGTTCACGCGTGAGGTCGACGAACTCCCACGGATGCACGAAGAGCACGACGGGGTCGCGCAGACGAGCCAGCCACGGATCGCGCACGACGGCCGGCAGGCGCAGCACGGAGGACGTCATCGATGCGGGGATGCGACGCAGCGTCGTCGGCAGCCTCGGCGCCCGATAGGAGCTCTTGTACTTCGCGAGCGAGGAGTCGATGCGGAAGCCACTCTGCTCGAGCAACCGGACGAACGGCTCGGGAAAGCGGAGGTACGGGGCGCGAAAGGAGTCGATCGCCGCGAACTCGCGCAGCACGCGCGCCGAGTGCTCGATCTCCCAGCGCGCGGTACGCTCGTCCATCCGGTCGAACGCGGTGTGGGTGACGCCGTGGCAGCCCAGCTCGTGCCCGGCGCCGATCAGGGCACGGATCGCGGCAGGATACCGATCGGCGACGTCGCTCGTGGAGAAGTACGTGGCGGGCACGCCTTCGGCGGCGAACAGGTCGAGCAGTTGGGGGGCGCCGCGCTCGATGCCGCGAAAGGTCGAGCTCAGGTAGGGCGGGCAGTCCGGCTCGAAGTCCACCGTGACGGCGACGCGCAGTGGATCGGTCGGCATGCGAGGGAAAACCGGTGAGACGATGGGCCCTGCTGGATTCGAACCAGCGACCGATGGATTATGAGTCCACTGCTCTAACCACCTGAGCTAAGGGCCCGCGCACCGGGGAAGTCTAACGACGCGCCGGCACGTCGTCACGACCGCTTCCGGGATGGCGCGCGACGGGGTCGGCCTCCACCTTGCTGCGAGCTTGTCGTCGGCTCATCGCGCACGGACTCTCGCATCATGATCGCTCTCGTCACGGGCTCGTCGGGATTCATCGGCTCGCACCTCGTGGACGCGTTGATCACGCGGGGCGCGACGGTGCGCGTGCTCGCGCGGGCGGGCGCCGCCGCGGGCGAGCCGGATCCGCGGACGACGCGGTGGACCGTGGACCTGCTCGACGACCGATCCGTGCGCGAGACGCCGGCGTGGGACGGGGTGACGCACGTCTTCCATCTCGCCGGCGTGACGAAGCGCCGCACGCTCGCCCAGTTCCGGAGCGGCAACGTCGTGCCCACGGCGAACCTGCTCGCGGCGGCGGTGGCGCGCGGCGGCGTGTCGCCACCACGCATGGTGTTCGTCTCGAGCCAGGCGGCCGGAGGACCCGCCTCCTCGCCCGATCGCCCGGTGCGCGAGGACGACCCGCCACTGCCGATCGAGGGCTACGGCCAGAGCAAGCTCGAGGCGGAGCGGGCGACGCTGCGCTACGACGGCGAGCTCCCCGTGACGATCATCCGGCCGGCCGCCGTGTACGGACCGCGGGACCGTGACTTCCTTCGGGCCTTCCGGCTTGCCGCGCGCTCGATCGCGATCCATGCGGTGCCGCGTCAGAACCGGTTCTCGATCGTTCACGTGGCGGACCTCGTGGATGCGCTGCTACGCGCCGCCGAGCGGCCGCAGGCGGTCGGACGCACGTACAACGTGGCGAACGACGCGCCAGTGAGCTGGCAGGAGCTGTACGCGGAGATCGCCGCGGCGGCGTCGCTGGAACCCGCGCTGAGCCTTCAGCTCCCGCTGCCGGCGATCGCGGCGGCCGGCTACGCGGGCGACGTCGTGAGCGCGCTGACGGGCTGGCACACCCTGGCCAACCGGCACAAGACGCGACTGGCCCGCCCACGCTGGTGGCTGTGCGATCCCGCGCGGGCCCGCGACGAGCTCGGCTGGATTTCGACCATTCCACTGCAGCGCGGCGTGCGCGACACATACCTTTGGTACCTTGCGGCCCGGTGGATGCGCCCACGCACGGCCGGCAGGGCATCCGTACCAACCGAGGAGTCGCAGGTGTGAGTGTGAACGACCGACTGCAGGACGACGCGCGCGACGCCGGAGTCGCCACGCTCGTCGAACTGCTGGATTATCGCGCGTCCCGGCATCCGGACGACGTCGTCTTCCGCTTCCTCAGCGGCGACGGGGTCGAGGATGCTGCGCTCACCTTCCAGGAGCTGCGCACTCGTGCGCGCTCCATCGCCGCCGCGCTCGGCGAGCATGCGGCGCCGGGCGATCGCGTCGTGCTGCTCGTGCCGCCGGGACTCGAGTACGTCGCGTCGTTCTTCGGCTGCCTGTACGCGGGCGTGGTCGCGGTGCCCGCGTACCCGCCCAACCCGCGTCGCGCCGATCCGCGGGTCCACGGCATCATCGCGGACTCGCAGGCGCGCGTAGCGCTCGTGCACTCGTCGCTCGCGGCGCGGCTCGAGAGCTGGCTGGCGCTGGGGGCTGCGCCGAACGACGTGGAGTGGATCGACGTGTCGTCGCTGCACGGCGATGCCGGGCGCGTGAGCGGGGTCGCGCCGGTCGCGTCCGATCTGGCGATGCTGCAGTACACGTCCGGCTCGACGGGCGATCCACGCGGCGTGATGCTCACGCACGCGAGCCTGCTCCACAACTCGTCGGTGATCCATCGCATCTCGGAGCATCGCGTGGGAGACAGCGGCGTGTTCTGGCTGCCGCCGTTCCACGACATGGGGTTGATCGGCGGGATCGTGCAACCGGTGTACGCCGGCTTGCCCGCGGCGCTCATGGCACCGGCCACCTTCCTGCAGCGGCCGATGCGCTGGCTCGAGGCGATGGCGCGCTATCGCGCCACGACGAGTGGCGCGCCGAACTTCGCGTACGAGCTGTGCGTCGACCGCACGACGGAGGCGGAGCGCGCGTCGCTCGATCTGTCGGCGTGGCGCACGTCGTTCAACGGCGCCGAGCCGGTACGCGCCGACACGATCGCGCGCTTCGAGGCGGCATTCGCCGCGAGCGGCCTGCGTCCGAGCGTGATCCTGCCGTGCTATGGCCTCGCGGAGAGCACGCTGTTCGTCTCGGGGGGACCCGCCGAGCAGCCACTGACGACGGCCGTCGCGAGCCGCCGCGCGCTGGAGGAAGGACGGCTCGTCGCGCCCTCGGCGGGCGAGGAATCGACGCTGCTCGCCGCGTCCGGCGAACCGGCGCTCGAGCACGACGTGCGCGTCGTCGATCCCGATACGCTCGAGGAAGTGGCCGACGACGCCATCGGGGAGATCTGGATCGCGAGCCCGAGTGTCGCGCAGGGATACTGGGGACGCGCACAGGAATCGGCCGCGACGTTCGGGGCGCGCCTCGCCGGCTCGAGCGCGACGTACCTGCGCACGGGCGATCTCGGCTCGCTGCGCGGCGGCCACCTCTTCGTCACCGGACGGTTGAAGGACCTGATCATCCTGCAGGGACGGAACTTCTATCCGCACGACATCGAGCTCGCGGCGGAGCGCAGCCATCCCAACCTGCGTCCCGGCTACTCCGCGGCCTTCTGCGTCGGCGCGGAGCGCGGCGAGCAGCTCGCGCTGGCGCTCGAGGTCTCGCGGCACCATGCGTCAGAGGATGACGACACGATCTTCCACGCCGTGCGCACCGAGCTGGCATCGAGCGTCGGCGTCGTGCCGACGGAGATCGTGCTGCTGCGACAGAACACGATCCCGCGTACGTCGAGCGGGAAGATCCAGCGCGGCGCCTGTCGTGCCGCCTTCCTCGACGGATCGCTCGACGTCGTCGGCCGGTGGAGCGGGGCGCCTGCGGGCGGGAGCGCCGAGTCGAGCGGGCCGGTCGAGGAGTTCCTGCGCGCATGGGTGCGCGACGAGCTGCAGGTCGAGCCGTCGGAGCTGCGCCCCGAGACGCCACTCGCCGACATCGGGCTCGACTCGCTCGCGGCGACGCGACTCGCCGTCGCCCTCGAGGGCCGCTTCGGCCGGCGCGTGGAGCTGGGCGAGCTGTGGGGCCAGCCCACCGTCGGCGCGCTGGCGCGGCACCTTGCATCCGCGCCGGTCTCTGCACCAGACAGTTCGTCGGGGGTCGAACGGCGCGAGCGGCCGGACGTCGTCGTCGATCGCGTGACCAACGTGAGCCAGTGGCCCGAGTACCGTGCGCTGCGCCAGCGGCTCGACCTGCTCGACGCGCAGGACATCGAGAGCCCTTTCTTTCAGGTGCACGAGGGGGTCACCGGCAGTCACGCGGTGATCCGCGGCCGGCGCGTCGTCAACTTCGCGAACTACAATTATCTCGGCCTGTCCGGCGATCCCGACGTGACGCGCGCGGCGCAGGATGCGGTCGCGCGCTGGGGCAGCTCCGTGTCGGCGAGCCGCGTCGTCTCGGGGGAGCGGCCCGTGCACGCCGCGCTCGAGCAGGAGCTGGCGCACTTCCTCGGCGTCGACGATGCCCTCGTCTACATCGGCGGACATCCGGCGAACGTCTCGACGATCTCGCACCTGTTCAATCGCGACGACGTGATCCTCTGCGACGCGCTGATGCACAACAGCGCGGTGCAGGGCGCCGAGTTCTCCGGTGCGCGGCGGCTCACCTTCCCGCACAACGACTGGCGCGCGCTCGACGCGATGCTCCAGCGCGTGCGCGGGCAGCATCGCCGAGCGCTCGTCCTGATCGAGGGCGTCTACAGCGCCGACGGCGACATTCCCGACCTGAAGCGGTTCATCGAGGTGAAGGACCGGCACGCTGCGATGCTGATGGTGGACGAGGCGCATTCGCTCGGCGTGCTCGGCGCGACCGGGCGCGGGCTCGCCGAGCACGCCGGTGTCGATCCGCGCGCGGTCGACATCTGGATGGGGACGTTGAGCAAGTCGCTGGCGAGCTGCGGCGGATACATTGCCGGTGCCAGCGCGCTCGTGGAGTACCTCAAGTACACCTCGCCCGGCTTCGTCTACAGCGTCGGGATCCCGCCCTCGAACGCGGCGGCTGCGCTCGCCTCGCTCCGGAAGCTCATCGCCGAGCCGCAGCGCGTGGCCACGCTGCGGAAGAGAGCGGCATATTTCCTCGCGCGCTGCCGGGAAGAAGGGCTCGACACCGGCGCGAGTGCCGATACGCCGGTGATCCCGGTCATTGTGGGCGACTCCCTGCGTGCGACACGATTGGCGGCCATGCTGCTCGCCGCCGGAGTGAACGTGCAACCGATGGTCGCCCCCGCCGTCGCCAACCGCGCGGCGCGTCTGCGATTCTTCGTCGCCGGCACGCATACGGAGCAGGAGCTGTCGCAGACCGTGCGGCTGCTCGTCGCGGCGATGCACCAGCTCGATGCCGACCCCTCGGCGTCCGAGTCCCCGACACGCGATCTCTCATCGACGGTACCCGCATGACGCACGATTCGCTTCGCGTCGGCCTCGCCGTGTGGCCGCACGCCTCGCTCGGCGCTCTGCTCGATGGCTGTGAGGTGCTGGTCTGCAGCGCCTCGCTGGAGGCCGACGATCGAACCGTGCGGGATGCGCTCGCGGTGCTCGCGCCGACGGAGCGCGAGCGACACGACCGCTACGAGAACACGGAGGTCGCGCGTCGCTTCGCGGTCGGTCGACTACGGTTGCGCGAGATGCTCGGTGTCCTGCTGGCGGTGCCGCCCGCCGCGGTACCGATCCAGCTCGGCCTGCACGGCAAGCCGGCGCTCGCACGCGCGGCGCAGGCGGGCGGCCTGCGCTTCAGCGTGGCGCATTGCGATGACCTGCTCCTCGTGGCGGTCACGCGACTCGGGGACGTGGGCGTGGACGTCGAGCGGATCCGCGAGATCGAGCGGTGGGCACGCGTCGCGGATCGCGTGTTCGGTCCGTCGGACCGTGCCGCGCTCGGACGACAGATCGCGAATGGCGAAGACCCATCGGAGGTCTTCTTCCGCTTCTGGTGCCGCGGCGAAGCGGAGCTCAAGGCGATCGGTTGCGGCATCTCGGGGCTCGGCGCGCATCGCGACGGATGGCACCCGGCGGGACTCCGCGTCGCCGAGCTGCCGGAGATCGCGATCCCGGAGTCGCTCGATGCAGCCGGCGTCCGGTATCAGGCCGCCGTCGCCCTCTGTGCGGCGCGCGACTCGGCCGCGCTCCAGAGAGTGAGCGACGCGAGCCAGGCGAGGCTGCCGAGGATCACGCCGACCAGTGCGTCCACCGCGTAGTGGAATCCGCCATAGACCGTCGCGAGCACCAGCGCGGCCGTGAACGGTGCGACGACGAGTCCGACGCGGCGCTGGTAGCGCAGCGCGCAGAGTGCGGAGACCAGCGACGCCGCGACGTGTGACGACGGGAACGCCGTGCCCCGCGACGAGCCACGCTCGAGCAGCGCGAGCACGAAGCGGCGCACCGGCCCATCCGGCGCGGCGGCCGGACCGACGAGATAGCGCGGTCCGTCGACGGGGAAGAGCGCGTACGTGATGAAGCACGCGCCGTAGACGATCGTGAGGGCGAGGACCGTCTTCACGAACGCCTCGCGCTTTCCCATCACGTAGAGCGCGATGGGCGGCAGGTAGATGATGAGGTAGTAGCTGGCGTACGCGAAGTGGAGCACCTCGCTGAGCAGCGGCAGGTGCAGCCCAGGCGCGAGCGTCGCCGAGGGGTTCGAGGGAAAGAGCGTGCGCTCCCAGCCGGCGATCGTCGCGTCGTGGTGCGGCATGCCCATGCCGGCGATGATCCAGCGCATCTCGATGTACATGAGCGGGCCCACCGTCAGCACGAGCCAGTCGAGCGCGGGGCGCCACGCCGCGCCGCGGACCCCGAGGAGCAGCAGCACGTACGCCAGCATCGCGAGGTGCGTCGCGAGTGGGGCCAGGGTGCCCGTCGCGCTGGCGTCGCGCCAGAGGGGCCACATGACCACCGAGAAATACGTCGCGAGCGCGACCGCGATGCCGCGCGTGACGCGATCGGTGGTGGAGGTGCGGACGTCCGGGAAGACGAGTGGGTGGGCGACGCTCATGTGAGCGCAGTATTACATTCGCGCACGCAGAGCGTAAGCCAAGCTTCTCATCAGAATCGTGCGCCCAGTCGTCACCACCGTCACCTCGCGCGGCGATCTCCGCCGCTTCGTCGATCTTCCGTGGCAGCTGTTCGACCAGAAGCGACACCCGCAGTGGGTGCCGCCGCTGCGCGCGACGGTGTACGACGCGCTCGACCGGAAGAAGCACCCCTTCTACGATCAGGCCGACCGCGAGCTGTTCCTCGCGTGGCAGGGCGATCGGCTCGTCGGGCGCATCGCGGCGATCGAGAACCGGGCGCACAACGCCTTTCACGGCGACCGCGTCGGCTTCTGGGGCTTCTTCGAGTGCATCGACGACCAGGACGTGGCCGACGCGCTGTTCGACGCGGCCGCGGGCTGGCTCGGCGCGCGTGGGCTGGACACCCTGCGGGGCCCGATGAACCCGAGCACGAACTACGAGTGCGGGCTGCTCACCGACGGGTTCGAGCACCGGCCATCGTTCATGACGTCGTGGAATCCGCCCTACTACGCCACGCTGTGCGACCGGGCGGGGATGCGGAAGGCGAAGGACCTCGTCGGCTACTTCATCCCCATGGGCGACATGGGCTGGTCGATGCCCGAGTCGTTCGAGCGGCTGGCGGAGCGGTCGCTGCGCCGGAGCGGCGTGGCCTTTCGCGACCTCGACCTCCGGCGGTTCGAGCAGGAGCTCGAGGTGGTCTGGGACGTCTACAACTCGGCATGGGAACGGAACTGGGGGTTCGTGCCTATGTCGAAGAAGGAGTTCGTCCACATGGCGCGCGACATGAAGCCGCTGCTCGAGCCGCGGTACGCCTTCGCGGCCGACGTGGGTGGACGAACGGTGGGCTTCATGTTAGCGGTGCCCGATTACAGCAGTGTGTTGCAACGGATCGGCAATGGCCGACTCTTCCCCACCGGGGCGCTGCGACTCCTGCTCGGCAAGAAGGGGATCCGGGATTGGCGGGTGATGGCGCTCGGTCTCCGGCCGGAGTACCGGGCTCGGAGCATCCTCCCACTGTTCGCCTGGGAAGCCTA
>Ga0070683_100005024_pt1 | contig 10979 bp, 9 predicted proteins | sample KBSC713LmetaG_FD_64662 | JGI IMG/M metagenome (GOLD analysis project Ga0070683, IMG submission 64662) | Corn rhizosphere microbial communities from Kellogg Biological Station, Michigan, USA - KBS C7.1-3L metaG | ecosystem: Host-associated > Plants > Roots > Rhizosphere ...
TGGGCAGCTTCGTGATCGCCAACTCGCTCTCGATCACGATCGCCCAGCGAACGCGTGAGTTCGCGACCCTACGGACGGTTGGCGCCTCGCGCCGGCAGATCCTGAGCACGATCCTGATCGAGGCCCTCGTCGTCGGGGTGCTCGCGTCGCTCGTTGGGCTCCTGGCCGGCTTCGGGCTGGCGAAGGGGCTGTTCGCGCTGTTCGACGCCGTCGGTTTCACGCTGCCGAACAGCGGTCTCGTCCTCACGCCGACCGCTGTGGTGATCGCGCTCGCCGCGGGGATCCTCGTCACGGTGGTCGCCAGCCTCCGACCCGCCATCCGAGCGACGCGCGTCCCTCCGCTCGCGGCCGTGCAGGAGGGAGCGACGTTGCCGCCGTCGCGGTTCGCGTTCCTGCGCGTTCCGGGTTCGATCCTCCTGACCGTGCTCGGCTTCGCCGCTCTCAGCTGGGCGCTCTTCGGGCCGGGCCACAGCACCACCGGCCTCCTCGTCTGGATGGGCCTCGGCGCCCTGATGATCTTCCTCGGCGTCGCACTCCTCGCCGAGCGGCTCGTCCGGCCTCTCGCCGCGGGGCTCGGGTGGCCCTCGGCGAAGTTCGGCGGAACCGCCGGCGCGCTCGCGCGCAGCAACTCGAGGCGCAACCCGCAGCGGACGGCTTCGACCGCCTCGGCGCTGATGATCGGTCTGGCGCTCGTCACGCTGGTCGCCGTTCTCGCCGCGGGGATCGTCACGACCTTCCGCAGCGCGGTCGACGACCTCTGGAAGAACGCGAACTACGCCCTGACCGCGCAGAACAACTTCTCGCCGATCCCGGTGAGCGTCTCGAACACGGCGGCGAAGGCACCCGGCGTGGAGGCGGTCGGTGACGTCCGTGCGGGCCAGGCCAAGGCCTTCGGAGACGTCTACAACGCCACCGCGGTCAATCCCGCGGCCGGCCGCATCTTCTCGCTCGACTGGAAGGACGGCTCGGACGCTGTCCTGGCCCAGCTCGGCAACGACGGCGCGTTCGTCGACGAGGGCTTCGCCGACGACCACAACCTCGAGGTCGGCTCCACCTTCCGCCAGACGTTCCCGAATGGCGAGACAGCGCCCTTCCGGGTGCAAGGCATCTTCAAGCCGCCGACCGGAGGCTCTCCGTTCGGCCCGGTCACGATCTCGGCCAAGACCTGGGACCGGTTCAACGACCAGCCGCAGAACCTTTACTCGTTCGTGATCATGCGCGGCGGCGAGACGGACACGAACAAGACCGCGCTGGACAGCGCGCTGCGGAACTTCCCCAATGCGAAGGTGCAGACGCGCCAGGAGTTCGTCGACAACCAGATCTCGGGGCTGAACTCCGTGCTCAATATCCTCTACATCCTGCTCGCGCTCTCGGTCCTCGTGAGCTTCTTCGGGATCGTGAACACGCTCGTACTGACGGTGTTCGAGCGGACCCGCGAGATCGGCATGCTGCGCGCCGTCGGCATGACGCGCCGTCAGGTTCGGCGCATGATCCGACACGAGAGCATCATCACGTCGGCGATCGGCGGCGTCCTCGGAATCCTGCTCGGGATCGCGCTCGGCGCGCTGCTCGTGGCCCGGATCGACTTCATCGACTTCACGCTGCCGGTCACCCAGCTGATCATCTTCTCCGTCGCCGCGATCGTCGTCGGCATCATCGCCGCGATCTTCCCTGCACGACGGGCCGCACGCCTCAACGTTCTCCAAGCGCTGCAGTACGAATAGCAGGGCAGACTGGCCGTTCGGCTAGTAGGCACATGGCCCTGGCGGGCCTACTTTGCAGGGACGATGGACTTCCGATCGCAGGCGAGGGCGATCGGCCGCCGGCAGGCCAGACGGCCTGACGCGGCTGCGCGGCCATGTACCAGGTAGCGGACTCCCAGGCGCTGGCCCGGGGCGGCCGCGCGCTGGTCCGGCGCAAGGGCTCGGTCAAGGTCAGCGCGACCGTCGTCCTGCTCGGGCTGACGAGCCTGTTCACGGACATCTCCTCGGAGATGGTCACGGCGATCCTGCCGCTCTACCTCGTGCTTTCGCTCGGGCTCTCACCGCTTGCGTTCGGCGTGATCGACGGGATCCAGCAAGGCGCGTCGGCGCTCGTGCGCGTGACCGCGGGGTACACGGCCGACCGCTTCGGCCGCTACAAGGAGGTCGCGGTCGTCGGATACGGGCTCTCGGCGGTCACGCGGATCGGCTTCCTGCTCGTCGGCCGCTCGGTGTCGCTGATCGGCGCGTTGGTCTTCGTCGACCGCACCGGGAAGGGCATCCGCACCGCTCCGCGCGATGCGCTCATCGCCCTCAGCACGCCGAAGGAGCAGCTGGGCACCGCGTTCGGCGTGCACCGCGCGCTCGACACGGCCGGCGCCGTGATCGGCCCACTGCTCGCGTTCTCGCTCCTGCTTCTACTGCCCAACGATTTCGACCCGATCTTCTTCGTCAGCTTCTGTTTCGCGCTGATCGGGTTGGCGATTCTCGTGCTCTTCGTCGAGAACCGCCCCGATCGGGTCGAAGCCGAGCCGCTGCCGCCGGTCACGATGCGCTCCGTCGCGAGACTCCTCGCCGTCCCGCGTTTCGGAGCGCTCCTCGTGGCCGGCGGCGTGCTCGCGCTTGCGACGATGAGCGACGGATTCGTCTACCTCGGGCTCCAGCAGAACCTCGACTTCGCCGGACGGAACCTCCCGCTGCTCTACGTCGCCACCTCGCTCGTCTACATGCTGCTCGCAGTCCCGGCCGGGCGACTGGCCGACCGGATCGGCCGCGGCAAGGTCTTCATCAGCGGCTACCTGCTCCTGCTCGTCGTCTATGGCGCGCTCGTGGCGCCCGGCGTGGGGCCGGCAGCGTCGCTCATCGTGATCGTCGCCTTCGGCGCGTACTACGCGGCGACGGACGGCGTGCTGACGGCGATCGCCAGTGCGATGCTCCCGGACGAGGCGCGCGCGACCGGGCTGTCCGTCCTCGTCACGGTGACGAGCCTGGCGCGGCTGGTCGCCTCGATCGCGTTCGGCGCGGCATGGGTGCTGATCGGCGTCGACGCAGCGGTCGTCGTCTTTGCCGGAGGCCTCGTGGTCGCAGCCGCGCTGGCCGGGATCGTCCTCACCAGGTACGCGATGGAGCCGGCCGATGCGTAAGCGCACGAGGCTCGCGGTGCTGGCCGCAGTGATCGCGGCCTGCGTCGGAGCGGCAGTCGTCTACGTCGGGCTCTCGGTCGCCCGCTCTCACAAGTCGAGCCCGCCGGCGGGAGTGCATGTCGTGAGCGGCGCCACGCTGGGGCGGGGCGCCGCCGGAGTTCGAACGACGAAGGCGTCGTCGGTCGACACCGAAGGCGACTCGAGGATCCTGTTCGTGAGCATGATCCCCGACCGCACGGCCGGCTCCCTAGCCGTCGCCCCGCTCTCCGATCCGACAAGCCTCCGCGCGATCGCCGGCCTGAGGTGCGTGCGCGTCTACTACTCGGGCGGACGCGGGCTGTGCCTCACGCGCGGCGGCCTTCTGAACACCGGCTACGTCGCCAAGGTCTTCGACTCGGACTTCCACGTCGAGCGCCAGTACCCGGTCTCGGGCATCCCGAGTCGCGCGCGCGTCTCGCCGGACGGGCGCTACGGGGCGACGACGACCTTCGTGCAGGGCGACTCGTACTCGAACGGCAACTTCTCGACCCGCACGAGCATTCGCGACCTGACCACCGGCAAGGAGGTCGCCGACCTCGAGAAGCTCGCCGTGACGAAGGACGGCCGGCGGTTCTCGAACCGCAACTTCAACTTCTGGGGCGTGACGTTCGCCGAAGACGACGATCGCTTCTACGCGAGCCTGGGCTCCGGATCGGACACCTACCTGCTCGAGGGCAGCCTGCGCGACCGGACGCTGAAGGTGCTCACCGAGCGGGTCGAGTGCCCGTCGCTGTCGCCCGACGGCAAGCGGATCGCCTTCAAGCGGATCGTCGGCGGCGCCGGTGACTGGCGCCTGTTCGTGCTCGACCTGACGACGATGAAGGCGACGCGGCTGGCCGGTGACGACCCGATAGACGATCAGGCCGAGTGGCTCGACGACGACCACGTCGTCTACGGCAACGACAACGTCCTGTGGGTGGTTCGCGCGGACGGCTCGGGCGGGCCCCGCAAGCTGCTCTCGTACGCGTTCTCGCCGGCGGTCAGCCGCGCGTCGTGACGATGCAGGCGTCGTGCGAGGAGCGTGCGACGGTCACGCGACGGAGCACTCGCCCGCGGTCATCGAGGATGCAGAGCGTGCCCCGGCCGAGGCCCGGAGTGATGACCCAGCCATGGGCCTGCTGCACGTTGTACGAGTCCTCGGGAACCGCGGTCCGGCGGAGCTCCAGCCCGTCGACGCGGTGCACGCGCAGCGTTCCACTCTCACCGCTCGCCACGTAGACGCGGTCTCCACGGAACGTCACGTGCTGCGGAGGCTCGTCACCCGGCACGCGTGAGAGCAGCTTGCCGGTCCTTCCCGCGTAGACCGCGAGCTCGTTCCGATCACCCGAGCTGACCCACACCTGCCGGCCGTCCGGCGCCCAGCCGACGTCGTGGGCGAGGAACGGCGGCTCGAAGCGGCGAACGAGCCTGGGTCGGGCGCGATGTGAGACGTCGACGACCGCCACCTCCCGGGCCTTCGACCCGAGCGAGACCCAGAGCGTCCGGCCCGACGGATCGATCGTGATGTGCCGCGCAAGCGAGCCGACGCGCGTTCGCGCGAGCGCGCGGCCTCGCAGGACGTCGAGTGCCACGACCTCTCCTCTCTTCGCGTCGCTCACATACGCGTGGCGTCCGTCCGGATGCCCGGCCGTGTACCTGGGCTCGCCGAAGCCGCGCAGGACGTGGGCCACGCGAAGGCTCGGCGCATGGACGAGCGAGATCGCTCCGAGCTCGGAGTGAGCGACCACGGCGACATGGCCGACCGCCTCGATGCTCCGCGGCTTCGCCAGCGTCACGACGTGGCGGAGGACGCGTCCGGTCGCGAGCTCGACCACCACGAGCCGCGACTCGAGGTCGGCCGTGACGAGCGCGACGTCCGTGCCGCCCAGCGCGAACGCCCGAGGGGCCACGAGCAGCGACGCAGAGGCGAGAACGAAGGCGCGACGGTCCATCGCTCGTACTACGAGCCGCGACGCCCGGAAGGTCCAGCGTTCCGGCTTTACTTCAGGCGTGGAGTCTCACAGCCACGCGCATCCGATTTCGGCCGACGCGAACCGGCGGCGGCTCGGGATCGCGCTCGCGCTGATCCTCGGCTTCATGGTGGCCGAGGTGACGGCGGGCATCCTCGCGCACTCGCTCGCCCTTCTCTCCGACGCCGCGCACATGCTCACCGATGCGGGCGCGATCGGGCTCTCCTTGCTCGCGATCCGCCTCGCCGCGCGCCCTCCTTCGGGGAGCATGACCTTCGGCCTCAAGCGGGCGGAGATCCTGTCGGCGCAGGCGAACGGCGCGATCCTGGTCGTCCTCGCAGGGCTGATCGTCTACGAGGCGATCCAACGGCTCGTGTCGCCGCCGGACGTCGACGGCTGGATCGTGATCGTGGTCGCCCTCGCCGGGATCGTCGTGAACCTGCTCGCGACCTGGCAGCTGGCGAAGGCCAACCGCGAGAACATGGCCGTCGAGGGCAGCTTCCAGCACATCCTCACCGACCTCTATGCCTTCATCGGGACAGCGATCGCGGGAGTGATCATCGTCACCACTGGCTACGTTCGAGCCGACCCGATCGTTTCGCTCGTGGTGGCCGCCCTCATGCTCCGGGCCGCCTACGGGCTGCTCAAGGACTCGGGCCGCGTCCTGCTCGAGATGGCCCCTCCGAGCACGAGCGCTCCCGAGATCGGGCAGGCCCTAGCCGCTCACGCCGCGGTGAGGGACGTGCACGACCTCCACGTCTGGGAGATCGGGACGGATATGCCCTCTCTCTCCGCTCACGTGCTCGTGGCGCGAGGCGTCGACTGCCACGCGGTGCGGCTCGAGCTCGAGCAGTTGCTCCACGAGCGCTTCCACATCGACCACACGACGCTCCAGGTCGACCACGTCCGCGAGAGCCCGCTCGTCGAGCTGCGAAAGCTCAGCGATAGCGGTCGATGAACGCGAGGGTGCGGTTCCACGCGTCCTCGGAGGCGTCGGCGAACTCCTCCTGCTTGCGGTCGAAGAAGCTGTGCGGCGCACCCGGGTAGGTGACGATCTCGTGCTCGACGCCTGCTTCGGTCAGCGCTTCGTCGAAGGCGGCGTTGACCTCGGCGGTGATGTTCTGGTCGGCGCCGGCCTGGAGTGCGAGGATCGGCCCCTTCATCTCGGCGGCGCGGTCGATCGGCCCGGGATGCGCGCGCCGGGCGGGTTGGCCGTAGAAGCCGACCGCGCCCTTGAGCCCGTGGTCCTCCGCCAAAGCGAGCCATGAGTTGCGCCCCCCGAAGCAGAAGCCGACCGTGAAGAGCGACGTGACGCCCTGCTCCCGCAGCCAGTCCGCGGCCGTGCGCAGGTCGGTCTGCACGTGGTCCGGCTTGCCGAGCTCCATGTGGTGCCCGTAGTCGAAGTCCTCGCCTCTCTTCGCCACGCCGGCCGTGCGCCCGAAGTAGTCGAAGGCGATCGCCGCGATCCCGCGCTCGGCGAAGCGAAGGGCCAGTTCCTCGTAGAAGCGGTAAAGCCCGCGGACGTCAGGGAGGACGACGACGCCGACCTCGCTCGGCTCATCGGGCAGCGCGGCAAATGCAGCGAAGCGGTTGCCGTCGGCGCTCTGGAGCTCGAGATCGCGATGGTCGACCGCGCCGCCCTCGAGCGGCGGAATCGGCGGCGAAGAGTCGAGGTCGAAGCACATGGCGAGACCCTAGCGGCCGTCGAGCTGGGAGCTCATCGCCGGATCGCGTCGAGCCGCTCGAGGCTCTCGGCCGGCCACAGGGTCTTCGAGTCGTAGTACACGTCGAAGGCCGGCACCGTGTCCGGCAGCGCCACCCAGCCCAGCTTCGACCGCGTGAAGATGTGGACGTCCGGCTGGATCGCCGCCGGATCGTCGAGCGTGCCTGCGCGCACGAACCGCACCTCGGGCCGGCCGTACTCGCTGTAGACCGCGACCTGGCACTCGGGACAGCGGAAGATCCGCTGGGCGGTCCCATCGTCGCGCGGCACCTCGACCGGCTGCGGCTCGCCGGCGAGCAGCTCGACGCGATCGGCCTCGATCAGCAGGTTGATGACGAATGCGCTCCCGGTCTGTCGCTGGCAGTTGAGGCAGTGGCAGCAGTGGACGAACATCGGATCGGAGGCCAGCCGGTAGCGGACGGAGCCGCAGGCGCATCCACCTTCGCGGTCGGTCATCGGCGAGACACTAACCGCCGCTGTATCGTCTTGACCGAGAGGAACTCGGGCAAAGAGGAGGGACTGATGAGCACCGAAGACATCGAGCTCGGCCCCATCGACTACCTCGTCGTGGAGTGGCCGGCCGGCAAGGAACCGAACGGTGAGGGCCTCAAGCACCTCATCGACCTGAGCGACCGAGGCCTGATCCGCGTGATCGACCTCGCATTCGTGAAGAAGAACGACGACGGAAGCGTCGAGGGCATGGCGATCACCGACCTCGACGCGGACGGAAGCCTGGATCTCGTCGAGTTCGAAGGCGCCTCGTCCGGCGTGCTCGGAGAGGACGAGTACGACGAGGCGGGCAACGTGCTCGAGCCGGGCGCGTCTGCGGCGATCCTCGTCTACGAGAACACCTGGGCGGCACCGTTTGCCACTGCTCTCCGGAAGAACGGAGCACAGCTCGTTGCAAACGGACGGATCCCCGTCAACGACCTGATCCAGAAACTCGAGCAGCTCGAGGCCGCAGAGGCCTAGAGGAAGGAGAGAGAGATGCCAGGACTTCTACGCGGAGTTGCGCGAACGGCCGTGATCGCCGGGACGGCGACCCATGTCTCCAACAACGTCTCGCGACGGCAGGCGAACAAGTGGGCGGAACAGGACGCCGCGCAGTACCAAGAGCCCGTCCAGGCCGCACCGGCCGCGCCTTCTCAGGACGACAAGCTCGAGCAGCTCCAAAAGCTCGGCGAGCTGAAGACCGCCGGCGTGCTGACGGAAGCGGAGTTCGAGGCCCAGAAGGCCAAGATCCTCGCCGGCTGAACCACTCGAAAGCCCAGCTCAACCGGACTCGGCCGGGGCAACAGTCCCCGGCCGGTCACGGACTCGCTTCCAGACGAAGTCAAGGAGCACGGACAGGAGCGTGATCGCCACGATCCCCACGAAGGTCTCCGGGGCGTTCCGCAGCGTGTCGACGGCGAAGAACGCGAGCACGACGGCGGTCACCAGGAATCCGATCAGCACGATGAACCCATTGGCCCGGGTCTCCGAGCGGAGCCTGTAGCCGGCAACGGCGAGCAGGAGGAAGACGAGCAGCGCGCACGCGCTCCCGACCGACGCGATCGCGGAGAGGTCGACGAAATTGGCGAGGACCAGGACGATGATCGACGTGACGACGAGCCCTCCGTGCCTGCCCAGCCGCGACCCGCGCCCGAGGAGGGGCGGGAACTGGCGAAGCTCAGCAAGGTAGTCCGCGAGCCCGCCGGCCGCGAAGAGCGTCCCGTTCGTCGCTCCGGCCGTGGCGATCAGAGCCGCGATCGCCATCAAGGTGAAGCCGGCGTCCCCGAGTGAGGGGCGGGCCGCCTCCGCGATCGCGGTCTCCCCGTAGCCGATCGCCTGGTCGACCGTCAACGTGCCGAAGACGCCGATCGAGATCAGTACGTACGTCGTCGTCGTCAACCCGAGCGCGAGCGCGACGGCTCTCGGGAGCTCCCGCTCGGGAGCGCGGAGGCTGCTGACCGTGAACGTCATCACGCCGAAGCCGAGGAACGCGAAGAAGGTGAGCGCGATGCTGGCGATGATCTTCGAGAAGGACGGGTAGCCGCCGAAGGACAGCATGCTCCAATCGACGTCGCTGACGGTCACCCAGATGAAGACGGAGAAGACCGCGAGCAGCACGATCACCATCACCGAGGCGACCCGCGAGACGAACGTGGCCCCGATGGTGTTGATCAGCGTCATCACCACGATCAGCAACGAGGCGAACACGTTGTCCCAGCCGCTCCAGCCGTCGTCGCCGATGAAGAGCGCCACTGCGTAGGACCCGAAGGAGACGGCGAGCATGGCGGCCACGATCACGAACGCCGCCGCGTATCCGAGCCAGCACGCGATTCCGAGCAGGCGCCCGTTTCCGAAGCCCTGCCGCAGATATTCGACCAGGCCGCCCTCGGACGGGTACCGGATCCCGAGCTTGACCACGTTGTAGGCGAGCAGCATCGTCACGAGGCCCGCGAGCAGGAACGAGAGCCAGACGGCCGATCCGGCGAAGACCGCGGCCTGTCCGAGGAGCGCGAAGATGCCGGCGCCGACCATCGACCCGATGCCGAGAAAGGCCGCTCCGCGGACGCTCATCCTGCCCCGGGCGGGAGCCTCCTCTTCGCTCACAGCTCAGGCCGCCTCAGCGGCGAGGAGCGCCGGGGTGCTCTCGGTGCTCCGCCGGTCGAACCACTTGACGACCTCGGCGATCGCCACGTAGACAATCGGGCCGATCAGGCAGATCCCCCACTGCGAGCTCGTCAGAAAGACCGTGTCGAAGATCCGCTGCAGCGGAGAGATCGACGTGACGAGAAGCGTCAAGACGAGCGCCGCGCCGATCAGCTGCATGAACCGGCGGTTCTCGAAGGTGTAGCGCTTGAAGATCGTCTCCGTGGGCTCCCGGGCCTCGAGCGCGGCCACGACGTGCATCAGCGAGAGCGTCGTCAGCCCCATCGTCGTGGCTGTGATCAGGTCGTAGCGGTGCTCGCCCCAGGCCACGATCCCGACTGCGAGCGCGGCCATCACGACGCTGAAGACCCCGAGCCGGATCGCGAGCGTCCGGTTCACGATGGGCGCGCTGGCGTCTCGCGGCTTTCGCTGCATCAGACCGGGCACTGGAGAGTCGAAGCCGAGCCCGATCGCGAGCAGGACGTCGACGGCGAAGTTGATCCACAGGATCTGCAGCGGGTTCAGTGGGGCTCCGTTGGCGACGTCGAAGATGCCCGCCCCGAGGAAGGTGAGGATGAACCCGCCGAGCATGATCAGCTGGACGCGCACGTACTTCATCAGGTTGTCGTAGATCCCGCGGCCGCCCTCGACCGCGCTGACGATCGTGGCGAAGTTGTCGTCGGTGAGGATCATGTCGCCGGCTTCCTTCGTCACCTCGGTGCCGGTGATCCCCATCGCGACACCGATGTCCGCCCGCTTCAGCGCGGGAGCGTCGTTCACGCCGTCGCCGGTCATCGAGACGACGTGGCCCTTCTTCTTCAGCGTCTCCACGAGCCGCACCTTGTCCTCCGGGGCGACGCGGGCGACGACCCCGATCTCCTCCACCTGCTGAGTGAGCTCGTCGTCGGTCAGCGCCGAGAACTCGGTGCCCGAGAGCGCGCGGCCCTCGATCCCGAGCTGTTCCGCGATCGCGGCGGCCGTCGTCACGTGGTCACCGGTGATCATCCGCGCGCGGATCCCGGCCTCCCTGCAGCGCGCGATCGCGTCCCTCGCCTCCCTGCGCGGCGGGTCGACGATCGCCACGAGGGCGAGCAGCGTCAGGTCCTTGACCTGCGCAAGGAGGTCACCGCCCGCGTCGAACGACGCCGGGTCGAAGTCCTTGGAGGCGACCGCGAGCACGCGCAGCCCCTCGCTCGCGAGCCGGTCGTTCTCGGCCGTCACGCGCTCCATGCCCTCCGCGGCCGGAACGGTCGTCCCTTCCGGGCTTCGGATCTGAGTCGAGCGCGCGAGCAGAACGTCCGGAGCTCCCTTGACGTAGCAGCGCACGACTTTGCGCCCGTCCTCCTCGAGCTCGTGGAACGTCGCCATGAACTTGTACTCGGAGTCGAACGGCACCTCCGCCACTCGCGGATACAGCCGCCGCGTCTCGTCGACGTCGATCCCGCCCTTCGCAGCGAGCACGACTAGGGCCGCCTCGGTCGGGTCGCCCACGATCTCGCCGTCGTGGACC
>Ga0070683_100005026_pt1 | contig 10976 bp, 11 predicted proteins | sample KBSC713LmetaG_FD_64662 | JGI IMG/M metagenome (GOLD analysis project Ga0070683, IMG submission 64662) | Corn rhizosphere microbial communities from Kellogg Biological Station, Michigan, USA - KBS C7.1-3L metaG | ecosystem: Host-associated > Plants > Roots > Rhizosphere ...
GTGCGCAAGATCGCCCGGCGGCGGCCCCTGATAGTCAAGCTTTCTCCGAATGTCGCGCGGATCGAACCCCTGGCGAAGGCCGCCGAGGAGTCCGGCGCCGATGCTCTCTCGCTGGTCAACACGTTCGTCGGGTTGGCAATCGACCCCAAGACGCGCAAATCGCGCTTAGGAGCCGGATTCGGCGGGCTGTCGGGCCCTGCGATTAAGCCCATCGCGCTGCGCATGGTTTACGAAGCTGCCCGATCCGTCAAGATACCCGTGGTTGGGTTAGGTGGGATCTCCAACGGACTCGACGCGGCCGAATTCCTCATCGCCGGCGCCTCTGCCGTGGAAGTCGGCACGGCCAATTTCTGGGATCCTTCGGCTCCCGTGCGCATCGCCCGCGAGCTGGATGAGTTCCTGCAACAGGAAGGTATCGAGCACGTCAACAAACTCATCGGGACCCTGAAGCTCTAGATCAAAGAGACTTATGAAAATTATTTCTACTCCGAATGCTCCCGCGGCGCTGGGCGCCTACTCCCAGGCGGTCGTCTCCAACGGTTTTGCGTTCCTGAGCGGCCAAATTCCGCTCGATCCGGCCACAGGCAAGATCGTCGACGGCGATATCGCCGCGCAGACCGCGCGCGTGCTGGAAAACCTCAAGGCCGTGCTGGAAGCCTGCGGGTCGTCCTTGACGAAGGTCGTCAAAACGACCGTGTATCTCAAAGATATGGGCGAGTTCACGAAGATGAACGACGTCTACGCGCGCTATTTCCCGGCGGGTCCGCCGGCGCGAGCCACTGTGGAAGCCGCCAGACTGCCGCGCGACGTTGGCGTCGAGATCGACTGCATTGCAAGCGTGGATTAAACCTTCGCGAAGTCGATAAATCCGCGCCGGGGGTCTGCGCCGACCAGTTTCACCTGTAGCCGGTCACCCACATCGGCGCCTTGCTGTCCCTGTACCAGCATTCCTTCGACAGGAGGCACCAGCACGCGCACGAACACACCTTTCGGGCCTGCGCCGGTCACGATTGCAGGGAACGTTTCTCCGATTCGATGCCGGATCGCCACGGCCGCGATGCGCTTGCCCATCGCGCGTTCCACCTTGCGCGCCGCGTCCTCTTTGAGTGTGCAGTTCTTGGCGATCGCATCCAGTTGCGAATCGGAATACGGACAGGGCAGCTTGCCCAGAACGGACTTAATCAGTCTCTGCGTCACCGTATCGGCAAAGCGCCGGTTGGGAGCCGTCGAATGAGTGTAGTCATGCGCGGCCAGTGCAAAGTGTCCCGGGGCTTCTTCGCCGCTGCGCGCCAGTACGTATTCGCCCGGACCCATCAGCTTGACCACCGCCAGAGAAACGTCCGCGTAGTGATCCGGATCGGCCGCCTTTCTCTGTTGCAGGAACTCGTTCAGTGCTTTGGAATCCGGCTCGGCCGGAAGTTTTCCGCCGTGTTGCGCCGCCAGTTCGACGATCCGCGGCCAGCGTTCAGGCGTCTTGACCACGCGCCGGATCGAGCTGACTTTCGCGTTCTGGAGCGCGCGAGCCATCACGCCATTGGCTGCCACCATGAAGTTTTCGATTAGGTCGCTGGCGCGGTTCTTCTTTCGCACGTTAATGCCCTGGACCTCGCCACCTTCGGATACCACTGGCTCGGCCTCCACGCGATCGAGGCTCAATGCGCCGATCCGGCAACGCTCGTCATGCAGAATCTTTGCGGCCTCGTCCTGCAATTTGAGTTGCGCCGCCAGATCGGAGGACGCGGCCACTTTCGGCGGGGGAGCGGCGGTCCCTTCAAGCCACGGTCCGACGCCGTTGTACGTCAACTGCGCCTGATTGCGCACCAGCGCCCGATACACGGATGGGGAAGAAACCGTCCCGTCGGGACCCACCACCAACTCGACCACTACGGCCAGCCGGTCCACGTTTTCATTCAACGACGTCAGGTCGGTCGAAAGTTCCGGCGGCAGCATGGGGAAGGTTTGGACGCCGGCGTACACCGACGTTGTTTCATACGCAGCATGCTTGTCGATAGGAGAATCGATGGGAACATCACTGTCCACGTCGGCGATGGCAACCAGCACACGGATCCCGCCGCTGACGCGCTCGGCCACCTCAGCCTGGTCCAGATCGCGCGAGGAATCGTTATCGATGGACGACCACAGTAAAGACCGCAGATCGCGCACTCCGTCTGTTGTGACCGGGCCCGGCTGCGCCTCCAACGCCTTCACTTGCTGGCCGACGGCCGGTGAAAAGTCCGGCTGAAATCCTTCTGCGATCATTTCCTGATGGGCGGCGGCGCGAAGATCAAAAGCGGGTTGAGGCATGAACTCAAAATCCTAACACGCCAGGTCCGCGGGACACGGATGATATTGACCATTTCCACTTCACCGTGGTTTGTCACTTCAGGAGGATTCCCCACGTGACTTGGAATCTGCCGTTAACGGCGTCGTCTTCGAAAGAAGGATGGTTCTTCAACTGATAATCGAAGCTGAGGCGGGAACGCTCGCCTATGGGACGAAAATAGCCGAAGTTGAAGGCTCGGATGTTTAGCCCCGTCACAGGATCGCCATTGAACTGGTTATAACGCGCATAGAAGGTGTGGGCGCCAGCGACACGATAGCTCGCCAGTAGTTCGCCCGCGGAAGAATGGGCTCCCGGCCTGAAGGCCTGGAAGAACTGCGGATCAATGGTCGCAGGCGTAGAAGGCATATTCCCGGTCAAAGCTTCCCCGCGCAGACCGAATCGTCCTGTGGCGAATTGAAAATCGAGTCCGAACAGCCGTTCGTTGTCGTTACCGGAGACTCCTGGAGGCAAGAGCTGTTTGCCAAGCTGTACCGAGGCTCCCACGGCCAGCTTCTCACTAAAGGTTTTGCGGATGCGGCCCATGTAGTTCACCTGGCGATTACTGTCATTGAAAAAACGATTGCCGTTGAACGCACCCACGAAATATTGAAGATCTTTGAAGCCGGTCGCGGGAAGAAATCCTAGATCACCCGAGAGCATGATTCCGCGGTCCCGCTCGCCTGGGAAGAAATAACCCGAGAAAATGGGCCGTTCGGGAGACTCGCGCAGCCAACTGGATTGCTGGATGGCGAATCCGAACGGTTTAATGAACTGCCCGGCCCGAACAGTCGTGTGGTTGGTCAGGTAATATTCCAGAAAGGCATCGTTCACGAGTTTTTCCGGACTGCCTTCAACGGACTCCTGAAACTGGATTTCCATGCCGGCGCCAAGCCGGTCGTTGATCTTTCCGGCCCACCGGGCTTCTATTCGGCTTAGCCGGATGTTGGGCTGAAAAGCGGTGCCGGAGCCGTCGATAGGGGCGACCGAGTATCGCGTCTGAATGAAGATCTCCGGTTTCGCCTCCAGCATATGGTCACGCTCGTCACTGCCATTGTCGGGACCAATGATCCGCGCGGCGAATTCCTGGGCTGGGCCAGCTTGTGGCCCTTCGGTCTCTTTGGCAGCATGAGCAGCATCGGTGGAAGCTACTGCGGTCTTGGATTCTGGCTGCCGCAAGGCCTGCACCTGTGTGGATAGGGACTCAATCGTCTTCTGGAGAGCAGCGACAGTCCCTTTCGCTTCCGTAAGCTGCCGTTCTAGGTCCGCGATGCGTTGGTCCCGGTCCTGTGCAGCGGTGAAGGTTGGAAAGATGCCCGCGAGGCACAGAAACAGCAATATCTGTCTCATTCAGCCGCTACCTCCAGTTCCCGAGTCTCGCGTTTTTAACTAGAGTGAGAACTGAACGCAACATCCTCCCGCGTTTGCGCGATCCCTCCGGAAGTTGTCCGATTAGTGGTGGTCCACGGCCCTCGGGTTGGCCGCTTTGGCTTTCCCGAGCTCATTCAGGGCCGCTTTGAATCCGTTGGCGAGCTTCTCGGTTGGGCCAGTACCCCAGTAGTGCAGGAAATAAATCGTCGGCTGGGTGCTGGTCATATGCTGGTGTATCGCCACAATATTCAACCCGTTTGCACGAAGCGCTTTTAGAACTGGGGTCACCTCTTGGGCCAACATGGCGACATCGCCGGCGACCTCCGCATTCGCATCACTCCCGTAAAACGCAGCCCAGGTGTTCAGGCCCATTCGAGAGTTAATTGGAGCGCCCATTTCCTTGAGCTTCAGATCATCCCTGCCGACGGTGATCTTGTAGACTGCTCCGCTCTGCTCGCCCTCGTGTCCGACAATCCGGGCCAGCTTTGCAGTATCGAGTTGCCCGGCCGAGATGTTCGCGTTCCCGCCGGTCACCGAGCTCTGATGTTGAGGGGCGCCCTTGCCAATCAAGTCAATTGCGGGTTTTGCCTTACTGGCCAATTCCGCCGCCGTCCCGTGACCGTGAACGTGCATGTAAAAGATGCGTGGGCTCTCAAAGAAGAAGTGATTGTGGACAGCCGTGACCTCAAGTCCGTTATCGAGGAGGGCGGACATGACCGGGTTGACTTCGTCTTCCAGAAGCACCAGGTCGCCCATCATCACGTCCATGCCGCCGTCACCTTTGGTCATCGCAAGCCAGCCCCCGAAGCCGAACGGCGTCGGAGTTGCGATTCCGTCGATGGTGACTTTCAGGTCGTTGCGAGGGATGTTAACCTTCAGGACGTTGTCTTTGAAGTCGCCTTGCTTGCCCAGGGATTTCAAGACGCCATCGTATTCGGCGGGGATTGCCTGTCCGAAGGCCAATCCGGCTAGCATCACGAAGGGAACCAGACGAAGGGTGGGCACAGATTTTACTCCATCTAGTTAGAGTCTGAGCTGGAAGGTTTGTTACGGATCAACTTTTGCCGCAACATCGAAGAGGCTAGCGTCTTGAGTCGAACCCGTCTTGATATCCCTTTTCGTAGGCGAGCCGGTACGCAGCCCTGTAGGCCCCCCGAGCTCCGAGGGCAGGATCGTAGCCGTGATTTCCGTTTCGCCAGGCCGGACGCTGGCGCGGGCGGTAGGGACGGCCCTGATTGCTATCCTGGAAACCGGCGTTTACACCGTCCCGATAGCCAATGTCGCCCGCTACGTGTGCCAGGCTCCATTTGTTATCACGGTAAATTTCATCGACGGAATCGCGGCGCGAGCGGTCCGGATTGAAATTAGGATCTTGCCATCGAAATAATTCCTCTAGTCGCGAACGGACTCCATTGCTGGCATCGGTGGAGCCGGCGTCGAAGCCTTCTCGATAGCCTTGGCTGTACTCCGCCTCCGAGCCAAAAGCGGGTTGGTAGCCGTTCCCTTGAGCCTTGAGCCGTTGGTTCCGAATATCCTGGTCGCGGTTGCTCAGCGTCGAAGGGCGTCCGGATTCGTAGCCATCCGCGTAACCGTGCTGATAGCCATGCTGGCGGGCGTCCAGGGGGCCGCCATGGTAGTCGGCCACTTGAGCCGAAAGCGAGGGGGACTGAAAGAGTATCAAAAACCCCAGCGTTCCCCAGACCGTCGCCAGCCAAAGAGTACTCAGCGAATGCTTCATAAAGTTGCCCCCTTTACGATTCGAGCTAACGCCAATTGATGTTTTCCAGCACATTGAACGACGTGAACGCTGTGGCGCCGGCTCTCAGGCCCAATGCCGCCACTCCGAAGCCGGAAGTCTGGAATTCGATGGCGCCACGTCTGCCTGCGGTGGAAGGCCAAATGTCCGGAAGATTGAACGCCGTGTGGCTGTAGGAATCCAATCGAATGAATCGATTGTCGATGACGTTCCCCGACTGATCCCGGATGGTTACGGGGATCGACACAGAATTAAGGGTGGGATTTGCAACAGCGAGACCAGTCGTGAATCCGGCCGTGTTGTCGAACAACAGAACGAAGTGACTATCGAATTGGCTCACGATCGGCACCGTCGCCTCCTGGTCCGGCCTTCCGGCAACGCGCTGGCGGAAGATGGCCATTCCGCCGATGGTGTCGTTGGTCGTCTGGGAGAGCAGCGCCCATCCTTGCTGTAAAGAATCGAAAGAGCCACCCGAGAATCCAGTGGTCTCAAATACGGTGCTACCAGCCGTGTCTAGCGTGACGCTCACTTGGCGGACCACTCCCAGTCCCCCAACCGGGAGGAACATATCGTTTCCGTCGTCTGTGAGGAACAGGATCTGAAACGTTACCGGGTGATTCTCCAAATTGACCAAGAAGAAGCTGGTTTTCCAGCCGGCGCCATTCACCACTTGAGGAAATACTCTATCGCCGGCGAACACAACCACCTTCGGATCGACCAGGCTTGTGCTCAGGGCGGCCTTTGCCTCTGCGTGGCGCTTAGCCAGGAACTCTTTATTGAACGTCGAGACCGTATCGATCCCGGTGACCCCTACAAGGGTCTGGGCAGTCGCCAAGGACGACAAAGCCACAAATACACTCAAGATAACGCGGCGATTCATCATGAACCTCTTTCCCTAGTAGGAGTCCTTACCGCGCTGTCTGTTTCGTATTCGTCGCCAGGACAAACGCCAACATAGATGGCGACGAATTCCGTTACGTCGAACCACGGCCTCCGGGACAACCCTAGTTTTGGAACTGCTGTAACTAGAGCACGGCGTCAGCCAAATTCCGGCTCTCTCAGGTCGGCTCCAATCGAGCCGTGTTTTGTTCAACTTCGGGAAGGGTTCTAAATTTCGGAGTCTTCGCCTGTTGACGATCTATAGCTGAATGTGGCCACCCATAGTCGAGTCAAATGGCTCACCGGCGAGCATACACGCTCTTTCCATAGGCACATTGACCCCAGGACCTAGCCAAGTTCGACGCGAGCCTTGATATCCGAGTACGCATCCTCGATGAGCCGGCTTAGGGCTGCGGCGTTTGTAGCCGGTCCCGGCCTCAGCTTCACATGGCGCATGAACTTGCCGGTGCCTTGCAGCAGGCGAGCCGGATCCGGTAGCGCCGCGCCCTGAAAGAATCCGACGTTCACGTGCGAACGAAATACATTGACGTAGCCGAACGGCGCGTCCCCCAGGCATGCAACCGGGCAGCCGTCATGCATTAGCTCCCGAACTTCGTCCCCGCATTTCCGCATCGCCTCAAACCACCGGTGGGCGATGGCTCCCAATTCACCGGCGTGCTCTTTCATCCACGCGTCGATGGCGGGGTCGCGCTCTAGAGCGCCGTTGAATCGCAGTAAACCTGTTCTGGTCATGGCTTTACTTTGTCGCTCCACAGTCCGCTTCCGTCAGGGCATGGCTGCGCAAAAGCAAAAAGGACCGGATCGCTCCGGCCCTTTCTGTTTCGTTCGACGAATGCGAAGTGACTATTTAGGCGTGACGTGGATCAAGGCGCCGGGATTGGCGTCTTCGAGCAGCCACAGCGAGCCATCGGGAGCTTCCGCCACATCGCGGACGCGTTTGCCGATCGCCCAACGCTCGGCCATCTTAGCTCCGCCTTTGCCATCCATGATGATGCGGTTCAGCGACTGGGTTCCCATGCCGCTGACGAACGCGTTGCCGTTCCACTGCGGGAAGGTCTGGGTTCCGCGGTAGAACATCAGATTGCCCGGAGCAACCACCGGCACCCAATAGATCACCGGTTTCGCGAAATCGGGCCGTGTATCAGGGCTGGGAACGGCCACACCGTTATAGTTCGGGGCCTCGCCGACCAGCGGCCAGCCATAATTCTTGCCCTTCTCGATCAGGTTCAGCTCGTCGCCGCCGCGCGGGCCATGTTCGACCTCCCACAATTCGCCGGTGGGAGAAAACGCCAGGCCGTAGGGCGTGCGATGGCCCATGGACCAGGTTTCCGCAGGCGTGAGATTCTCAGCCGGGAAGGTATAGCTGCTCACTACCTTCGCCGTTTTGGCAGCTTCGGTGTCAGACGGCGGATCGATCAGCGAGATCGTCCGGGCGCCGGTCTTGCCGGCGTTGGGATTGTCGGGGGCAGGTTTGCCGTCCAGCGTCAGGTGCAGGATCTTGCCAATAGGCTGGTCCGGATCCTGAGCCGGGCTGAAACGTTGGCGGTCGCCAACGGTCAAGAACAGAGACCGGCCATCGGGTGCAAAGGCAAGTGCCCCGCCTTCCTGGCCGCCCTTGCCCTTGGGCATCTGATGCCACAGCACCGCGTAGCCCGTTTGAGGGGCGCATCGGTCACCAGTCACGCAACCCAGTCGCGCGCCGGGGCCGCCTCTACCGCCGGGGCCGGTGATGGTCAGCTTGGCACGAGCCAGCGCCAGCCCTCCGCCGTACTCGCCCGGTTCGGAATACGTGAAATAGATAGTCTGGTCGGTGACGTACGTCGGAGACACGTAGACGCCCAGCATGCCGCTCTGGCCCTGCCAATAAACGGCAGGCGTTCCGGCCACCGGCGCGATCTTGTCCCCCTTTGCGGACACCAGCCAGATCGGTCCAATCTTCTCAGTGACCAGCATCTGGCCATCCGGGAGGAAAGCGATCCGCCACGGCAGCTCAAAGGTGGTCGTTGTGGTCATGTTGAAGGGCACGCTGGCTTCGGGCTTCTGTTCGCCGGCATTCACCTGGGCCCAGCCTGCCACCGATGCCAGGGTAAAAAGCAATCCCGCTTTCACCAATTTCATCGTTAATTCTCCTTGTTTTTCAGGCGCGCTCCACCCTGTGCGATCCGGGGCGCCGTTCTCCATCGTATACCACCGCGAGTCAGGCGCGCTGCTGGAACAGCCTCAGGATTTCCTGCTGCTGCGACTTGGCCGCCGGTGAGCCACTGCCACCCCGGCCGGAATTTACGGTCGCAAGCAGCGTGGGCGTGGAACCGCTTTTGTTCTTGCGGCCGGGGTCGGCGCCGCATTCGAGGAGGGTCTGCACGGCTTCCGCGCAGCGCGTTCGCACAGCTCGGTGTAAAGGCGTTACACCCGTCTTATCAACAGCATTGGGATCCCCTCCCGCTTGAATCAGGCAAGTAATTGCAGCCGATTGCGCGGACGGATTCCACCAGGTCGAACCGGGAGCGCCGACCGCAGCGGAGTGCAGCGGCTCGGCGCCGTGGCGGTTCCTGGCGCGCACATCCGCGCCGGCGGCGATGAGCTTGCGGACGATATCGGTTTGGTACGCCGCGGCGGCGATGTGCAGCGCGGTATCGCCCGCGTAGACATAGCGCCCGATCTTGTCTAAGAAATATTTCGTCGCCGCCTGACGGCTCGCTCCCGTTTGGAAACTGGCCTTCGCCAATTGTGGCGATTCGGAAAGCAGCCGGGACACAGGCGCAACATCGCCGGCGACGATGGCTTCCACTAGCTTCCAGAGGGCCAGGTCGGATTTCACCATCTGGGCGGTCTCTTTAGTGGTCGTGCGCGGAATACTGCGACTGGGGATCCTTGAGAACGATATCCACTACGCGCTCGTCTTCGTCGATATCGAAGGTATCGCCGAACGTCTGGTAGTTCTTGGCGTTGATCTGGATCAGGATTTTGCCCTTGGGGATCCCGGGGATCTTGGCCATGCCTTCCTGAGTGCTCTTGAGCTCCCACGACAGGCGGGCCTTCTTCAATCCAAGAGCTTTGAGGGAACGCCCGCTCACGAATTTGACGATCACCGTCGCGCGATCCACCGGCTTGCCGCGTTCGTTGGTCACGTGAACTTGCAGCCGCGTGAGATCGTCCGCCAGAACAGGCAAGGACACCAGGGCAAGCAGAAGTACCAGTTTCCGGACCACGTTCCGCATCGGGCCCATTATCTCATGGGCTATCTCAGGCGATATCCGGCAGCAGAAACCGCCGAGGTGCTCCGACCGCTTCGGCCACGGCTTCCGCGGCAAGATATCCGCTGCGCACGGCGCCTTCCATGATTGCGGGCCATCCCGATCGCGTCCAGTCGCCTGCCAGAAAGAGGTTGGATACATTCGTTCGGCTCGCCGGCCGCCGCGATTCCAGACCCGGCTTAGCCGAGAGCACTGCTTTGACTTCCTTAACCACGTGGGCCTTTTCGAGTTTCGCACCGCGGGCCGCGGGAAGGAACTCCTCCAGCTCGCGGATCGCCAGGGCGATGACATCCTGGCGCGGCATCTCCAGTAAACTGCGCGACGCGCTCACCACCAGTTGAACCGCGCGGCCTTCGTGCTTGTTGAAGATCCACTGGATGGTCCGGTCGAGCAATGTCGCCTGAGGGACGTCGATCACCGGCCGGTCGAACCACAGGTGGATTCCCGTGATCGGGGCGTATTCGAACCCCGATACATCCAGATCCAGCCCCGGCGCCACCTCCGCCACCCGATCGAAGGGAAGCGCGCAGATATACTGATCCGCCCGCAATTCCTCACCGCGCGCGATCACCGATCGAACCGCTCCGTTCTCGATCACGATGCGTTCAACCGGCGAACGCAGTTGAAATTCCACCGGCCCGACGTTCCTCCACGTATCGACGCCATAGAAATCCCCCAGTGGAACCGCGGGAACGCCCATTTCATAAGAGTTTTTGTTCGCCAGGAAGACGAGCCGGAACACCTGGAATCCATGCGAAGCCGCGGTGGCTTCCAGTTCCTCGCTGATCGCGCTCACCATCACCTGCCGCCAGAACCGTTCGATCACACGCGGAGGCTGGCGCTGTTCCTTCAGCCAGTCGAGCATCGAGATCTGATCGAGATCGGTGCGCGTTTTGTATTGGCTCTTGACGGCGTTGATCCCGCGCATCACTGCAAGCTTTTCGGAAAAATTCAGAAACTTCAGGCTGAGGAAAGACTCGACGAAATGCGCAGGGGCGGGCAGCAGTCCCGAGCGCATCGCGCTGCGGCGCCCGCCCGGCTCGATGAAGATGAAATCGCGATAGAAGGTGATTTTGTCTTCGACGCCGAGACGGCGGTAGAAGTCCAGCAGATTGACGCAGCAGCGCAGGAGGATGTGCTGGCAGTTATCGATGGTCTCGGCGTTTTCGCCGGTGCCGATTTCGTAGGACGTAGCCCGGCCGCCCAGAAATCGCCGCGATTCGAGAACCCGTACGGTGTGCCCTGCGCCGGCCAAAGCTGCCGCGGATGCCAGACCCGCCAGCCCTCCGCCAATGACGATTACCTCCGCCATGCGGAGCCGTGTCGTGGAAACATGAAATTCTATGTTTACACGACCTCGCGTTTATACGTCGCG
>Ga0070683_100005028_pt1 | contig 10975 bp, 12 predicted proteins | sample KBSC713LmetaG_FD_64662 | JGI IMG/M metagenome (GOLD analysis project Ga0070683, IMG submission 64662) | Corn rhizosphere microbial communities from Kellogg Biological Station, Michigan, USA - KBS C7.1-3L metaG | ecosystem: Host-associated > Plants > Roots > Rhizosphere ...
GTCATGAAGAAGTCGCGCTCCATGTCCTTCGAGACCTTGTCCAGATCCTGGCCCGTGTGCGTTCCCATGATCTCCTCGAGCTTGCGCTTCAGGGCGATCGTCTCACGCGCGTGGATCTCGATATCCGTCGCCTGACCCTGGAAGCCGCCCCAGACCTGGTGGATCAGAATCTTGGCGTTCGGCAGGGCCATGCGCTTTCCTTTCGCGCCGCCGGAGAGGAGCAGCGCTCCCATCGACATCGCGATCCCGACGCAGATCGTCTGCACGTCGGGCTTGATGAACTGCATCGTGTCGTAGACGGCGAGCCCGTGATAGACGGATCCGCCCGGTGAGTTGATGTAGAGGGCGATGTCCTTGTCCGGGTCCTCCGACTCGAGATGGAGGAGCTGGGCGATGATCAGGTTCGCGATCTGATCGTCGACGGGCGTCCCCAGGAAGATGATCCGCTCGTTGAGCAGCCGGGAGTAGATGTCGAACGCGCGCTCGCCGCGCGAGGTCTGTTCGACGACCATGGGGACGAGTGGGCTGTTCTGGGGGTCGTATCTCATGCAGGCTCCTTGCTGCTCGGGGTCCACAGTTTCGTAGGTGTTGCCGGTTTTTCCTGCTCGGGCGTCCAGATGCTCTCGCGCGCCCTCGCGAGCTCGACGGGAATTGGCTTCACGTCCTCGACAATACGGTCCAGTGCCTTCTTCAGGCGGAGGTCCGAGCGCAGCCGTTCGTGACGCCCCGTCTGCCAGAGCTGCTCGATGACCGCGTCCGGATCCTCCTCGGCGGCCTCGGCCTGCTCGCGGACGAGCTCCTTGACCTCGTCGTCCGTGACTTCGACTCGGAGCTTGTCGGCGACGGCCTCGAGGACGAGCTCGCGTGAGATCGCGCGCCTCGCCTCGGCGCGCAGCGTCTCTCGCAGCTGGTCGGCGGTCTGGCCAGTAACCCGGAGATACGTCTCGGCATCGAGGCCGCGCCGCTCGAGGGAGCGCAGCATCGCCGACAGGAGCTCTGCCGCGCGCGCTTCGACGAGGGCGTCGGAGACCTCGACGTTCGAGGCCTCGACGAGCTTGTCGATCGCGGCGGCGCGGAAGTCGGCGTCGAGCTCGGCCTGAATCGCCTCGCGCAGGCGCTCCTCGATCTCGCTGCGCAGCTCCTCGAGCGTCTCGAACTCGCTCGCGGCGCGCGCCAGCTCGTCGTCGAGCGGCGGCAGGACGGGCTCCTTGAGCTCCTTGAGCGTGGCCTCGGCGTGCTTCCTACCGCCTTCGGCGTCCGCGTACTCGATCGTCTTCGTGTCGCCCGGGCTCAGGCCGCGCAGCCCACGCTCGATGTCCTCGACGAGACGCCCGGCGCCGAGCTGGACGACATAGTCGCGCTGCGCCTCGCCCGACTCGTCGACGAGGTCGACGACCATCACGTCGCCGTCCTTTGCGGGGCGGTCCTCGACGGGGACGAGCTCGGCGACCGACGAGCGCAGGATCTCGAGCTCGCGCTCGACCAGCTCCTCGGGGATGTCCGGCTCCGGAGCCGGCACCTCGAGGCCGGCCCACTCGGCCACTTCCGGCGGCGCCTGGACCGAAAACTCGGCGGTGAAGGTGAACGGCTCGTCGGCGGTGGTCGGCGGGTCGTAGTCGATCTCGGGCTGCGAGACGGGCCGAACGTTCGCGTCCTCGGCGGCGCTCCAGAACCAGCCGCTGATGTGCGATTCCACGGCCTCGCTGAAGATGCGGTCGCGGCCGACCCGCGCCTCGAGCACCTTCTGCGGGACCTTGCCCTTGCGGAAGCCCGGGATCTTCGTCGACGCCGCCAGGTCGGAGGACGCGTGCTCGACCGCGTGCTGCACGTGGTCGACGGGAACCTCGACCTGTAGGCGGACACGGTTGTCCGCGAGCTCCTCCACCTGAGTTCTCACGCGGGCCATTGTGCCAACGTTCTGCAGGGCTGGGTCTGGCGCCCCCCGAACGAGGCATCGGAGAACCCGTTGAAGCGTCCGATGAGGGGAGAGACGCTGCGAGCCGCCCTTGCAGCTGGGGTCCTACGCCGCAACGTTCGCGTCCGTGCCGCCCGCGGACGCGACACCCCTCGCGAAATGCCGCTCTATCCTGTCCGTACGCGGGTGTGGCGGAACTGGTAGACGCGCCGGGTTTAGGACCCGGTGGGCTATGCCCTTGGAGGTTCGAGTCCTCTCGCCCGCATCGCTCTGAATCGCGCTGCGTCTGGCCGCGGTCGTTGTTAGGCTCCGGCGCTTCGTGGCCCAGGCACGGACCTTCGTTTTCGCGGAGGACCCACGTCGATCACTCATTGGGGGGTCCTCGAGGCTCGCCGCCCGGACGATGAGGCGAGTGTCCAGACCTACCTGGGCGGGCGGCCACGCCTTGCAATCCAGAGAGGTGTTTTCGCCGTGACCCCGAAGGCCCCGCCGCCCAGAGCCGATTGCTCACTTCGGCGCCGCACCGAAAGGAGTACTTCGCAATGAATCGCCGCCGCATTGCTCTTGTCGCACCGTTTCTCGCGCTCACCCTCGCCTTGGCGCTCCTCGCCTCACCGGCGTTCGGGGCCAAGCGCGTTTCCCCCAAGCTCAGCCCCAGCGCCATGGCGAAGTTGGTCAAGAGCCGTGGTGGCTCCGTCAAAGGCCGTGCTGGCTCCTCCAGACGCCAAGGTGGAAGCGGCGGCTGCACGCCTGCTACGCCCGGGCTTGCAGTCGACAACACCTTCGGGTGGTCGCAGTGGGGATCGTGGGGCGTTGCCGGTCAGCAGCGCATGTACTTCGTTCGCCTGACGAACAACGACGTCGGTTGCGGCTCGTCGACCTTCCTCCTCAGCGCAGCGGCCCCGAGCGGGTTCGCGGTATCGCTCCCGACGCAGTCGGTCACGCTCAGCTCGACGTCTTCGGGTCACGTCTCGGCGTACGTCACCTCTCCCGGGTGGGCCGCAGATGCTGACTACCCGCTGAGCTTTACGATTCACCGGGCCTCTTCTCCTGATGTTTCGAGCGCGACGTACTACAAGGTCTACTCCTCGGATAGCACCCTGCCCACGTTGTTTTGGCCGAACCCGTGGGACGGAACGTCGATCAGCGGTCGTTCCTACAACGTCACCGTCTCGTCCAGCGACGACCACCAGGTCACGAAGATCGAGCTCTACCTCGACGATGCCCAGGCACCCACAGCCACGACGCTCTGCGACGGCGTCGGGTACAACTGCCAGCTCTTCTACACGTGGGCCATTCGCAGGGTCCACGGGCAGCATTCGGCGACCTTCAAGTCGTATGACTGGTTCGGGAACGTCGGCACCCTGACCACGACCTTCAACGTCAACTAGCCCCAAGCTGAGAAGAAGACGACGGGGCCGGCTGAGCCGGCCCCGTCGTCGTATCCGCTCAGTGCGGACTCGCGCGCCTAGTCTCTCCTTCCTACGGATCGATCACCACTGTGCACGTGTACGTGCCGGGCTCGAGGTTCGTCGTGGTGCTGTCGAAGTCACCGTTCGCATTCGTCGAGCCGCTCGGCCCAGCCGGACTGCAGGACACCGTCGATGCGGTGCCTCCATCCACCTGGGAGTTGACCGCAACCCTGAGGTCGGTGAGCGGCGTGTTGTGGAAGCTCACGTTCTCGCCGACATACGGATTGTCCGAACAGGTCGCGGTGTTGTCGACTGTCACTGATTTGTCGTTGCCGTCGACGTGATAGCCGGCCGGCACCGTCTCGTGGACGGTGTAAGAGCCGAATTGGAGGCCATCGAAACAGGCCACCCCGTTCGCATCCGTCTGTTTCGTGACGCCGTTGACGGTGAAGCTCACGCCGGCATGCGGGTGGTCACCCGGACCGTCGGCCGCGTGCTTCCTCGTCTTCGTGACCTTGATCGCCCCTACCTGGAGCGTGTTCGTGAACGTGCAGGTCACCGTCTCACCCTGCCCGAGAGCGATCGCCGTCACCGGTGAGCCGTCATCGCAGACCGCACTGGTGAGTACGTAGTTCGGACCGGGGTCGGTCTCCGACGCCGTGTACGTCCCGGGGTTGATGTCCGCGTTCGTGTCCATCTCGCCGTTCTTGAGCGAGAACGAGTCGGTGAAGCCACCCGGGCCGGTCTCCGAGAAGGAGAACGACGTGTCGCCTGGGTCCGGCGACGGCACGGTCACCTTCTTGACGATCAGCGTCGAGCAGTTGTTGATGTTGATGCCGACCGGGGCGATGAAGTCCTTGATCTCAGAGTTGAACGCCGTCGAGGACCGGGACTTCACGTAGGCCGAGCCGAACCCCTTGCAGACACCGGGCGGGAACACGCCGGCCGCCGTGAGGTTGATCGCCAGCTCCCCGAACTGCAGAGCCGGGATCGGGTCGGGCGTCTGGCCGCCGACGTTGGCAACCGGCGTCGAGTTGATCGCCGACTCCGAGAAGGCCGTGGCGTCCGTGGGCGCGCTCCAGGCCGAGCCGGTCCAGGTGCGGAAGTTGACCGTCGGCGTCCCCTGCCCCTGGAACAGGTAGTTGATGAGCAGGTCGCCCGTCGTGCGGTTGAGCACCTTCGGCCCGGGAGTCAACAGGTCCGGCTGCGCCGCCTGGTTGATCTCGAAGTCGAAGTTGGTCGTGCCCGACTGGTTTTGCCTCGACCATCCGAGGTACAGGAAGACGTCGCCGTTCGCTGCCGTCTCGTTGGCCTCGTAGAACGACGCCAGGTCCGCCTTGGAGTTCGGGATCGATCCCGTAACGACCGTCGTGTTGATCAGATCTTCCTTCGCACCCTGACCGAACGAGTTGTCGGTAGATCCCGTTGGCAGATCGGTACCGATGTGCCGGTTGGGTGCGTTGATCCAGTCCGTGTTGCCCGACGTGTTGACGATGAGGTTCCCGTCGTTGCCTTCGAAAGTCGAGTTAGGCAGGTTCGCCGACGCGCCAAACGCGAAGACGAGCACTGCTGCGAGAGCCACGAACGCGGTCGCAAACCACAATGGCTTGCGGCGTCGGCTCAGCTCCTTTCGTACTGCGGTCATGTGCAATTACCTCCGTTTCGTGCTTGCGAATGGACGGCGGCGCACCTGTTTGCACGCCGCAGAGAGACCGTCGTGTCCCCACCGGCCCCCCTGCCCTCGGGTCAAGTGCCCGTTCACAGGGACGCGGTCGGGCCGTTCCTGAAGCCGTGCGTCAGCGAGCTACGAGCACGAAAACGCTCGCCAGCGTCCATGTTTAGCCCTCCCTCCGTTTGATTCCGGTCAACGCCATGACCGGGGCTGCACTCTCTCCGACCTTGAGGCTAGGCCACTCTGAGCGGGCGCAACAGACGGCAAATGCCGGATCTTCGCCCTACAGAATCCGCCGTACGCGGCTCGGGTAGAGCCTCTGTTGTCCCTTGTGGAACTACGGCAGATCCGTTACAAGAAGATGCGTCCCTAAGGAAGGGGCAAGTTTGGCGGCCAACCCGAACGACCTCATCTTCGTCGTCGACGACGACGACGGTTTTCGCGCGTACGTCGTCGAACTGCTCGAAAACGCCGGCTACCGGACTGAGGAGTTCGCCAACGGATCGCTCGTCCTCGCCGCTGCCATCGCCAAGCAACCGGCCGCGGTTGTCCTCGACGTCCAGCTTCCGGACCTGAACGGTTACGAGGTGTGCCGCGAGCTCCGTGACCGATACGGAGACTCGGTCCAGATCATCTTCGTCTCGGGTGAACGCATGGACGCAGTCGATCGCACGGCGGGCCTGCTGCTGGGCGGGAATGACTACATCGTCAAGCCCGTCGACTCCGGGGAGCTGATCGCTCGGGTTAGACGCCTGGTCGAACCGCCTCAGATACTCGAAGGTTCCTCGCCCAACGGGCTCGATTCACTGACCAAGCGCGAGCACGAGGTGTTGGACCTCCTCGCAGAGGGTCATCCGCAGGATGAGATCGCGCGGGAGCTGGTGATCAGCCCCAAGACCGTCTCCACGCACATCCAGCGGATTCTCGACAAGCTCCATGTTCGGAGCCGAGCGCAGGCCGTCTCGGTCGCTCTCCGCCGCCGCTGATCGGCTCCCCCGAACGAGGGATGCCCGAGCGGCGGCGATTTCGGACAATCGTGGCGCGATGGACGTGGCAATCGCACCTCCTGCGGCACTCCCAGGGCCAATCAGCCCAGAGCTCGTACTCGTCTCGCCGCCGGAGGTTGCTCGTCTGGCTCGTAGCCTCCTCTCCCCCGAGCCTCCGGCGGCGGCACGGGTAGCAACGATGTCGGAGCGGGAGTTCGGCGCGGTTGAATTGAGCGCGGTCTGGTTCTTCAGCGTCGCGGCGACCGTTGGGCCGCTCGTGCTGTACCTGCTCGCCGGCCGGACCGGCTAGGGCAGAGGCAGAGTGCCCCCGCCGGCGAGGCAGTCGGCGAGGTAGAGCGCGACCCCGAGGTCGCCGGTCCAGAGCGTGAAGCGGCCTCGGCCGTAGGTCTCGCGGGCGCGGGCGACCTGCGTGGCGGCGTGCATCGCGAAGGCGCGGGCGCGCTCCAACCAGAGCTCGTCTCCAGTTCGCTCGAGCAGGGCGAGGAAGGCGTACCCGTTGCCCGCGGTGCCGTGGCACAGGCCGGGACCCTTGGCGAGCGGGCCCGCACGCCATGTCAGCTCGCCTCCGGCTCGTAGCAGCCGGTCGTGCTCGTCGTCGTTTCGGGCGAGCCGAGCCAGCGAAGCGACCATCCCGGGAGCGCCGTGGCACCACTGGACGCGGATCGGCTGATCGTTCGGACGAAGGTCGCCGTCCGCCCCTGGCGGCCAGTTGGCGAGGCCGCCCTCCTCGACGACGAAGCGGTTCGCGACGGTGACCGCGTGTTCGTCGAGCTCGGGCAGCGAGCCGAACGCCGCGAGCGCGAGCATGCACCCGGCGAAACCGTGTGCGGGCCCGAGGTAGCGCCCTTTCCTGCCGACGATCGTTTGCGTCCAGATCCCCGACTCGGGATCGCGTTGACCTTCGAGCCAAACCGCACTGTCCTGCCAGAGCTCCGACCATCGAGCCTCTCCGGTCATACGGTGCAAGTCGGCAGCGGCGAGCATCGTGCCGGGACTGCCCCATAGAAGCTCGAGGTGCTCGTCCTGCGCGTTGGCGGCGATCAGCTCCGCCAGCCGGTTCAGGTTCTCGTTCGACGGCTCGATCCGTTGGAGAACGAGCCGGATCCCCGTTTCCCCGGTCAGCAGGCCCGGCCGATTGTCCGTGTCCGGCTCGTCCGGGACGTAGTCCTGTTCGAGGTAGGGCACGTAGTCGCGACCGAGCTCGGCTAGCCCACGCTGCCGGAGCCCGTCGAGCGCCCGAATGACCCCGGCCCCGCCGATGTACAGGGAGCGGAAACGCACCGGCGCGGGCTCGTCCTCCGGATGCTGAGGCCAGCCGTCATCGAACGCGGCTTCGGTCTCGGCGACGATCTCGCGAACCGCGGCCTCGATCGCGGCAGGGTCCCAAGGCTCGTCGACGAGCGGCTCGTGACTCTCGGGATCGAAGAGCGCCAGGGCGGCTGTGCGGCGCGTTGGCATGCGACCGATCCTAAGAGACAGATGCGTCCTCGCCCCGTTTCGCGGTCGAGCCCAAAGCGGGCCACGCTTCGCGTGACTCTCACATTTGTCGGGTGCCTCTTCGCGTGCCCGAATGGCCCCGGGAGGATTCGAAGCCTCCTGCAAAGCGGCAGCTTCTCGCCCTCGGGGCCAGCACCGGGGCCAGCACCGGGCTGCACGTTTAGCGGAGCAGCGCCTCCTACCGGACTTCGCGCTCGTCGGTCAGGACGTGCGTGTAGGTGTCGGCGGTGACGGAGAGACTGCGCTGCCCAACGAACTCGCCAATCCTCGCCCACGGCACGCCTCGTAGGTGGAGCAGGCTGATCCTGCGGTGGCGGAGGTCGTGCGGGCTGAACGGCGGGACGCCTTCGGCGTTGCAGGCTTTGGTCGGGCACGTTCGGGAGAGCATGATGGCGACGTGTCAAAACGTCTGGTCATACACGCGCTCAGAACCAGTGCCGACGCCTCCTGAGCCGCCCAAGCTGAGTCAGATAGGCGTGCGTTTCAGTGACGCTGCGCCGCTTGCTAGCGGGTCGCGAGGATCACGGCCACGATCAGCCAGAGCAGGCCGACCACGAAGATGCCGTAGACCGTCCAGTGCTGACGCGAGCGGAACAGCCGCTCCTCCGGTCCCTCCGGCGTCTCATTCGCCCTCGGCGGCTCGCCCGGTTCCTCAGTCACGCTCGAAGCGTAACGCTGGCGTTTCGACGGGGATCACGCGCGGGATGACTTCTCCGAACGAGTCTCGCGCGGCAGCGTTGCCTCGACTGGCGAGATTCGGGGACAGCACCGGGGACAGCACCGGGGACAGCACCGGATCGCAGAAATCGCTGGGATCGCACCGATAGCAACGAGGGCTTCGGCTCAACGAAGCGGACGCGGCTTGGGCCGAAGCCGAATGGCCCCGGGAGGAGTCGAACCTCCGCACACGGATTCGAAGTCCGTCGCTCTATCCGCTGAGCTACGGGGCCGCGGGTTACGAAGGGTAGACGGGATTCGGGAGCGGCCTGCCCTCCGCCGCGGCCCGCAGGTTGTCGACGAGAACACGCGTCATCGCCTCACGCGTCTCCTGCGTCGCGCTGCCGAGATGGGGCGTCAGGACGACGTTCGGAAGCTCGAGCAGCTCGGGCGGCACGTGCGGCTCGTGGGCGAAGACGTCGAGCCCGGCCCTGATCCGACCGGAGACGAGCTCGTTGACGAGTGCCTGCTCATCGACGATCGCGCCGCGCGCGGTGTTGACGAAACAGGTGTCGTCGCGCAGAAGCCCGAGGCGGCGCGCGTCGAGCAGGCCCTCGGTGTCCTCGTTGAGTGGAACGTGCAGCGTGGCGATGTCGGCTTCTCGGAGCAGGTCGTCCAGTTCGCGGAACTCGGCGCCGAGCGCCTGCTCGTCTGGGTGCGGGAGAGGCACGCGCTGCGAGTAGAGGAGCCTCATGTCGAAGCCGCGTGCCCGCCGCGCAACCGCGTGCCCGATTCGTCCGAGGCCGACGATGCCGAGCGTTGCGCCGCTGACCTCCTGTGCGAGCAGCGTCGTCGATGCCCAGTCCGCACCCCACCTGCCTGCGCGCATGAACGAATCGGCCTCGATCATCCGTCGGCGGGTCGCGAGGATCAGGGCGAGCGTGAGGTCAGCGGTGGCTGCGTCGAGGACGCCCGGCGTGTTCGTGACGGCGACGCCGCGAGCGGCGCAGGCTGCGACGTCGATCTCGTCGTAGCCGACGCCGTAGTTCGCGACGAGCCGCAGGTTGGGAAAGAGCTCGAGCGTTCGCGCATCGATCACCTCGCCGACGACTGCGAGCGCCTCGACGTCGGGCCGCGAGCCGGTGAGTGGCCCGTCGTAGTACTCGACGCCGTCGAGGTCCTCCCACGCGGGACCGGGAAACCGTCGAGGAGCGAGGATCTTCACCGCGGTGCTAGGGGTGGCGGATGGGACTCGAACCCACGACCACCGGGACCACAACCCGGGGCTCTACCAACTGAGCTACCGCCACCGCGCACGGCTCAGAATAGCCGCCTTCCGGCCTTCGAGCCCGGGGTCCGGCCGCGGGCCTCCCTCCGGTCAGGACACTAGTCCCGAAATTCGTACCCGTGGGAAACGGAACCGTGACGAATGCGCGACTTCTGACTAGCGCAGCGCGCTCACCGGCGCCTGCTCGATGAGCTCGAGGAGCCGCTCGTTGAAGGCCGGAATGTCCTCCGGGCTACGGCTCGTCACGAGGTTGCCGTCGACGACCACCTCGTTGTCGACCCAGTCCCCGCCCGCGTTCTCGACGTCGGTCTTGATGCTCCAGAACGACGTCAGCGTCCGACCGCGGACGACGTCGGCCTCGACCAGCATCCACGGCGCGTGGCAGATCACGCCCATCGGCTTGCCGGACCGGACGAACTCGCGCACGAAGCGGACGGCGTTCTCGTCCGCGCGCATCGTGTCCGGGTTCCCGACTCCGCCCGGGATGACGAGCGCGTCGTACTCCTCCGGGCTCGCGTCGGAGACTTCGCGATCGACGCGGAAGGTGTCGGCCTTGTCGTAGTGATCGAACCCCTGGATCTCGCCCGACTCGAGCGAAACGAGCTCGGGCTTGCCACCGGCCGCTTCGACTGCCCGCCACGGCTCGGTGAGCTCGACCTGCTCGACCATGTCGGTTGCGAGGAAGGCAACCCTCTTTCCATTCAGGTCAGACATGTGCTTCGACCCCCTTGTCTCGATTCACCCTTGCCCCTACCCCGACCGAGCCGCGCGAATCACCCGACCGTAGGTCCCGCCCCGGCCCGTTTCTGCCGACAATTGACAAACGGGGTCACGATGCGCATCCGAGTCCAAGAAGCAGCCGACCTGCCCGGCCTGGTCGCGTTCCTTCGAGAGCGCGAGTACGTCGCCGACGAGATCGGGCCGAACACGATCGAGGTCTCGCGCCTCTCGTCGGTCCGCCACACGCGCGTGCGACTGGAGCTCGACCGCTACCTCAGTGACTGGCACGAGGCCAATCCCGCCGCCCACGCCGAGTTCGTGGAGTAGCCCGGAGCACGGGCTACCCTTTCGCTTCGGGCGCCTGTAGCTCAGTGGAAGAGCGGCGGCCTTCTAAGCCGTTGGTCGGGGGTTCGAATCCCTCCAGGCGCATCGCGGTAGCCATGCGGGTTGCATGCCTTCCGCGTGGCACGTGACGCGCGGCGGCGTGCTCCACTAGTGCCCTAAACGCCTCGGCGTTTCGGCGCCGCACGTCGCGTCCAGACCTCGACACGTGCTCGGTGGCGCGCGATACTCGACGCATGGCGAAGATTCTCGAACGGATCAAAGGGTGGCGTCGCGGCAAGGGCACGCAGCTGGAGCCTTCCACCGACGCAGACAAAGACTGGAAAACGGTGGGCAACAAGTTCCGCGCCAGTGACGCCGTCACGTCGGTGCCTCCGACCTACTTCCCGTCGGCCGACGAGGGTCGGCCACCTCACTGAGAAGACCCACCGCTCGCTCCAATCGCTCTTCCCGGGCGTCGAGCGG
>Ga0070683_100005032_pt1 | contig 10969 bp, 8 predicted proteins | sample KBSC713LmetaG_FD_64662 | JGI IMG/M metagenome (GOLD analysis project Ga0070683, IMG submission 64662) | Corn rhizosphere microbial communities from Kellogg Biological Station, Michigan, USA - KBS C7.1-3L metaG | ecosystem: Host-associated > Plants > Roots > Rhizosphere ...
GCGGCCGGAGCGAAGGTGCTCATCAATGACAACTGCCCCTTGCCACCGCCCTTCGGCCAGGTCTCCGTCTGTGGCATCGATGACCCGTGGACGGGAGCCGTCAATGTGCCCAAAGCCTTCGAGGGCGCCGGTCCCATTCGCATCTTCCTGACACACTCCCCCGACGGACTGCTCTTCCTGACCGATGAGCAATTCGACGTCGGATTCGCCGGACACACACACGGCGGCCAGGTCGCATTTCCAAATGGAACTCCGGTCTTGAGCGCCTGCGGCCCGCTGTCACGCAGCTACGGGCGGGGCCGGTTCGAAGTCGCCGGCCGCGGCCCCCTGATCGTCGGCCGTGGCATCGGCTGCAGCAACCTCCCGATCCGCCTCAATGCGGACCCCGAGCTGGTCATCTGCACTTTGCGGCCGTAGAGTGGGGCGCATGACTACCCCCCGAATCTCTCCGTATCTCTTGTACGCAGACCTGGACAGCGCCCTGAAGTGGCTGAGCAAGGCGTTCGGCCTGCGCGAACGTTCACGCAACGCAGGCGCTGACGGCAAACCGGTCCACGCGGAAATGGCTCTGGAGGATGACGACGGGCTGATCCTGATGGGCTGCCCGGGGCCGGGGTATCAGAACCCCAAGACGCTGGGGCACATCACACAATACTTGTACATCACCGTGGATGACGTCGACAAACATTTCGAGCGCGCCGTGCAGGCGGGCGCAGTGGTGTTGGAAAAGCCCGCAGACCAGCCCTACGGCCACCGCCGTTATGGCGTTGAGGATCCGGAGGGACACCGGTGGTTTTTCGCACAACCCATCCGGTGAGGTGCAGCGCCTGCGGGGCTCAGTCCTTCACACGGGTGTCGTCCGCGATCCAGTTCACTTCCCACGTCTTGCCGCCATCGGCCGAGAAGGCCTGTTCGAAATGACATGAGTTTGCGGTGATAGCCGAGATCACAAAGCGCACCAGAATAGCGCGGCCGTTGAACGTCTCCTGGTCGTAGAACTCCCCACGCCCGTTCTTGAACTCTCCAATGGTCGGCACGCCAAACGAGCCGCCCCGGCTACTGGCAACGTTCAGGCTCCATTGGTGAGCCTCAGGGTTGTAGAGGCGGAAAGACGCCAGCTCGAGATGTCCCGCCGGACCATCCGCCTCGAGCTCCACGAGGTTGGCGCGGCCGTTCCAGACTTTGCGCACGACGCTCGTGCCATCATACTGACCCCAGAGGTTCGATCCCGTCAACGGATGCAACAAGCGCGACACGTGGGTCTTCCACGTCCCGATCTCGAAATCGAAGTCATGTTGACCATCGCGCAATGCACCGGCGCCTGCAGCCGCGCCACCCGTATTCGGCAGCAACAGCAGGACCACCGTCGCAATCGCCAGAGACGCTCCGGGATCGTGGCGCACTGTTCGTCTCCCGCTTCCCACAGCCGCACCGATTATCCATCCCGTAGCGCCCCATCTGAAGAGCCACTTCCGATAAAATCAGAGATATCACTTCACGAGCTTCCCTTCTGACTCGAGTGCCCCTCATGCCTATCCGACCCCTGGAGTTACGCACCTCCTCACTCACCGTCAATCCCATCGGCTTCGTGCGCAGCCCCTTGGCCTGCAAGGTCGAGGCCGCGAGGCAGCCGCGAGCCGCCACCGACACTGCGGCGCAGATCGAGCTGTTGCCGGGGCATAACTTCGAGCACGCGCTGGAAGACCTGGCCAGTTGGGAGTTGATCTGGGTGATCTTCTGGTTCCACCTCAACCAGGGCTGGCGCCCCAAGGTGCTCCCCCCGCGCAGTACGAACGGGCGTAAAGGTGTTTTTGCAACGCGCTCACCCCATCGGCCCAATCCGATCGGCATGTCCGTCGTGCGCCTCGAGCGCATAGAGGGACTCACTCTGCACATCCGTGACTCCGACATGCTCGATGGTACGCCGGTCCTCGATCTCAAGCCGTACATTGCCTATACAGACGCCCACCCGGGCGCCGGCTCAGGTTGGCTGGAAGGCGGCGCACTTTCAGATATGCATGGACAACCGGCCGATCCGGTACGCGACTATAGAGTGGATTTCGAAACCCTGGCGGCCGAGCAGGCCCTCTGGATCGAGACCCGCAGCGGACTCGCGATTCGCCAGCGCATTCAGGCAACCCTCGCGTTAGGACCCGAGCCACATCCGTATCGCAGGATCCGTCGCCTCGATAGTGGAATGCAGCTTTCGGTCAAAGAGTGGCGTGTCCGTTTTACGGTTGTGGACCGCGAGATCCGTATAGTCGAAATCCACTCCGGCTTCCGTCCCGCGCAACTCGCCGCGGGCGATCCCGACGACTCTCTGCAGGCACATCGGGAATTCCAGCTGTTGTGGCCTCGCGAACGCGTTACTTCTGGTGCTGCAGGAACCACTTGCTGACGCGGCTGCGGCGCTGACCAACGCGGCTATCAATTGCCGCGGCAATTTCTTGCCGGCTCCGTGACCGACTACAGGACGGTTTTGCAGGTGCCCATCGCGCGCCCGTGATATCCCCCGGGGCGCTCGTGACTCCGATCACAAAACCATGAATCGGGTGCAGGCTTTGGTCCGAAGCTGCCGACAACTGAAAGTGATGTCGCTCGATCCGAGGTCGCTCGGCCTATGCTGATTTCCATATTCGTATTACTGCTGATCGCATCCCTGGGTTACGCCACCTGGATCGTTGTCTACGGCGCCTCCACTCCGGGTGTCGCCGCCAAAAAGAAGGCCAAGCCTACTCCCAAGGCTGAAGCCGAAGTTCCCGTCGTGCTCGAGCTGCCTCCCGACCTGAGACACCTTCCGGAGCCTCCGGTGCTGCAGGAAGCCGCGGTCCAGATCCTCGACCGCGAGGAGATCTTCAGAAGGTTGCGCAGCCTCGAGTTGGGTGTTGGAGAGATTGGTGAGCCCCCGCCGGAGCACGACTGGATGGTGGCGGCCGCAGTCGCGGCCATCGAGGATGCGGCTACACAACGCCGGTACTCGCCGCGGCGTCCGAATCTCCTGCCGCAGCTGATGCGCGCGATTGCCGATGAGGATGTCTCACGCCGCGAATTGGCCGCTCTCATTGCGCGCGATCCGTCGCTGGTGGGTGCCTTGTTGAAAATGGCGAACAGCGCCTTCTATCGCGTAACCTATAAACCGGTCGAGTCCATTGAGCGCGCCGTCGTCATTCTCGGCAGCGACGGCCTGCGCTCGCTCATGGCCGCGGCCCTGATGCAACCCATCTTCGAGGTGTCCAGCGCCGCCGGATTCCCACGGTTCGCGGATACCGTCTGGGAGCACGCGCTACGTTCAGCGCACGCCGCCATTCCCCACGCCGCCCTGGTGGAGCGAGCCGATCCGTTTGCGGCGGAATTGCTCAGCCTCGTCAGCGGCCTCGCGGAGATCGTCATTTTCCGCGCCGCGGTCGACAACTGCTCGAATTGGTCGAAACACGGCCTCGATCCTCTGGTGCTCACCGCACTGCTGAATTCTCAGTCGGCCGCGGTCGCCTGGCGCATCGGCGCCGACTGGGAGCTTTCAGAGATGATGATGGCTGCCCTCGAGGAGCAGATGGTGACCACCGAGCCCACCACGCCGCTCGGCCGCTCACTGCGTTTCGGCCGCTGCGCAGGCGCGCTCGCTGTGTTGCATACCAACGCCATCGTCGACGATGCAACCGTGAGAATGTCGCTCCCGGAAGCCGGCCTCTCACCCGCGCATCTGAAATGCATGTGGACCCGGCTCTTGCAAAAGCACGAAGACCCGCGCCTCGCGCGGCCTCCAAAGAGCTCCGCTCGCGGCGGTCGGCTCGCACTCGCCTCCGCCGCCTGATCAGGATGGCCATCGGATCCGGCTCCGGGAGGGATCGGCCGATGGAGATCGGGGCCCCTTGCCACTGGCGAGCCTGATATGAGAATGTGTCCCGATAAGGACACTTAATTTCCTATCAGAAAATCCCAAGTCTCCATGCCCGGCACACCTCCCCCCGGCTTTCTGCAGCGCTGGATTCTCCCCGGCCTCGCGTTCAAAGCCGTCGTCATCGGCGGCGGCTACGCCACCGGGCGCGAGCTCGCGGAATTCTTCCTGCCGAGCGGCCCGATTGGCGGACTGCTGGCCATCCTGGTGGCCACGGTCGTCTGGAGTGTCGTCTGCGCGCTGACCTTCAGATTCTCATTCGCCTACCGGCTGCTGGACTACCGGGCCTTCTTCGGCAAGCTGCTCGGCCGCGGCTGGATGGCTTTCGAAGTCATCTATTTTCTGATGGTTCTGCTCATTCTGTCAGTGTTCGCCGCTACGACGGGAGCCATCGGGCAAGCCCTGTTCGGCTGGCCCACGATCATCGGCACACTGATTCTGCTCGCTTCCATCGCCACCCTGGTTGCCATCGGCCCGGCAGCGGTGGAGCCCCTCTTCAAGTATGTCTCCGTTCTCCTATATGCGACTTACGCGATCTTCCTCGGCTTGAGCCTCTCCACATTCGGCTCGCGAATCGTCTCGAGCTTGCACACTGCGCATGTTGGTAGTGGGTGGTTGATCGGAGGCGTAACGTATTCCGGATACAACCTCGTCGGGGCGGTGGCGATCCTGCCGGTCCTGCGACATCTCACGAGCCGCCGTGATGCCGTCATTGCCGGCGTAGTCGCGGGCCCCCTCGCGATGTTGCCCGGCCTGTTCTTCTTCCTTTCAATGATCGCGTGGTATCCGGAAATCCGGGACGTCACTCTGCCTTCGGATTTTCTGCTCCAGAAAATCGATATCCCGCTGGTCCGCCTCCTCTTTCAAGCCATGATCTTCTTCGCCCTGCTCGAGAGCGGCTGCGGCCTGGTGCACGCCATCATGGAGAGAGTCCGCCACGCGCTCCGGGCCGGAACCGGGCGCGACCCCGGTGTTGGGATTCGCGGCGGCCTGACCCTGCTCGTGCTGGTCATCTCCATCTTCGCCGCGCAGCGCATCGGCCTGATCGACCTGATCGGCAAGGGCTATCGCCTCATCTCCTGGGTGTTGATCGCCATTTTCGTGATTCCGATCGTGTTGGTATCGATCACGGCCCGGCGGGAGCTGCGCGCAGTACTGCAGAATCGACAGGCTTGACCCGCTGGCCGGCAATGCGTGGGGGGCCGCTCCGAAGCGCTCAGCGGCGCTCGTGGAATCGCCAGGTGAAGCCCACATCGAAGGATCGAGGGAACCAGGAGTTGGGCTGGGCAACCGCGGGACCGAGGTCGCTTCCTGAGGCCAACAGCCGGTCGCAACAGGGGTTGCGGCGGTTCGTCGAATTGGTCGCCTCCGCCCAGAGAGAGAAATCGCTGCGCACAAAAGCCACGGTCCAGGACGACCGCAGGTCCAGGGTAAAGAAGTTTCCCCAACGGGCGGAGTTGCGCGTGCCGAGCAGAATACCGGGCGGTGTAAAACGCGTGCCCGGGACGAATGTGACAGGCGTCCGCGGCCACCCCCGATGCCAGCCTACAACTGTCTCCACCGCCGCGGGACCGTTGCTCCAGGTCAGCCCTGATGCGAGCGCATGCGGCTGGTCCCAGCTGCGCAGCACAGTCGCGCCCGAAAAGTCGTCAACGACACGCGACCAGGTGTAGTTCGCCCACCCCTCCAGAACCGGGGAAAACGCGCGGTGGGCGCTCAGCTCCACACCCGCTGACTGCGAATCGCCCGGAGCGAGCCGCACCCGGTCCGGTATGAGGTCGGGCACGAGGGTCATCTTCTGGAGGGTGTTGTCGTAGTAGGGACTCACGTTGGTCCAGCGCTTGCGATATACCTCCATGCTGAAGCGAGTCTGATGCGAGCTCTCGTACGCAACTCCAAGAGTGCTATGAATCGCAAGCTCGGGCAGATCCGGGGTGGTCTGAGCCTCCTCGACACGCCACTCTTCCGGGCGCTGCGCTTGCGTAAAGTGACCCCAGGATCCGTACACGTGCCATCGCGTGGCGATGTCGTATCTCACGTTGATCCGTGGGCTCCACTGTTGACGGGCCGCAAAGTTTGCGTACTTCTGCGCATCGAAGCGCACGCCGAGCTCCACTTCGAGGGGCGCCCAGCGTCTGCGCACGGAAGCCCATGTTGCGTACGCCATTTCCTCAGGCGCAACAATCGCATGCAGAGAATTGTCGGAAGGACGCCCGAAGGCGGCCACGATGATCGGATTGAGATGCTCAACGCGTCCGTATCGCAGCCTGGCGGAGGATTCGCCAGCCTCCAGCCCGTAGTCGAAGGTGAGTTGCGGATCGACCCTGTAGGTCCACTCGTTGCGCAGCTGGGCGCCCGAGAAACTACGATTGTCTCCCACGCGGCCGGAAACAATGCCGCCGAGCCGCAGAGAGCCGTCCCGCGTGCGTCCGGCATCCGTGAGCGCCAACAGGGTATGCGAGTGCAACCCTTCCACCACATTGGCGTCAAAGGCAGTCCAGACATACTCGTCCCGATAGCGGGCAACCGATGTTTCGGCGGTTGGAATGGTCGCCAGCGAAGTTCGGTTATCAAGGAGGAGCCAGCCCAGCGTCCAGGCGGCATCCGCGCCCGGATGCCAACGAACACGGCCCACCGACTCGGTGAATTGCGGTGCACCGAGGGTGCGGCCATTACCCGGTCTTTCGGCTACGTCCGGCGCACTGTTGCGGACCGTGGCCAGCCAGTCTACCGGCCACACTTCGGCGCGCCCCACGCTACTCGCCTCATATGCAAGCTTGCTGGCGCCGACCGTACATTCGTAACCGGAGCTCAAAGACCGCGGAGTGATGTCTATGACCGCGCCCGAGCGGGTGCCATATTGAACCGGGAAACCGCCACTGTAGACATCCATCCGATCGATGGCCGCCGTATCGAACGCGCTCAGCAGACTCTGAAAGTCCTTCATGTGGAAGGGATCGAACAGGGCGACGCCATCGAACTCGACCAATACGTCATCGAGTGATGAGCCCCTGACGTAGGCACGCGAAGATCCGTTGCTCGCCACACCGGGCAACAGGCGAGTCGCGCGTAGCGCATTATCGTGATCGCCGGGTATCCGATCGATGTCGACACTCGAAAAGCTCTTCGGCTCACCCGTATCGCTCGCACCGAGGGTGTACTGGCTCGCGTAGACCGAGATCTCGGCCAGACCGGCGGCCGCTTGGGCGGGAGGGAGGGTCGCAACGGGCTGGGGTGCAACCGGGGTGGCAGCGGGAGTCGTTGGAGCGCGAGTTACCACGTAGCGATCCGGGCCGACGCCCCGCAGTATCAATCCATACGGCGCCAATGCCTCCCGTGCGCGATCCAACGCACTCTGGGACCGCAATGGCGCGACGAGCCGCATCGAAGGAGTGACCAGGTCGGTGCTGTAGATAACATCAACTCCACTCCCGCGTAAGGCGCCGAGCACGTCGGCAACCGACGGTGTGGATTGGGCCTCGGTTGCACTCATCGCCATACAAAGGAGCGCGAAGCCCGCGAGACACTTGACCACGGAGGAAGTCGCCACTAACCGACAGAAGCCTCGAGCGCAACGTGCGCCGTTCAACTTCCGGAGCTTACCTCGATCCGGCCCTGTTCGAAGTTATATTGCAGCGAGGTTGTGGCGAAGACCGTCTCGACTGCCTGCGTGACGGACAACCCGCGAATGGAGCCATGCAGACGCGTACGCTCCGCGACCTCGCGCGCATGCTCGTCCAGGAAGCTCACCTGCCGCCCGGTCTCCCGGGCAGCCCACGTCAGAAAGTCGCTGAGCTTACGATCTTCTATCGGAAAATCAGGTTCCAGCGCCTCGACCCACGACCATTCGGAGCCGTGGGTAGCAATAGAATGTTGGCTGGTTTGTCCGACACGCGGTACGACCAGCTCAATGCCGGCGGCGGCAGTCTGCGTCTGCGAGCCGCGACGCAGACGTACACTCCCCTCACGAACACGGATCCGCAGCTCGTTGGCAACAGCGACATCGAATTGCGTCCCCAGGTGCTCCACGAGCCCGAGCGGCGTGCGGACGACAAACGCCGAGGCACGGTGCAGATCGGGGGGAAAATCCATATAGACCTCCCCTTTGTCCAACGAAACCTCGTCAGCAGCCGTCACCTCGAGCCTGGAGCCACCGGCAATGCGCAAAGTCCCCCCATGCCGGAGCTCCACCAGCACCGGGTCGCTGGCGACCAACACATTCCCCACCTGGAGCGCCGCTCGAGCTTCGAGCCGCTGGTCCGGGACCAACCCGTGCTGTGAGACCAAGGCGCCCTTGTCAACTCGTGCGACGATTCCAAGCGTGGGCGCCTTCGTGAACATCTGCAGCAACAGGGCCCCGATGACGGTCACCGCCGCAAGACCAGCCGCAATGGCGAACCAGCGGTTTCGAGTCCGAGGCGCGGAGGAGGACTCGAGTCGCCATTCGGCGGCTACCGCAGCGTGTATCCGGGCATACGCGTCCTCCGGAAGCGGCGAGCGAGCCAACCCCGCCTCGAGCGCGCGGTCGATCGGATCGTTCTCCTCGGGTCCAGGGGGGTCCACGGGACTCATGAGCGCTCCTTCACCCACAGATCCTTGAATTCCTTGCGCGCCCGCGCGAGTAATGACTGCGCTGCGGTGGGAGTGAGCCCGAGCATTCCCGCTATCTCTTCCACCGAGAAGCCGTCGCCGTACTTCCACTCCAACACCAGGGCATACCGCTCCGGAAGCGAATTCAACGTGCGGGCCACTTCATTCCTGTGCGCTACGGCCTCGAGCTCACGGCACGGCTCGGATTCCTCCGGAGCCCGCAATTCAACGAGGACGTCCCGCGCAAGACCCGCCACATCGATGCTCTCCTGGATAGGCTGCCGAGCGCTCTTGCGGCGCTGACTCGCGAGCTCGTGTCGGCAGATCGTGCATAGCCAGGTGAACAGGGCGGCGTCGCCCCGAAAGCTCTCCAGGTTGCGGATTGCTTTGATCAGAGTGGCCTGAACCATGTCTTCAACGCCGGCGGGGTCCAGGGTCGACCGCCGCGCGACGAACGCGGCAAGCCGCCGGGCATAGGCCCCGAAAAACCTCTCGAATGCGGACTGCTCACCGGCCCGCATGCGCGCGACCAACTGTCGGTCGTCTTCGCTCACACGACGGGCCCCACGGCGCCTTGGGGGCACCTGTCTGTATTAGACGTCATCCACTGTCGCAATCAATCGGCGCGTGCCGGCGCGCGGCATAGTAAGGAGCACGCGATTGGTTTACCAGCCAGGTGGCGTCTAACGGGACGGTGCGCAGGCGCGAGGCCATCACTTCCCGCAGATGACATCACTGACAGGGCTCGTATACCGACATTGGTCTCGAGCGTTCATCGTTGCCATCCCTGCCGCCTATGCCCTGGCGCTCGTCGTCTTCGCGCGACGGGTCGGAACGACCGACTACGACCAGTTCCTCGTCTTTCACGAGTTGCAATACTGGAATGCGTCGCTGTTCGGCCTGGCCAAACAGTGGACACCGGTGATGTGCTCCGGGCTGTCGCTCGCCGCCGAGCCGCAAGTTCCATTCGCCTCGTTGCCGATGTTGTTGGGCTACGCGCTCGGTCCACTCCCGGGCATCGTCGTTGGCAACATCGTCTACTTTGCGTTGGGTTGGATCGGAGCCTATTTATATTGTGGCCTGTGGTTTACCGAGCGAGCGCGCCGCGCTCTCGCAGCGTCATTGTTTATCGGTAACGGCTTCTTCATCTGCCGCCTCGTGCACGGCCACCTGGACTTCATCCCCTTCCTGGCCTTGCCGCTCGCATTGTGGATCATCCACCGGGCTACGGACCCCTCCCAGGAATCTGCGGCAAGCCGCTCCGTATTGTGCGTCCTGTGGCTGGGCTGCCTGTTTACCCTGGTGATCGACGGGTCGCCCGTCGCGATCATCCACTGGCTCTTCTGGATCGCCGTCTACAGCGTCGTATTGAGTTACGTGCACCGCTCGTCGACCCCTGTGCTCGCCTTCCTCGCGGCATGCGCCGTCACCTGCTTCGTAGACGCAGGTTACCTGTGGCCGATGATCCGGGCACAGTCCGACTTTCCGCGACTCACCGAGGATACGTTCACCGGGCCGTGGTCGCTTCCCTGGTTCATGTTGATACCCATGCGCGGCAAGATTCTGCCCGCCAATGGGACCGGCATCGAGCTGAGCGTGTTCATCGGCCCGGTGCTGTTCTATCTCATCTGGCGCTACCGGCGCGCATTGATACAGGAATTGCCGCGCGAGCTGTGGCTGCCGCTGCTCGTGGTGAGTGTCGTTTCGATCTGGCTCGGCATGGGTAGTCTGCGCCTCGCCCACGTGCCCGTCTGGTTGAGCCCGTTCGATTGGCTGCGCGCCTTACCCGGCTTCCGCTCGATTGGCGTTACGGGACGTTATTGGGGCTTTCTGGCGCTCCCCTTGAGCCTGCTGGCAGCCTCGGCCTTGTGGCGTTACGCGAACAGCGAGCCGTGGACACGCCGTACGGCCGTGTTGGTCGCCAGCGCCTTCCTCATCCAGATGGGCTTCCAAGGCGAGTCGCTTGTCGCAGCCTGGTGGCCATCCCATGTCCAGCCGGACTTCGCCGTCGATGGTATGTTCGGCGGCAAGCTCGAACGGATCACGACACTGCAAGATCCGGGCACGGCCGCCAACCCGCACATGCAGGGCGAGGTCATTTCGCCAGTCCGCGCAGTGGCGAATTGCTATGACATGGATAGCTTCACGCGCGCTCCGGTGCATTCCGGCACCAACCTCATCAAGACCGTGCAACGTGAGACGACCCCACTGGAAGCCGGGTTCATGACGTGGAATCGAATACGCATATTGAAAGCATCCAACGCGCCGTCGGGTTACAGCGAGATCGGGCTCCGCGACCCGATGTTTCATATCGTGTTGAACCAGGCCTTTCACACGGGCTGGCATTCCACGAGCTGCACGGTGGAGCGCGGCGCCGAGGACAATCTCGTAGCGAGCTGCCCGGCCAAGGAGCTCGATGCCGGGCCGGTTGACCTGGTCTTCTCGGACCCGGTAAGCCAACTCGGCGCGCGAGTTTCCCTGACG
>Ga0070683_100005033_pt1 | contig 10969 bp, 5 predicted proteins | sample KBSC713LmetaG_FD_64662 | JGI IMG/M metagenome (GOLD analysis project Ga0070683, IMG submission 64662) | Corn rhizosphere microbial communities from Kellogg Biological Station, Michigan, USA - KBS C7.1-3L metaG | ecosystem: Host-associated > Plants > Roots > Rhizosphere ...
GGCAACGGCTTGCTCCGCAGACTGGAACAGCTTCAAGAGCGAAACCCTCTGATTGGGGATGTGCGCGGCTCCGGGCTGTTTCTGGGTTTGGATATGGTGCAGGACCGGGCAACGCGAGAAGCAGCAACCATGCAGGCCTCGTATATCTGCAACCGTCTGCGGGAGCGCGGAGTGCTTACGGGTACAGATGGTCCCTATCACAACGTAATCAAGCTTCGGCCCCCGTTGATCTTTTCGGATACCGACACCGAACTGTTCGTCACGACACTGGACGCGATCCTTGGCGAGGACCGAGCCCAGCCCTGCATTATGTAGGCAGAGACACCAGCTTGAGATGAGCGCCCAATGCCAAATCGCTCACCGAACCCAAATCGGTATTGGGAAGCCGGCCAGTGTCCAGCGATTCGGCGGAGAACACCCGGCGGAAAGAAAGCTGGCGAGATGCCCGTTTGTAGACACCCATCTTCCCTTTCGCAATACTTGTGCTAAATATCAAGATTTCTAAGCGCCAGAGACTTGCGACTATGGGACAAAGGGTTCATTGGCGATCCGGAGATTCAGACGTGTTTTGTCGCTCAGAATCAGAGCGGTTGTCGCGCCGAATTTCAATAGCGCGCATCATCTCCCGTTCTTGCTGCTCTTTTTCGTCCTTGAGTGCGTCGAAGCGTTTCGACTGGGCTTCGCGGCGTGGATCGCCGGTGCGCGCATAGAGTTGCAGCAATCCAAAGTTAGCCGTGTAATTTTCCGGTTCCACACTTAAAGCCGCCTGAAATCGTTCATAGGCCTGCTTGAAATTCCTTTGCAACAAGTTGATTTGGCCAAGCTCAGAGAGTGCGTCAGCCTGTTTTGGATTCAGCGCAAGTGACCTGTTTAACTCGACAAGCGCCTCTTCGAGGTGTCCTTCCTGGCGAGCGATGCGACCCAAGTAGAGACGCGCCTCTGACGACGTCTGCGGGCTGACGGTAGCCTGCTTCAGCCACTCCGCTGCTCTGTCGTAATCCTTCGCAGCGTAGTTTGCTCTGCCCAGAGCAAGGAGACCCTCAGGATCTTTGGGCCGCATCTGGTGGAACCGATTCAAATACTGTAGTGCCTGGGTCGGATCTGCGGAATACGAAACCACAAGGCCTAGAGCGAAGTTGCTGTCTGGATTGTTCGGCGCAATTCGTACCGCGTCTTCCAGAGCCTTACGAGCTTCTCCAAGCAAGTGCAGGCGTAGGCAGACAGCGGCAAAGTCATACGGCAGCTTCGGATCGTTCGGAGCGAGGTCGCGGGCGTGGGCAAGATAGCCGAGTGCACCTTCGTTGTCCTTCGCGGCTCTTGCGACACGGGCAAGATCCTGCAAAATCAGCACCGATTGATTGTTTGACTGGAAAGCACTTTCAAGCGTGGTGCGCGCATCCTTTAGCTTCCCGTTTGCCTCCAGAGCTAACCCAAGTGTTCGCATGCTTTCTGTTGAAAGTTTTCCGTGATCGCCCACTTGACGGAAAAGTTGCTCGATGAGATCGGCACGCCGGGCCTGCTTGAGAGCCGGCAGGCAGATATTTGCATCATCTTCTGTAACGTCAGGATTACCGGCGAGTTCGCCTACCGCGATCTCTGTCTCATCACGCTTACCGAGCCATGCAGTATCCGCGCACAGCAAAGCTTCCGCTCCAACCTGCTTCCGGGAGGCGAGACTCAACTTTTCCAGTTGCGAGATGGAAAGCTGATACTGCTTTTGCCAAAGGTAGATATTCGCTAGATTGTAATGCGCCTCATCACTTGCGGGTTCAAGCTGAGCCGCTTTCAAGCTATGCCGCAATGCAGACTTGCGTATTTTCGGATCAGCCGCTGAACTTTGCATCTCGATCCGGCTGAGATTGAGATAGGCGCTGACCAGTCGGGGCGCGTGTTCAATCGCATCGGAGAACTCTTGAATTGCTTCAGCAGTGTGGCCCTGCTGAATCTCAATCACTCCGATCAGGTTCTCGATGCCGCCGTCGTGCGGATATCTGGCTGAGGCATCACCGGCAAGTCTGCGTGCACCGTCCAGATCTCCAGCCTCGATTTGTCTCTGAATTGACAGAATGGCTTGCTGATATGGAGCACCTTGTGCGTAAAGCTCCATAACGAATCCTGAGTGTAACGAGCATGCAATTCCACAAATTCCAATGAGTGCATGGACGCCCCAAATCCGTTTACGCATGGATATGAACGAATGAAGCATGTGCTCTAGACTATTCTCCATGAGCCGAGGGAAATTCAGCCTGCTAGTCGTGCCAATCCTGGTGCTATTTGCATTGCCGTTCTCCCTCCCTTTGCTGTCCCAGACAGCAACGGACGAAGCGCAGCCGAGACCTGAAGCCGCTGGGCCGCTGGAACTGAGCAGCGCGACCGCGGCGGATCTGCAGAAAGCGATGAACGTGCACGATTACGTTCGCGCGGAGAAACTGCTGCTGGCTGAGATCGATCGCGACCCTCATTCGCCCCGAACCGGGAGACTGCTCGCCTATATAGGCAGCGTTTACTTTATCAGCCACGATTATCTCAACGCAGCCGTCGCCTGGAAGAAGGCCCAATCCATAACTCCCCTGAATACTAAGCTCCGATTCTCGCTCGCAATGGCGTACATACGCCTTGCCCGGCCTGATTGGGCGCGGAGCGAACTCAGGGATCTGGCCCGGGAAAATGTGAATGATGCCCTCTATCCTTATTGGCTCGGGAGGCTCGATTATGACGAACACTTTTACAGCCAGGCTATCGGCAACTTTCGACAAGCAATAGAGCTCGATCCCAGAATGGCTCGCGCCTTCGACAATCTCGCCCTTTGCTACTTTTACGAAAATCAGAACGGTCTTGCCGTCCAGAATTTCAAAAGGGCCATCGAACTTGATCGCGAATCCGGGCATCCTTCTCCCTGGCCATATCTGAACCTCGGTATAACGGAACAATTCCTTAATCAGGCTGTTGAAGCCGAAAAGGACCTGCGAGAGGCGCTTCGTCTTGATCCTGGATTCGCTAAAGCGCATTTCCAACTTGGCACCGTTCTCGAAGACAAAGGCGAGTCTGAAAGTGCGCTGGCAGAGTTGAAGGAAGCCGCTCGGCTCGATCCGACTTTCCCCGAGCCCCACATGGCAATGGCTCGGCTTTACCATAAGCTCGGGCAGGAGAAAGCCGCCCGCGAAGAAGTAAAGATCTACCTAGGTCTGCGACCCCCTTCGAATCCACCCACGGCCAAGGAGTAAGCGCCACCGATGAGATGACCGGCATGACGCGGGATGCCTTATGCCAAGTTAGAATTCGATACGTCCCGCAAACTGAATTGTCCGCGGCGGAGTCACGGAGTGTGTCCAAGCTCCAAACGGAGTGCTGGTGCTGGTTACGTCTGTCTCGAAGGCGACGGAAGGACCGCCGTAGTTGCCGCCCTGCGTCGCAAGGAAGTAGTGGTTGTTGAATGCGTTGAAGAAATTAGCTTCAAATCGAAAGTTGACCTTTTCCGCGATTCTCGTGTTCTTGGTAAAGGACATGTCCAAGTCCTTGTAGCTGGGCCCGTAAACAGTGGTCACAGCTTTTCCCGTGCCGGTGTAACCGAACGCACTAAAGTCGGTTTCGAAGGCATTGAGATTGAAGTAAGTGCCTCCCTTTGACGGATCAAATCCGTTGCGCCCGTGCGGCTGCACCTCTACCCCCGGTTTGAATCCGGGTACACAGCCCTCTCGGAACTGCGGCACGAGTTGGGAGGTCTTGCATGAAGAGGCATAGAACGAGAATGGAGTTCCATACTCATAGCGCCACAACGGACTCACTTGCCATCCGCCTAGGATTGCATTGGATATTCCGCCGGAGTTGGACCAGCGCTTGTCTCGGCCGAACGGCAGTTCGTATACCACTGCGATCTGCGCTGTCACAGGAACATTGTCGGGTGCAATAGCCCAGGCGCGAGGAAATAGGTTGAACGGCGAGAACTGCCCATTGTTGCCCTGGTTTCCAGTGTAGGTGTCATTGGTTGATTGTGTTGTGTCAGAGGCATCTGTATACAGCTTTGCGACTGTGATCGAACCGAGTACGTACAGACCACTCGTAAGATGGCGCTCCAGCCGTCCTTGGATCGACTGATACTGCGATGTTGCATGCTGTTCATTCTGTCCCGCAATCACTCCGCAGTATTGCGGGTAAGGCAGCAGGGCCTGAGCAATCGTTGCCGGGCAGGCTGCGCCGTTCGCCGGGTTCAGTTGTGAATCCCACCCAGCATAAGGAATATTCACGCCATGCGCCAAAAACGTCGCTGGGCCGTCCGGCGAGTTGTAGTCGACCGCGAGGTCCTCTCCAATGGCCGCGATCCCTGGGTTGAGTGGATTAAGTACATTCAGCGGGCTCATGGCCGACGGTAGGTGCGTACCCTTTGTGCCAACATAGGAAACTGCAGCATAGAAGTTGCTGGGCAGCTGTCGCTCAATCGTGAGATTCCACTGCTGCGAGTAGGGCCTCTTGTTGCCATCAATCGGCCGGTACTTCGCTGGTGATTGTCCGTTCTCGAAGTCAGATGCGATATGCTGCGTATCACCCACTTGCGTTTGGCTCAGACCGGATTGGAGATAAATCACCGGAACCGCATTTATGCCGGTGACGACTTCGTTGATGTTGACAGTCTTGTTGAATCCTTCAAGACTCATCCCGCCGTCCCAACCCGGATAGAATGCCTGACCGTAGTAGATCCCGTAACCGGCCCGCACCACGGTCTTCTCATTCAGCGTGTAGGCAAAACCAACCCGTGGAGCAAGCGCATTTTTGAACGGCTTCTCTGGAAACTCCGCCCCATAGCTGGCATCGCCCCATTTTTTGCCTGCGAAAGCGAGACGGCCAGGCAAGCCTCCGGCGCCCGGATTCGGCCCGAGTGGGTCCATGAATGACAGGTTGTTGAATTTTTCCTTGAAGGGAGCGATGTAATCCCAGCGAAGGCTGTAGTTCAGAGTGAGCTTGGGAGTCACGCGCCAGGAATCTCCACCGTGGGCCGCCCAGGCCACTTGACGCGGATATTCTGCCTTCACGTTGTAGAAGCTGACGTTGGCATTTCCGACCGCGCCAAGATAGAAGCTGGCCATTGCATCACCAGGGCAGCTCCCACCCGGACAATTCACGTTTCCAGTCGTATCGGCATTGAAGGAAAACGTGCCGCCCTGGTTTCCTCCCAGGTGGATGGCAGTCCCCGCTAGACGCCATTCAACGCCGGCCTTTACCGTATGCCGACCCATTACGCGCGTCAGAACTTCGTTGAGAGCATATGTTCCGCGCGTCGTTTTATCCAGAGTGGAATCAGGAACGCCGCTGTTTCCAAGCTGGCTAAACCCGCTGATATTCATCTGCGGATTGAATGTGGCGTCTGCCACGCCCGGTACTCTAGGTAGGTCGGCTTGGCCATTGAGAGCGTAGTACCCTTCGTTGCGGTTTAGATAGCCCAACGTCAAGTGATTGGTCATTACGCTAGAGAACGTGTGCTCCCAATTTAAGCGCTGAATCGGAGCATTCTCCGGATTCGCGGGACTGGCCGTTGAAAGATCAACCGGTAGATCGCTTTGCGTGTTCACGCCTGCATACTGCCACCAGTATGTGTAGTAGAGGTGATCGTTCTTGCCCAGGTTGAAGTCAGCGCGCCAGAAGTAAACATTCTCACTGTTAGTCAGCGAGCCTTGTCCGGACCTTGGTACGAAATAGTTGTTTGCTTCTCCGTCGTTGGTCGGCGTCGGGAGCTTGTCCATGAATCCCTTTGAGACCGGATCCTGATACGCAGGGTTGATTTGATTTTTTTGACCATTGAAGGCGATCGGCTTGCCAGCGTCTACGCCGTACTTCCCCGGATCGTTTGGGTAGTACAACTGGCTGCTTACACCGCTGAAATCGCCTGCCCGGGCTTTCACCGAAGCTATGGATAACGTGGACGAGGTCGAGCTACCGTGGTCCTTGAAGCCCTCCCAATTGAAGTAGAAGTAGCCTTTCGCCCAAGAGCTCGCGCCGTGAAGCTTCGGCAGTAGAATTGGCCCCCCGATGTTCGCTCCATAATCGTTTTCCTTATCGGCAGGCTTTTTAGTGCCAGGATCCACGCCGTATACAAATGCGTTGAACATATCGTTTCGGAGGTATTCGTAACCTGCGCCATGAAACTGCTCGCCACCGCTCTTCGTGGAGATAATCAACTGCCCTGAGGTGGAGTCGCCATATTGCGCGTCGTAGTTGGAGGTAAGGACTTTGACCTCGCTTGTAATGTCAGGCGACATGCCAAAGTCGGTCTGCAGGCTGACCATGCCGCTCTGGTTCATGAAGCCTTCGATAGCCGTTGCGCCGTCGACGATGGCCTCATCGCCTGTCACAAGACCACCATTGATGCGAGCATTGAATGCGTTACCGCTACCGGCTGTGGTGACTCCGGGCATCATAATAGCGACCGCCACTGACGATCGAGGAGCGCCGTTCACTGTCAACGGGAAACTCTGGAGCACTTCGGGGGAAACACCACCCTCCAAAGTCGGGTTTTCATAATTGATCAGCGAGGCATCCCCGACTACGGTGACCGTCTCATTTGTTTTTCCAACCGCAAGATGGAGGTCAAGTCGGGCGGACTGGTTCACCGCGAGTTGAATGCCCTTCTGAGTTGTCGACTTGAAACCGTTCGCAGCCAGTTCGAGTGTGTAATTGCCTGGCGTGAGATTCCGGAAGCTATATGCGCCCTCAGAATCCGATACGAAGTTCGACTGGAATCCTGTCGCCTCGTTTGTGAGCGTCAGCTTTGCGCCTGGTATCGCGGCATTGCTGGGATCCGTGACTGTTCCACTTAGAGAGGCATTGGTATCTTGCCCGGGGCTCTTGTGAGATCCGGCGAACAGCAGGATCCCGAGAAACGTCAGCAAGAAATAGCGTCGCACGACAGTAGTCCTGTTTGTCATAGCCTCTCCAGTCCGGATTCGAGCCCTCTGAGCGAGAACTCATATTTGGTCATGCGTAACGAGCGGTGCCTCGCCCCTCGAGTGAAGCCGCGCTGCCGGTGTTTACGGAGCCGGCGCTTCACTCGCCGAATTCAGGGCTTCGCAGAAATCAGCCTTGAGTCAATATCAGCCTTGAGTCAATCAAAACCGCTGACGGGTAGAACAGTGTCGGAAACAAACTAAATTCCGAACGAGAGAAATTTCGGAATCGCAAACCGATAGTAAAACGTAAAGCACTGCAGAAGGGACGTTTAATTTCGAATCGAGCGCGAGAGTAAACGCTGTCACCCTAGAATGGCAGCGATGCTAAGTCCGGCCAAGTTCCATTGTCAATTGGTTTTTGACGAGCGCTTTACCCAACAAGATCTTTGCGTTTGCGAACCGCTTTCGAGCTTGAAAACCAGCGCCGAGGAGAGGCTCTCCTCTGCACCGAGACGAGCCAGCGTCTTCTCTTCTCGTTGTAGTGTTTTCAACTCCACCGGTGTGCGTCTGCTTGGAGCACACGCCGCGGCAATGGTGTGCACCCCGCGTATGTCCCTTGTGGAGGCTCAGAACGGTACCTTGCCAGCTTTGCTCGCCCGGGTGCCGTCCGCGATTTCGAACACCACACTTCTCGATCATTGCTGCAGCCGCTCTGATGTTTGCGCTTGCTGCGACAGGCGTGTTTAACGCCTCGCTATCCTCTGCGTTACATCGACCCTCATCTGAAGGAACCTGTGTCTCGCATGTTCTCCAAGTCCTCGATACTGCTCGGCTAGCTCCTCTGTTGCTAGAATTCGGGGGCAAGCTGCGAAGTCTCGCCGGGCCGTCCAGCCTTGGCGTGCAGCGAGAGGAGAGTTCGTGAACGTTGCGAGAGGTCTTTCCGTTGCTGTTCTGCTGACCGCAGGCTTCTGCGGCAGTGCTACCGGCAGTCCGGTGCGAGTGAGTGTGGGTGACTGGGCTATCGCGGCTGACAACGCTACGGAGACGTTCGCCTTCGAGAGTAGGAACCTTGGAACTCTGCTTGAGACGGGTCGTCTTTGGATACACGATGGGGGCAAGTTACAGGCGGTGACCGGCTGGGCGATAACTACCGGGAAGGACTTCGTTGAAATCCGCACCAGCCGTCCACAAATGGCTTGGAAGCTGAGTGCCTCGGAACATGCACTGCAGATTGCTTCGACTGACTATCGCAGCGTGATTACGGCGGATGCGCCGTCCAACGCAGACCGAATATTCGCACGGCTCATTGATCGGGAAGGCACGCCTGTGACCTGGTCGGGAACAGGCGAAGTGCACGGAGGATACGGTGGCAGTTACACGACCAATCCATCGTTTCTTCCACGCAAAAATCCCGACGTCATGTACGTTCGTCTCGGCCAGCTTGAGGGAACAGGGTTTCACAGCCTCTTCGATAGGAAAACAGACACGGCTATCGATTTTCCTGAAGACGTTGACTTGCATCGCCCGGACAGCAGGCGGGACGTGGTGAAAGTAACGCTGCCGGTGCCTGGCAATGCACTCATCCGGATTGAGAACGATTACTATACCCGGCAGCTCGGTGTACCGTACTACAGCAAGTACAACGACACCCACTTTCCGACCGCTCCGATTGTCTGGTCGAGCTGGACGAGCTACTACGAGGCCGTGCGCGAGCAAGACATCACGAGCAATGCAGACTGGCTGGGAACACACCTGAAGCCATACGGATTTGAGTACGTTGAACTGGACGATGGATATGATCGTGGGCTGAAGGATGAACACTATTGGATTGAAAACTGGGATCGTGGGAAGTTTCCGCACGGAGCGGCATGGCTCACAAAGTACATACACGACCGTGGACTAAAGGCGGGAGTGTGGCTGGTTCCGAATTCGTATGCCGGCGCATTGAAACATCACCCGGAGCGTTATCTCTACGACAAAAAGGGAAACGTCATCCTGGACTACTCTACCCCCGCGCTCGACCAGACTAATCCAGCCACTTTTGAATGGCTGCGGCATGAGTTCAGCGTGTTCGACGGATGGGGATTCGATTACTACAAATTCGACGGCGAACACGCACTGCCTAAGTACGCGCCTACGGTGGACGTGAGCCGGCTTCACGATCCGAAGGTGGACCTGCTGCAGAATTACCGCGAAAGGGTGAAGCTGATTCGAGACACGATCGGGCCGGATCGCTTTATCGAGTCGTGCCCCGCCGGAACTCCGCTGAATAGCATCGGATTTGTCGACTCCTATTTCAACGGCGATGATCTCTATAACAATTGGCAGGGAATGTACCCGTTGTTCAGCTCAATCGCATCGAACTTGTTTCTCAACCATCTGTTGGTTTACGTCATGCCTGGCGAAGGCCTTGAACTAGGCGAGCCGATGAGCGTGGAAGAAGCGAAGACGAAGCGCCCGCCGATTGTGGTGGAGACCGAGAAGAGCCGCGAAGACCCTATGACAGGCTTTGGCGTCAGCGATGCTGAGGCGCGTACGCTCGTGAGCTATGTGGCGATGACGGGCGTCGTCTATCCGCTGGCCAGCGTGATGACGGAACTGCCTGAATCGCGCGTCCAACTTCTTAAAGTGACGATGCCCACCCTGCCGGTGATGCCGGTTGACCTGTTCAGCCGCGGCAATGACAACAATTGGGATACGTTCCGGCATGAGCGGCCCGACTTCTATATTCACAACTATCCTGAGATCCTCGACCTGAAAGTGAATGAAGTCGCCGGGCGCTACGACCTGATGGGAATTACGAATTGGCGAAGCACGCCTGTCACGCACAACGTCGATCTCGCGGCGAAGCTGAAGCTCGACCCCGCTTCGCGGTATGTAGCTTTCGACTTCTGGAATCAGGCGCTGGCGGGCGTCTTCGAACAGAGTCTGACCCTCGAAGTGGCGCCGCACGACACACGGGTACTAGCAATTCATCGCCTGGAGGGACATCCTCAGCTCGTCGGGAACTCGCGTCATATCTCGGGATCGTTTTCCGTACTGGAGAACGTATGGGAACCTGACCAACTGGTTCTTCGGGGAAAAGCGCAGACGGTAGGCGACGATACCTATACCGTATGGATTTACTGCCCCAAGGGCCTCGCCTTGGCAAAGGTTGAGGCTACCGCAAACGGCAAGGCGGCGAAAGTGGACCATTCGACGAAAGGCGAGCTGGTGGGCATCTCATTTCGTGGCGGAGGAGAAGTGGTGAGCTGGTCGGCGCGGTTCGTTCAAGACACCAGGTAGCGTTCTTAATCGAAACTGGTGTGGGATCAGGTGGTCCAAACCTGATTTCTCCAAATATGATTCCGTGCGCGGCGCTCGACCCGATCTCAAGTCGTTCGACGGGGCCATCCTTGTTCCTTAGGCGCGTATAGGATGAAGCCGTCAGATCGTCCTCTTGGATGCTGAGAACCTCAAATGCCCTCATGCGGCCAGGTGATTCCAAACAAGAAAGCGTAAATTCGTGAACCTCCCTGTTAGCATGGAGTGCCTGCCCGCAAAGAAACTCCCTACTGGAGAGCAGTGGACATACGAAATCAAATTGGATGGCTTTCGCATTGAAGCGGTGCGCATGGAAGACCGCGTCATTCTGTATTAGAAGCAGGGCAGGCTTCTAACAAGCCAGTTCATGTAGATCGCGCTGGAGCTTGAGGTTCTGGCTCCAGAGACGTGATAGACGGCGAATTGGGCGCCAAGATAAGGATGGCGTGCCACGGTTCAACCTTCTCCAGAACTACCGCACCGGATCGGCGCACCCCATGTATTTCACCTTCGATATCCTGGCTATAAGGGCAAGGACGTTACGAAACTGCTCCTCTCGGAGCGCCGTAGGCTTCTGCAATCCGTCGTTAAGCGCGGGAGTCATGTCGATCTGGCTGCTTGATCGGATGATCTGGAGAAGCTCGAACGGTTCGCACGAGAGCATAGGCTCGAAGGCATCGTTTCAAAGACAGCGTACAGGCGGTACGAATCGGGCAGGCGCTCGGGCAGCTGGGTTAAGCTTCGCTACAACTGTCGGCAGGAATTCGGAGTCGGTGGGTACACTCCAA
>Ga0070683_100005034_pt1 | contig 10969 bp, 6 predicted proteins | sample KBSC713LmetaG_FD_64662 | JGI IMG/M metagenome (GOLD analysis project Ga0070683, IMG submission 64662) | Corn rhizosphere microbial communities from Kellogg Biological Station, Michigan, USA - KBS C7.1-3L metaG | ecosystem: Host-associated > Plants > Roots > Rhizosphere ...
GTCCACGCGACCGGGCCGGTGAAGGTGTTGTCGGTGCCGGTCAGGGTGCTGCCGCTCAGCGCCAGCCTGGCAGTGTTCGTTCCGCCGTTGATGGCGACGACCGCGTCGCCGCCGACGTTGTCGGTGCTGATCGCGAGCGTTCCCGCGCCCTGGATCGTCGCTCCGTTGAGCGTGCTGTTGCCGTCCTGGAAGTCGAGCACCGCGCCCGAGGCGATGTTGAAGGTGCCGGTGCTCGTGCCGCCGGAAGGCCGGAACGTTCCGGCGTTGACGTTGACGGTTCCCGAGTTGTTGAACGCGACGCCGAGGTCGACCGTCGTGATCGTGCTCGCGTTCTTGTTGTAGGTGCCGACGTTGTTGAAGTTGTGCGGCCCGCCGGTGTTGTGCTCGATGAACGACGCGAAGGCGTTGTTGTCGTTGAACGTGCCGTTGTTGTTGATCGTGCCGCCGTTGTGGAACTGGATCGCGTTGTTGTTGGCGGCGGTGTTGCCGGTCCAGGTCGTCGTTCCCTGCAGGTTGATCGTGCCGCCGCCGACCAGCACCTTCGTGTTCGGCCCTGAAATCGTCACGTCGTTCATGAACGTCGTTGCCGCCGTTCCCGAGAAGGCGCCGCCGGTCCATGTCGCGGGGCCCTGGAACGTGCGGTCGGTGCCGACGATCGTGCTGCCGCTGAAGAGGAACGGCGCCTTCAGCGTGCCGCCGTTGATCGTGACGAGCGCGTCCGCGCCGACGTTGTCGGTCGAGACGACGAACGTCCCTGCGCCCTGGACGGTCGCGTGGTCGAGCGTGTGGCTGCCGTTCCGGAACTCGAGCGTGGCGCCGCTGGCGATGTTGAAGACGCCCGTGCTCGACGTCGTGCTCGTGCCGTGGAACTGCATCGTCCCGGCGTTGATGTTGGTCGTGCCGGTGTTGTTGTAGAACGCGACGACCTGGGTGACGCTGTTGCCCTGCTTGTTGTAGGTGCCGATGTTGTTGAATGCGTTGGTGCCGCCGAGGTTGTCGATCAGCGAAGTGAACGTGTTGCTGTCGACGAAGGTGCCGCGGTTGTTGAGCGTGCCGCCGGCGAATTGCAGCGATCCGTTGTTGACGCCGGTGTTGCCGCTCCACGTCGTCGTTCCGTTCAGCTCGATCGTGCGTCCGCCGGAGATCAGCTTGGCACCAGCGCCGCTCGCCGCGAGCGCGCTGCTGTATGCGGTCGTCCCGGTGCCGGTCTGCGTGCCGGCCAGCCAGATCGAAGGAGCCGCGACGGTGACCGTTCCGCTGCCGCCGAGCGTGCCGCCGCTCTGCGTGAACGACGCCATCGTCGACGTCCCGTTCAGCGTCAGGGTGCCCGCCGAGATGCTCGTGCTTGCCGCGGCGCTGAACGAGTTGGCGACGGTGAGGCTGCCGCCAGTGACCGCGAGCATGTTGGCGCCGTCGATCTCGAGGCTGTTGACGCTGTCGGCGCCCGAGCGGTGCGTGACCGTCTGCGCGCCGGCGACGTTGATGACGACGTCGTCGCCGAGCCCGGGAAGCGCCGGGTTCGAACTCCAGTTCGTCGCGATGTCCCAGAAGCTCGTCCCGCCGAGCCAGTTGACGGTGCCTGCGCGCGCCGGTGCGCTGGCGATCACGGCGAACGCGGCGAAGGCGAGGGCGACGAGCGAAGCGAAAAGCGATCGCCGGAACGAACTGCGCATGGCACCCTCCTCCAGGGCCGCAGGCGAGCGGCCTGCGATGGAGCGAAGGTAGGCGCGACCGCGTTACCGCGGCGTTACCGCGATCAGTGCGTCAGCCGCCGGTCGGCGGCGGCGAGGAGGCTGCGGTTGGTCGGGTTGCGCTGCAGGAAGCTGTCGCGAAACGCCTCGGGAACGTGCGGCAGCGCCGTGCGGCGCACCCAGAGCGCGCCGCGCGCGAGCGCCATCATCGCCTGGTCGCCGTCGCCGTTCGCCTCGAACACCTGCGCGGCGAGCCACCATGCCTGCGCGAAGTAGAGGTCGGCGGGCTGGACCTCCTCGAACTGGGCGACGAGCGCGTGCATCGCCTTCGCCGCGCCGGCGACGTCGCCGCCGCGGCTCTGCGCGTGCGCGCGCAGGATCCGCGCCTTCATCGCCACGCCGGCGAACTCGAGCGCGAGCGCCATCCGCTCGACCTCGTCGCAGCGCGCGATCGCCGCCGCCGGGTCGCCCGCGGCCGCCTGCTCGAGGAGCACGTGCATGCGAACGTGCGGGTCGGCGCCGGGGCCGAGCTCGCTGGTCGCGGTCTCGAGGAGCGCGTTGCCGCTGTGGCCGAGCGCGCGCTCGACGCGCGCCGCGACGGTCGCGCGGCGCGCGCGCACGTGGTCGATCGGCGGCCGTTCGTACTCGAGCGCCTGGCGCGCGCGCGCGAACTGGCCGAGGTCGATCAGGAACTGCGCCTTGTGGTTCGACGCGACCGCGATCCAGAGCGACTGGCGATCGCGGCTGAAGCAGGCAATCGCCGCGTCGAGCCGCTGCAGCGCCTCGTCGTAGCGGCCGACCATGCCGCAGTACAGCCCCGCGTACGTCTCGACGACGGCGCCCTCGGGGCCGCCGGTGGCGCCGAGCTGCTCCTGCAGCGCGAGCGAGCGCAGCGCGAGCGCGAGCGCCGCCGGGACCTGGCCGAGGTTGCCCTTCACCGTCGCCAGGTTCGATGTCAGCGTCGCGAGCTCGGCGACGTCGCCGAGCGCGTCGGCGTTGTCGATCGCCTGCTGCAGCGCGAATGCGGTGTCGCGCAAGCGTCGCGCCGCGTTCAGAACGTATGCGTAGTCGGCCCAGAAGTGGCCGCGCCGCTCGGCGTCGCCGCTGCTCTCGACGAGCGTGCGATGCCCTTCGATCACGGCGAGCGCTTCGGCGGCGCGGCCGGCCTGCGCGAGGCCGACGGCGTGCAGCCGCGCGGCCTCGAACGCCGGCCAGGGCGAGTCGAGCCCGCGCGCGAGCTCGCTCGCCTCGACCGCCGCAGCGATCCCGACCGGATGGTCGGCGGCCATCAGTGCCGCCGTCGCCTTGGCCGTCAGCGCGGCGGCGCGCTGCGCGTCCGACTTGGCGGCAGCGAGCAGGCCGTCGATGACGCCGTGCGCGTGGGTGACGCCGTGGACGACGATCAGCGCGTGGACGCTCTCGCAGCGCGCGTCGAACGCCGCTGCCGCGTCGCCGGCGCGGTCGAAGGCGTCGGCGCCGAGCCGCCAGCATTCGACCTCGTGCGTCCGCTGCGATGCCTCGCGCGCGCGCCGCGCCGCGGCGGCGTACGCGGCGCCTGCCTCGCGCCACTCGGCGGCGCCGGCCCAGTGCGGCGCGACGCTGTCGGGCAGGGCGTTGCGCGCCAGCAGGTGCGCGGCGATGCGCCGGTGCAGCAGCTGCGCGATCGGCATCGGCACCGAGCGGCGCGTCGCCTCGAGGATCAGGTCGTGCGCGAACGCACCGTCGCGCAGTACCTGCGCGGTCTCGAGCTCGCGCCACGGCTCGGCGATGTCGAGCGGATGGGCGTCGAGGACGGCAGCGGCGAGCTCGGCGCTGAAGTCGGGGCCGGCGAGCGCGGCGATCCGCGCCAGCCGCAGCGCTTCGCTCGAGAGCTGGCCGAGCCTGCGCTCGACGAGCGCGCCGACGCTCGCCGGCTGCGGCAACCGCGCGTCGGCGGCGAGCGTCGCCGCCTGGCCCGAGAGCAGCAGGTCCTTCAGTGTCTCGAGCGCGAACATCGCGTTGCCGCCGGTGTGCTTGAAGAGCGCCGGCGCGAGCCGGCCGACGTCGAGCTCGGGCGCGCCGAGCGACTCGATCAGGAGCGCGAGCTCGGCGGCGTCGAGCGGCTGCAGCGCGACCGTCTCGACGCGGCCGGATTCCTCGAACGCCGCGCGCATCTTGGTGATCGCGGCGCTTGCTTCCGCGGGCCGCTGCGCGAATCCCCACTGCAGCGCAGCGAGGCCGTCGGACTCGACGAGCGCCTGCACGAATTCGACGCTCGCTTCGTCGGCGAAGTGGAGATCGTCGACGACGACGGCGAAGAGGCCGGCGCCGAGCGCGTCGGCGAGCGTCGCCTCGACGGCGCGGTGCAGCAGCAGCCGCTGCGCCTGTCCCGAGAGGGCGACCGCGGTGCCGAGCTCGGGCAGCACGAGCGCGAGCTCCTGCGTGCGCCTGGCGTCGAGCGCCAGCGCGCGCTCGGCGAGCACGGCACGCAGTAGCCGCGCCAGCGCCGCGTACGCGATGCCCTCGTCGCCGGGTCGCGCTCGCACGGCGACGATGCCATTGCGGGCGGCCGAGAGCTCCTGCAGCAAGCGGCTCTTGCCCACCCCGCCCTCGCCGACGACGAGGACCGCGCGACCGGTCGACCACGCGCGCTCGAGCGCGCCGAGCTCGCGCTCGCGGCCGACGAGCTTCGGCGGCCTGAGCAGGCTCGCCGGAACGACGGCGCGCCGCGCCGGCAGGGTCGCCGCGCCGCGCTCGATCGTCGCGAGCAGCTCGACCGTCTCTGCCGACACCGGCGTGCCGAGCTCGTCGCGCAAGCGCTCCTCGAATCGCTCGAACGCGGCGATCGCCGCCGCACGGTCGCCGCGCAGGTAGTGCAGGCGCATCAGCCGGCGCTGCGCGTGCTCGGCGAGGGGGTTGCTCTCGACCAGCCGCTGCGCGTAGACGAGGCCGCGTGCGATCGCGCCGCTCTGCTCGCACTCGGCGACCGCGGCGGCGAGCGCCTCGTCGCGCCGCTCGCGCCATTGCTCGCGCTCGCCGCGCAGCCATTCGGCGAAGTCGGGCAGGTCGTCGAAGTCGAGGTCGCCGAGCAGCTCGGCGCGGCCGGCGTTCTCGTCGCTGCGGATCGCCGCGAGCGTTGCCGCGAGGTCGACCTCGACGTCGCGCGCGAGCGCCATCGTCGTGCCGGTATCGACGAGCGTCGTGCCGCTGTCGCGGCGCAGGCGAAAGACGCGCTGGCGCAGACTCGTGTCGGCCTGGCGCGCCGTCGCCGCCGGCCACAGCAGCGCGGCGACGCGCTCGCTCTGCACCGGACCGGCGAGCGCCACGAGCGCGAGCAGCGCGGCGTCCTTCGGCCTCAGCGCCAGCGAGCGGCCGCCGTCGGCGGCGACGAGCGCCGGGCGTCCGAGCAAGCACACGCACCACGCGGCGCGTGCGCTGGCGTGGGCGGTGGCGCGGGTCGGGCGCGGCATGCTCTGCAGTGTCGTGGCCGCGCGCGCGGCAGGCAATCGGCGCGCGCTTGTCGCCAGCGAGCGGTATAGGCCGATGCCGTTACCGCGCGGTTACCGTGACGGCCGTGCAGCTCAGCGTGGCGTGCGCTGCGTCGCCGCGTACAGGTCGCTCACCGGAACGACGCGGCCGTGCAGCGGCAGGATGCGATCGACGCCGAGCTTGAGCCGTTCGATGTTGTCGACGAGGTTGACGCTGTTGGCGTTGGCGACCGCGGGCGGCGGCGCGTTCGGCGGCGCCGGCGTGAACGCGTCGGCCTCGATCAGCAGCCTTTCCCTCGGCAGGTAGACCATCACGAAGCTCGCGCTGTGCGGGCCGCCGACGATGCGGTGGACCTCGATCGGCCGCGCCGCGTCGCCGATGTCGAGCTTGTCGCCGACGGCGATGAACTGGGGCTCCTTGCCGGCGCGAGCGAACGCGTCGGGGCGGATCCGGTTCGGCTGCGCGAATGCGCGCTCGAAGTAGCGCAGGTTGGCGGCCTGGGTGACGATCGTCGCGCCTTCGGCCGCGGCGGCGCGGACGCCGCCGGCATGGTCGAAGTGGGCGTGGCTGTTGACGACGGTGCGAATCGGTTTGCCGGGAGCGAGTGCCTTGACGTGCTCGATGACGGCGAGCGTGCGCGCGTCGTTGAGCGGCGCCTCGACGAGGACGATGCGGTCCTGGAGCTCGATCGCGACGCTGTTGTGCGAGCCGCCGCCGACGAACCAGACGCCGTCGGCAACCTTCTCCGACGTGACGCGCTCGGCGGTGTTGTTCGCAGCCTCGGGCACCGGCATCGCGAGCGACGGGTTGACCTGCACTTCCTTGACCGCGAGGTCGAGGACCGGAAAGCCGCCCATCGTCTGGCGGATCAGCATCGGGAACTGCACGCCGTCGACCGCGCGGTACTCCTGGTACGTCGTGACGACCGGCGTGTCGCCGAGCACGGGGTCGGCGACGATCGACTCGACGCGACGGACCAGACCGTCGGCATCGACGAACGCGGTCGCCGTGAAGCGGCCGGCGACCTCGAAGTCGACAGCGGTCGCGCCGCCTGGAGCAGCGCGTGCGCGCGCGCCGCCGCGCGCCGCGGCCTTGAGCGCGCCGTGCGGCGTGATCCAGAGCTGGTGGATGCGCTCGGTGACGAAGCGAGGTCCGGCAGTCGCCGTCGCGCCGGCCTGGTTCCAGGCCAGCTCGCCGCTCACGAACTGGTCGCTGCGCTGCTGTCCCGAGAGCGGATAGCCGCCGCCGCCGAGCGGCTCGGCGCGGCTCAGCACGATCTCGTCGCGCATCGTGCCGCTCGCATAGTCGATGCTGCGCGTCATCGAATGCACTGCGATCCGCGGCCACGCGCCGCCGGGCTCGTACGCCTGGCCGAAGGTGTAGCCGGTGCCCTCGGCGACATAGCGCACCGTGTTCAGTTGCGACGCTCCCATCGCCTGCGCTGCGCGCGCGACGACCGGAGCGGCGTCCTGCCGCGGCGCGTTCGCGCATGAAGCGACGAGGAACGAGGCGACGACGACGGCGCCCAGGACAGTGGAGCGGGCGATCGGCTGCATGGTCACGCGGGGCGAAACTGCGACGGCGCGACGATACGCTTGGCAACACGAAGGCGCTCAAGGCGCTGCCCGGCGGGTCGATACACCGCGATCGGCGGCATGGCCGCGCGACCCCACCAGGAGCCTCGATGTCCCTCGCGGTGCAGAACGTCTCGTCGTCACGGTCGACGGCGATCGCGGAGCTCGACGCCGGACGCGATCGTCGTCCGGCGGCAGCCCGCGTCAGCGACGATGCCGGCGACCCCGCCGCGCCGAACAGCCGTGGCGCGCTGCTCGGCGCCGTGGTCGACGCTGTTCAGGCGCTGCTCCCGGGCAGCCCGACCGCTGCCGGCGTGCAGCCGTCCGATGGGCACGCGTCGAAGCAGGCGTTGCACGGCTTCGTGCACGCGCTCCTCGCCGAGTTGCGGCCGGCCGCCGGCGATGGCGGCCACGGCCGCGGCTTTGCGTGGGGACGAACGACGGCCGCGACGATCGGCGATCGGCTCGACGCCCTCGTTGCGCGGCTGCAGGCGAGCGGCGCGGCGACGTCGCCGCAACCGGCCTCGAGCGACGACAGCGCGAGCGCGACGACCTCGTCGCAGCCTGCCGCGGGCGGCGACAGCACGAGCGCGACCGCGCCGGCGTCGACCGCTTCGTCGCCGTCGCCGTCGCCCTCGCCGCCGTCGGCGCTACTCACCGCGTTTCGGGAACTGGCAACTGCGCGCGGTGCAGGCGAGGGGGGCGACAGCGCGACGAGCGACGCGCTGATCGCGATGCTGAAGCGCGTCGCGAGCGCGCTGGGTGCGGACGGCGGAGCGCCCGTGCCGGCTGCGGGCACCGTGCTCGACGCGATCGCGTAGCGGCGCGGCCGCGACCGCCGGGGAGACCGGTCGCGGCCGCGACCGTTCGTCGTCGAGGTCGCGAAGCCGACGACCCGCGCCGGCGCGGCACGACGCGCGGCGCCCTCGATCCGCGGGGCTTGCTCGCTGCCGGGCCTCGCGCTGCCGTAGGATCGAGGCCGACAGGCGCGATCCCAGTGACCATGAAGGAGTACGTTCTCGACGAGCCGGCGTCGCCCGCCGCGCCAGCAGCCGAAGGCCTGCCGCACGTGCCGGCGACCTTGCCGCCGCAGCCGTGGCCGTGGCGCACGCTCCTCGTCCTCGCCGTCGTCGAGCCGCTCGCGCTCGGCGCGCTCTACCTCGGCCTCAACGCCGACCCGCATCCGCGCGCGCGCGCCGAACCGTCGGCCGGCCCGGCGACGATCGCCGCTTTCGCGTTCCCGTCGGTGCCGGGGCAGGCCGCGGCCGCGCCGATCGCGGCCGGCGCTGCCGAGGAAAGCCGGATCGCATTCGAGCGCGGCAAGTACGTGATCGACCTGCGCTCGACCGACATCGGCCCGGCGCTCGCGATGCTCGCCGAGGCGACGAAGGCGACCGTGCATGGCGCCGACGCGCTCGCGCGCGAGCCGACGCAGCTGTCGCGGTCGGCGGTCGTCGCGACCCCCGCCGAGGCGTGGCAGGCGGTGCTCGGCGACGTCGCCAGTTTCGCGATCTCGTGCTCGCAGAAGGCCTGCGCGGTCTTCGTCACCGCCGCGGCGAAGGGCGACCGGGCGGCGACGCTCGCGCTCGCCGCTCCTTCGTTCGCGCCGGCCAATGTCGTCGGCAGTTCCGAGATGCCCGCCGTCGATCCGATCGCCGCGGCCGCGGCGATCGCTGCCGCGAAGTCCGCCAACGGCGCGCTGCCGCCCGGCGCCGTGCAGACCCCGGAGAACGGCGAGTCGGACAACTGACGCGCCGACGACGATGGTCGACATCGCGGCGATCGCCGCCGGGCTCGAGCTGCGCGATGACGGCATCTGGTACGGCGCAGAAGACCAGGCGGTCTCGTATCCGACCGAAGGCCACGGCGCCTGCTTCGCGCTCGAGGACGCGTCGTTCTGGTTTCGCCATCGCAACGCGTGCATCGTCGCCGCGGTGCGGGCGTTCCCGCCGGCCGACGGCGGCACGATCTTCGACGTCGGCGGCGGCAACGGCTTCGTCGCTCGCGGCCTGCTCGACGCCGGCTTCGACGCCGTGCTGCTCGAGCCGGGCGCCGCCGGCGCGCGCAACGCGAAGCGGCGCGGCGTGCGCCAGGTCATCTGCGCGACGACCGACGCTGCCGGGCTGCGCGACGGATCGTTGGCGGCGGTCGGCCTCTTCGACGTCATCGAGCACATCGACGACGACGCCGCGTTCCTGCGCTCGCTGCGCACGAAGCTGCGCGGCGGCGGCCGGCTCTACGCGACCGTGCCTGCCTTCCAGACGCTGTGGTCGAAGGCGGACGTCGTCGCCGGGCACTTCCGTCGCTACAGCCGCGACGCGATCTCACGAACGATCGCCGACGCCGGTTTCGCGATCGACCTGGCAACCTACATGTTCCGGCCGTTGCCGCTTCCGCTCGCGCTCTTTCGCGTCTTGCCCGAGCGGCTCGGCATCGACACCGCGCGCGAGAAGAAGCGGCACGAGCGCGAGCATCAGGTCTCGGGCGGCACGATCTCGCGGGTGCTTGAGCGCGTCCTCGCGTCCGAGGTCCGCAACATCCGCGCCGTGCGGCCGATGCGCTTCGGCGGCAGCTGCCTCGTCGTCGCGCACGCCGTCTGATCGCGTCGCTCAGTCGGCGGCGCGCCGGCCGACGGGCAGATAGCGCACGGCGAGCACGCCGTCGATCGCCGCGATCCCGGCCAGCACCTCCGGCAGCACCGGGCTGTCGACGTCGACCAGCGTGTATGCCATCTCGCCGCGCGACTTGTTGACCATGTTGTGGATGTTCAGACCGGCGCGCGCCATCGCGGTCGAGATCTGGCCGAGCATGTTCGGCACGTTGGCGTTGGCGATCGCGACCCGCCACGCCGACTCGCGCGCCATCGTCACGTGCGGGAAGTTGACGGCGTTCGTCACGTTGCCGTGCTCGAGATAGTCGCGCAGCTGGTCGACGACCATCACCGCGCAGTTGTCCTCGGCCTCGCGCGTCGACGCGCCGAGGTGCGGCAGCGCAATCACGCGCGGCTGGCCGTGCAGCGCCGTCGACGGGAAGTCGCAGACATAGTGGCCGAGCCGATCGGCGGCGAGCGCGGCGACGACCGCCTGGTCGGCGACGACGCCGTCGCGGCTGAAGTTGAGCAGCACTGCGCCGGGCCGCATCAGGCCGATGTTGCTGTCGTTGACGAGATGGCGCGTCGCGTCGACGAGCGGGACGTGCAGCGTCACGAACTGCGCGTTGCGGAGCACCTCGGCGACGCTCGCCGCGCGCCGCACCTGCGACGGCAGGCTCCACGCCGCGTCGACGGTGATGTCGGGGTCGTAGCCGAGGACGTGCATGCCGAGCTTGATCGCGGCGTCGGCGACGAGGCAGCCGATCTTGCCGAGGCCGACGATGCCGAGCGTCTGGCCGCACAGCTCGTAGCCGGCGAACGCCTTCTTGCCGTCCTCGACGACGCGGTCGAGGTCGGGCGCCGCGGCGTCGAGCGCCCCGACGAAGCCGAGCGCCGGCGCGATCCGCCGCGCTGCGAGCAGCATTCCCGCGAGGACGAGCTCCTTGACGGCGTTGGCGTTCGCGCCGGGAGCGTTGAAGACCGGGATGCCGCGCTTGCTCATCGCGTCGACCGGGATGTTGTTGGTGCCGACGCCGGCGCGGCCGATCGCGCGCACGCTGGCCGCGATCTCGACCGCGTGCAGGTCGGCCGAACGGACGAGGATCGCGACCGGATCGGCGACGTCCTTGCCGGCGCGGTAGAGCTCGGCCGGCAGGCGCGACAGGCCCGTCGCCGAGACCTGGTTCAGCACCAGGATGCCTGGCCGCTCAGCCATGCTCGGCCTCGAACTCGCGCAGGTAGACGACGAGCGCCCGGACGCCATCGATCGGCATCGCGTTGTAGATCGAGGCGCGCATGCCTCCGACCGATCGGTGACCCTTCAGCTGGACCATGCCGCGCGCCTCGGCGCCCTTGAGAAACGCGCCGTCGAGCGACTCGTCGCGCAGACGGAACGGAACGTTCATGAGCGAGCGATCCGCACGCGCAACGGGATTGCTGTAGAAGCTGCTGCCGTCGAGAAACTCGTAGAGGAGCGCCGCCTTGGCGCGGTTGCGCTCGGCGATGGCGGCGAGCCCGCCTTCGGCCTTCAGCCAGCGAAAGACGAGCCCGGCGACGTAGATCGCATAGGTCGGCGGCGTGTTGAGCATCGAGTCGGCGTCGGCCTGCAGCTTGTAGTCGAACGCCGACGGCGTGAACGGCAGCGC
>Ga0070683_100005038_pt1 | contig 10967 bp, 8 predicted proteins | sample KBSC713LmetaG_FD_64662 | JGI IMG/M metagenome (GOLD analysis project Ga0070683, IMG submission 64662) | Corn rhizosphere microbial communities from Kellogg Biological Station, Michigan, USA - KBS C7.1-3L metaG | ecosystem: Host-associated > Plants > Roots > Rhizosphere ...
TACGGCGCCCGATTCCTGCACCTTGTGGTGTCCAACCTGCCAGGGCCGGACGTGGACCTGACGCTGCTCGGCCGGTCGACTCCGCAGGCGTATCCGATACTGCCGCTCGCCCCGGGCACGCCGCTGGCCCTGGGTGCGCTGACCTGGGGCGACCGGCTGGGGATCGGCGTGGCCACCGATCCGGCGATGCTGGATGCTGCCCCCGTGGTCGAGGTGCTCGGTGCTCGCCTGGTCGGTCTGAGCGCGGGTGGTGGTACCTCAGGCGCCCCACTGCAGGGCCAGGAACAGTCCAGCCCGTGACGCCGGATCGGCCATCTGGTCGCCCAGGTGCTCCCGCAGCTGGGCCATCCGGTAGCGCACCGTCTGGGGATGCACCCGTAGCTCCTCCGCCATCGCTCTGCGGTCACCCTGGTGGCGCAGCCAGCTGACCAGGGTCTCCAGCAGGCGCGCGCGAGAGGACTCCGGGAGATCGTCCAGCGGTGCCAGGACGTGCCGGCGAAGAGTGTCCAGCAGCAGCGGGTCGCGACAGACGAGGATCGTGTCGAGGTGCTCGTCGGCGAAGACCGGGTCTTCGTCGCGGAGGACGCCCTCGCGGCACAACCGCGCGGCGAGCTCGGCGATGTCGGCGCTGCGCGGCAGCCTGTCGAGGGTGACCACCGCGCCGACGACGGCGCGCGCGCCCTGCAGCAGCCGGCGCAGGTGCAGTCGGCCGGCGGCGTCCGCCGGCTCGGGGATGATCGCGCCGTACCGCGCGGGGCCGGGGATGCGCAGCGCGTCCGGCCCCAGGCTGTCGATGACCTGTCGTCCGGCGGCGTCGTCCGGGTCGACGAGCGCCACCGCCGCCGTCTTGGGAACCCGCCAGCCGGCTCGCTCCGCGGCGCCCCGCACGGCCGATGCGCTGGCCCGTCCGCTCAGCAACAGCGCGACCAGCTCCTCCCGCGCCCGCTCACGAGCACGGGCGTCCTCCAGCTGTTCCATGAGGTAGCCGCGCGCCGCGGCGAAGGAGAGGTTGTTGACGAACCCGAAGACCGTGTCGGCGAGGGCCGCGAGGTCATCGGGCTCGAGGTGGCTGCTCAGGGCCACGGCCGAGACATGCTTCCAGGCGACCCGCGCGCCGTACTGGAAGGCGGTGAGGAGTCGGGTGAGGTCGCTGCCCAGCTGCAGCTGCCGCCGCCCGACCTGTTCGAAGACCAGACGCAGCGGCTCGTCCTCGTGGGCGGCGAGGGCCTGGTCGGCAGTCGGCCGGGTGGTCTGGAGGAGCCGCGGAGCGAAGAGGGTGGCGACCTCGAGCACGCCGTCGCGGTCGCCGTCGAGGAAGTCCGCGTAGTCGGGCCAATGCTCTCGCAGTCCCGCACTGACTTCGTCGAGCAGGCACGGCAGCGCCGTGATGAGGTGACTCGTCACGCTGCCGATGGTGTCTTCGGTCACGGTCATGGCCGCGCCGCCTGAGGCTGTACGACGGTGACAAATTCTCGGCCGCGGAACGTGGATCTCGTGAGCAGAACCCGCATCGCCTGACGGCGCACCATCTGAGAATGACGATCCACCGCGAACGGGAGGCGCAGCCCGCGCAGGCCTTGCGCGAGCGGGAGCGGGAAGAGAACTTCCCCGTCGCGCTCACTCTCCTCCCGGCGAGACACAGCCGCCCGCTGCACGCGGTGTACGCCTTCGCCCGCACCGTGGACGACGTCGGTGACCGTGCCCGGGGAGACCGCGTGGCGATGCTCCACGAGCTCGACGAGCAGGTGCGGCGGACATGGGCAGGCGGGACCGTCGACGACCCGGTCCTCGTCGGGCTGCGCCACACCGTGGTGGGCCGCGTGCCCGAGCGCTACTTCCATGACCTCATCCGCGCCAACCTCCACGACCAAGAGATCTCCCGGTACCCCACGTTCGGCGCCCTACTCGGCTACTGCCGATTGAGCGCCGAGCCGGTCGGGCGGATCGTCCTCGCGGTCTTCGACCAACACGCGGACCCCGCCGTGCGGCTCTCTGACAGGGTATGCACCGCACTCCAACTCCTGGAGCACTGGCAGGACGTCGCGGAGGATCGACGAGCCGGGCGGATCTACCTGCCGACCGACGACCTCGCCCTCTTCGGGGTCCCGGAGACCGACCTCGACGCCGCCGCCGCCTCTCCCGCGCTGGCGCGGCTGGTCCGGTTCGAGGTCGAGCGCGCGGCCGGCATCCTGGCCGAGGGGACGCCGCTGGTACGCCGGCTCCACGGCTGGGCCCGCTGCTGCGTGGCGGGCTACGTCGCGGGGGGACAGGCGACGGTGACGGCGCTCCGCCGTACGCAGGGCGACGTCCTCAGCCGCTCCGCCACGCCCTCGCGTGCGGCCACCGCCTCCCGCGCGCTGCGCCTGCTCGCCGCACGGCCCGAGAGGAGAAGGTCGTGACCACTGTGGCCGTCGACGCGTATGCCGCCTGCCGGGAGATCACGCGCACCGAGGCGCGCAACTTCTTCTACGGGATCCGGCTGCTGCCGGGAGCCAAACGTGACGCGCTGTGCTCTCTCTACGCGCTGGCGCGACGGATCGACGACATCGGCGACGGACGGCTCCCCCTGGAGCAGAAGCGGCACGAGCTGGCCCTGGTGCGCAAGCGGCTCGGCGCCCTCGACGACGCCGATGGTGCCGACGTCGAGCTCGACCCGGTCTTCGCCGCCGTTGCGGTGTCCGCGCGTCGCTTCCCGGTCCCGATGGACGCGTTCGAGGAGATCGTCGACGGCGTGGAGCTCGACCTCGAACGGGTCCGCGTCGCCGATGCCGAGGCACTGGTCCGCTACTGCCGGCTGGTGGCCGGCTCGGTCGGCCGGCTGTGCCTGTCGGTCTTCGGCAGCGACGGGATCGACCACGCGGTCGCCGCGTCGTACGCCGACCAGCTCGGCATCGCCCTGCAGCAGACCAACATCCTGCGCGACATCCGCGAGGACCTCCTCAACGACCGCGTCTACCTGCCGGCCGACGAGCTCGAGCGGTTCGGGGTGGAGCTGCGACTCGACGAGAACGGCGTGCTCGCCGACCCTCAGGCCCGGCTGGCCGGCTACATCCGGTATGCCGCGTCGCGCGCGGAGGACTGGTACGGCCTCGGGCTGCGGCTCGTGCCCCATCTCGATCGCCGGAGCGCAGCGTCGTGCCGCGCCATGGCCGGGATCTACCACCACCTGCTGCGACGGATCGGCTCGAGACCCGTCTCGGTCTACGACCGGAGGCTTTCGCTCAGCGGTGCGGAGAAGGTCGCGGTGGCCGTCGGCTCGCTGGCGGCCGGCTCGCGAGGAGACGCCCGATGAGCGTGCCTCGAGACGTTGCGGTGGTCGGCGGTGGCCTGGCCGGGATCACAACCGCGCTGGGTTGTGCCGACGCCGGGAACCGGGTGACGCTGCTGGAGTCGCGGCCGCGTCTCGGCGGGCTCACCCACTCGTTCCGTCGCTCGTGCGGTGGGCGGGAGCTGTGGGTCGACAACGGCCAGCACGTCTTCCTGCGCTGCTGCACGTCGTACCTGCGCCTCCTCGACCGGCTCGGCGTGCACGACCTGGTCGAGCTCCAGCCGCGACTCGACGTCCCGGTGCGCAGCGAGGAGCGACCGGGCGTCGGGCGGCTGCACCGCTCGTCCCTCCCGGCACCGCTCCATCTGGCGTCGTCCCTGCTGCGCTACCGCTGGCTCAGCCACGCACAGCGGCTCCGCGCGGCGTCGGCTGCGCTGGCCCTCGGGCGGGTGGACATGGTCGATCCTCGTGTCGACGAGCAGTCGTTCGGCGCCTGGCTGCAGGAGCACGGACAAGGTCAGGCAGCCGTGGCGGCCCTGTGGGACCTGATCGGCGTCGCGACCTTGAACGCCCGCGCCGACGACGCCTCGCTGGCCCTGGCGGCGACGGTGTTCCGGACCGGCCTGCTCGAGAGCACGGAAGCCGCCGACATCGGGTGGTCGCTGGTTCCTCTCCAGCGGCTGCACGGCGACGCGGCCGCGACGGCCCTCGTTGCGGCCGGCGTGCTGGTGCAGACCTCGACCCGCATCACCGGGCTGCACGCCGACAGCGGGCGGTGGGGGGTGACGTACGAGGCCGGCTCGTCGTCGTACGACGACGTGGTGGTCGCCACGCCGCCGACCACCACTGAGGCCCTGCTGCCCGGCGACGCCCTGGATCTTCGGCCCGGTTGGTCCGACCGTCTGGGCAGCTCGGCGATCGTCAACGCCCACCTGGTACTCGACCGACGAGTGCTGGACGGCCCGTTCGTCGCAGCGGCCGACGGGCCGCTGCAGTGGGTCTTCGACCGCACGGCCCAGTCCGGTCTCGCCTCCGGGCAGTACCTCGCCCTGTCGCTCTCGGCCGCCGACGATCTCGTCGGGGTGCCGGTCGCCGCGCTGCGTGCGCGGTTGCTCCCGCACCTCCACCGGCTGCTGCCGCTGTCCCGCACGGCGACGGTGGAGGGCTTCTTCGTGACGCGGGAGCGGCATGGGACGTTCCGGCCGGCGCCGGGCTCCGCGCGATGGCGTCCGGGAGCGACCACCCGGCGGGCCGGGCTGCACCTGGCCGGCGCGTGGACCGACACCGGCTGGCCGGCCACCATGGAGGGTGCGGTGCGCAGCGGCGAGGCAGCCACGTCCTCCGTGCTCCGGCGGGCAGCGATGGAGCCGGCCCGGCAGGCGGAGGTCGCGTCGTGAGTGTCACCGCTCCCGCTCTCGGACGAGGCCGGCGGCTGGTCGACCCGGCCCTGCGCGCCGCCGTGTCCCGGCTCGACGAGGACACACGGCGGGTCGCGTCGTACCACCTCGGCTGGTGCGGGACCGACGGCCGCGAGGTCGAGGGACCCTCTGGCAAGGCCATCCGGCCGTCCCTGGTCATGACGGCGGGCGAGGCACTCGGCGCCGACCCCGAGGGCCTCGTCGTGGGTGCGGTGGCCGTCGAGCTCGTTCACAACTTCTCCCTCATCCACGACGACCTGATGGACCGCGACCGCGAGCGCCGCCACCGGCCGACCGTGTGGTCGGTCTGGGGCGACGCCACGGCCGTGCTCGTCGGGGATGCGCTGCTGTCCCTGGCCCACGAGGTGCTGGACGACACGAGGTCGCCGTATGCCGCGCCCGCCTCGAGAGCGCTGAGCCGGGCGACGCGCGAGCTGATCCGCGGACAGGTGCTCGACGTGGCCTTCGAGGCGCGCAACGACGTGACGCTCCCCGAGTGCCTCGACATGGCCGCCGCGAAGACCGGTGCCCTGCTCGGCGTCAGCGCGGAGCTGGGCGCCGTGCTGGCCGGAGCCCCCGCGGCCGCGGTCACCGCCTTGCGCCGGTACGGCGAGCAGCTGGGGCTGGCCTTCCAGCTCGTCGACGACCTGCTCGGCATCTGGGGGTGTCCGGAACGCACCGGGAAGCCGGTCTTCTCCGACCTGAGATCGCGGAAGAAGACCCTGCCCGTGATGTGGGCCGTGCACCGCGGCGGCGCCCCGGGCCGTGAGCTCGCCCGCTGGCTGGCCGGCCCACCGGAGCCGGGGGAGTCGGCGCTGCACCGCGCCGCGGACCTCGTCGACTTCGCGGGTGGGCGCGACTGGGCGCAGCACGAGGCGCGGGCGCGTGTCGACGCGGCCCTGGCTGCCCTGGACGGTGTCGTGCTCGACCCGGACCACCGGGCCGAGCTCACCCACCTGGCCACGTTCGTCGTGGAGCGTGACCTGTGACCGTCACGCATCTCGCCCCGCCGCTGACCACGGTCAGCGCTGACGACGTGCGCGCCAGCCTTGCCCGCGCCGTCGCCCTCCTCCGAGACCTCCAGCACGACGAGGGCTGGTGGAAGGGCCACCTCGAGACCAACGTGACCATGGACGCCGAGGACCTGATGCTGCGCCACTTCCTCGGCATCGCCACCGCCGACACCGATGCCGAGACCGCGCGCCATCTCCGGTCGAGGCAGAACACCGACGGTTCGTGGTCGACGTTCGCCGGTGGCCCCGGCGACCTGTCCACGACCGTGGAGTCGTGGGTAGCGCTGCGGATGGCTGGTGACCTGCCCGGGGCCCCACACCTGGCGTCCGCCGCCGAGTTCGTACGCCGGAGCGGGGGGCTCGAGGGGGCCCGGGTCTTCACCCACCTGTGGCTCTCGATGTTCGGGCTGTGGTCCTGGGACGACTGCCCGCACCTGCCGCCCGAGATCATGTTCCTGCCGCGATGGGCCCCACTGAACATCTACGACTGGGGCTGCTGGGCACGCCAGACGATCGTGCCGCTGAGCATCGTGAGCGCTCTCCGGCCGGTGCGGCCCGCTGCGATCGACATCGGCGACCTCCGGTCGGGTGCAGCCGCCCCTCGCGCGGCGCCGCCGACGACGGTGTCCGGTCCCTTCGAGCGGCTCGACCGGGTCCTGCACGCCTACAGCCGGCGGCCGGTGCGGTTCCTGCGGGAACGCGCCCTGCGCCGAGCGGAGCAGTGGATCCTGGACCGCCAGGAGTCCGACGGCGGCTGGGGAGGCATCCAGCCGCCGTGGGTCTACAGTCTGATCGCGCTCCACCTGCGGGGGCACGCGCTCGACAGCCCGGCCGTGCGGGCGGGCCTCGCCGGGCTCGAGGGCTTCACGGTGCACACCGAGACCGAGGAGGGTCCGGCGCGGTGGCTGGAGGCCTGCCAGTCCCCGGTCTGGGACACCGCCCTCGCGGTCGCCGCGCTGCTCGACGGCGGCGTCGAGCCGGACGACCCGGACGTGCTGCGCGCCACCGACTGGCTGCTGGACGAGCAGATCACCGACCGGGACGGGCGCCCGGCCGACTGGCAGGTCCGCCGCCCGGACCTGGTCGGGGGCGGCTGGGCCTTCGAGTTCGCCAACGACACCTACCCCGACATCGACGACACGGCCGAGATCGTCCTCGCCCTGCGCCGCGTCCGACACCCGTCGACCCCGGCGCGACTCGCGGCCGCCCTCGACCGTGCCGTCACCTGGTCGACCGGCATGCAGTCGCGCGACGGCGGTTGGGGCGCCTTCGACGCCGACAACACGCGCCATCTCGTCGAGCGGCTGCCCTTCTGCGACTTCGGCGCCGTGATCGACCCACCGTCGGCCGACGTGACGGCACACATCGTGGAGATGCTCGCCGCCGAAGGCCGCGCGGGCGAGGACCCGTGCCGCCGCGGGGTCGCCTGGCTGGTCCGGGCCCAGGAGGAGGACGGCTCCTGGTTCGGCCGCTGGGGCGCCAACCACGTCTACGGCACCGGAGCCGTCGTTCCCGCCTTGGTGGCGGCCGGGATGCCCCGCGGCGACCAGCGGATCCGCCGGGCCGTGCGGTGGCTGGAGGAGCACCAGAACGACGACGGCGGGTGGGGCGAGGACCTGCGCTCGTACCGGGAGCCCGGATGGATCGGTCGAGGTGAGTCGACACCCTCGCAGACCGCGTGGGCGCTGCTGGCCCTGCTGGCGGCGGGGGAGGAGTCCGGTGCGGTCCAGGACGGGATCGGCCACCTCGTCGGGACGCAGCGACCCGACGGAGGGTGGGACGAGTACCGCTACACCGGCACCGGCTTCCCGGGCGACTTCTACATCGCCTACCACCTGTATCGGCTGGTGTTCCCGGTCTGGGCGCTCGGGCGGTACCTGGACCGACCCGGCGGGGGAGTGCGATGACCGCCCCCTCGGCGACCGTCTGCACGCCCCTACGCACGGAGTGGCTGGCGCTCCGCGGCCGCGTCGCCACCGCGGATGTCGTCCGCACAGGTCGGGGCACAGGGCGGGCTCGCGGCGGTGCGGTCCTGGTGGCCGGCGTCGCCGGGGGCCTGCGCCCCGACTTGCGGCCCGGTGACCTGGTCGTGGCCACGGAGGTGTGGCACGACGGCGCCGCTGAGGACACCCGCGTGACCTGTCCCGCGGGCCCCTTCGTCGCCGGCGACCTGCGGCGCCTGGGCCTTACCGTCCGCACCGGGCCGGTCGTCACCGTCAACGGCGTCGTCCACGACCCGGCGGTGCGCCGGCGCCTGGCCGGCACCGGAGCGCTCGCGGTCGACACGGAGTCGTCGCGGCTGACCTCGGCGAACGCCGGCACGACGGTGATCAGGGCGATCGTGGACACCCCGACTCGGCCTCTGCTCCGTCCGGGTACGCCGGTGCGCGGCCTCGCCGCCCTGTCCGCCCTCCGGCGGGCGGCCCCGGTGATCGACGCCTGGGCGGCCGCCACCGGCGAGCGTGAGGTCCTCCTCGCCGGACCGCGCTCGTTCTGCGCCGGCGTCGAGAGGGCGATCGACGTGGTCGAGCGGGCACTGGAGCGGTTCGGGCCGCCCGTGTACGTCCGGCGCCAGATCGTCCACAACGGGCACGTCGTGAGGGACCTCGAGCGCCGCGGTGCCGTCTTCGTCGAGGAGGCCGACGACGTCCCCGAGGGGAGCGTGCTCGTGCTCGCGGCGCACGGGGTCGCTCCGGCGGTGCGGACGACGGCGCAGGAGCGTGGGCTGCGGGTGGTCGACGCGACCTGTCCGCTGGTCTCCAAGGTCCACCAGGAGGTGCGGCGCTTCGCGGCCCGAGGCAGCACCGTGGTGCTGATCGGTCACCACGACCACGAGGAGGTGGTCGGCACCCGGGGTGAGGCGCCCCAGCAGGTCGTCGTCGTGGCCGATCCCGAGGAGGCCGCGCGGGTCGAGGTCACCGACCCCGAGCACCTGGCCTACGTCATGCAGACCACGCTCGCCGTCGACGAGGCGGCCGACACCGCCTCGGTGCTGCGCGACCGGTTCCCCGGGATCCGCGGCCCCCGCAACGACGACATCTGCTACGCCACGACCAACCGGCAGCACGCCGTACGCCGGGTGGCCGCCGAGGCAGATCTGGTTCTCGTCCTCGGGTCGCAGAACTCCTCGAACTCGCGCCGGCTGGCCGAGGTCAGCGAGGCGGCCGGGACGCCGGCACACCTGGTCGACGACGCGTCCGACGTCCGGCTGTCCTGGCTGGCCGGCATGCGCCGGATCGGCATCACCGCCGGTGCCTCGGCCCCACCCCAGCTCGTCGACGAGCTGGTCGCCGCTCTGGGTGGACTCGGCCCCACCGTCGTCCGCCCGGTCGGTGACCCGACCGAGGACGTTTCCTTCTCGCTACCCAAAGAGGTGACCTCGGCATGAGCATGCCCTTGCGCCAGTCGATCAGGCTGGGCTCCTACCTGATGAAGCAGAAGGTCCTGCGGCGGGAGAAGTTCCCGATCCTGGTGGAGCTCGAGCCGCTGTACGCCTGCAACCTCGCCTGCGCCGGCTGCGGGAAGATCCAGCAGACCCACGACTGGCTCAGGCGGCGGATGCCGGTCGACCAGGCGGTGGCGGCGGTCGAGGAGGCCGGTGCCCCGATGGTCTCGATCGCCGGCGGCGAGCCGCTGATGCACAAGGAGATCGACGAGATCGTGCGTCGGCTGCTCGCGCGCGGCAAGATCGTGTTCCTGTGCACCAACGCCGTGCTGCTGCCGAAGCACCTCCACAGGTTCACGCCGCACCGCAACTTCGCCTGGATGGTGCACGTCGACGGGCTGCGCGAGCGGCACGACGCCTCGGTCTGCAAGGACGGCGTCTTCGACCAGGCGGTCGAGGCGATCCGGATGGCGCAGCGGGCGGGGTTCCGGGTGATGACCAACACGACCTTCTTCGACACCGACACGCCCCAGGACGTGATCGACGTGCTCGACTTCCTCAACGACGAGCTGCAGGTCGACCTGATGCAGATCTCGCCGGGGTTCGCCTACGAGAAGGCCCCCGACCAGGAGCACTGGCTCGGGCCCGAGGAGACCCGTGAGCTGTTCCGGAAGGCCTTCGCCGACGGGCGTCGCAAGCGCTGGCGGCTCAACCACTCGCCGCTCTACCTCGACTTCCTCGAAGGGAAGGTCGACTTCGCCTGCACGGCCTGGGCGATCCCGCTGTACTCGCTCAAGGGCTGGCAGCGGCCGTGCTATCTGATGGACGACGGCTACGTCGCCACCTACCAGGAGCTGATCGACGACACCGACTGGGACCGCTACGGCCGCGGCAACGACCCGCGGTGCGCCAACTGCATGGCGCACTGCGGCTACGAGCCGACGGCCGTCGTGGCGACCATGGGGTCGCTGCGGGAGACGGTCCGCGCCGCGGTGGGGGCGTGATGACCACCGACCTGCGAGCCGACCCGCGCCCCTCCGACGCCGCGTCGCTGCCGGACACCGAACGGCTGCTCGACGCGATCGCCTCGCCCGACGACGTACGCCGGCTGTCGCCCGGCGACCTGCCCCGCCTGGCGGCGGAGATCCGTGCCGAGCTGATCGACCAGGTGACCACGCACGGCGGGCACCTGGGGTCCAACCTCGGGGTCGTCGAGCTGACGATCGCGCTGCACCGGGTCTTCTCGTCCCCTCACGACGTTCTGGTGTGGGACACCGGCCACCAGGCCTACGTCCACAAGATGCTCACCGGCCGGCGTCATGACCTCGCCCGGCTGCGGCAGCGCGGTGGGCTCTCGGGCTACCCCAACCGTGGTGAGAGCCCCCACGATCTCGTCGAGAACTCGCACGCCTCGACCGCGCTGTCGTACGCCGACGGCCTGGCCAAGGGTTTCGCCCTCGCCGGCACGCCGGGCAGGTGCGTCGTCGCCGTCGTCGGTGACGGTGCGCTGACAGGAGGGATGACCTGGGAGGCGCTCAACAACCTCGGCGCCGCTCCGCAGCGTCCGGTGGTGATCGTGCTCAACGACAACGGCCGCTCCTACGACCCGACGGCGGGACGGCTGCCCCGGCACCTGTCCGAGCTCCGCGCCGGCAGGGCGGGGGGCAACCTCTTCGAGGACCTCGGCCTGGCCTACCTGGGGCCGTTCGACGGCCACGACATCGCGTCGGTGGAGCGTGCGCTGCGGGCCGCACGTGTGCTGAGCCATCCTGTCGTGGTCCACGTGGTGACCCGCAAGGGACAGGGCTACCGGCCCGCGGAGGAGGACGAGGCCGACCGGCTGCACACGGTGTCACCCGCGGGCCCGCGAGCTTCGGGACCGG
>Ga0070683_100005040_pt1 | contig 10965 bp, 5 predicted proteins | sample KBSC713LmetaG_FD_64662 | JGI IMG/M metagenome (GOLD analysis project Ga0070683, IMG submission 64662) | Corn rhizosphere microbial communities from Kellogg Biological Station, Michigan, USA - KBS C7.1-3L metaG | ecosystem: Host-associated > Plants > Roots > Rhizosphere ...
GGCCGCAACGCCGACCGGAGACTCTGGTGGATCGATTGGTCTTGCCGCCGCGATGGTCCCGGTGCTCTTCGCGTACGGCGGTTGGCAGACCGCGAGCTTTGTCAGCGGTGAGATGAAGAACTCGCGCCGAGATCTTCCGCGCGGCTTGCTGATCGGCGTCATCGCGGTGATCGCGATCTATCTCACCGTGACGTACGTCTGTCTTCGCGCGCTCGGCGTGAATGGTCTCGCACAAACGACGACTCCGGCGTCGCAAGTGATGCGTGTCGCGCTCGGCGATCGGGGTGCGCGGCTGATCGCGCTGGGGATCGCAATATCGACCGTTGGTTTCCTCAGTCAGAGTATTCTGACAGCGCCTCGAGCGTATTATGCCATGGCGCTCGACGGCGTCTTCTTCAGCGCGGTCGGAAAGCTGAATCCAAAGTCGCGCGTGCCGGTGACGGCGATCGTGCTCCAGGGCGTGTGGGCGGCGATCATCGCGCTGACCGGCAAGTACGATCAGATCCTCAACTACGTCGTCTCGCTCGACGCGCTGTTCTTCGGGTTGACCGGCGCATCGCTGCTGATCTTTCGAGCTCGCGAGCGGCGCGGAAAGGATGCGGCACCGACCGACGGCGTTCGCGTCCCGGGACACCCGTTCACGACGATCGTCTTCGTCCTCGCGTGTCTCGGCCTATCGCTCAACACGATCGTCCACTTTCCCGAGAACGCGGGCATCGGAGTCGGCATCCTCATCGTCGGCGTGTTCGTGTACCAGTTCTGGCGGAAACGGGCGTAAAAACACGAACGAGATACATCGACGAAGTCTCGTAAATGCATCTCGTTGCGTGCTATCAGGTCGAACGGGACCGCTTCGAAACGCCACCGAGGATCTTTCGGCGTTCGGGCGATCCCTTCCTACACTGACATACGCGTAGGAATCACTGAAAACCGGACATCGGTTCTCCAGTCAGGTCTCTACGGCAACCGCATGCCTCTATCTCCGATGGTTGGCCCTTCATTCGGGATCGGATCCCGGACACCCTCAATCGTGCATCGGCCGGCGGAAGCCGGACATTGGTTGTCACGCAGTGAATTGCGCGGCAGCCGCCGATTGCCCGAAATGGGGCCGGCAGTAAGTTCCCTTCGCTCCCCGACCAGCACTCAGGCATGGACTCTCAGGACAACTCGAGTGAAGCCGGAATGGCGGCTGACAGTCGCAACGTCGTCGCCGCGGAAGCGATGTTTCCGCTGCTCTATGACGAGCTCCGACGCATTGCTCATCGTCAGCTAGAGCTCGAGCGGACGGGGCACACCCTCAGTACGACGGCGCTCGTTCACGAAGCATACGTCAAGCTCGCCGATCAAACGCGAGCACAGTTCGCAAGCCGCGCGCACTTCCTCGCGGTCGCCGCGCAGGCGATGCGTCGGATTCTGGTCGAGTATGCACGAAAGGTCCGCGCGGACAAACGAGGCGGGAAATGGCATCGCCTCGACCTCGATCAAGTCGACATTCCCGTCGAGGATCGCGCGGAGGCACTCGTCGCTCTCGATGGCGCGCTCGAACGACTCGCATCTCTCAATCCGCGATTGAGCCAGGTCGTCGAGTGTCGCTTTTTCGGCGGCATGACCGAACCGGAGATCGCGACGGCACTCGGCGTCACTGACCGCACGATCCGACGCGATTGGATCAAGGCGAAGGGATGGCTCCTCACGGACATCGCCGAGGGTGATGAATCCTGAGCGGTGGCAGCGCGTGGAAGCGCTGCTGGACGAAGCGTTCGAGCTTCCGCGTGCGCACCGTGACGCTTTCCTGCGCGCGAAGTGCGCGGGTGATGACGAGCTATTCGCGCAGGTGTCGTCGATTCTCGCCGCGGGCGAAACGCAAAGCTCGATGCTGGACGCTCGCGCGGTCGATGTCGCCGGACCGATGATCACCGACGAACCGATTCGCCCTCCGCTTCCCGAGCGCGTCGGACCGTATCGTGTCGAGCGAATGATCGGCGAGGGCGGGATGGGAACGGTCTATCTCGCGCATCGCGATGACGACACGTCGGCAGGGCGCGTCGCGCTGAAAGTCGTTCGCCGCGGCCTTCATCTCGATTCGCGAATCGTTCGCCGCTTTCAGGACGAACGCCAGATTCTCGCGACGCTGAATCATCCGGGCATCGCGACGCTGTTCGACGGTGGACTGACGAGCGACGGTGTTCCGTTCTTCGCGATGGAGTACGTCGAAGGCAAGCCGATCGACAAATACTGTGAAGCGAACGCTCTGGGCATCGATCGGCGGCTCGAGCTATTCGTTCTCGTATGCAACGCGATCGCACACGCGCACAGCAAGCAGATCGTCCACCGCGACATCAAGCCGTCGAACATTCTCGTCACGGAGAGTGGCGAGCCACACCTCCTCGATTTCGGGATTGCGAAACTCCTCGATCCCGATCTCTTCGAGGGAAAGCCGCGTACCGAAACCCGACTCAGCGAACGACTTCTCACGCCGGAGTACGCGAGCCCGGAGCAAATCCGGGGCGAGCCCGTCACCGCCGCGACCGACGTCTACTGCCTCGGCGTTCTGCTCTATGAGCTGCTAACGGGGCAGCGTCCGTTTCGTCGAGCAGAACGTAGCGCGCATGGTCTCGAGCGCGCGGTCCTCGAGGAAGATCCGACACGACCGTCGGAGGCTGTCGCGCGCGAGCCGTTGCGCCGTCGTCTCAAGGGCGATCTCGACACGATCGTCCTCACGGCAATGAGCAAAGAGCCGGAGCGACGCTATGCAAGCGCCGCCGAGATGGCGAGCGACGTACGTCGTCATCTCGCGGGAGAGTCGGTGCGCGCGAGCGGGCCGAATGCGGTGTATCGCGCGCGTCGTTGGGTGCGGCGACACGGCCGGCGCGTCACCGTTGGAGCGGCCGCGGTTGTTGCGACGGCTGTGATCGCGACGGTACTCGTTCGAGCGAGCACGCCTCGACGTCTCGTGATGTCGGGTGCGACGCGACTTCCTGTCGACCCGGAGCTGTCGCTCGACGCCGAAGTGTCGCCGGACGGCAAGCACGTCGCGTTCGTCGCCGGGACGGGCAATTCGATGCGTTTGTTCGTGAAGGACATTCAGAACGGGCACGTCATGCCGCTCGCGGACAGCGTCCCCGGCTATCATCGCTGGCCGCGCTGGTCGCCCGATGGAACTCACATCGCGCTGATGTCCGATTCGCGCATCTATGACTGCACGTTCGACGGCCGGTGCAAAGTGTTCTTGGCTCCGGACAGCGGCGCGTCGTTCACCGCATTTCCGGCGTGGTCGCCGGACGGTCGCTCGATCGCGTATGTTCAGGACGCTTCGATACTCATTAGAGATCTCGCATCAGGCGCGTCACGCGTCGTCTCGCGTGCGCTCGGAACTCCGCATTCGCTTCGATGGTCGCCCGACGGACGATACCTCGCTCTCGTGAGCGGAAACATCGAGTTCGTCGTTGGAACTTATCCGTGGTCGAACATCTTGAACGTCGGGAACGCCGGACAAAGCTCGGTTTGGGTGATGCCGACGTCCGGCGCCGATACCGTTCGCGTCTCCGACGCCGTCGGTCGCTCGCTCAACATGTCACCGGTATGGACGCCAGATAGCCGAGCTCTGTTGTACGTCTCGAATCGCGACGGCGCGCGCGACGTATATCGCGTCGATCTCGACAATCGAGGACATCGTCGCGGAGACCCGCAGCGAATCACGACAGGACTTCTGCCGCACACGATTTCGCTGTCGGCGAACGGACAGCTGCTCGGGTTTTCCGTCTTTCGGCTGAACGCGAACATCTGGTCGGTCACGGCCTCGCCGACGAGCACGATGCCGGCCAGCGAGCCGACACCCGTGACGAGAGGGGCGCAGTCAGTCGAAGGGTTGTCGCTTTCCGCGGATGGTCAGACGCTCGCGTTCGATTCCGATCGAACCGGCAATCACGACATCTACACCGTGTCGACATCGGGCGGTGAACCGCGGCGGCTGACGACTGATCCGTTCGATGAATTCATGCCCGACTGGTCACCGGACGGGAGCGAGATCGCGTATCACGCTTTCACTCCGCCGGGCACTCGCCAGTTACGAATCATCCGGTCATCGGGCGGGCCGCCGTCGATCGTTTCACCCACGCCGCTCAATCAGCGCCAGCCCGGTTGGTCGCCAGACGGCCGCTCACTCGTGTTCGACGCCGGCCGCGGACCACTCGGCGACATCTATACGACTCAGCGAACCGCGACAGGAAATTGGACGCCACCGCACATCGTTGCGATGAAGGGCGGAACAGGTCGTTGGTCGCCCGATGGCTCGTACATCGCGTACGTTCGCGCGGACGGCATTTGGGTCACAACGCGCGCGGGTGGTCCGAGCCGCCAAGTATTTCGCGTTGACACGTTGGACAAACTGCGGCTCGGAAATGCGGAGTGGAGCCGCGACAGTAAGAGAATTCTCTTCAAGCGATTCGACGGCGAAGGACGCACGAGCTTCTGGTCGATTCCGGTGACCGGCGGACAACCAAAGCTGCTGGTGCAGCTCAGCCAAGACCTTCGTTCGCACCGAGCTGAGTTCACGACCGACGGAACACGGTTTTTCTTCACCGTCACCGAGCGAGCGAGCGAGCTCTGGACGGCCGAGCTCCACACGATGCGATAGTGCGACGCTAGACGGACGCCGAGCAAGTGCTCGGAGCGCGTCGCATGCTGGCTCAATGACGCCGTCTCGCGACGTGCGGTGTTCATAGTCCGGTGAGATCTGAACAGGTGTTTGACTGGGCATGCACGCCCGCACCCCTAAAGGCGTAATCCGCTTCTCAAACCGGACATGCGAAAAAACGCGCCCCGAGCCGTCACTCGAAGCACGTTGAGTTTTCTGTGGTGACTACGGACCCGCCTCGGCAAGGAGTTGTCCGACTGGCAGTGGACATGATCTGGACCGCGCCAAGCCGACGTCATTCATGAGCGAACGGGCGAACGACCGTTAAGTTCAACCCATGCGTCCCGTGCGTTTATCTGCGCTGTCGGCACTTGCCGCTCTACTCTCGACCGCGTGCACCAAAGACGATTCGTCGGTGCGCGGTCGCGGACTGACCGTCGCCACGCTTCCCGCGACGTCGGAGGCGCACGTTTTCGAGGCCGCGTTGCGTTCGGCGTTCGAGGTCGACGACCAAGGACTCTCGCTGTTGCTCGACTCGCGTGAGCTGCCGCGGGATGTCGGATTGGCGTCGTCGACGCGTCTTCCGGACGGCGTCTCCGCCGAGATGCGGAGGCGCGGTGCCATCAAGGGGAGCTGCGAGCCCGCGATCGCAGGGAAGAGCGTCCCGATCTGCAAGGCTGCGCTGCCGGGCTACGTCGTCCGATTCTCGCCTGTGTTCACGCTGAAAGGAGACTCGGTCCAGGTCTACGTCTACGTCCAGAAATACGACACGCCGGGATCAGAGCACTCCGATCGCCTCCGCTTCGAGCGAGCCTATCAGGTCGTGAAGCGCGGCGACGATTGGAAGGCCGTCCGAGAGGGACGAGTTCCGAAAGAGATTCGCGGAGAATCGAAGTAGCGGCGATTTTTGGTCATGCTTGCCGACCAGCCAAATCTCACGACGGCCGACGCTGAACGAATTGCCCGCGACCACTTCGGTGTGGCGGGCCGCGCGACGCTTCTCACGGGAGAGCGCGATCAGAATTTTCTGATCGAGGCGCCGGATCGCCGGATCGTTCTCAAGCTACCGAACCGAAAAGAATCGCTCGAGATGATCACGGCGCAACAAGACGCGCTCACACATCTCTCGACACGTCTTTCGGTAACGCCGGCCGTTATCGCATCGATCGATGGCGACGTCGTCGTCAGCGTCGACGAGCCTGGCGGAAGTCGCTGCTTCGCGTGGGCGATCACGTGGCTCGAAGGAACTGCGTTTGCAGGTGCGCGCCGACGCTCTCCGGAGTTGTGGCGTGATTTCGGGAGAACCATCGGCGTGCTCGATCGTGCGCTGGCCGATTTCGATCATCCGGCGATCCATCGCCACTTCCACTGGGATCTCGCGCAAGCGCGCGAGGTGCTCGAGTCGTATCGCCCGCTCCTCGCTGGCGATGCGATCCTCGCGCCGATCGACACGCTGCTCGCTGAATTCGAGACGCACACGGCGCCGCTGTTGGAGACGCTGCCCAGGTCAGCGATTCATAGTGATCTCAACGATCACAATGTGCTGGTCGGCGATGGGACGAGCGTCGAAGAGCGCGACCAGCGCGTCACCGGGGTGTTCGACTTCGGCGACATGGTCTACAGCTACCGCGTCGGCGACCTCGCGATCGCGGGCGCATACGCCATGCTCGGCGCGCGCGAGCCGATGGACGTCATCCGCGAGATCGTTCGTGGGTTCTCGAACGAGATCACGTTGACGAGCGACGAGCTCGCGTCGCTCTACGGTTTGATTTGCTTGCGACTCTGCGTGAGCGTTGCGATTGCGGCCGAACAGACGAGACAGCGCGCACGCGACGCATACCTGTCGGTGAGCCAGGTCGCGATTCGCGAAATACTTCCGAAGCTCGCGGAGATTCCGTTCAAGCTTGCAGAAGCGCTCATTCGCGAAGCGGCGGGCGCTGTTGCAGTCCCGGCGTCCGAGAAAGTGACCGCGTATCTCGAGCGACAATCGGGATTCGCACCGGTCATCGGGATGGATCTCCGGGCAGAGCCGTCCATCGTGCTCGACTTGAGCATCGCGAGTCCAATGCTCAGCGGCGATACACGCGAGAACACTGAGCCGAGTGTGACGACGGCGGTGTTCGATGCGATGCGTGACGCGAATGTGCGAGTCTCCATCGGTCGTTACGATGAACCGCGACTGCTGTACGTCGCTCCGGCATTCGCGTTGGGCCCTCGGCCCACCGACGAACATCGGACGATCCACATCGGGCTCGACCTTTTCGCCGTCGCCGGAACTCCGGTGTTCGCGCCGCTAGACGGTGTCGTTCACGCGTTCTGCGACAACAACACACCGCAAGACTACGGGCCTGTGATCATTCTCCGCCACGAGACCGATGACGGCGTCGAGTTCTTCACGCTCTATGGCCATTTGAGCCGCGAGTCGCTCGTCGGTCTCGAAGTCGGGCGCGATGTGCGAGCCGGCGAACAGATCGCGACGCTTGGCACTCCAGAGGTGAATGTCGGTTGGAGTCCGCATCTCCATCTACAAATCATCACCGACTTGATCGGACTCGGTACTGACTTTCCCGGCGTTGCGCGGCCGTCGCAGCGTTCGGTGTGGTGTGCATTGTGTCCCGATCCGAATCTTCTGACGAGAATCCCAAACGATCGCTTTCCGGCGACCGCTCCAACGAAAGACGAAACGCTCGTGGCTCGACGCGCCGCGATCGGTCGCAATCTGAGCATCGCGTATCGCGACCCGGTCAAGGTCGTTCGCGGATGCAAGCAGTATCTGTATGACGATACCGGCCGGTGTTTCATCGATGCGTACAACAACGTGCCGCACGTTGGACATTGCCATCCACACGTTGTCGAAGCCGCCGCATCGCAGATGCGTGTTCTCAACACGAACACGCGCTACTTGAATGATCTTCTCGAGACTTATGCCGAACGTTTGTTGTCGACGCTTCCCGGGGCGCTGGACGTCTGCTACTTCTTGAACTCGGCGAGCGAAGCGAACGAGCTCGCGCTTCGGCTCTCGCGAGCGTACACGGGCGCGCGAGACATCGTCGTTCTCGACGCGGCGTACCACGGCAACACGACGTCGTTGATCGACATCAGTCCGTACAAACACGCGGGACCCGGCGGACAAGGCGCGCCGAACTGGGTTCACTCGGCGCCACTGCCGGATGTCTATCGCGGCGCTCATCGCGGTGCGAATGCCGGAAGTCTCTATGCCGACGAGGTCGGCGCGATCATCGATGAGATCACACGCGGCGGCGGCAGGCTCTCATCGTTCATCGCCGAGACGTGCCCGAGCGTCGGCGGTCAGTTGATGCTTCCTGGCCGGTATTTGTCGAAGGTCTACGAGCACGTGCGACGGGCCGGCGGAGTCTGCATTGCGGACGAAGTCCAGACGGGACTCGGCAGAATGGGCACGAGTTTCTGGGCGTTCGAGGATCACCGCGTCGTCCCGGACATCGTCGTGATGGGCAAGCCGCTCGGCAACGGTCATCCGATCGGGGCGGTCGCGACGACTCGCGCGATCGCGGATGCGTTCGACAACGGAATGGAATTCTTCAGCACGTTTGGCGGCAACACGGTGTCGTGTGCGGTCGGGATTGCGGTGCTCGACGTCATTCGCGAAGAAGGTCTGCAAGAGCACGCTCGCGTCGTCGGTGAAGAGCTGCTTACAAAACTCAGAGGACTTTCCGACCGCTATCCTATTGTGGGTGACGTGCGCGGCTCCGGACTATTCCTGGGAGTTGAGCTTGTGCGGAGCCGAGATACGCTCGAGCCGGCCGGCGAGGAGGCGAGCTTTGTCTCGAATCGCATGCGCGAACGTGGTATCCTGCTCGGCACCGATGGGCCGTATCACAACGTTGTGAAGATCCGTCCACCGATGCCGTTCAACAGCGAAAACGCTGAGGAGTTGGTCGTGGCATTCGATGATTCATTGGCCGAACTGCCTGTACGAACGCCGTTATCCTGATGCGAGCATAGCCAGCTATACCTGAGGCACTCATGAAACTGATTTACAGATCTCTAGTCGCGATAACTCTGCTCTCGGCGAGCATTGGCGCGCAGCAGAGCAAGATTGCGTATCCGCAAACGCGCAAGACTGCACAGACGGACGACTATTTCGGCCGCAAAGTGGCGGATCCCTATCGCTGGATGGAGGATCTGAACTCGTCCGATGTCGCGCAGTGGGTGAAGGCTGAAAACGCCATAACCGAGAAGTATCTCGTAACGCTCCCAATGCGCGAACGATTCAAGGCGCGCATCACGGAACTGTGGAACTATCCGAAAGTCGGACTGCCATTCCGCGAAGCCGGAAAGCTCTTCTATACGAAGAACTCGGGGCTGCAGCGTCAGGCGCCGTGGTACATGCGCGCGTCACTCGACGCGCCGGAGCAACTCGTCGTCGATCCGAACGTGTTGTCGCCGGATGGGTCGGTGGCGCTCAGCTTGTTCGTTCCGTCGCCGGACGGACGCTACTTCGCGTACGGCCAATCGCAGGGCGGATCCGACTGGTCGACCGTCTATGTGAGAACTCTCACAGGCGGCAAGCAGCTGTCCGACACGGTGAAGTGGCTCAAATTCAGCGGCGTGAGCTGGACGAAGGACGGTAACGGCTTCTTTTACTCGCGCTTTCCGACGCCGGAGCCGGGAAAAGAACTCCAGAGCGCTGTTCGCGATCAGAAGCTCTACTATCACAAGATCGGAACGCCGCAGTCGGCCGATCGACTGATCTACGAGAGAAAGGATCATCCCGAGTGGTTCGTCTTCAGCTCGATGACCGACGACGCGAGGTATCTCTTCATCAGCGTCGTCAACGGTACGGATCCTCATAACCGGCTCTACGTGCTCGACCTCGGCGATCCGGTGAAGCCAAATGTCGGCGCGCCAGTGAAGCCGCTGTTCGAACAAGGCGACGCAGCGTACACGCCGATCGGCAACGTCGGCAGCACGATCTACATGTCGACCGACAATGGCGCGCCGAAGTACAGAGTCGTCGCGTTCGACGTCGCTCGTCCGGACGTCAAGAATTGGCGCGTCGTTGTTCCGGAATCGAAGAACGTTGTGTCGGGAACGGCGATCCTCAAGGATCGGATCGCGGTGAACTATCTCGAGGACGTGAAGGCCGCCGTCCGCATGTTCTCGTTCGACGGCAAGCCACTCGGCGAAGTTGCGTTGCCGGCGGTCGGTTCGATTGGTGGGATGAGCTCACGCGCTGATTCGCCGGAGCTTTTTTATCGATTTACGTCGCCGCTTTATCCGGCGACCGCGTTTCGCTTCGATCCTGCGACTGGAAAAAGCACCGCGATCTCACCGCCAAAGCTCAAGTCCTTCGACCCCGCCAACTACGAGACGCGCGAGCTCTTCGCCACGTCGAAGGACGGTACGAAGGTTCCCGTCTTTGTGACAATGAAGCGGAACGTCGCGCTCGATGGGTCGCATCCGACGCTCTTGTACGGATACGGGGGCTTCGACGTCAGCACGACGCCGGTGTTCAGCCCCGACGTGCTTGCGTGGATAGAGGCCGGCGGCGTTTACGCGACCGCGAGTATGCGAGGAGGATCGGAGTACGGTGAGGACTGGCATCGGGCAGGAATGTTCGAGAAGAAACAGAACGTCTTCGACGACTTCATTGCTGCTGCTGAGTATCTCGTCTCGCAGAAGTACACATCGCCTGCGCACCTCGGAGTCGAGGGTGCGTCGAACGGAGGATTGTTGATCGGCGCGGTGATGGAACAACGTCCAGACCTCTTCGCCGTCGCTTTTCCCGCCGTGGGCGTCATGGATATGCTGCGCTACGACAAATTCACCGGCGGTCGTGCATGGTCCGCCGAGTACGGCTCGTCGTCGGATTCGACGGCGTTCAAGTACCTGATCAAATACTCTCCGCTCCACAACGTGAAACCCGGCACCTGCTATCCCGCTACGCTCCTCTCGACTGCAGACCACGACGATCGTGTAGTTCCAAGCCACACCTTCAAATTCACGTCAGCGCTGCAAGCAGCGCAGGGTTGCGATAAGCCAATCCTCGTTCGCGTTCAGACGCAGGGGTCGCACGGCTACTTGCCGACTGACAAACGAATTCAGGAATTGGCAGACCAGTGGGCGTTCGCAGCCGCCAACATGGGAATGCGTTCGACGATCGTTCCCTGAGTGCTTCAGTGAAAGCGATCCCTCGCTGCGCTCGGGATGACAAATGGGCGATCGCTCTCCATGCGAGACAGCGCTCGGGATGACAAATGGGCGTCATCCCGAGGAACAACGCGACGAGCGATCGCTCTCCATGCGAGACAGCGCTCGGGATGACAAATGGGCGTCATCCCGAGGAA
>Ga0070683_100005042_pt1 | contig 10962 bp, 8 predicted proteins | sample KBSC713LmetaG_FD_64662 | JGI IMG/M metagenome (GOLD analysis project Ga0070683, IMG submission 64662) | Corn rhizosphere microbial communities from Kellogg Biological Station, Michigan, USA - KBS C7.1-3L metaG | ecosystem: Host-associated > Plants > Roots > Rhizosphere ...
GCCGGGCGACATCATCGGCGGCATCATCGTGGTCGTCCTCCTCGGACTGCTCAACATCGTGGGCGTAAAGGAGGCCGCGGGGCTGAACATATTCCTGGCGCTCGCGGACTTCGCCACCCAGTGCGTGCTCGTGGTGGTCGGCCTTGTGCTCGTGTTCTCGCCGAGCACCCTCATCCACAACATCCACCTGGGCACGTTCCCCACGATCTCGAACTTCCTGATCGCGATCCCCGTGGGCATGGTGGCCTACACCGGAATCGAGACGATCTCGAACATGGCGGAGGAGGCGCGCGACTACGGCCGCACCATCCCGCGCTCGATCGCGGGTGTGGTGATCGCGGTGATCGCCATCTACGCGTTCCTGCCGTCGGTGGCGCTGTCGGCGATGCCGGTGGTGAACGGCCACACGGAGCTGGCCAGCACGTACGCGGCCGACCCGATCCTCGGCGTGGTCAAGAACATCAACCTCGGGGCGCTCCAGCGGCCGGCGGAGATCTACGTGGGGATCCTCGCCGCCACGATCCTCTTCATCGCCACGAACGCGGGCGTGATCGGAGTGTCACGGCTCACCTACTCGATGGGCCAGCACCGCCAGCTGCCCGAGCGGCTGCGACAGCTCCACCCGAAATACCGCACGCCCTACATCGCGATCGCCGTGTTCGGGATCATCGCGATCCTCACGATCATCCCCGGGCAGGCCGATTTCCTCGGCAAGATGTACGCGTTCGGGGCAATGCTGTCGTTCACGATCGCGCACCTCGCGGTCATCAAGCTGCGTGCGAAGGAGCCCGACCGCGAGCGTCCCTACCGCGGCCCCGGAGAGCTCAAGATCGGCGGGAAGCATTGGCCGCTGTTCGCGATCTTCGGCGGCCTCGGCACGGGGATCGCCTGGGTGGTGGTCACGGTGCTCAACATCTCCACGCTGATCTTCGGCACGGTGTGGCTCGCGATCGGGATCGGCACCTACGTGCTGTACCGCCACAGCCAGGGCCTGACGCTCACGCAGACCGCGAAGGTGGTCGTGCCCAAGCCGGTCGTCGAGCGCGAGGTGGAATACGAGTCGATTCTGGTGGCGTTCGAGGACGAGGAGTACTCGCCGGACGCCGTGTCCACGGCGGTCAAGCTCGCCGCCCGCCGCCGGCGCGGCATCCACGTGCTCGTCCTCATCACGGTGCCCACCACCGCGCCGATCGGCGCGGCGATGCCGGAGCAGGAGGGCGCCGCCTCTTCGATCATCGATTCCGCGCGCGTGATCGGCGGCCGTCGCGTGACCGGCCACTGGGAAAAGGTGCGGCCGGGCGAGGCGGGACGGCGGATCGTGGAGGAGGCTCGGGCGATCCGGGCGCGCGCGATCGTCATGGCGGCGCCCAAGCGGCGGCCGCCGGGCTCGCTGTTCGGCCGCACGCTCGAGACTGTGCTCGTCGAGCGGCCCACGCGCGTGATCATCGAGTCGCTTCCCAACGGCGGCCGTCCGAGCCGCCTGCCGGAGCGGCCGCGGGTCGCTGCCTGAGAGTTCACGGAAGCCGCAACAACCGGCTCTAACATGCGCGTCGTGCAGCGGGCCTACAGGGAGTCCACGCGCGCCGTAGGCGCGATCATCTGCGTCCTCGGCGTGGCCATGGTGGTGATCACGCTCGCGCGTGGCGGCGGTCCGCTCGCGGTCGGGGTGATTGTCGGCGTGGCCTTTGCGGCGCTCGGGGCGCTGAGGGTCGTAATCGCCAACCGGCTCACGCCGCCCGGCGGCAAGACATGAACCCGCGACGCGGGTTCGGCGTCCCCGCCATATTCGCGCTGGCGCTCGGTGCGGCGGGCTCGTCGATCTACTTCATCCTCGGCGTCGTGGCGGGCTACTCGCTCGGCCTCACGCCGATCGTGTTCCTGCTCGCGGCGCTGTTCTTCGTCATCACGATGACCACCTACGTGGAGGGCAACGCCCTGCATCCAGAGCGCGGCGGCGCCTCCACGTTCGCGCGCTACGCCTTCAACGAGCTGTGGAGCTTCATCGCCGGCTGGGCGATCCTGCTCGACTACCTGCTGGTGATCGCGATGGGCTCGTTCGCTATCGCGCACTACCTGGCCGCCTTCGGAGGCTGGATGGACGACGAGGTGGCCGAGCACGCGATCGCCGGCGCCGCGATCGCCTGGGTGGTGTTCTCCAACATTCGCGGCCTGTCGGCTGACCGCTACCGCTTCGTGCTGCGGCTCGGGCTGGTCAATCTGGCACTCGCGCTCGTGATCGTGGCGGTCGGCGCGGTCGACGTCTTCGACTTCGGGAAGATCACCGACTCGATCCACCTCGGCAGCGCTCCCACTTGGGACAACCTGCTGGTTGGGGCGGTGATCGCCACGGTTGCGCTGACCGGGATCGAGGCGGCATCCGGGCTGGCCGGCGAGCTGCGGATGCGCGGCCCGGACCTGCGCCGGCTGGTGGTGCTCGGCACGGTCACGGTTCTCGTCTGGTTCGTCTGCATCTCGATCGTCGCGCTGATGGCGCTGCCGGTCGTGGGTGGGCAGACGCCGCTCGGAAGCACCCACATCAACGCGCCGATTCTGGGCGTGGTCACCACGTACTCACCCGACTGGCTGCTGCACACGCTGCGTTACCTCGTGGGCGCCGTCGCGGCGCTCGTTCTCGCCAGCGCTTTGAACGGCCAGATGCTTGGCCTGTCCAGGCTGTCGTACTCGCTCGCCACCAACCGCCAGATCCCGAGCGCGATCGGCAAGCTCCACGGTGACCCGCCGGCGCCGTTCATGGCGATCCTCATCGCGGGGGCGCTGGCGTTCGTGCTCGTCCTCACGCTCGACCTCAAGCAGATGGCGGGCATCTTCGCTTACGGCGCGATGCTGGCGTTCACGATCGCGCACCTATCGATCGTCGCGCTCCGCTTCCGCGAGCCCGACTTCGAGCGCCCCTTCAAGGTGCCGCTGTCGTTCGAATGGCGCGGCAGATCGGTGCCCGCGCCGGCGCTCGTCGGCGCGCTGCTCTCCTTTTTGGCGTGGATCAGCGTGCTCGTTCTGCACTCGGGCGCGCGCTACGTGGGCAGCGCGTGGATGGCGGGCGGGATCGTGCTCTACGTCGTCTACCGGAAGAGCCAGGGCAAGTCGCTGCGGCGGCGATTCACCATCCCCGCGGCCGCGCTATACGAGCCGCCAGAGGTGGAGTACGGCAGCATCCTCGTGCCGGTGTTCGGGGATCGACTCGACGACGACATCGTGGGCACGGCCGGTCGTCTCGCCGCCGAGGAGGGCGAGCCGGGCGAGGGCGGAACGGTGATCGAGGCGCTGTACGTGCTCGAGGTGCCGATGTCGCTGCCGCTCGACGCGCGCGTGCCGGACGACCGGATCTCTGCCGCGCGGCGCGCGCTCGCCCGCGCGAAGGAAGTGGGGGAGGAGTACGAGGGCGTGGAGGTGGCCACCGCGGTGGTGCGGGCGCGCTCGGTGGGAGCGGGCATCGTGGACGAAGCGCGGCGGCGCGGGGTGGACGCGATCGTGGTGGCAGCCGAGCAGCCCAGCCGCGTGCGCGGAGGCGCCCTGCTCGGCGGCCGCGGCGGCCCGCGAGAGCGCTTCGTGGGAGAGATGACCCGCTACATCGTCGAGAAGGCGCCCTGCCGGGTGATCTTGACGGCGGCACCCGCGGGCGAGGAGGGCGTCAGGGAGGGCGTGGCGCCCTAGGGAGTGCGGAGTGCGGAGTGCGGAGTGCAGGGCTTTTTCCGCGCTCCGGGCTACGGGCTCCGCAATCTGAGCCCAACCCCACGGTCGCGCCCTCGCGACGGTATTGTGGGTTCATATGTTTGTTCTCATCGTCGGCTGTGGCAGGGTCGGCTCGACTGTCGCCCGGAGCATGCTGCAGGAGGGCCATCAGGTCTCGGTGCTGGATGAGGACGCGGAGGCGCTCGCGCTCCTCGAGAAGAACCAGGATCAGGCGTGGGAGGACCTCGGCGGCCAGTTCACCGTCGGCACCGCGCTCGAGATCGACGCGCTGCTCGAGGCGGGCATCGAGCGGGCCGACGCGTTTGTGGCGGCCACGGACGGGGACAACACCAATCTGGTGATCGCGCAGATCGCCAAGCGCCGTTTCAACGTACCCACCGTCGTGGTGCGCGTACTCGATCCCGCGCGTGCCACGTGGTACGCCGAGCAGGGACTGAGCACGGTATGTCCGACGGCGGTGGCCATCGAGATGCTCCAGGAAGCCGTTCGTGCCGAGGTGAAGAGCTAGACCATGTACATCGTCGTCGTGGGCGCGGGGAAGGTCGGTTGGAACCTCGCGCGCGAGCTGATCGGCAAGGGCAACGAGGTGACCGTGATCGAGTCGAATCCCGGCCGCTTCGCGATGGTGGAGGAGGAGCTCGAGCACGCCGTCCACTACGGCGACGGCTCGGAGCTCTGGGTGCTCGAGCGCGCCGGCGTGGCGCGCGCCGACATGGTGATCGCGGTCACCGGCGACGACGAGGACAACATCCTGATCTGCCAGGTCGCGCGCGAGAAGTACGGGGTGGAGCGGGTGATCGCGCGCTGCAACAACCCGCGGAACCTTCAGCACTTCGAGCTGCTTGGGATAAAGCCGGCGGTCTCGGCCACCGATCTGATCCTTCGCCTGATCGAGCACGAGGTGCCGCGCTACGGCTTCCTCCATCTGCTCGACTTGCCGCAGGAGCGACTCGAGATCATCGAGATCGAGGTGGCCGAGGGTTCGCCAGCCGCCGGCGCGATGGTCAAGGACCTCGGCCTGCCGGACGGCTCGCTCGCGATCGCGATCCTGCGCCACGGCACCGGGTTCGTGCCGCTTGCCGATTCGGTGATCGAGGCGGGTGACGAGGTGCTGATCGTCCTCGACACCGGGCTCGAGACCAAGATCACGGACCGCTTCCAGCCACCCGCCGAGGCCGCGTGATGGCGGACCGCTCGGTCGACTACCTGCTGATCGGCGGGGGTCTTGCCGCGGCCAATTGTGCGCGCTGGCTGCGAGAGGAGGGCGGCGCGGACGCCGGTTCGATCCTGCTCGTGGGCCGCGAGCCCGACCCGCCCTACAACCGGCCGCCGCTGTCCAAGGGCTTCATGCAGGGCCAGGAATCGCGCGAGGATGCGCTGTTCCGGCCGGACGAGTGGTGGAAGGAGCAGAACATCGAGCTGCTCACGCGGACGAGCGTGCTGTCGCTCGACGTGGGGGAGCGGGTGGCCCGGTTGGCGACCCGCGAGGAGGTCTCGTTCGACAAGTTGCTGCTCGCCACGGGCGCGAACGTGCGGCGGCTCAAGGTTCCGGGCTCCGAGCTCGACGGGATTCACTACCTGCGCACGCTCGCCAACAGCGCGGCGATTCGCCAGGACGCGTCGGATGCCGAGCGGGTCGTGCTGATTGGCGGGAGCTACATCGCCACCGAGGTGGCCGCGTCGCTGACGATGCTCGGCAAGAAGTGCTCGCTGGTGATGATGGAGGAGGTCACGCTCGAGCGCTTCTACGGGCAGGAAGTTGGGCGTTTCTTCCAGGGCGTGTTGGAGGAGCACGGGATCGAGGTTCATGGGAGCGACGAGTTGGAGGGCTTCAAGGGCTCGGACGGGCGCGTGCAGACGGTCGTCACCAAGTCGGGCAAAGAGCTGCCGGCGGATGTCGTGGTGATCGGCGCGGGTGTCGCGCCTGACGTGTCTCTGGCCAGGGCGGCGGGACTCGAGATCGGGGACGCAGGCGGGGTCAAGTGCTCGTCCACCTTGGAGAGTGTGTCGGCGCCGGGGGTGTGGGCCGCGGGCGATATCTGCGAGTACGACAGCGTCGTGCACGGGTCGCACATGCGCATCGAGCATTGGGACGTCGCCTTCAACCAGGGCAAGACCGCGGCGCTCAACATGCTCGGGCGCCAGACGCCGCATGACGTCGTGCCCTACTTCTTCTCCGACCTCGCGGACTGGGTGGGCTATGAGTACGTCGGCCCCGGTTCAGGCGAGACCGTCGTGCGCGGCTCGATGGACGACGGCTCCTTCACCGTGTTCTACCTCGGCGACGACGGCACCGTGAAGGCCGCTTTGGCCGTCGGGCGCTCGGACGACCTCGAGCACGCCAAGCGCTTCATCACGGAGAAGACCGTCCCGGACCGCCAGGACCTGGCGGACGAGGGAACGGATCTGGGCTCGCTGTAGCCCCGCGCATCACCGGCTCAAGCTGGCCGAACGATCCGAGTCGAAGCGAACAGATGTTCGCTTTTTCCGTCCGTTCAGACATCTACGCTGGCAACCATGAAGCAAGCTGCCGGGGGAGGATTCGAACCTCCGTTCCGCGGTCCAGAGCCGCGTGTCCTGCCTCTAGACGACCCGGCAACGGCTCAGAACCATAGCGATTCGAACGGAAGTGCCAAGACCTCGACTCTCGTTGCGGCGCACGCCGCCGCCGGCCGCTCAAACGCCGAGATTGCTCGTGTTTTGGGCATCTCCAAGTCGACCGTTTCATTCCACATTGGACGCCTTGGTCTCCCGAAGAAGATCAAGTGTGCTCGCCGTTACGACTGGGATGAAGTACAGCGCTATTACGACGAGGGGCACAGCATCACGCAGTGTCAAGCACGGTTCGGCTTTGCTCGGAAGACCTTCATGGACGCGGTGGCCCGCGGCGCCGTTGTCAGCCGCCCACACGGGATGCCGATCGAAACCCTTCTGGTCGCCGGACGCCGCCGGAACCGCAATCACATCAAGGGCAGGCTTCTCCGCGCTGGGCTGAAGCAGAACCGCTGCGAGGACTGCGGCATAGCGGAGTGGCGAGGTGAGCCCTTGTCGTTGGCACTTCATCACCTGAATGGCGATGGGAACGACAACCGTCTTGCGAACCTCATGCTCCTCTGCCCCAACTGCCACAGCCAGACGGAGAATTTCGGTGGCCGGAAGGTCCGCAGGGACCGACTGCGCGGGGCGAGTGCGATCGCATCCCGCTGACAATCGAGAGCGACGCTCTAAGCCGCCGCCTGCTCCGCCCAATCGCGGTACAGCCGCGCGTACGCGCCATCGAGCTCCAGCAGCTCCTCGTGCGTTCCCTGCTCGACGATCTGGCCATGCTCGAGCACCACGATCCGGCCGGCGCCGCGGATGGTCGACAGCCGGTGCGCTATCACGATCGCCGTTCGCCCAGCCAGCAGGCGCCGCAGCCCGTGCTCGATCTTCGCCTCGGTCTGCACGTCCACGTTCGACGTGGCCTCATCCAGGATCAGGATGCGCGGATCCGCCACCGCGGCCCGCGCGAACGCCACGAGCTGCCGCTGTCCCGCGGACAGGTGGCCGCCGCGCTCGCCCACCTCCGTGTCATAGCTCTCCGGCAACCGCTCGATGAACTCGTGCGCGCCCACGGCGCGGGCGGCCTCCTCCACATCCTCGGGGGTCGCGCCCGTGCGCCCGAAGGCGATGTTGTCGCGGATCGTCCCCGAGAAGAGGAAGCCCTCCTGAGGCACAACGCCGAGCTGTGAGCGCAGCGAGCGCTCGGTGACCTCGCGGAGGTCGTAGCCGTCCACGAGGATGGCGCCCCCGGTCGGGTCGTAGAAACGCGACACGAGCTTGGCGAAGGTCGATTTGCCGGCGCCGGTCTCGCCCACGAGAGCGACGGTTTGGCCCGGAGGCACAACGAGGTCTATATCGCGGAGTGCGTACTCACCACCCCCGTAGGAGAACGACACGTGGTCGAAGCGGATCTCGCCGCGCACCGGCGGCAGGTCCTTCGCGCCCGGCTTCTCCACGAGGTCGGGCTCCTCGTCGAGCAGCTCGAACACCTTGTCGAGCGCCGCCATGCCTGCCTGGTAGGTCGTGTAGAGCTGCGAGAGCTGCTGGATCGGGTCGAAGAACGTGTTCAGGTAGAAGACGAACGAGGCGAGCACGCCGATCGTCACGTCACCGCCCGTGACCACCTGGTGGCCTCCGTAGAGCAGGATCGCCGCGGTGGCCACGGCGGACAGGAACTCCACGGACGGGAAGTACGCGGCGTTCAGGTAGACGGTGGTCATGTTGGCCGCGCGGTTCTCCTCGTTCAGGTCCTTGAACTGAGCGCGGTGGCGGCCCTCCTGGCTGAACGCCCGGACCACGCGGATGCCTGACAGCGTCTCCTGCAGGTAAGCGGTGACGTACGCGATCTTCTCTCGGGTGAGGCGGTATGCCTCCGCCGACACGATCCTGAACACGAGGCTCCCGATCAGCAGCACCGGGAACGTGAGGAACGTGATCAGGGCGAGCTTCACGTCGAGCACCAACAGAATCGCTGCAGTGCCGATCAGCGTCAGGCTGGCCGAGAACAGCGTGGTCACGCCGTCGGTGACGAGCTGGTCGAGCGCTTCAACGTCGTTCGTCATGCGTGAGATCACCACGCCCGCCTTGTTGCGTGAGTAGAAGCCGATCGACAGCTTCTGCAGGTGCGTGAAGATCTGAAGCCTCAGGTCCTGGAGCGAGCGCTGACCGACCCATTCCACGAGATACGTCTGCGCGTACGTGGCGACCCAGTTGATGACCGCGCTCGCGAGGAACGCAACCACGATCACGTCGAGGGCACCGATGTCATGGTTCTTGATGCCCGCGTCGATCGCGCGGCCGGCGAGGTACGGCGGCGCGAGCCCGGCCGCCGTCCCGGCGAGCAGGAACACGAACATCAGCGCCACCCGAGCGCGATACGGCCGCAGCAGCTCGAGCAGCCCGCGGAGCTTCCGCGCTCGCTGGTCCTCCTGGCGCCGGATCAGGTGCCAGAGGGCGGCAAGCTGCTCGCGCCGCCTCACAGGCCCACCTCCTCCGCGCGCTCGAGCGGCTTGCGGTTGAGGAACACCTGGTCCGGTAGCCCCTTCTCAGCGATCTCGCGGTAGAGGGCAGAGGTCTCGAGCAGCTCGTCGTGCGTGCCCTGCGCCGCGATCCGGCCGTCCTCGAGCACCACGATCTCGTCGGCCAGAGCGATCGTCGACAGGCGGTGGGCGATGATGAATGTCGTCCGCCCGCGCGTGAGCTCGTTCAAAGCGCGCGTGATGCGGCTCTCCGTGGTGGCGTCGACGCTCGAGGTGGCGTCGTCGAGGATCAGGATCCGCGGGTCCTTGAGCAGCGCCCGCGCGATAGCGATCCGCTGGCGCTGCCCGCCCGACAGCGTGTAGCCGCGCTCGCCGATGCGCGTCTCGTATCCGTCGGGAAGCGCGGCGATGAACCCGTCCGCCCCGGCACGCCGTGCGGCATCGAGCACCTCCTGCTCGGAGGCGCTGGGCCGTGCGTAGGCGATGTTGTCCCGCACGCTCGCGGAGAACAGGAACGGGTCGTCCGACACGAACGCCACCTCTCGCCGCAGCGACCCGACCTCGACGTCGCGCACGTCCGCGCCGTCAACGACGACTGCGCCCGCGTTGACGTCATATAGCCGCGGGATCAGCATCACGAGAGTCGACTTGCCCGAGCCGGTGGGGCCGACGAGTGCCACGGTGCGCCCCGCGTCCACGGTCAGGTCGATGTCCGACAGCACCTCGCGGCCGCCCTCGTAGCGGAAGTTCACGTCGCGAAACTCCACGCGCCCCTTTCCGCTCGGAAGCGGCGGCGCGTCCGGAGGCGCCACAAGCTGCGGCTGCCGGTCGAGGATCTCGAACACACGGGCACCCGATGCCACGGCCCGCTGCGCCATTCCGAGCGCGATGCCGAGCATCCGCATGGGCCCGGTGAGCAGCATCACGTAGCCGTAGAACGCAACGAACTCGCCGACCGTGATCGACCCGTGGATCGCCTGCCGGCCACCCACGAACAACAGCGCGGCCAGACCGAGGTTCGGCAAAAAGGCAATCAGCGGCGAGTAGAAGGCGCTCAGCCGCGTGGAGATCATCGACTGGTCGAACACTCGCTTGACCGCCAACCTGAAACGCGCAAGCTGCCGTTCCTCCTGCGCGAACGCCTTCACCACGCGCACCCCGGACACGTTCTCCTCGGCCTCGGCCGTGAGCTCCGCGATCCGCTGCTGCACCTCCTGCGACGCCGGCCGGTTCTTGCGCCCGTACACGAACGCCACCCACACAACGAACGGCGTGGGCGCGAGCGTGACCGCCGCGAGGCCCGGATTCACACCGAACATCACGCCCCCCGCGATCAGGATCGTGAGCGCGGACTGCGCCATGAAGATCAGCCCGTAGCCAAGGAAGAACCGCACCGACTGGAGGTCCACCGTCGAGCGCGACATGAGCTGGCCGGTCTGCTGCTCGTCGAAGAACGCGAGCTCGAGCGACTGCAGGTGCGCGTACACGCGGTTGCGCAGGTCGAACTCCACGCCCAGCGACACCCGCCCGGCCACGAGCCGCCGAGCCGCGCTCAGCGCAAACCGCAGTCCCGCCGCGGCGAGAATCGCGCCCGCGAGGGGCCAGAGGTCGACACGCCCGTTCCGGATGTCGTCGACGGTTCGCCCGACGAGGTAGGGGATGAGCACGCCCATGCCCATCGCGAGGCCGGCGAGCAGAAACGACCAGGAAACGCCGACCCGATAAGGCCGCAAAAAGCCGAGCAGTCTCCTGAAGGTAGCCACGCCCTCTGACTTTACTTAGTGAAGTGAGGAAGCCCGACAGCGCGAAGCGAGGAGGCCCGGAGCGGCGCGGCTGAGCCGAATAGCTCCGGGTGGACTCGAACCACCGACCTCACCATTATGAGTGGTGCGCTCTAACCGGCTGAGCTACGGAGCCGTGCTTGTAGAAGAGTATCGGCGGTGACCGAACGCCCCCTGCTCCTCTCCGTGCCCAACGTTAGCGAGGGAAGCGACGCCGCGGCCATCGATGCGATCGGCCGCGCGTTCGCGCCGGCGCGGCTCCTAGACGTGCACACAGACCCCGATCACGGCCGCAGCGTCTTCAGCCTCGCGGCGCCTCAGGGTGAGCTCGCGGAGGCCGTCCGCAACGGGGCCGAAGCCGCCATTGCGCGCATCGACCTGCGGCGACACCACGGCCTCCACCCGCACGTTGGCGCCATCGATGTCGCGCCGATCGTCTACACAGACGG
>Ga0070683_100005044_pt1 | contig 10961 bp, 12 predicted proteins | sample KBSC713LmetaG_FD_64662 | JGI IMG/M metagenome (GOLD analysis project Ga0070683, IMG submission 64662) | Corn rhizosphere microbial communities from Kellogg Biological Station, Michigan, USA - KBS C7.1-3L metaG | ecosystem: Host-associated > Plants > Roots > Rhizosphere ...
CTCGGCGCAGAAGGCGACCAGCGCGGACGGGTCGATCGTCCGCCCGGATCGGGGCACCACGGCGACCATCACGTCCTCCTCGGTGAGCTCGCTCGGCACCCCGTAGGCGGCCACCTCGAGCACGTCCGGGTGCGCCTCGATCACCTCCTCGACCTCGAACGCGGAGATGTTCTCGCCGCGCCGGCGGATCGCGTCCTTGCCTCGGCCGACGAAGTAGATGTAGCCGTCCTCGTCGCGGCGGGCCAGGTCGCCGGTGTGGAACCACAGGTTGCGGGTGACCCGGAGGGTCTCCTCGGGCATTCCCAGATAACCGTCGCAGATCAGCGACGGCTCGTTGGGTCGCACGGCGATCTCGCCGATCTCCCCGACCGGCACCTCACGGTCCTCGGCGTCCAGCAGGCGGACGTCGTACTCCGGGATGGGTCGGCCGCAGGCGCCGGGGCGGCGGGGCTCGTCGGCCCGGTAGAAGATCGGAACACCGACGTCGGTCGAGCCGTATGACTCGACGAGGCGCATCCCGAAGCGCTGCTCGAAGTCATCGGCGAAGTCCGGCATCGGTATACCCCAGCCGAGCCGCACCTTGTGGTCGCGGTCGTCCTCGCGGGGCTCCCGCTTGTACAAGATGGTCAGGGTTGCGCCCATGAAGTCGAACACGGTCGCGCCGAAGCGGCGCACCTCGGGCCAGAACCCGGAGGCGCTGAACCGCGCGCCGATGGCCGCCGTCGCGCCGAGCACCAGCGCCGGCACCACGGTCAGCACCGTCGCGTCGAGGTGGAACAGCGGATACGGGCAGTAGAGCACGTCGTCGGCGCGCACCCCGAAGTGGTCGATGAGCAGTTCGGCCTGCCGCACGGCGAAGCGGTGCGACAGCACGCATCCCTTGGAGCGCCCGGTCGTGCCGGAGGTGAACAGGACCAGCGCCGGATCCGATGGCCGGCCCCGATTCACCATCGCGCTTTCCGCGTACTGGGTGAGCGCAGTCCACTGTGGACCCCTGACGACGACGGACTCGAACCCTTCGACCAGCTCCACCAGGCTCGGGTCGACGACGAGCACCTTGGCGCCGGACAGGCCGAGCACGTGGGCCAGCGCCGGTCCACGAAACGCCATGTTGATCGGAGCGGCGACGGCGCCGAGCCGGTTGGCGGCCAACCAGGTGAGCACCATCTCCACGCAGTTCGGCAGCAGGATCGCGACCCGGTCGCCGGCTCGCACGCCCAACGCCTCCAAGCCGCGGGCGACCGCGTTGGTCTTCGCGTCGGCCTCGGCGAACGTCAGCTCGGCGTCGCTGAAGCGCAGGAACGGCGTGTCCGGGTGGGTTCTGGCCCGCTCTTCCAGCAGCGCCCCAACGTGGTAGGTCATCGCTTGTTTCGACGTCGTTCGGCGAAGTTTCGCAGGCGCTCCTGGAGTTCCTCGTTGCCGAAGCCCTCGAGCACCGCCTCACCTTCCGCGTCGAGCGTCGCCTGCCACGGCCGCGGGTCGGCGTTGAGGAGGTCCTTGGTGAGCCGCACGGCTTCGCGGGCGTACCCCGCGGCCTTGTGCGCGAGGGCGATCGCCCTCACCTCGAGGTCGTAGACCGGGACGACGCGGGTCACGAGACCCACCCGCAGCGCGTCGGCGGCGTCGAAGACGGTGCCGAAGAGCAGCAGCTCGCGGGTCCAGCCCTCGCCGATGAGCCGGCGCAGGAGGACGGACGAGCCGTTGGACAGGGTCAGGCTCCACTCCACCTCGGGACAGGCGAACCGGGCGTTGTCCCCGGCGACGCGCAGGTCGCAGTTGACCGCGATCTCGAGGCCTCCCCCGTAGGCGTAGCCGCCGACCGCGGCGACGACCGGCTGCGGCGCGAAGCGCAGGGCCGTGGCCAGCTCCTGGAACTGGGCGGCCTGGGCGCGCATCTCCGTTTCCGACAGCCCGGCCGCGGTCACCAGGTCCTCGCCGGTGGTGAAGGCGCGCTGGCCGCCGGTCAGCACGATCGCGCGGACCGCCTCGTCGGCGATGGCTTGCCGGACCGTTCGCAGCAGCAGGTCAAGCATGGCCGGATCGAGCGCGTTGTGCACCTCCGGGCGGTTCATGCGGATGACCGCGACCGGTCCGTCCCTTGTGACCTCAACCGTGCGCATGAACTTGAGACTAGCCGCGCTTCTGCCGCCAGGCGCCGGGTGCGACGGTATGGGTCCGCTTGAACGCCCGGCTGAACGCCTCCTCCGAGTCGTAACCGACCCGGCGGGCGATCGCGGCCAAGGGGTGGCCGGTGCCCAGGAGCAGCTCCTCGGCCAGGTGCATGCGCCAGTCGGTCAGGTAGCGGATCGGGGATCGGCCGAGGACCTGGCGGAACCGCTCATCCAGGACCGATCGGGAAACCGCGACGCTGGTCGCCAGCTGCTGCACGGTCCAGTGCCGCTCGGGGGCGCCGTGCAGGCGGGCCATCGCCGGGGCGAGGATCGGGTCGGAGAGGGCGGCCAGCCAGCCGGTCTCGATGGCCGGTGCGGTGGCCAGGTGCAGCCGCAGCGTCTCCCGGAGGACGAGCTCGGGCAGTTTTGTGGCGGTCGGGTCTGGTTGGCCTTCGCTGATTTGGAGCGCGTATTCGATGCTGGAGCGGATCCAGTTGGCCGTCAGCCCGTCGGGCGGGTGAACGACGAACACCGGCGGCAGGGCGCGCAGCGCGGGGTCGAACAGCGGGTGGTCGGAGTGCAGGTAGCCGCAGACGATGTCGGTGCGCTCACCGCCGGCGCCGTGGCGCAGGACGGGCAGCGTCACCCAGGGCGGCGGCTCGATCAGGCTGAGGATCGGGGGCGCCTCGTCGGCCGTCTCCCAGCCGCCCATCGCGTGCTGATCGCCGTAGGGGACGACGATGACCTCGCCCTCGTTGGCCCACAGCCGCTCGCCGCCATCCGTCTGGACCCAACTCCGGCCGGCGGCGACGATGTGGAAGATGATCAGGCGCTCGGCGCCGGGGTGCAAGATGTCCACCATCTGCTTGGTGGTGGCTGACTGGTAGGCCCAGCGCTCGGTGAACTCGGCCCGGAAGAAAATGGCCCCGTCCAGCCTGAGCCCGTGCAACGCCGCGGTCACTGGGTCAGCTGCGGCGGTTGCTCGGTCATGGCCACTGACGGCGCGGGTCACGAGTATTGAGTCTGGCACGGCAATCGGCCGGCCATCATCGAGAAAGCAGTCGAACATGTCGTTGTACATCGACGTCCACACCATCGAGGGCGGCGTCACACTGGGCGACGCCGCCGGCGCGCACGCCGCCGACCTGGCCACCCAGGAGCGGTTCGGCGTGAAATACCTGCAGTACTGGGTCAACGAGGCGGAAGGCAAGGTGGTCTGCCTGGTCGAGGCGCCGTCGGCCGAGGCTGCGGTGGCCGTGCACAAGGAGGCACACGGGCTGCTCGCCGACCAGATCTTCGAGGTGACCGAAGGCGCGTGACGCATGAAGTCCTTGCGGTGCACGGGCATGCGCCACCCGTCACCGCAGGACCGTCCCGTCGCCATAGCGACGTTTTCGGGACGCAGCCCGGCCGGCGCTTGCCGATTCCGCTGCCATGGCGACGTTTCCGGCAACCGCGCGCGGGTTTTCGACCAACGCGCCTTCGAACTGGCCGACAAGGTGTTCTGCGGAGAGTACGGTCCCCTGGTGAGGTGGGTCGTCATCGCGCTGGTCGGCGCCATCGCCGGAGTGCTGTGTGACCAGATCCACGTCATCGGCGGGGTGATCGTATACCGGGACCCACTGCTCTTCGGGCAGCCGTGGTGGGTCCCGGTGCAGTACGGGCTGGCCGCGGTGGTCGGCTACGTCGGCGCCTTGCACGCAAACGGCGCGAGCGAACGGATCCTGGTGGCGTCCGCGTGGTTTCTCGGCGCCTACCTCGCCACGGCGGTCTTCCAGCGGTGGCCGTTGCCGCTGGCGCTCGCCCTCGGCGTGATCGGGCTGGCCCGCACGATTCGCCTCGGCGGGCGCAGCCTGGTGTTCGGGCTCGCGGTGGCGCTGTCCGGGCTGGTCTGGGAGGCAGGGCTGACCTCGACCGGCGCGTTCAGCTACCGCCATCCGAACCTGGTCGGCGTCGCCTTCTGGCTGCCCGCCTTATATGTGAACGCGGCGCCGCTGCTACTGGCCGTCGCCGCCCGGTATCGCCAGGATCGCCTCGATCTCGACGAGTAACTCGGGCATGGCCAGCGCCGCCACGACCGCGAGCGTGTGTGCCGGCACCGCGCCATCCGGGTACCACTCCGGGAAGACCTCGTCGCGGGCCGCCCGGAAGGCGTCGACGTTGTCGGCTCCGACGATGAGCGTGTTGAGCTTGGCCACGTGCGCCGGCGTCAGACCGAGCTCGGCGATGATCGCGCCGATGTTGGCGAACGCCTGCCGTGCCTGCTCTTTCGCGTCGGGGTCGATCGGCCGCCCGTCGGCGTAGACGCCCACCTGGCCGGACACGAACACCAGCTCGGAGCCGGCCGGAACGGTCGTGATGTGCGAATACTGGCCCACCGGCGGGGCCACCGATGGCGGGTTGGCGCGTCGCAGCATGATTTTTATCGTACTGGCAACGGGTGCGCCTTGAAGAAGCGCCAGATTGTGTCGGTCGCGTCCAGCGCCGTCGACGGTGGATCGAGATGCAGCGTGCGCTCGATGGCCGGCTTGGACGGTGAGCCCGGCCACTGGTGCCCGGCCCCGACGATGACGATCAGCTCGACGCTCCGGCCGTTCGCGCACTCGGCGACCGACGTGGTGACCGGCGCGATGGTGCCGGCCGTGGCCCGGGCACACCGGTCGACCCGGCGCCAGCTGGTGATGACGTCGGGGACGGACGGCCCGTCGATGGTGGCGAAGCCGTCGCCGGGACTCCCGTCGTACGGGATGTTGCGGTCGTCCGACCCGTGGAGGTGGATGACCGAGGCCGGCGCCGGCGACGGGCAGTCGCCGAGCATCGTCGCCGAGTCCGGCCCGATCGCCGCGAAGGTGGTGGTATTGCACGCCAGCCGGTACGCGAGCAGACCGCCGTTGGAGATGCCGGTGGCGTAGACGCGCTGCGGGTCGACGGGCGTGACCCGCCGGATGGCGGCGACCATCGCCTCCACAAAAGCGACATCGTCGACGCCGGGTTTGCCACAGCAGCCCCCGCCGACGTTCCAGGCCCGGTCGACCCCGTCCGGGTACGCGACGAGGAAGTGCTCGGCGTCGGCCTTCTCGTCCCAGCCGTACGACTGCTCGGCCTGCTTGGCGGTGCCGAACCCGCCGTGGAGCACGACGACGAGCGGGGCCGGTTGCCCCTGGTTGAGGGCGCCTGGCCGGTACACGCGGAAACTGCGATCCTGGCCGTCGACGCGGATGGTGTGCGTGGACGTGCCGGGCGGAGCCGAGCCAGCGGACCGGCCCGCCCGGCACCCGGTCGTCACGGCCAGGAGGGCACACGCCAGGGCCACTGGCACCCATCCCCCGCCGCGAAACCGCATGCGCTGCATGATGCGGCCCCCATGTTCGAGCCAGGTAAGCGGAGGATCAGCCTCTTGCCAGACGCGCGCCGGCGCGGCATCATGAGTTCGTCACGAAAGGTTCGTGACGAACTATCCCAGCCGCGCAGGTGAGCAGTGACCGATGCCAAGGCCGCGGCGGACGAGATCGGCCGGCTCTACCCCGCGGTGTACCGGCGGTTCCACGTCTCGCGGCGCCCAGTCGACGGCAGCGACCTCACTCCCCGGATGCTGGGCGTGCTGCACCACCTGACGGCCGGCGGGCCGCTGACCGTCGGCGAACTGGCCACGCACCTGGGCCTGTCCAAGGCGACGGCCACCGAGTTGGTGACCCGGATCCAGGAGCGGGGACTGGTCGACCGGATGCGCGACGAGCGCGACCAGCGGCGGGTCTACGTGTGGCTGACCGAGCTCGGTCGCCAGCGGGCAAACTCGCACGCCCGCGTGCTCGCCGACGACGAACTGCTCGCGGCCGTCGGCCGGATGACCCTGACCGATCGTGAATCACTCATCAGCGGTCTGCGCGCCCTGCTGGCCGCGGCCGACGTGAAGGAGCCCAACGATGACAACTCAGGCCTGTGAGAGCTGCGGGATGCCGATGCGGACCGCCGAGGACCACGCGCCCGGCCACCCCGGCAGCACCTGGTGCCGGTACTGCTCCACTGAGGACGGCAGTCTGCAGCCGTTCGAGGAGCGGTTCGAGCGCATGACCCAGTGGGCGGTCCGCAAGGACGGGCTGGACCGGGCGACCGCCGAGGCGAAGACGCGCGAATACATGCGCACCCTGCCGGCCTGGCGCGACCACCCCGCCCTGCGGGCTTAGGGTCTGTGTCAACGTAGGGCCCGGGCTACGGCGGACTCAGACGCCGCCTGGAAACCACGCCGGTCACGGCCGGATACAACCCCGGTATCCGGCCGCGCCCGGCGCGGCCCCAGCCAACGCCTGAGCCTCGCCTCGCACCGACCCCTACGTTGACACAGACCCTAGAGGACTGCCGCGATCTGGCGGAGTTGCGCGTGCACGCCGTCGTAGGCGGTCGCCCCGCCCAGGTACTGCTTGGCGATCTTCGCGACCATTGTGTAGTTGGTGTCGCACACGTTGCCGACCGGGGCCTCCCCCGCCTGGCTGACCAGTTGGTAGGCGTCGAGCTCGTCCAGCCCGGTCAACGAGGAGACCCAGGTCACCAGGTCGTGCTGGCTGATCCGGTAGGCGTCCTCGAGGGGCCGGGCCGAACCCGTGCTCATCAGGTGATCGTCGGACTCCAGCCGCGGCCACGGCGTCGAGACGCCCTTCAGCAGCTCGACGACCACGGTGGTCTCCATGGCCGCCTCGACGGCGACGCCGCTGACCTCGCCGTGGCCCTGGCGGGCGTGGCCGTCGCCGAGTGCGAAGAGCGCACCGTCCACATTGACGCCGAAGTAGACGGTCACGCCGGCGCGCAACTCGGGCGTGTCCATGTTGCCGCCGTGCGCGTCCGGGGTGATCGTCATCTTCGCCTCGAAGGCCGCCGGGGCGACGCCGACCGTGCCGTGCATCGGGTCCATCGGCAGGTCGACGGTGAACGATGAGCGGCTGGCCTGAAACCGCACGAGCCGGGCCGAACGGTCCAGCTCGTAGACCCACACCCGCTCCTCCAGCGGCGGCTGGAGGGTCGCCGTGTGCGAGGTCGAGGTGAGCGCGCCGAAGTGCGGGAACGTGCTGGACACCGCCCAGTCGCGGGCCGGCTCGATGCTGACGAAGTGCAGGGCGAGGGTGTCGCCCGGCTCGGCGCCCTCGACGTGGAACGGACCGCTGACCGGGTTCAGGTAAGGGAACTGCACGACCGTGGTCGGCAAGTCACCCGTGCCGCGGACCTTGCCGCCGAAGCAGTCCTCTGTGGACATCCGGACGACGGCACCGGGCTTGACCCGCGCGACGGCCGGCCGCCCGCCGAACGTGTAGGCCAGCTCGTCGGCGGTCGGCCGGTATTCAACGACGTCAGGCATCCACGGACTCCTCGAGGGTCTGGCCGGACAGGTTGGGCCGGCGACCGGTCGCGTAGAGCACGATCAGGATGAGCACGCCGATCCCGAGCCAGACAAAGCCTAGCCGCTGGGCTGCCACGTTCGCGTTGATCACCACGTACAACAGGATCAAGAATCCGATCAGGGGGAAGGCGACGTGGCGGACCCAGTCGCGGGAGCCGTTGCGCACGACGTAGTGCCAGAACACGGACACGTGCAGGGCCAGGAACGCGGTCATCGCGCCGAAGTTCACCAGCGTCGACATGAGCGTGATGCCGTCGTCGCGAGAGTTCATGTACAGGCCGAGCGCGAGCGACACGATCGCGACGACGAACGTGGCGTTGACGGGCACCCGGTGCCGTTCGGAGATCTTGGCCAGGAACGACGGGAGCTGCCGGTCGCGGGCCATCGCGTACAGGAGCCGCGACGTCGCGACCTGGGCGACGAGCGAGTTGGCGAAGCCCCACGAGATCGCCGTGGCGACCGCGGTCAGCTTGGCCAGCCAGGCCCCGCCGCCGACGCGGGCGGCGTCGTAGAACGCGGTGCCGCCGGGGTCGCCGTTGTCGATGAGGTTCTGCGGATTGGGTACGAGGAGCGCGGCCAGGTAGGTCTGCACGATGAACAGCACACCGGCCAGCAGCAGCGCCAAGACCATCGACCGGCCGATCCGGCGAGCCTCGCCCTTGTGCTCCTCGGCGAGCATCGAGATGCCGTCGAAACCGAGGAACGACAGCACCGCGATCGACACCGCGCCGAACACGAGCGACCAGGAGAACGTGTGGCTGTTGTAGACCGGTTCGAAGTTGAAGCCGCGGCCCTTGCCCTGGGCCAGCGCGACGATCGCGATCACGATGAAAATGGCCAGCACGATCAGCTCGCCGATCAGCATGAGCTTGTTGACCCGGGCGGTGAGCTGGATGCCGAAGAAGTTGATCACGGTGTTGAGCACGACGAACGCGACGAGCCAGAGCCACACCGGGATCGCCGGGACGACCGAGTTCATCGCGACACCGGCGATGAGGTAGAGCAGCCCGGGCACGAGCACGTAGTCGAGCAGGATGACCCAGCCGGCCAGGAACCCGACCGGGGCGGCGATGCCCCGCCCGGCGTAGCTGTAGACCGAGCCGGCCATCGGGTACGCCTTGACCATCTGCGCGTACGAGAGGGCAGTGAAAATCATGGCGACCATGCCGATCGCGTACGCGAGCGCCACCATGCCGCCGGAGCCCTGGAACACGCCGCCGAAGATGCCGAACGGCGCGATCGGGACCATGAAAATCAGGCCGTAGACGAGGAGGTCGGTGAACGTCAGGGAACGCTGAAGTTCCTGCTGGTACCCGAACCGCTCGAGCTCGTTGGTCGCCATGCGCGCGACGGTAGACCTAATACTTGAATTTGAAAAGATCTCAGAACGATCGCAAGACGTCGAAGTCCAGCCCGTCCGCTCTCGCCAGGAAGACGCTCTGGTCGGCGTGCCGGCTTTTTATGGTCAGCCGCCCTCGCCCGCCGACGATCGTCGTGCCCTCCGAGGTGGCGTCCAGGCGCGCCGGGGCCAGGCTGCCGGCCCGCTCGGCCAGGGCGCTGAGCAGCCGGATCCCGTCGTAGCAGGCCTCGGCGTGGCCGTTGAGGACGGGTGCCTGCCAGCCGTATCGGTGGGTGTAGCGCTCGAGGAAGCCGAGCGCGCTGTCGGTCGCGACCGTGCCGAAGTAGCCCATCGACGCGTACAGCTCACCGCTCGTGTCGCCACCGGCTCCGAGCAGGCCGTTCTCCTCGAGCGCGCCGCACAGCCGCAGGACCCGCTCGCCGGCCCGGCTGGCTGCGAACGCCCGGTTGAACGTGACCAGGTCGCTGCCGACGAGCGTGAGCAGCACGGCGTCGGCCCGGCTCGCGGCGACCAGGTCGACCAGGGGCTGCGGGTCGGTGAGGCCGAGCGGCACGTAGCGCTCGGCGACCACGTCGGCGTGGGCCTTCTTGAGATAGTGGCGGGCGGCTCGGTTGAGGTGGCGCGGCCACACGTAGTCGTTGCCGATCAGCGCCCACCGCCGCGCCCGCCGGCTGTCGACCAGCCAGTGCAGGACCGGCCGCAGCTGCCGGTCGGGGGTTTCGCCGAGCAGATAGACCCCGGGGGCCGTCTCGCCGCCTTCGTACGGGGGTGTGAAGACGTATGGGACGGCGCCGGCGATGGCGCGGACGATCTCGACGCGGGCGTCGCTGGCGTGCGTGCCGATGACGGCCTCGATCGCGCGGTCGCGGACCAGGTCGAGCACGTCCGCGGCCACGGTGCGGGGGTCTCGGCCGGCATCTACGAGTACAAATTCGATGGGTTTGTGGAGAATGCCGCCGGTGGCGTTGAGTTCGGCCGCGGCCAGGCGGGCGCAGTTGAGGACGGCCGGACCCATCATGCCGAGGGTGCCCGACATGGGCACGACGAGGCCGAGGCGCGTGGCCTCGGCCTTTTCGGCCTTTTCGGACGGGTCGGTGATGACCCGGACCTCTTCCACCCGCCGAGTATCTTCGTTTCCATGCCGAGTTCCAAGGCGGTTGGCCTGCGTACCCATCTGAGCTACGTGCTGAGCGAGGCCGAGCGGGCAGTCAACCGGGGCCTGGCGGCCGGGCTGCTCGCCGAGGGGGTGAGCGTCGAGTGGTGGCGGATCCTGCGGGCGCTGTCCGACGGGCACGGCCACTCGATGGGCGATCTGGCCGAGGCGGCGCTGATGCCGCACCCGACGCTGACGAAGGCGGTCGACCGACTCGTCGATGGCGCACTGGTGTACCGGCGGCAGGACCCCGAGGACCGGCGGCGCGTCGCCGTGTACTTGTCGGAGCGCGGCATGGCGCTGGTGGATCGGCTCGACGAGGCGTCGGCGAGCCACCACCGGGCGGTCGAGGAGGCCTTCGGCACGGCGCGTGCTGAGCGCTTGATGCGGGAGCTGAATGCGTTGATTGCGGCGCTCGGTAAGGTGTAGGCAGATGCCTGCGCGGGTGTCAGCAGTCCGGCGTCGGACTGCTTGAGCGCCCGACCTCCGGCGCGTCGATCTTTGCCTGCAGCTGTGTTACTCGGCGGGGTTTTGTCATACCCGGTTGGGAAAATGTGAGTGTGGAAGCGGGTTTGCTGGGCGGCTGGGCGCAGGAACATCGGGCGGCGCGGGATGCGGCGTGGCAGGCGCGGCGCGAGTGGAAGCAGCGGGCGCGCGAGGAATTCGGGCGAGCGCGGCGCTTCGGGCTGGCGGCGCGGCATGCTACGAAGCTGGCGCGCAACCACGCGGCGTGCACGGTGGACGAGGACGGGACGGTTCGGTGCGTGAATCGCCCCCCGTTCGATGCGATATGCCCGCGTCGGTTGGCGGCATCGGACGCGCTGCCGGCGGCGCCTGGGCCGGCGGCGCAGCGGTCAGCGGCGCCTGGGCCGGCGGCGCAGCGGCCGGCGGCGCAGCGGTCAGCGGCGCCTGGGCCGGCGGCGCAGCGGCCGGCGGCGCAGCGGTCAG
>Ga0070683_100005045_pt1 | contig 10960 bp, 7 predicted proteins | sample KBSC713LmetaG_FD_64662 | JGI IMG/M metagenome (GOLD analysis project Ga0070683, IMG submission 64662) | Corn rhizosphere microbial communities from Kellogg Biological Station, Michigan, USA - KBS C7.1-3L metaG | ecosystem: Host-associated > Plants > Roots > Rhizosphere ...
GCCGAGTTTCATCCCCTTGTCGATATCTTCGATTGTCCCGAGCCCGCGCTCGTACTCGCGGATCGCGTCGAGCAGATACGGTACCAGCAGACGATTGACGATGAAGCCTGGACGATCGGGAGCAGCGATCGGTTCCTTGCCAAGCGAGGCCGCAAACGACGTGAGCGCCTGCTTTGTCGCTTCGCTCGTGGTCAATGCGGGAATCACCTCGACGAGCTTCATCAGCGGCACCGGGTTGAAGAAGTGCAGGCCGCCGAATCGATCGGGGCGCTTCGTCGTCGAGGCGAGCTCGGTGATGCAGAGCGATGAGGTGTTCGACGCGATGATCGTCTCCGGCCGAACTACCGCTTCCACCGCTTCATAGATCGCGCGCTTGTCGTCGAGACTCTCGACGATCGCTTCGATGACGATATCGCAGTCCTGCAAATCAGCGGTGTTCGTGGTGCCGGTGAGGTTGCCGAGCGTGGTGTTCTGCGCCTCTTCGGTGACCTTGCCCTTGGCGACGCCGTCGGCCAGAAACTTCTTGATGCGCTCCAGGCCTGCGTGCAGCGCCTTGTCGTTGACCTCGCGCACGATCGTCTTGTACCCGGCGGCTGCGGCCACCTGCGCGATGCCCGATCCCATCAAACCGCAGCCGAGCACGCCAACCGTCCGGGTCGCCGCCATCTACAGCGCCTCCACAAGAGCGGCAATGCCCTGGCCGCCGCCGATGCATGCCGCGGCAACACCCAGCTTGACCTCACGCCGCCGCATCTCCAATGTCAGCGTCAGCAGAATGCGCGCGCCGGTCGCGCCCAGCGGATGGCCGAGCGCAATCGCACCACCGTTGACATTGACCTTTTCGCGATTGAGGCCGAGGTCCTTTTCGACAGCGAGGTACTGTGCGGCAAACGCCTCGTTGATTTCGAACAGATCGATCTGCTCTAACGTCAGACCGTTTTTCTCGAGAAGCTTTCTGATCGCCGGTGCCGGGCCCATACCCATGATGCTCGGATCGACGCCGACAATCGCCCAGCCCAGCAACCGCGCGATTGGCCTCAAGCCGCGCGCCCTGGCGCCGGAGTTTGAGGCAAGGAGCACCGCTGCGCCGCCGTCGACGATGCCGCTGGCATTTCCGGCGGTGACGGTGCCGTCCTTGGAGAAGGCTGTTGGCAGCTTCGCCAGCGCCTCGAGCGTCGTGTCGGGTCGCATGTGGTCGTCGCGTTCGACGACCGTTGTCCCGCGGCGCGTCTTGATCTCCACGGGGACCACTTCTTCTGCGAATCGGCCCTGCTTCCACGCATCGTCCGCGCACTTCTGGCTGCGGATGGCGTAGCGATCCTGCTCCTCACGCGAGATGGAATAGTTGCTGGCGCACTTTTCGGCGGTCTCGGCCATGAACATGCCGCACATCGTGTCGCGCAACCCTTCGTAGAGCGAATCCTCGAGCGCCCCCTGCCCCAGTTTCAGGCCGGATCGCAGCCCGCGGATGACGTGCGGCGCCTGGCTCATGTTCTCGATGCCGCCGGCGAGCACGATGTCGGCGTCGCCCGCGAGGATTTGATGCGCGCCCGTGACGGCCGCTTGAATCCCGGAGCCACACAGCCTGTTCACCGTTAACGCGGGTACTTCGATCGGCACGCCCGCCTTCAAGGCAACGTGGCGCGCGCCGTAGATGGCATCGGCGCTGGTCTGCAGCACGTTGCCGAAGACGACGTGATCGACCCACTCCGGTTTGACGTCTGTCTTCTGAAACGCCCCGCGCGCCGCGACGACACCAAGGTCGATCGCCGACACGTCCTTCAGGGCGCCCACATATTCGGTCATCGGCGTGCGTGCGCCGCCAAGAATGAAGATGTCGGTCATCGCAGTCTGTCTCGCAATTCGCGCCGCAGGATTTTTCCCGACGGCGTTCGTGGGATGGCATCGGCCAGATGCCACTTCCGAATCATCTTGTATCCGGCGAGCCGCTTCGAGAAGTAGTCGGTCAGCGCCGCTTCGGAAAGCGTACAACCCTTCCGTGCCACCACGAAAGCGTTCGGCACCTCACCCGCGTCGGCATCGGGAACGCCGACGACCCCGCAATCGACGATGTCCGGATGTTCGAGCAGCGCAGCCTCCAGCTCGGCGGGCGCGACGCTGAAGGCGTGGCATTTGATCATTTCTTTCTTGCGGTCAACCAGGTAGGTGTAGCCGTCTTCGTCGACGGACCCGATGTCACCGGTGTGCAGCCAACCGTTGCGCAGCGCGCGCGCCGTTTCCTCCGGCGCATTCCAGTACCCCTGCATGATCTGCGGCCCGCGGATTGTGATCTCACCCGTTTCGCCGGCGGGCAGCACGCGTTCCCCGGTTTCCAGATCGACGACGCGCTGCTCGGTGTCGGCCATCACCACGCCAACGCTTTCCAGCTTGATGCGGTCGGGTTCGAGCGGCGAGTGGTGCGATGCCGGGCCGGTCTCGGTCAGCCCGTAAGCCTGAACGACTTGAAATCCAAGCCGTTCCTGCACGCGGCGTGCGACATCGGGCGCCAGCGGCGCCGCGGCCGAGAGCGCGTAGCGGATGGTGCTGAACTGCGAGCGATCGAGGTTCGGCGCATTCGCCAGTGCAAGCAGCACCGGCGGCACCAGGTGGAGCACGGTGACGCGATGCTGCTGGATCACTTTCACCAGGGTCTCCAGGTCGAAGCGCTCCATCACAATCTGATGCGCCCCGGAGCCGAGCGCGGCGTTCATCAGCATCACGCCGTAAATGTGCGACAGCGGCAGAAAAATCGGATACGCATCGTCCGGGCCGATGCGGCTCGAGTCGAGATATTGCAGCAGGTTGGAGACGAGAACACGATGCGTCAGCATCACCCCTTTCGGCAAACCAGTCGTGCCGCTCGAATAGGGGAGCGCAGCGAGCTGATGCTGATCCACGTTGACGCCCGGATCCGCGGCGCTGCCGGAGTCCAGAATCTCGTCGTAGCAGACAGCGCGCCCATGCGCGTCATTCGGGCTGTCACCGACGACCACGACGCGCACCAGGTCGGGCGTCTGCGCACGACAGGCGTCCACAACCGGCCACAGCGTGGCGTGCGTAATCATCACCTTCGCGCCGGAGTCGTTCAGGTGATACGTGACTTCGCGCTCCCGATACGACGGATTCATCGGACAGGCTACTGCGCCGAGCTTGCTCGCCGCGTAGAACGCCAGCTCGTATTGCGGGCAGTTGGGCAGGTACAACGCCATGCGATCGCCCGACGCAAGGTGCATCGCCGACAGCCCATTGGCCAGACGGTTTGATTCGCGGTCGAACTCCGAGAAGGTAATCGCCTGATCCCTGTACGTGATCGCCGTCTTGTCAGGAAAGCGCGCAGCGGTGGCACGCATCATTTCGTGCAACGGGCCAGCGGGATAGGCCAGACGTGTCATCGGTGGGGAAGTCTACAATGCAGCTGATGACTCGCGGCGCGTGGCGCATGATTCTGCTCGCCAGCCTCGGCGGCACTCTGGAGTACTACGACTTCGTGATTTTCGGCATCTTCGCGCCGCAGATCGGCCGCGCCGTATTTCCGAGTCAGGATCCGCTCGTCTCGTTGATGGTGACGTTTACGACGTTCGCCATCGGCTACCTTGCACGGCCGATCGGTGGACTCGTGCTGGGCCGCCTCGGTGACAAGTTCGGTCGCCGCGGTGTCTTCCTCGCGTCTATCTTCGTCACGTCCGCCGCGACGCTCGGCATCGGCCTGGTACCGACGTATGCGCAATTGGGTATCGCGGCCAGCCTCATCGTCGTGTTTCTGCGCCTGACGCAGGGTTTCTGCCTCGGCGGCGAACTGCCCGGCGCGATTACCTATGTCGTCGAATCGGCGCCGCCGATGGCGCCGTTTGTCTGCAGCGTCGTCTTTGGATGCGTGACGCTTGGCGTCGCGCTTGGAACAACGATCGCGCTGATTGTCAGCAATGTGCTGACGCCGGCGGATGCGGCGGTCTACGGCTGGCGCGTGGCTTTCATCATCGGCGGACTGCTCGGGCTGGCCAGCTTCTGGCTGCGCCGGTCGTTCGAGGAATCTCCCGAGTTCATCGAGCTCAAGCGGCTGGCGGCGGCGTCGAAGGAGCCGGTCGGCGAACTGCTGCGAACACATCCCGGGCAGATTGTGATCGGCATCGCGGCGCAGGCGGTCACCGCCGTGTTCGCCGGCCTGTTCTTCGCCTACATGCCCGCCTATCTCACCGCCGTATCCAAGTACGATCCCGCCACCGCGACCTTCGCGCAGACCTACGGCGTCGTGCTCCATGCGGCGCTCATTGTCGTCGTCGGGTGGCTCACCTATTACTATCCGCCGGCGCTGCTGCTGCGCATCGGCGCGATTGCGCTGACGCTCGGGGCGTATCCGTTCTACGCGGCGCTGAGCGCGCACAGTCTGAACATCATCGTGCTGATGACGATGGCGGCCTGCGCGGGAGCGTTTGTCAACGGCACGTTCGCCTTCGTCACCGCGGATCTGTTTCCGACGCGCATCCGCTTCAGCGGCGTGGCGGTCGTGCAGAACATCAGCCAGACGGCGTTTGGCGGGACAGCACCGCTCGTGGCCACGGCTCTCGTCCGCGACCTGCAATCGCCCATCGCGCCCGCTCTCGTCGTCGCCGTTTGTGGGGTGATGACCTTCGCAGGCAGTTTCTGGCTGGCGCGCGCCGCCGGGAAGGTGAGGGTTAGAACCGAAGCAGCCGCGTTGCCTTGATCGCCAGGCCGCGGTTCATCAGCGCTGCCGGACGCGGTCCGAACGTATCGCGGCCGTCCGTATAGACGACGAACAGATCGCTACCAGGCTGGTACTCCCAGCGCCAGCGGATGTTCGATTCGAGCGTGTTGAGACTCGAGTTGTACTGCACGAGACCGCTGACGAACATGCGCGGCGTGACGGTGTAGGTTGTGCGCGCGCCGAGCAGCTTCGTCGTGAAGGCTCCCTCGCGCAGCGTGATGCGGCTGACGAGCAGGCGGGGCTCGAACGCGAGCTGGCTCGACACCTTGACGCGGCCGTTGTACTCGAACTGCCGCCTCTGTCCCGAATAGAACTCGCCGGCGGTGAGCGTCAACCGGCCACTGACACGGCGCTGCGGGCCGGCGTTGTACTGGACGACGCCCTCGTTGAATTCGTAGACGCCGACGGGTACGAGCGCGCCGCCGGAAATGCGAAATGGCTCGGTAACGAACTCGTAGTCATTGCGGCCCGTGAACTGCAGCTGGTCGCTGTTGTTGAACTCGATGCGGAATGTCCCCGACGACACGCGTGTCTCGAGGGCATCGTGTCCGTTGACGTAGCGATCGACCTCTGCGTTCCATTCGAGCCGGCGCAGCGCGCGCACGGATTGGATGCGCGGGCTGAAGCGCGCCAGGACGTCAGTGCGTGTGATGTCGGGCCGCGGGACGTATCCGACGTCGGGTTTGAAGGCGTCGCCGACCTTCAGCCGTTCGGCCTCGAAGCCGTAGCGATCGTGCAGGTAGCGGAAATAGCCGCGGTAACTGCTGTCGTTGCCTGTCAACCCTGGTGTGTCCGAGCGCGCATAGTAGGTGCCTGCCTGCACGTTCTCGAACAGGTTCCACGTCGTATCGACGCCAAGCAGCGTGTTTGCTCCAGACCCACCGGTCCGCGGCGAGCGACGCGTCGCGATGATGCCGACGTTGCTGCGCCGCAGGATGTCGCGTTTGACGCGCGCGACCAGAAAGTTCGTCGACGGCGATCGTGGCGCGCCGAGTGCGGGATCGAACGCGCCCTCGTCGGTTTGAATCTCGAGCAGGCCCAGCGACGTCTTGCCGACGCGGCCCGTCAGCCGCGCCCCACCTTTGATGGGAACCGGCTGGCCGGCGTCGAGGCCGATGCGTCGCGAAAAGAACATGATTGGGGCATCCGGCGTGCGGAACCCGCCGCCGCCGATGTTGGCGAAATCGAAGATGCCCTGGCCCTCGAGAAAGAAGTCGCGCTTCTCGGGGAAGAACAGGCTGAAGCGGGTGAGGTTTACCTGCTGTTCATCGATTTCCACCTGCGCGAAATCGGTGTTGACGGTGACGTCGAGCGTCACGTTGCTGGTGATGCCGTACTTCGCATCGATGCCGATGTCGCGATCGAACTTGTTGGAAAACGCCGGCGTGGCCACGCGGTTGGTGGTGAGATTGGAGACGCCGTACGGCTTCAGTTCGATGTTGCGCGCCGGCGGCGGTACCTCCATCCCGACCAGCGTCGCCGCGTTGGCGAGCCGCTGCACGGAATTGTTCGGCGGGACGCCCGGAGGAGTGATCGACAACAGCGAGTGTTCGTTGATGCGGCGCTCCCATCGACGCGCGTTGATCCCCCAGACCTGTTCTTTGCCGGTCGGATAGCGCAGCGACTTGAACGGGATGACCATTTCGGTTGTCCAGCCGGTCTCGTCGCGATGCACCTTCACGTCCCACACCGCGTTCCAGTCGTAGTTGGCGGTGTTCTCGTCCTGGATGAACGCGTCGCGCACGCCGCCGAGCGGATTGGTCTGGAAGAAAAAGCCCGTGCGCTGATCGTGAAACGTGTCAAGGACGACGACGAAGTGCTCGTTCTGATAAAGGCTCGCGTCGCGCCGCATCTCGTCGGCGATCATGCGGTCGGGGGCGCTGTCATGCATGCGCGCCGAGACGTAGACGTTGCGGTCGTCGAAGAAGACCCACATCTCGGTCTGTTCCGTCGCCAGCTCGCCGGCGCGCGGTTCCTGCTGCCGGAAGGCCGGCGCCGCGTCGATGGTGTGGTAGATCGCGTCGTCCAGTTTGCCGTCGAAGACCAGCGGCTGCATCAGCCGGTAGGCGCGCACCGTGGGCGGCTCGGGATCTTCAGCGTGAGCCGCGACAGGGACGGCGAGGAAGAGAAGAAGAGGAATGACGAAGGCGCGGCGCGAGCTCATCCGGCGGCCGCTTCGTCCATAGCCTCGTTGGCGAGGCGGTCGGCGTCTTTGTTGAACTCGCGACGGACGTGTTCGAACGTGACGGCTCCGATCCGGCGGACGAGGGCACGCGCCTGCTCGTAGAGCGGCTGCAGGCCGGGACTCTTCACGCGGTATTCGCCTCGCATCTGCTTCACCAGCAGCTCCGAGTCGGCGCGGACGTGCAACGTGGAAATCTCATTGGCGGCCGCCCATCTTAACGCAGCGATCAAGCCGCTGTACTCGGCCACGTTGTTCGTTGTCAGGCCGAGCGATTCCTTCAGCTCGACGACCGTACCATCTTCGTGTTCGATACGAACTCCGTAACCCGCAGGACCCGGGTTGCCACGCGAGCCGCCGTCGACGTTCGCACGTGCAGACCCGCCGCCGTGCGCGGAGCCGAACAGAGACGGTTGGTTCATGCGCGCGGAACGTCCAAGCCCCAACTGCCAAGTCCCAAGGCCCGATGCACGTCTTGGAAGTTGGAAACTGGAAATTGGCCGTTCATGGGGCGTGTGTTACGGCAGGTTCCGGAGCGGCCGGCGGAGGAACGTAATACAGGATGCGGTTGCAGCTGGCGCACTGGATGATCTGGTCGTTCCTGCGGACTTCCTGAAATACCTGCGGCCGCAGTCGCACGTGACACGCCGAGCAGAGGCCGTCGCGGGTCGCCAGAGCAATGGCGATGCCCTTGCGCGCGCGGGCGACCTGTTCGAAGAGCGCGAGCAGATGCGACGGCAGCGATCCGACGAGCGCCGCGCGCTTGCTGGTTGCTTCCTTCAGCGCGGCTTCGACAGTGGTGAGCTCCTCGGCGAGGGTCTTCTTCTCCGCTTCGATTTCCTTCTGCTGCGCCAGCAGCGCCTGCTCGGCCTTCTTCACTTCCGCCGTCAGCGCGTCGGCATCGACCATCCGTTCGATGACCTTCTCCTCGACCGAACCGAGCTCCTTCTGCGCGGTCTCGATCTCGTGCTGCATCGCCTGGTATTCCTTGTTGGTCTTGACGGCCGAGAGTTGGTCTTTGAACTTCGAGAGGCGGGACTGGTAAACGGCGGCTTCTTTTTCGGCTTCGCGCCGCTCGTCCTGGCTGGCTTTGAGGCGTTGTTTCGCGGCTTCGACGCCCTCCTTGGCCTGCGCAAGACGCGCATCGGCTTCGGCCAGGCGTTGAGGGTGCGCGGCGACCCGCCGCCGCGACTCCTCGATGGCGCTCTCTAGATTCTGGAGCTCTATCAGATGCTCAAGCTGTGGCGACACCTAACTTCTTCCACTCTTCAAATTTTCAACTTTCCACTATTCAATGTTGCCACTGCAACTTGGACTGGGCCTGCCAGGATTCGAACCTGGGACCAACCGATTATGAGCCGGCCGCTCTAACCGCTGAGCTACAGGCCCGTACGTTAGGTACGGCCTTCCAGAAACGCCTTGAGCTTACGTGAACGCGACGGGTGGCGCAGCTTGCGCAGCGCCTTCGCCTCGATCTGCCGGATGCGCTCGCGCGTCACCGCGAAGCTCTGGCCGACTTCTTCGAGCGTGTGCTCGCTGCCATCGCCGACGCCGAACCGCATCTTGATCACCTTTTCCTCGCGCGGGGTCAGCGTCTTCAGCACCGACTCGGTCTGTTCCTTGAGATTCAGGTTGATGACCGCCTCGGCGGGCGAAACGATGTTGCGGTCCTCGATGAAATCGCCAAGATGCGAATCTTCCTCTTCGCCGATCGGCGTCTCCAGCGAGATCGGCTCCTGCGCGATCTTCAGCACCTTGCGTACTTTCGCCACCGGGATGTCCATGCGCTTGGCGATCTCTTCCGAGGTCGGCTCGCGCCCAAGCTCCTGCACCAGCGCGCGCGAGGTGCGAATGAGCTTGTTGATGGTTTCGATCATGTGCACCGGAATGCGGATGGTACGCGCCTGGTCGGCAATGGCGCGCGTGATCGCCTGACGGATCCACCAGGTGGCGTAGGTTGAGAATTTGTAGCCGCGGCGGTACTCGAACTTGTCGACCGCCTTCATCAGGCCGATGTTGCCTTCCTGAATGAGATCGAGGAACTGCAGCCCGCGGTTGGTGTACTTCTTCGCGATGGAGACAACGAGACGGAGGTTGGCTTCGACCAGTTCCTTCTTCGCCTGTTCTGCCTGCGCCTCGCCGCGCTGGATGACTTCGATGGTCCGGCGGAGACGCTCGGGCGTTTCCTCCAGTTCGTCGATCATCACCTTGACCTGCGTCTTGATGTCCTTCTGCTTGCGGAGGACGTTCTTCCTTTCCTCTTCCTTCAGCTTCGCCGCGCCCTTGATCTTCCCCTTCAGATTGAGCAGGCGCTCGAGCCCGTCGACTTCGCGCTGCACTTTCTGCACGGCGTCGACGGCATCCTTGACTTCGTCGATGAGCCGCCGCTTCATCGTCTCCGTGAACTCGATACGGCGGATGGCGCGCGATACGTCGATGCGCGAGCGCAGCGACTTCATCCGCGCCTTGCGGAACTTCTTCCGCTCCTGCGTGCGGGAGATGCCGTCCGTCTTCTCGGAGAGCTTGACGTAGTTGAGGCGCGCCTTACGCACCTCCTCGATCTGCTCGAGCACTTCAGTCTTGCGATCCTCGATCACCTCGTCGGTGATCTCTTCGTCGCTGAAGATCACCAGCTCGCGGATGGTGCGCTCGCCGGCGCGGAGCTGATCGCCGATGATCAGAATGCGCTTGGCGATGGTCGGCGTGCGCGAAATGGACTTGATGACCGCCAGCTTGCCGCGTTCGATGCGCTTGGCAATGGCCACCTCGCCTTCGCGGGTGAGCAGTGGGACCGTGCCCATCTCGCGCAGATACATGCGGACGGGATCGTTCGTCTTGTCGAGCGCGCCCGGCGTGAGGTCGAGCTCCGGGCCCTCCTCGGAGCCGTCCCTGTCGAAATCCTTTTCGCCGCGATACGCCTTGTCGGAATCGACGACCTCGATGCCGGCGGTGCCAAACGCGTTGAAGAGATCGTCGAGGTCCTCCGCGGAGGTAATCTCCGACGGCAGCATTTCATTGACCTCGTCGAAGAGGAGGTATCCCTTCTCCTTGCCGACCTGAATCAGCTGGCGTACTTCGTCGTAACGTTCTTCAATCGACAGGGCCATATTCCTCCCGCTATACGAGGGCTTCGATGCGCTGTATTACGTCGTACTTACGAACGAGCAGTTCCCGCAATTCCTGTCCGTCGCCCGCGCCCACTTCCTGCAGCCGATCGATCTCACGTTGAATCGCCGCGCGCTCGCGTTCCCAACGAAGGCGTTTGAGAATTCGCGCGCAATCGTGCGCGTCGTGCACGTGCGCTTCGCCCTCGCTCGCGATGGCGGTCACAAGCTGGGCATCCTCCATCGTTAGACGCTCGAAAAGCGCGGCTGGTGAGAACCCCTTATCTTCGTTCAGTTTTCGGGCGAGATCCAGTACGGTGCGCGAAGAAAGAGGGTCAAAATCCGGGCCATCGAGAGTTTCCAGGGCGGCGAGGGCGTCCTCGGGCCGGTGGATCAGCAGCCAAATGAGTCCTTTTTCGGCCTTGGTAACCTGACCAAAGCTCGGCACTTCACGCTTTGGCAATGCCGGCTGTTTTTGTACGACCGCTTTCCGGATTTCGGCCCGCACTACATCGTCGGTGACCCGCGCTTTGAACGCCAGCCGATCGGCGAATCGGTCACGCATGGCCGGATCGGGAATCCGGCCCCCCACAGGCAGCATGTCGCCCAGGAACTTCACCCGCCCCTCGTCGCTATTCAGATTGTGGTTGGCGGCGGCGCGATCGAGCAGATATTCGAGGTATGGCGTCGAATGTTCGAGACGTTCGGCGTAACCCGCGGCGCCATGTTTTCGGACGAACGTGTCCGGGTCGTCGCCCGCCGGCAGCTCGGCGACGTTCACGGAAAATCCTTCGGCGACGAGCATCTCGCACGACTTCGCGGCGGCACCCTGGCCTGCAGCGTCCGGGTCGAAGCTCAGCACAACTTTGTTCGTGAAGCGACGAAGCTGCTGCGCCTGCTGGGGCGTCAGGGCCGTGCCGCATGACGCCACGACGCCCTTGAAGCCGGCCT
>Ga0070683_100005050_pt1 | contig 10955 bp, 9 predicted proteins | sample KBSC713LmetaG_FD_64662 | JGI IMG/M metagenome (GOLD analysis project Ga0070683, IMG submission 64662) | Corn rhizosphere microbial communities from Kellogg Biological Station, Michigan, USA - KBS C7.1-3L metaG | ecosystem: Host-associated > Plants > Roots > Rhizosphere ...
CCCCCGTCTGCCAGGCGCCCAGGTAGATGAAAGCTTCGAAGAGCAACGCAGCGAACAGCCAGAAGAGGAGCCTGCTCCGGTAGCTGCGCAGAGCGGGGGCAAGCGGGATGTGCCGCCGCCGCAGCCGTGCAAAGAGGTCGACGATGACGGCGAGGCAGGGCAGGAGCGCGGCGAAGAGGATGAGCACGATCGACCAGCCGCGGACGACGCGCGCGCCGAGATAGACGTACGCGGAGGTGCCCTCCGCGAGCTCGACCTCCACGTCGAGGGAGCCGAGCAGCGCCTGGCTTGCGCGCCCGATGCCGGTCAGGCGGTTGGCGTTCAACCGCTGAGTAGTGTCCCCGAGGGCCGGCGGCGGGCGATCGCCGGCCGACGTGAGGGTGATCGCCGCGATGCCGCGGCCGACGAACGGTGCCTGCTCGTACAGGCTCAGCGGAAACGCGAGGTCGAGGAGCTGCGCGAGGGCCCTGGGGCGCGTGGCCTGGGCTCCGGTCTGCTCGAGAACTCGCGCCGCGGTTGTGCGCACGAGCGCGGGTGAGGCGAACTGCGGGTCGTCGCCCGCGAAGACGAGATGTGGGCGGCCGTTCCCCGCGATCGAGTCCAGGTCGACGGCCGCCACGACGCGATCCATGTACGGCGAGTGCTTCGCGAAGTACGCCGCTCCGAGGCCTCCGAACGCCCCTCCGTCCGTGGACAAGAACAGGATCGTGTGATGGGGCTCGGGCGGCCGCGGCGGGGCCCGGGGCGTGGCGTACGAGCGCGCCAGCTCGAGGAGCGTTGCGGTGCCGGAGCCGTTGTCGTTGGCGCCTGGGCTGGCGCCGCTGTTGTCGCGGTGCGAGACCACGACGATGATCTGATCCGATTGTCCTTCGCGGAACGCGAGCAGGTTCTCGAGTTGCACGCTGCCGCGGCCGGGGATTTTCGCGTGAAAACGCTCCCGTTGGGTGCGCAGGCCGTACTGGGCAAACCGCTGGGAGACCCACGAGGTGGCCTGTCTTGCGCCGACCGTGCCGGGAGCGCGGTCTGGGTTGGTGTTCACGAATGCGCGAGCGGTGAGCGCGGCTGTCGCCCCGTCGAAGTCCGGTTGCAGCGTCGGCGGGCGCAGCGGCCGCGGGTGCGAAACGCTGAAGGCCGAGATCAAGAGCGGGATCCCGACGAGGAGCCACGTGCCGCGGTACATCCGGCTGTTCACCGGCCGGTTGAGCGTTCCTGGTCGCGGCCGGCGCCGTTGCCGGGAAGGCGGATGGGCGGCCATGCGAGGCAATAGTAGGGACGACCCCGGCACAATTAGGCCAAATGCCCGACTCCTCGACCATCCTCCTCGTCGACGACGAGGACTCCGTTCAGAAGCTGCTCACGTATCCGTTGGAGCGAGACGGGTTCCGCGTGGTCTCCGCGCGGGACGGCGAGGAAGCGCTGCGCGTCTTCGCCGAGGAGTCGGTCGACCTCGTCGTGCTGGACATCATGCTCCCGAAGCTGGACGGGCTCGAGGTCTGCAAGCGCCTGCGCGCCGGGAGCTCGGTGCCGATCATCATGCTCACGGCTCGCGACGACGAGTTCGACACGGTCCTGGGCCTGGAGCTCGGCGCCGACGACTACATCACGAAGCCGTTCTCGATCCGCGAGTTCCGGAGCCGGGTGCGCGCGCTCCTGCGCCGGGCCGGCACTCCACGCCGTGAGGCCGGCGAGTCCGAGCCGCTGGTCGCGGGCGCCGTGACGCTCGATCCCGACCGCCGTGAGGCGCGTGTCGACGGACGCACGCTCGACCTGACCTACGTCGAGTTCGAGCTGCTGCGGACGCTCGTCGCCCAGCCGGGCAAGGTCTTCAGCCGCCGCGGCCTGCTGCAGGCGATCTGGGGCGACTCGTCCTACCGCGAGCCGCGCACGATCGACGTCCACGTGCGTCATCTGCGCGAGAAGCTCGAGCAGGATCCGAGCGAGCCGGAGATGATCCTGACCGTCCGCGGCGCGGGCTACCGCCTGCGCGAGCCGTGAGCCACCTGAGGACCGTCGGCGCCAGGCTCAGCCTGGCCCTGCTGGTCGTGGTCGCGGCTGTCCTCGCGTTCGTGTACCTGATCGTCACCCCGTCCCTGGAGAACCGGCTCGTAGACTCGAGGAAGGCCCAGTCCGCGGATGTTGCCGAGCGCGTGGTCGAGCAGCTGCCGAACTACAACCAGGCGGACTGGGACCAGCTCGCGCAGGGCTTCGCCTCGGCCTCGAACACCAGGGTGACCATCTTCGAGGTCCTCAGCCGCAGCCCGCTGACGCTGCGGAGCGTCGCGGACTACGGCGGCGGAGGAATCGGGATCAACGACGATCCGATTGCGCTCAGAGCCGCGAAGAACCTTGCTTCGGCTCAGGGAACGGTCGAGCGGGGCGAGAACTACGCCGAGGCCGCCGAGCCGGCCAACACGAAGAACGTGGTCCTCGTCTCGAACTCGATCGAGGATTCGCTGGCGAGCGTCGAGCTCGTCAAGCATCGCCTGGCGATCTCCGCCCTCGTCGCGCTCGTCGCCGCTCTGTTCCTCGGCTACATCGGAGCACGGCTGTTCGCCCGCCGGATCCGTCGGCTGGAGCAGGCGGCCGAGCGCATCGCGAGCGGTAAGTTCGACGAGCCGATCGTCGATTCGAGCCCCGACGAGCTCGGGCAGCTCGCCCGCGCATTCGATCGCATGCGCGAGCGGCTCGCCGGCCTCGAGCGGGCGCGTCGCGAATTCATCGCCAACGCGTCTCACGAGCTCCGCACCCCGCTCTTCTCCCTGGGCGGGCACCTCGAGCTGCTCGTCGACGAGGATCTCGACGAGGCGACGAAGCAGGAGTTCCTCGAGCGCATGCGCGAGCAGGTCGACCGCCTGACGAAGCTCGCAGGCGAGCTCCTCGACCTGTCCCGGCTCGACGCGGGCCGCCTGCGGGTCGACCGGGAGCCGGTCGATCTCGCCCAGATCGTCGAGACCCTGCTCGAGGAGTTCGATGCGCGAGCCCAGGGCACGGGCCACAACCTGGCCCGCGACGGCGTCGGCGACGGCGCGACCGGCCTCGGCGACCAGCAGCGGGTGCTCCAGGTCGGCAGGGCGCTCGTCGAGAACGCGATCCGACACACGCCTGCGGGCACCCGTGTTCTCCTCAGCACGAGCCGCAACGGCGACCAGGTCGCGCTGGAGGTCGAAGACGACGGACCGGGTATCGCCCCCGCTGCGACCCCCCACGTCTTCGAGCGCTTCTACCGTGGCGACTCGGGCGGCCGCGCCTCCGGGAGCGGCCTCGGCCTCGCGATCGCCCGGGAGCTCGCGGAGGCGATGCACGGCGAGATCGACCTCTCCTCGGAGCCGGGACGGACGGTCTTCACGTTTTCGCTACCTGCGCAATCGGCAACCTCCTCTCCGACACTCGATTGACGTTGTCACTCTAGACAACAAGTCGGACGGACCGGCCGTGGCTACAGTTCGGCTCTTGCGCCGACCCCCGCCATACGTCCTCGTCGCGCTGGCTGCAGCCCTCGCCGGCGGCTTCGTCGCTCTGCTCGCAGGCGAAGTGACAGGCCTCACGGACAACCGGACGAGCACGGTTTACGTCCCGACGAGCGCCGGCGACCTCGGCACCGACAGTGACGTGGCGATCTCGAGAGCACGACCACTCACCGCGAACCGCTTCGACCCGGCGCGGATCTATGCAGCGCGCTCATCCGGAGTGGTGACCGTGTTTGCCCTCTTCGGCCAGACGGACGAGCGCGAGGCCCAGGGCTCCGGCTTCATCGTCTCCGGAGCCGGCTACATCCTGACGAGCGCGCATGTGGTGCTCGACACCAGCTCGTCGAAGACGACCGAGGCGCGCAACGTCTACGTCGGGTTCAGGGACCGCGACCGCGTGCAGGCGACGCTCATCGGCTGGGACGTCTACGACGACGTGGCTCTGCTCAAGGTCGATCCGTCGGAGCATGCGCTCGCGCCGGTCCCGCTCGGGGACTCGTCGCTGGTCCGCGCCGGCGATCCCGTCGCCGCGATGGGCAGCCCGTTCGGGAACGAAGACTCGATCACGACCGGCGTCGTCTCGGCCATCCGCCGTTCGATCGCGTCACTGACCTCGGTGTACAAGGTCGTCGATGCGATCCAGATCGACGCGCCGATCACGCACGGGAACTCGGGCGGGCCGCTGTTCGATGCCCGGGGCCGCGTGATCGGGATCAACGCCCAGATTCGCACCGAGACGGGCGGTGCCGAGGGGGTCGGGTTCGCGATCCCGATCAACGCGGCGCGGCGCTCGATGACCCAGCTCGCTGCGACGGGCCGCGTCGTCTACGCGTATCTCGGCGTCACGACGGAGGACCTGACCCCGACGCTCGCGCGCCATCTCGGCTACAGCGTCACGCGTGGCGCGATCGTCGGCGAGGTCCGGGGCGGAAGCCCCGCGGCCAAGGCCGGGGTGCACGGAGGCTCGGGGGACGAGACCTTCAACGGTCAGTCCGTGACGCCAGGCGGCGATGTGATCGTTGCCATCGACGGCCGGCCCGTGCGGAGCGCGGACGACGTCGTGCGCATGATCAGTTCGAGGGTCCCTGGAGAGACGCTTTCGGTGACCGTGGTCCGAGGAGAAGAGCGGACGACCTTGCAAGCGAAGCTCGGTGCGAGGCCCGACGCACCGGAGACGAACCCGTGAGGCGGGCGTTACGGACCCAAGCGCCGGGGTATCAGGTGGCCAGTAGCTGATGTCTGCCGAAGCTCAACACGCGGCCACGGCCGGAAGCGAGACCATCCGACTGACCATCCCGGCCAAAGCCGAGTACATCACGCTCGTGCGTCTCGCACTGAGCGGCCTCTCGCGCCTGCGCCCGCTCAGCGAGGAGACGCTGGGCGACCTCAAGCTCGCGGTGACCGAAGCCTGTACGAACTCGGTGCGGCACGGCTACGGCGACGGCGAGGGGACCGTCGACATCCTCTACGAGCTGCAACCCGACCGACTCGTGGTCGAGGTCGCGGATGATGGGCCGGGCTTCGACGCAGCCGGCGACCGTCCGACAGAGGAGAACCTCCAGGAAGGCGGGCTCGGGATCGCGATCATCAAAGCCGTCTCGGACGAGTTCGAGGCCGGCGAGCGCGCCGAGGGCCAAGGATCGCGCCTGCGTTTCACGAAGTTGCTGGAGAGCTAGCGCGTACCTGGCAGGATCCCGCGGGTATCGTGCTGAGCCCCTCCGGATCCCGCCATGCTCCAGCTCGTAAACGTCGGACATAAGTCACTCGCGGACTACGCGTCGCTCGCCTCTCGCGGGCTGATGACCGAGCTGCGACGGCTCGCCGAGCCCTTGCAGGGCAAGCGCGTGGTGCATCTCTCCGCAACCGCCTTCGGCGGCGGGGTGGCCGAGATCAACTACGCGCTGATCCCGCTGATGGCGGACATCGGGCTGGACGTCGAATGGCGGATCATCCAGGGCGACGACGAGTTCTTCGGCGTCACGAAGACGATCCACAATGCGATGCAGGGCGATCCGAAGGGCCTCACACAGCAGCAAGAGGCGACCTTCCGCCGCTACAACGAGCTGAACGCCGAGGAGTTCGAGGACGAGTACGACTACGTCATCGTCCACGACCCGCAGCCGGCGGCGATGATCGAGCACTTCCCGGACTCCACGGCGCGTTGGATCTGGCGCTGCCACATCGACCTGTCGACGCCGAACATGGACGTGCTCAACTTCCTCGCGCCGTCGCTGGAACGCTACGACGCGGCGATCTTCCACATGCCGGAGTACGTGCCGCGCCACGTCCCTCTGCGGCAGGCGATCATCTGGCCGCCGGCGATCGACCCGCTCACTCCCAAGAACATGGCCCTTTCGCCCGAGGACGCCGCGTACGTCGTCGACCAGTTCGGGATCCACCTGGGGCGCCCGCTGCTCACGCAGATCTCGCGCTTCGACCCCTGGAAGGACCCGCTCGGGGTGATCGACGCGTTCCGGATGGTGCGGCAAACGCATCCCGATGTGCAGCTCGCGCTCGTCGGATCGATGGCGCACGACGATCCCGAGGGCTGGGACTACTACAACCGCACGGTCGCGCACGCGGCCGGCGACCCGGACATCTTCATCCTGTCCAACCTGAACAACATCGGCTCGGTCGAGGTGAACGCGTTCCAGGTGCATTCCGCCGCCGCGATCCAGAAGTCGATCCGGGAGGGGTTCGGGTTGACCGTGACCGAGGCGCTCTGGAAGGCGAGGCCGACGGTCGGAGGCCGCGCGGGCGGGATCTGCGCCCAGATCAGAGACGGCGAGACGGGCTGGCTCGTGGACTCGGTCGAGGAGTGCGCTGACGCATGCCGCGAGATCCTGGACGACCCTGCCTCAGCCGGGGCGCGCGCTCGCCGGGGCAAGGAGGACGTGCGGGAGCGCTTCCTGATGCCTCGGCTCCTGCGCGACTGGCTCGCGCTCTTCAACCGGCTGGACGGCAACGCGGTCGAGACGCGCCTCGAGACCGTCGAGACGGCTGCGGCTTAACCTCCCTCGACTAGGCTCCGGCCGATGGCGGCCCGCAGGAAGCTGATCGTCGTTTCCAACCGCGGCCCGGTCTCGTTCACCCGCAGCGAGGACGGGACCCGCGTCGCGCAACGGGGCGGCGGAGGCCTCGTCACCGCGCTGCGGAGCCTCGTGGCGCTTCATGATGTGACGTGGATCGCAAGCGCGATGACGGACGAGGACCGGGCAATCGCGGTCGAGTCCGGCGACGAGGCGATCGAGGAGGTCGCGCGGGACGGGTCGGCGTACAGGTTGCGTCTCGTCGCGCACGACCCGGCGGCCTACGACTGGTACTACAACGTGGTCGCGAACCCCACCCTCTGGTTCCTCCAGCATTACCTGTGGGCGCTCGCGTACGCGCCGGACATCGATCCCGGGCTGCACCACGCCTGGGACGACGGCTACGTCGCGGTGAACCGGGCTTTCGCCGACGCCACGCTCGCCGAGCTCGAAGCGCAGCCCGACGCCGCTGTCTTCTTCCACGACTACCACCTCTACCTCGCGCCTCGCTTCGTCCGCGACGTGCGCCCGGACGCCTCGCTCGGTCATTTCGTGCACATCCCGTGGCCGGAGCCGAACCTCTGGCGCGTCCTCCCCGAGCGCATCCGTGTCGCGATCCACGACGGCCTGCTCGCCAACGACGTAGTCGGCTTCCATGCGCACCGTTGGCAGCGAAGCTTCCTTCGCTCGAGCCGCGACCTGCTGGAGGCGGACTGCGACTTCGACCGCGGCGTTTGCTCGTACCGAGGCGGAAGGACCTTCGTCGCCGCGCGGCCCATCTCCGTGGACGCATCGGAGTTCGAGGAGCTCGCCGTGAGTGAACAGGTGCTTCGGCTCGAGAACGAGCTCAAGGCTCGACGGCCGGAGTTTCTCATCCTGCGCGTCGATCGCACCGATCCCTCGAAGAACGTCGTCCGAGGCTTCCGAGCGTTCGAGTACTACCTCCACACGCACCCGGAGATGCACGGTCGGGTGGGGATGCTGGCTCTCCTCGATCCGTCCCGGCAGGATATCCCCGAGTACGCGGAGTATCTGGGCGCGATCCAGCGCGCGGCGCGTGTCGTCAACGACCGCTTCCAGCGCGACCGCTGGACGCCGGTCGACCTCCGGATCGAGGACAACTTCCCGCTCTCGGTCGCGGCCTACAAGCAGTACGACGTCCTGCTCGTGAACGCGATCTACGACGGGCTGAACCTCGTGGCGAAGGAGGCGCCGCTCGTGAACGAGCGCGACGGCGTGCTGATCCTGTCCGAGAACGCGGGCGCGCACGAGGAGCTCGGGCCGTGGGCGCTGTCGGTGAACCCATTCGATATCGAGGAGCAGGCGCAGGCCATCCAATCCGCGATCGAGATGGGCCGGGAAGAACGGCGCGCCAGGCTCGAGGCGATCCGTGACCACGTTCGGATGCACGACGTGAGCGCCTGGCTGGAGACGCAGCTCGAGGATCTGGACCAATGGTCGGCGAAGGCTGCTCGGTGAGCGACCTCTCGCACGTCGACGAGACCGGCCGTGTGCGCATGGTCGACGTGGGCGCGAAGGAGATCTCGCGGCGACGAGCGGTGGCCCGCGCGACCTTGCGCATGGCGCCTGCGACCGCGCGCAGGCTGCGCGAGCTTCCGAAGGGCGACGCGCTCGCCGCAGCCCAGCTGGCCGGGATCATGGCGGCGAAGCGCACGAGCGAGCTGATCCCGCTCTGCCACCCGCTGCCCCTGACGCACGTCGACGTCGAGCTGTCCGTGGCCGAGGCAGCCGTCGAGATCACGGCTTCGGCGGAGACGACGGCGCAGACAGGGGTCGAGATGGAGGCGCTCGTCGGCGCGACCGTCGCCGCGTTGACCGTCTACGACATGGCCAAGGCGGTCGACGACGGAATGGAGCTCTCGGAGGTCAAGCTCGTCGAGAAGACGAAGGAGGCCGTGTGAGCGGCCTGTCCGCGAAGCGGACCAGTGGAGGGGGTCTGGGGGAACCGGGAGGTTCCCTCAGCTCTCAGCGTGCCGCGGTTCTCACGGTCTCCGACGGCGTGGACATGGGCACTCGGGAGGACGCGAGCGGCGACCTGCTCGGGGAGCTTCTCGCCGCAGAAGGCTTCGAGGTCGTGCGCAAGGTGGTGCCCGACGAGCGCGATGCGATCGCCGAGGCGATCGAGGAGCTCGCGGCCGACGCGAGGCTCGTGCTCACGACCGGCGGCACCGGCCTCGGCCCGCGCGACGTGACCCCCGAGGCGACCGCGAGCGTCCTCGAGCGCGTCGCGCCTGGGATCGCGGAGGCGATCCGCGCCGACTCGTTCGCGAAGACTCCGCATGCCTTGCTCTCGCGCGGAATCGCCGGCGTCCGCGGCCGCACCCTGATCGTGAACCTCCCGGGTTCGACCGGCGGGTGCCGTGACGGCTTTAGGATCCTCCAGCCTGCACTCCGGCACGCGCTGGACCTGCTCGCGGGCGAGGAGACCGCCCACCGCCAGACATGACGCTCACGCGCTTCATCTCGCTCGTGAAGTTCGAGCACACGATCTTCGCGCTCCCGTTCGCGTACGTCGGGGCGTTCCTCGCGGTCGACGGCGTCCCGTCGGCGCACGACCTGATCTGGATCACCGTCGCGATGATCGGCGCGCGGTCGCTGGCGATGGGGCTAAACCGCCTGATCGACGCGGGCATCGACGCACGAAACCCGCGCACCGCCACGCGCGAGCTGCCGTCCGGACAGCTCTCCGAGCCCCAGGTCGCGATCTTCTGCCTCGTCGCGCTCGGCATCTTCCTGCTCGCGGTCTGGCAGCTCGACCCGATCGTGCGCTGGCTGTGGCCGATCCCGGTCGCCGGGTTCGTCATCTACCCGTACCTGAAGCGGTACACCTGGCTCTCGCACCTCTGGCTCGGGGCCGTCGACGGGCTCGCTCCGGTCGGCGCCTGGGTCGCGATCACCGGCGAGCTCCCGCTCGAGTCGTGGCTGCTCGGAGCCGCTGTCGCGTGCTGGGTGGCCGGCTTCGACTGCTTCTACGCGCTCCTCGACCTCGACTTCGACCGCCGCGAGGGCCTGAAGTCGGTGGCGACCGCGTTCGGTGAACAGGGCGCGTTCTGGGGCGCGCGGGTCCTGCACGTGGCCACGATCGGCTTTCTCGTCTGGGCGGGACTGCTGCTCGACATCGGCGTCTTCTACTGGCTGGGAGTCGCCGCTGTCGCCGTCCTGCTCGTCTACGAGCACGCGCTCGTGCGGCCCGGGAACCTGCGCAGGCTCGACGCGGCTTTTTTCCTCGTGAACGGGATCATCAGCGTGACGTTCTTCGCGTTCGTGCTCGTCGACGCGATCGTCTCGTAGCGCTTACTTCCAGTCGGGCTCCAGGTCCCAGACCTCGTTCGACGTGATCTGCTTCGCCTCGCCGCCCGTCGCGTCGACGACGTAGATCTCGTTCGCCTGCTCCCGGCTCGTCCGGTCGGAGACGAAGGCGATTTGCGTGCCGTCGGGCGACCAGGTCGGCGAGCTGTCCTCGCTCTTGTCCTCGGTCAGCCGCGTCGGGCTTCCGCCGTTGGGATCGACCGTGTAGATCTCGTCGTTCGCCTGGCAGCCGCCGAAACACGTCTTGCCGAACTTGTCGCGACCGGTGGCGATGGCGATGCGCCGTCCGTCGGGCGACCAGGCGGGGTCGGCACCGGAGGCGATCTTCTTCGCGCCGGTCCCGTCGCTGTTCACGATCCACACCGAGGCGACCGGGATTCCCGTCGGATACGCGACCCGCGTGAAGACGACCTGCTTCCCGTCGGGTGACCAGTCGGGCGACACGAGCAGGACGCCCTTCCCGCGGTAGAGCTCCTTCTGCTCGGAGCCGTCCGAGTTCATCACGTAGAGCGAGGCGGTGGGCGTCTCGGCCGCAAGGACCGCGCCCCGGCTGAAGACGATTCGCTTGCCGTCGTTCGACCAGTCCGGGGAGAAGTCGGGCACGGTGTTCTTGGTGAGCTGCTCGGCGTTGCTCCCGTCAGCGTCCATCGCGTAGATCTCCTCGAAGGCGGGATCCTGGAGCACCGAGTCCCCGGACCCGGCGTACACGATCCGCTCCCGGTCCGGAGACCACGAGGGGTTCGTGTTGCCTGCGGCCTCGGACTCGAGCGGGTGATCTTCGGTCAGCTGCTTGCGTGCCTTTCCCGCCTCGTCCATCAGCCAGATCTCGCCCCAGCCATTGACGTTGACCGTGAAGACGAGGTCCTGGCTCGGAGCGCTCGCCGAGTCGCCGCCGCCGCAACCCGTGACGAGGAGCACGAGGCCGAGGAGAAGGGGGAATCGCTTGGACATGACCGAGGAATCTAGACTCACGGACGTGATCACAGCGAGAAAGTTGTCGAAGCGCTTCGGCGACAAACGGGTCCTGGAAGGGCTCGATCTCGTGGTGCCGCGCGGTGGATTCGTTCTCGTCACAGGGCCGAACGGGTCGGGGAAGACGACCTTGCTGCGGCTCTGCGCGGGGCTGTTC
>Ga0070683_100005052_pt1 | contig 10954 bp, 9 predicted proteins | sample KBSC713LmetaG_FD_64662 | JGI IMG/M metagenome (GOLD analysis project Ga0070683, IMG submission 64662) | Corn rhizosphere microbial communities from Kellogg Biological Station, Michigan, USA - KBS C7.1-3L metaG | ecosystem: Host-associated > Plants > Roots > Rhizosphere ...
GGCTTCGTCGAAGAGTATCCAGCCGAGCGTGCCTACCGCGACGCCCGTATCAATCGCATCTTCGAAGGGACGAATGAAATTAACCGCCTTATCATCACGGGCTTTTTGCTGAAGCGTGCCATGAGCGGACAACTTGCCCTCATGCCAGCCATCAAGAAGTTGATGGACGAGGTTCTCTCCGGTCCGAGCATCGGGGAAGAAGTCGAGGGCTCGCTCGCAGAAGAACGCAAGCTGGTCTCAAACGCCAAGAAGCTCGGCTTGTTCGCTTCCGGCTCTGCGACGCAGAAATACATGCAGAAAATTCAGGACGAGCAGGAAGTCATGGGCGCGATTGCCGACATGACAATCGAAATCTATGCGATGGAGTCGGCTGTCTTGCGCACCCAAAAACTAATTGCCACCAAGGGCGAGACCGCCGCAGCATTACCGATCGCCATGACTCGCGTTTACCTTACGCAAGCATTCGAGAAAGTGGAAGCGGCCGCCAAAAAAATCATCGCTGCCGTCGCCGACGGAGACATGCTGCGCACCCAACTGGCAATCCTCCGCCGTCTGGCGAAACACGAACTCTTCAACACCATCGAACTTCGCCAGCAAATCGCGCAGAAAATCATTGAGCGTGGAAAATACACGCTGGGATAGGACCGCATAAAACATTTGTCATCCTGAGCAAAGCAAAGGATCTGTTATTCGCCTCCACCACCATCCTCACTTCTTGTCATCCTGTGTGCTGCGAAGGACGTGCTTTTCGCATTCAAAACTCAGCCACGAGCAATCCTTTTGTGCTTTACTACTCCCGCCATGAAACGGCGACTCGTACTCCTTTTCGCACTCTTCGCCCTTTCCGCCCTCGCCCAGACATCTCCTTCCACCAACCTCGCTCCCACTCCTCCCATGGGATGGAACTCTTGGAACAAATTTGCCTGCAACGTCAGTGACGAACTCATCCGCGGCATGGCCGATGCGCTCGTAAAGTCCGGCATGAAAGACGCGGGCTATCAATACGTGGTCATCGACGACTGTTGGCAGGTCAGCCGCGACGAGGTTGGCAACATCGTCGCCGATGCACAGCGCTTTCCACACGGAATCAAGGGTCTCGCAGATTACATCCACTCGACCGGCTTGAAGTTCGGCATCTATTCGGACGCAGGCTCGAAAACTTGTGCCGGGCGTCCCGGAAGCCTCGGGCACGAGTATCAGGATGCTCGCCAGTACGCTGCATGGGGTGTCGACTATCTGAAATACGACTGGTGCAACACAACCACGCAAGACGCGCCAGCCGCCTATGCACTTATGCACGCCGCGCTCGATGCTACCGGACGGCCCATCGTGCTCAGCATCTGCGAATGGGGTAAAGCGCAGCCATGGCTCTGGGGCAAACGGGTTGGCGGTAACTTGTGGCGAGCCACCGGGGACATTCAAGACCGCTGGGAAGGAAAGAAAGAGTGGTCGCCGGGCGACTGTTGCAGTTACGGCGTTGTGGACATCATCGACGCCGTGGCCGACCTGTATTCCTATGCCGGTCCTGGACACTGGAACGATCCCGACATGCTCGAAGTCGGCAACGGCGGCATGACCGACACCGAGTATCGTTCGCACTTTAGTTTCTGGGCGCTTCTCGCGGCGCCGCTGATCGCAGGAAATGATCTGCGCACAATGCCGCCCGAAATTCACGACATTCTCACCAACAAAGAAGTCATCGCGATCAATCAAGATCCGCTCGGACGGCAAGGCCGCCGCGTCCGCAAGGATAACCAACTCAAGGTAGATGTCTGGGCGAAGCAGCTGACCGATGGGAGCCGCGCAGTCATCCTCTTCAATCGCGGTACCGCCGAGCAGATTATAGCGGTCAACTGGAAGAGATTGGGTATCCAGCAAATATCGTCGCCTCAGTTCGCGACCTCTGGCAACACAAAGATCTCGGCAAGCAGGCGGGGAAAACAGCAGCGACCGTGCCAGCTCATGGCGTGGCAATGCTGGCAGTGCGACCGTAAAACTTTTTAGCAATGTGGCAATAGCCAGATGTCAATTGCAATCGCAAATTGGCAATTGACAATTTGAAAGTGACAAAACCTACTCCTTCGGATATCCCGGATCCGCCTTTACTTCCTCGATTTGCTTCGTGTGTCGTGCGCAGTGAGCAGCGTTCAGCAGAAGCCACTGGTATCCGTCGAGTTCTCCGAGAACTGGGTGCTCGCCGAAATGTTCGCGCAGATCATCATTCGTGGTTCTCACATACTCGATGGTTGCCTGGCGTGACTCGTCGAATGTTTTCGCCAGTTCCGCGCGCGTCGGGAAACGGCCGGTGGGCTTCAAAAACTCCGGCGCTTGTAACTTTGTGCTACGGTCCGGAATCTTGGTCAGCACAATTTCATCCTTGGCATTGATTTCCTCGCGCTTCTCCGGGGCCGACGGCGATTTCATCACCTGTTCCCGGACAAGCGTAAGAATGGCGGATTCAGTCACTGTAATGTGTTCAGCAACCTCCGCGATCGACCAGCGATCGGGCGAAGGCTTATATCTCCACTGTTTTTCGGAGATACCTGAGATCGCCTTTACAAATAGTTGGCGCGTCGCATCCAGATTCAGGATTGCCTTCTCGCGTTCTGCATCGCTCAGAGTAGCCGCCACTGGAGCCGACGCGCGTGCCGCGAGCGGAGTGGTTGCGTTCTGGGCCGAGGAAACGAGCGCTCCACACAACACAACTGCAGATGCCGCCGTGGTGATAAGTTGTTTTCGCATCTCGCCACTTCCTTTAGCGAATTGGAAATTGGCAATCGCCAATCGTCAATCCCCATAAGTGCATGCGCCGGCTCTCTTAACTTTTGGTCTTAAGCTCTTCCATCACGCTTTGAATCAACTCTTTCGCATCGGTCAGCTGCTTCATGATGATTTGAATGTCCATGACTGGCTTGCCCGGCCAGCGCTGGCTCTGGCAGTACACGCCGTGCTGCCCGACAAGGGCCATCGCGTCCGTGATGGTGTCGAGCGTGACAGCCAGACGCCCGCGCGGAACGCCCATCATGGTTTCAAAATGCTCAAGCTCTTCCTGTTTCTCATCGAATACCGGCATGAGGAAATTGTACTGTTTGCGCCGAATATCGGATAATCCTTAGCACTCATTCAGCACTCGACATTCTGCCACTACTGCGGGGCTTACTCTTATCAAGAACTTGCGTCTAATGCCTCACAGCTGTGCATGGCTGAATGCCGACTGCTGAATGCCAAGCGCTCTTACAAGGAGAATTCATGAACAAACGCATTGCCCTCGTTACCGTGGCTATATTTGCTCTGTCGTTGCTTGTCTGCGCTCAGGATGATCCGAGCAAGCGTCCGAGCCCACCTGCCAAGGCAGAATGCAAGCTTGCCAGCGGCAAGACCGCGACTGTCAACTACTCAAGTCCACGCGCCAAGGGCCGCAAGATCTTTGGTGGACTGGTGCCCTTCGGCAAAGTGTGGCGTACCGGCGCAAACGAAGCGACGTCGCTCACAACGGACACAGCATTCACTGTCGGCGGTAAGGACGTTCCCGCGGGCAGCTATACACTCTTCACCGTCCCGAATGCAGACAAGTGGGCGCTTGTCATCAGCAAGAAGACCGGCGAGTGGGGTACCGACTATCCAGGCGAAAGCGAAGACTTGGCTCGTGTGGATATGAAGGTTTCGAAGACGGCGGCCCCGGTCGAGAATTTCACCATCGCCTTCGACTCCAAGGGCACCAGTTGCACGATGAACATCGACTGGGAATCGACTCGCGCATCGGTGGACTTCAGCGAAAAGAAGTAGCATCGAAACGAAATCGGGCGTCCGGACAAGAACGGGCGCCCGTTTATTTTGACTTGTCGTTTAGTAATTGACTTATCGTTCGACGCAATTTGCGGAGGCGTGCATGAAAGTGTTGATCGCGTTTTTGGCCGTTACCGTGGCATGGAGTTGCGCTTCAGCAGAGAACGTCGTTCGCTATCGTGGTGCAGCCGACAATGTGAAGTACGTTTTCGCGACTGCCGATCCTGTGGCGCGTCTCAAGTCGGGGGACATCCTTGAAACCAACACGCTCGACGCATTCGGCAACGCGATTCAGAAGCCAACCGACACGTTGCGCATGGTGAAGGGTGACAACCCGCTGACCGGGCCATTTTTTGTTGAGGGCGCAGAACCAGGCGACACTCTGGTAGTCAAAATTCTTGACTTGCAGATCGATGGCAATCAGGGTGTCGGAACGATTGCACCCGGATTTGGCGCCATCAACTCGAGCAAGTACACGCCCGTCCTGAATCCGGATCTGCCGGAACGGATTTGGCTTTATCCCATCGATCATGCGACAAACACAGCAACATTTTCTGCGCACGACACGAAGTTCTCCGTAAGAATTCCGCTGCGTCCTTTTTTGGGATGCATTGGGGTAGCACCTGCCGATCGCGAAGCGCGCAGCTCGATTGTCCCGGCAGAGTTTGGCGGCAACATGGATGCGCCGGAAGCGAGCGTCGGAAACACGGCTTACTTCCCTGTCAGTGTGGCTGGGGCGTTGCTTTATGTCGGTGATGGGCACGCGGCTATGGGCGACGGCGAGATTGGCGGGTCGGCGATCGAAGTTCCGTTGCGGGCTCGCATGCAGGTGAGTGTCATCAAGGGGCAGAAAATCAGTTGGCCCCGCTTTGAGAACGATGACGCGATCATGGCCGTAGGAGCATATCGTCCGCTGGACGACGCCGCGCGAATTGCATTCACCGAACTGGTCAAATGGATTCACCACGACTATGGGCTGTCCGAGCTGGACGCCTATGAACTGCTCTCCAAAGTCGCAAAGGTACGACTTGCAGAAATGGTAGACCCGAATTATGTGATCATTGCGTCGGTTGAGAAGAAGTACCTGCCGAAGAGTGCGAGGTAGAACGTTAGAGGTAAATGAGTGCTGGCAGCATCGATAAGCAAGGACGCGCGGCCTTCATCGAAGCCTTTGCATCGGCGATTTTCAGTTGGCAATTGACAATCGCAAATCGGAAATGACTAGATCCCCGGCTTCCACCTGAGCACCGGCTTTCTTGCCGCCTGCGTTTCGTCCAAACGCTGCACGCGAGTGTGGTGCGGCGCTGCTAGAACGTAATCCGGATCTTCCTCTACTTCCTGCGCCACTTGCTTCATTGCTTCAATGAAGAGATCCAATTCTTCGAGTGGCTCGCTTTCGGTCGGCTCGATCATTAGCGCGCCGGGCACAATCAGCGGGAATGCAGTTGTATAGGGATGGAATCCGTAATCAATCAGGCGCTTGGCAAGATCCATAGTCTTCACACCTTTTTTGGATTGGAGCTTGTCGCTGAATACGACCTCGTGCATGCTCGGCGTCTCATACGGCAAGTCGTATACACCTTCAAGACCTTTACGAATGTAGTTGGCGTTGAGAACCGCGTCTTCGGTGGTCTGTCGCAGACCGTCGGGGCCATTCGCGTAAATGTAGGCGAGAGCGCGAACGAACATTCCGAAGTTGCCATAGAAAGCACGGACTCGTCCTACCGACATTGGACGGTTGTATTCGAACCCCAACGTGCCGTCCGGCTTGGTAATGACGACGGGCTTCGGCAGAAATGGCTCAAGCCCCTTCTTCACCGCCACCGGACCAGAACCGGGGCCGCCCCCTCCATGCGGCGTTGAAAACGTCTTATGCAGGTTGAGGTGCATAACGTCGACGCCGAAATCACCGGGACGGACTTTGCCTACCAGCGCGTTCATGTTGGCGCCATCCATGTAGAGCAGGCCGCCTTTTGCGTGCATCAGGTCGGCAATCTTGTGAATCTCTTGTTCGAACACGCCAAGGGTATTCGGATTGGTCAGCATGAGCGCCGCGACGTCTTCGTTCATCTGCGCTTCCAGAGCTGACACTTCCACCATGCCGCGATCGTTTGATTTCAAATTCTCGACGGAGTAACCGACCATCGCCGCAGTAGCGGGATTCGTGCCGTGCGCAGAATCCGGAATGAGAACTTTCTTTCGCGGATTTCCCTTTGCCTGGTGATATGCGCGCGTCATGAGAAGCCCAGTGAGTTCACCATGGGCACCGGCCGCGGGCTGGAGCGTAATCGCGTCCATGCCAGTGATTTCGATCAGGCACTCACTCAGTGTCTGAATAATGCGCAGCGCACCTTGGGAGATCTTTTCCGGCTGGTAGGGGTGCCCGTTGGCGATGCCTTCGACTCGAGAGACGAACTCGTTCACACGTGGGTTGTATTTCATCGTGCACGATCCGAGCGGATACATGCCCAGATCAATCGCATAGTTCCAGGTGGAAAGGCGCGTGAAGTGGCGAATGATTTCCAGTTCACTAACTTCCGGCATGTTGCCCAAGTCTTTTCGTTCGGATGAACCGAGAAGCTTCGACGTATCGACGTCGGGCACATCAAGCGGCGGCAGCTTAAATGCTGCCTTGCCCGGTGAGGATTTTTCGAAGATCAGGTTCTCGTTCTGGCTGATGTGACGCGTAGCTTTGCGGGTCATTTGCTTCATCGCGCCACCTCCTGCTTTTCGGGCTCTCTCATGGTTCGGACGGAACGCTCGCTCTCAGAGACTAGACCGACTGCGGTGTCGATTGCAGTCCGCGTCGTAGTTTCGGTGCAGCACCACAACGCTGCGTTCGCAAATTCTGGATAAAACTTCTTGAGTGGCAAGCCCCCGACAATCTTGTGTCCGAGGAGCCGCGAGTTGATCGCGTAAGGGTCTTCGCTGGTTTCAACGACGAATTCGTTGAAGCGCGGCGAACCGGAGAACAAGACCTTGGCGCTTTGTCCGAAACGGTCCGCGGCATAGGCAGCCTTGGCCAGGTTTTGTTTCGCAAGCTCCTTCAATCCAACCTTTCCGTAAATGGTCATGAAGATATTGACCATGAGCGCGACCAGGGCTTGGTTAGTGCAGATGTTTGAAGTCGCTTTCTCGCGACGAATGTGCTGCTCACGGGTCGCCAGAGTTAAGACAAACCCTCGCTTTCCGTTGCGGTCAACGGTTTGCCCCACAAGCCGTCCCGGCATTTGGCGGACATATTTTTCACGGGTTGCAAGTACACCGCAATACGGTCCGCCGAAGCCCATGGGCACGCCAAACGACTGTGCTTCCATGGCGACAATGTCAGCCTCTCGCGGCGGTTCGACGATTCCAAGCGAAACAGCCTCCGCGATCGAGACGACCAGCAGCGCGCCGTGCTTATGGGCGATGTCCGCGATCGCCGCAACGTCTTCGATCGTGCCAAAGAAATTAGGCGATTGAATCAAGATGCAAGCCGTGTCTGCCGAGATCGACTTCTCGAGTTCTTTCAGGTTGACGCGGCCTGTGTCCGCGAACGGTACGGTGGCTACCGGCATTCCCTGGTGCCAGGCATACGTCGCGAGGACCTCGCGATATTCCGGATGTACGCTGCGCGCGATCAGAACGGAATTGCGTCCGGTGATTCGGACCGCCATCATGGCAGCCTCGGCTGCCCCAGTCGATCCGTCATACATCGAAGCGTTCGCCACTTCCATGCCGGTCAATTCGGCAATCATGGTCTGAAATTCAAAGATTGCCTGCAGCGTTCCCTGCGCGAACTCGGCTTGGTAAGGCGTATACGCGGTGAGAAATTCGCCTCGCGAAATTAGTGAATCAATGATGACCGGGCGGTAGTGCATGTATGCGCCCGCGCCCAGGAAGCTGATGTATCCGTCGCCATTTTCTTTCGAGCGCTGCTTGAACCAGTCGACGATTTCCGATTCCGCCATTTGGCGAGGGATATCGAGGTCTCGAGTGAGGCGATACTCAGCTGGAATTGGCGCAAAAAGGTCATCGACAGAGCGCACGCCAATGGTTTTGAGCATGGCTTGGCGATCAGCAGGAGACTTTGGAAGATATCTCATAAGGAAATAGCCGATTTGCGATTGCCCCGTGGAGCCTGTGCAATACGCATTATTGATTTTAGGTTGTTGAGTATTGACTCGGCAGAACAAGAACGGCATTTCAAGCGCGTCTCAATCGTCACTGGGCAATCGGCAACCGTCAATTTTCTACTTTCCACTCTCTTCGTTCACAAATTTTTCGTAGTCAGCAGCGGAGAGGAGCGCGTCTAGCTCACTAGGATTCTTAAGAGTCACTTTGATGATCCAGGAGCCGTGCGCGTCCTTATTGATTTTTTCAGGCGCGGTGGTCAAGTCGTTGTTAGTCGCAGTCACAGTGCCGGATGCAGGCGCGTACAAATCGGAAACGGCCTTCACTGATTCAACCGTTCCAAAGGTCTTCCCAGCGGCGATCTCGGCGCCAACTTTTGGCATGTCGACAAAGACAATGTCGCCCAGCGATTCTTGGGCGTAGTGAGTAATGCCGATCGTTCCGTCCGAGCTGATCCATTCGTGTTCTTTGGTGTACTTGCGGTCGGCGGGATAGGACATGATGGCGCGGCTCCTGGATATTGGCTTCTAGGATCTACCTTAAAAACTTAGTTCACTAACTATGATCAAACCTTTTTCGGGCGCTTGTAGAACGGCGTCGGCACAACCATTGCCTTCACGCCTTGTCCGCGAATTTCAACCTTAAGTTCCTGGCCCAGCCCGCCGAACTCGGGAGGCACGTATGCCAGCGCAATGTTTTTCTTCAGGAACGGCGCAGGAGAGCCGCTCGTTACGTATCCAATTTCCCTTCCGGACAGATCCTGGACCTTATAGTCGTCGCGCGCGATTCCGCGCTCCATCATCTCTAGCCCAACCAGCATCCGTTTTTGGCTCCCAGATTTCGATTGCTCGAGTGCCGCGCGACCGCTGAAGTCGGCCTTTTCCATTTTGCAGAACCGGTCGAGGCCCGCTTCCCAGACATTAATGGTGTCGGAGATTTCGTGTCCGTACAGAGGAAGTTTGGCTTCCAGGCGAAGAGTGTTGCGCGAACCCAATCCACAAGGAACAACCTTCGATTCCTTGCCAGCTTCCAGGATTTCGTTCCAGACGCGGACGCTGGTAGCTTCGTCCGACGGAATATAGATTTCAAATCCGTCTTCGCCGGTGTAGCCGGTGCGGCCCATCAGCACGTTCGGCAGTCCGCAGACCTTGCCGCGCGTGACCCAGTAAAACTTCACCGCGCTCAGGTCGGCGTCGGTCAGCTTCTGAAGAAGATTCACTCCTTTGGGCCCTTGGATCGCGATCTGGGTAAAGTCGTCGGACAGGTGCTCGACTTTGCAATCGAACTGACTTGTATTGTCGCGCACCCAATTGAAGTCTTTTTCGCGTGTGCCGGCATTGATTACCAATAGATACTCATCCTCGCCAAGGCGATGGACGATCACGTCGTCGACAAATGTGCCCTGCGGATAAAGAAGGGCCGAGTACTGAGCCTGTCCGACGGCGAGACGCGAAGCGTCATTCATCGAAATATGTTGCACGGCGGAAAGCGCTTCCGGGCCAGCCAGGCGGATGTCGCCCATGTGACTGACGTCGAAGATGCCGACGCCGGTTCGAACCGCCATATGTTCGTTGATGATGCCGCCGCCGACCGAGGCGGGGTATTCGACCGGCATATCCCATCCGTTGAACTCAACCATGCGAGCGCCTAAGGCGCGGTGAGCAGCGTTCAACGCGGTCTTACGGACTGTCGGCGTGGTGGCAACTACGGACAAAGACCTTTCCTCGAGCGGACAGTGGCTGGGCTGCCGGGGTCTGGAACTCATTAACGTATCACGCAGTTCGGGCGAGCATCAACCGCGGGCGAACTGCGGGAAACAGTCCCGCTACCGTCACGCAATCGGGGATCGCCCGCGAAGGCCCGATACGGTTACTACCGTTACGTTTTACCAACTGCCTGGGCGCGATAGAGTTTCACCCATGGCCGCACCTGGAAAAGCGAAAGTCGTTTGTTTGCAGTGTGAGCAGGTTGAAAGCCGCTGCGAATGCGAAAAGTATTGTTGTCTTTGCCAGTCGCAAATCGATCCCCGCATGTGCCATGACGGATTGTGGTATTGCGACCCGTGTCGTATCGCGTGCGACTATAAGACTGTGGACTAGCGGGGATTCTGCTCCCATTAGCCCTGACCGCAAACCCAATTCAGCGTGACCACAACGGTTCCGCTCCGGTCCAACCAACCTTCCGAGAACACAACCACTGTTGCTAACAATTGATTGAATCTTGCGTCAACCAAATGGTTCCGCATAGATTCGTCCGGCGATATGATCGACAATCCATCCACTACTAGGCATCAATCACCTCGGAGCAGAGTTTGGGCGCCAACGGGGAAACAATTCGATTCCGGCCGCTGACTCCAAAGAACTGGAGCGACCTTGAAGACCTTTTCGGTCCGCGCGGCGCGTCTGGCGGTTGTTGGTGTATGTGGTGGCGCTTGAAACGTTCTGAGTACAATAAGAAGAAGGGCGCGGGTAACAAACGCGCATTCCAGAAAATTGTCGCAGCAGGCGCATCCTCAGGCGTGCTTGCCTATGTCGGTGGGAAGGCCGTCGGTTGGTGCGCTATCGCCCCTCGTCGCGATTATCCGGTGCTCGAACAGTCACGAATTCTAAAGCCCGTCGATGACTTGCCGGTTTGGTCAGTGACCTGTTTCTTCGTACCGCGCCTGTATCGTAGGCAAGGCTTGACCAGCAAGCTGCTCGTCGCGGCAGTCGAGTTGGCGCGAAAGCAGGGTGCGACGGCAGTCGAAGGATACCCACAAGATCCAAAAGACACGAGTATGGTGGAGGCATTCGCCTGGACCGGTTTCGCATCTGCCTTTAAGAAGGCGGGCTTCAAGGAAGTAGCAAGACGATCACCTACACGGCCGGTGATGAGAAAACTTTGTTAGCTTTCTAAATAACCACAGCTTCTTTGTACTCGCCGTATACCTTGCGCATTGCGTCTGAGATTTCGCCGACCGTCGCGTTGGCTTCCACAGCCGCAAGTATTCTCGGCATTAGGTTTTCACCGCTCCGGGCCGTGTCTTCAACATCCGCAATCGCGCGTTCCCACG
>Ga0070683_100005054_pt1 | contig 10953 bp, 10 predicted proteins | sample KBSC713LmetaG_FD_64662 | JGI IMG/M metagenome (GOLD analysis project Ga0070683, IMG submission 64662) | Corn rhizosphere microbial communities from Kellogg Biological Station, Michigan, USA - KBS C7.1-3L metaG | ecosystem: Host-associated > Plants > Roots > Rhizosphere ...
GACGCGCTCGAGGCGGTAGCGGATCGTGTGGCGGTGGGTGAAGAGCTGTTTGGCGGTGGCGGCGACGTTGCCGTCGTTGTCGAGGTAGGCCTCGACTGTGGTCACCAGCTCGGTCTCGTACTGCTCGTCGTAGGCGACCAATGGCGCGATCGTCTCGGCGTAGAAGCGCTCCAGCTCGCGCGGGTCCTCGCTCATCGCCGGCAACAGCAGGCGGTAGGAGCCGGTGTCCTCGAAGGCGAGCACGGTGCGGCCCTCCGCCTCGCCGACGTTGACAGCGAGGCGCGCCTCGTTGCCGGCGCGGTAGAGGTCGACCGGGTCGGCGGCGTGGCGGCTGCGGCCGATCGTCAGGTGAAAGCCGGCGAGGCTGTCTTCCAGCTCGCGCGCCAGGCCGGTGGCGGCACGCTCGATCCGGACGTCGTCCTCGGCCGGGACGATCACGGCGATCTCGGCGGCCTCCTCGCCGTCGGGACTGGCCAGGGCGCCGGGGGCCAGCGAACGCAGCGCCCGCTGGGCCAGGGTCAGCACGCGGGCGCGCCACTCGCCGGTCTGGGCGGCACGGGGCGCCGCGTGCAGGATCAGCACCCCGGCGCCGGCCTCGAGATTGGAGCCGAGCTCGGCGGCGCGGGCGAGGATGTCGCCGCGGTCGGTGACCTCGCGCGCCAGCACGGCGGCGACGAAGGCGCCCGCGACCTCCTCACTCTCCCACTCCGGCGAGCGCGAACGCTCCAGCTCCAGCGCCAGCAGCGTCGTCACCATGCGGGCGATCATCGGCTCGGGCGGGTTCGAGCCGCGGTAGCGCAGCTCGCCGACCGCGGAGTCGGCCACCCGCAGCTCGACCCGGGTCACCTCCTCCCCCCCGGCGAGCAGCTTGCGCTCTTGGTCAGGCGAGGCTCCGGCCACCGCCAACACGGCGCTCGAGCGGTCGATCAGGACGACGCTGGCGTCGAGCACTTTGGCCGCGGCGCGGGCGACCGCGGGCAGCCCGGCCCCCGATTCGACCGCCTCGGCAAGCGCGTCAAGGGTCCCTTCTTCTCGCGTGCTTGCAGGCGTTTTCGTCGCTTTGGAGGCGGCTGGCATCGGCTCATTATCCCTAGAGAACGACTACTCCTACTCGCGAATTTGCTTACCGCTCGGCAAGACGTGAGTCAGTTAGCCGCCGCTAACAGGCAGCGTCTAGTGGCCGTGGAGGAAATTGACGATGTCGTTGTAGTAGTAGACGATCGCCAGGCCCGCCACGACGCCAACGACAACGAGGGCGGCAAGGACGAAGAGCGAGAGCACCCCGGCGGCGGCCTTCTCCCAGACCCGGCCGTAGGAGCTGAGCGCCGGCACCAGGATCAGGCCGACAAAGGCAGCCAGGCTGACCAGTCCGGCGGCGCCGAACAGCAAGTACTCATTCTCGATCTTTTGCAGGGCCAGCGGCAGCAACACCGCGCCCATTCTGCCGCACCGTCGTGACGGTCAGCGCTACGGCTGCGCAAAGTGAGAACGATGCGGCCCCCAAGGCCCAACCGGCGCTGACGTCACTGAGGTAGTGGACGTTGAGGTAGACGCGGGAGAGACCGACCAGCGCGGTGAGCGCAATCCCGGCGACGACGACAAGCGCGCCGCGTGCCATCCCGGGCCGCAGCCGCATCACGATCGTCACCGCCAGCCAGACGTAGAAGGTCGAGTAGGCGGCGTGAGCGCTGGGGAAGGACGAGCCCGAGACACCGATCAGCCCACCCCCCGGCCGTGGCCGATCGACCACGTCCTTGATCGCGTGCACGCCGGCGAAGATCAGGACGACGCCACCGAGGAGCACCCAGAACTCGGCCCAGCGCCGGCGCGCGACCAGCAGCGCCGCGGCGACGAAGGCGAGGGCGCCGGTCAGCGCGGTCGAGCCGAGCTGGGTGAACACCTTGGCGAAGTCGGTCAGCCAGGCGGCCCGCAGCTGTTCGGCGATTTCGATCGCCGTCGTGTCACCCGGGGTCGGGCCCGGTTCGCCGTTGACGAGCACTGTGTAGGAGACCAGGACGAAGCCGGCGACGGCAAGGATCGCCATTAGCGAGGTGAACTCGAGCCCGAAGGTGCCGCCCGGCGTTACCCGCTCCCAGAGGAACTGCAGCTGTGGGCGGAAGTGGCGCGTGAGCGCGACCAGCCAGCGGGCGGCCCCGTGCTGCTCCATCCAGGCGACGATCCGGCGTCGGTTCTCCTCGACCCGCAGGAAGCGGACCGCGGTGACGACGGCGACGATGACGACAATCGTCGTCGCCAGCACGAAGGCGCCGCGGCCCGCGTACTTGGCGGCGCTCTCGATGCTGCGCGAGAAGAAGTAGCCGACGAGGATGTGGGCGCTGGCCCAGAGCCCTGTGCCGAGGATGCTGTAGGGGACGAAGGCGCGGTATCGCATGCCTGAGCTACCGGCGATGAAGGGGGCGAAGGCGCGCACGAGGCTGATGAAGCGACCGATGAAGATCGTCTTGCCGCCGTGTCGGGAGAAGTAGTCCTCGACTTTTTCGAAGCGCTCGTGGCCGATGCCGAAGCGCGGTCCGTTCTTGAGCACGAACTCGCGGCCGAGGCGGCGGCCGATGAAGAAGCTGGTGGTGTCGCCGAGCCAGGCCGAGAACCAGGCGATCGCGATCAGCAGGTAGATGTCGATCGCGCCCTGCCCGGCGACGGCGCCGCCGAGCAGCATCACGGTCTCGCCGGGGACGATGAGGCCGACGAAGGCACCGGTCTCGGCGAAGGCGAAGGCACCGACGATCAGGTAGGTCCAAGCGCCGAGCGCGTTGGAGAGGTCTTCAAGCAGGCTCTGCAGGTCCAGGTGGCCGAGCTGGCGGCTGATCAGGTAGTAACCGCCGGCCACGAGCGCCACCACGAGCGCGATCAGCAGGCGTTTGCGGTTGCCGCCTCCCTCGCCGGGCAATTTCACGAGGCCGGCCCCAGTTGCAGGTCTCCCACGGAGCCGGCCTCGCAGACGATCGCGTCGTCGCGGGCAAGCGCCTCCGCCGCCCGTCGCGCCGCCCCTAGGTCCTCAAAAAGCCCGAACGCGGTGGGCCCGGAACCAGTGAGCATCGCGTGCGGGGCGCCGGCATCGCGCAGGGCGTCGAGGGCGACGCCGATCTCCGGTCGCAGCGAGCGCGCCGCCGGCTCGAGGTCGTTGACCAACAGCTCAGTAAAGGCGAGCGGCGAGGCGCCGGCGCCCGCCGCCGCGCGCAGGGCCAAGGCATGCTCGTCGAGCTCCTCTGCTGTGCGACCGAGGCCGAGCCGGTCCGCCTCGGCGAAGACCGCGGCAGTGGAGAGTCCTCCGCCACCTGGCAGGAGGACGACGGCGTGCGGCTTCGGCTCCGGCAGCCGCTCGATCCTCTCCCCCGCGCCGCGCACAAGGGCCAGGGCCGGCCTCAGCTGCGAGGGCACGTCAGCGCCGAGCGTGGCGGCTATCTGCTCCAGGTCGGCGACCTCGCCGGCCGCGAGCCGCAGCACCGCGGCGGCGTCGGCGCTGCCACCGCCGAGGCCGGCGGCGACCGGGATGCGCTTCTCGATCTCAACGCGCAGCGGCGGATGCTGCCAGCCACGCTCGCGCAGGGCGGCGAGCGCCCGCGCAACCAGGTTCTCTCCCTCGACTCCCGGGCAGAGAACTTCATCGGGCGCGGCGCCCATCCGACCTTGACCCACCTCTGGTGTGGTCAATGTCGGAAGGGTGATCAGGTCGGCCAGCGCCAGCGGCTCGAACAGCGAGCAGAGCTCGTGCAGGCCGTCGTCGCGGCGGGCGCCGAGGTAGAGGCAGAGGTTGAGCTTGGCGGGGGCGTGGATCTGCATCGTCGGCGGACGCTCTCAGTCGCTGCCGCGCAGCTTCGCCGATAGGGCGGCGAAATCGTCGGGCGCGAGCGACTCGGCGCGCGCGTCGGCCGGCAGGCCGAGCTCCTCGAGCGCCGCCCTCACCGCGGCGACCGAGCCGGGCCGCACGTGCTCGACCGAGCGCGCCAGCGCCTTGCGACGGTGGGCGAAGGCGGCCCGAACCAGCTCCCGGGTCGCCGCGTCGGCGCCCGGCCCGGTGCGCCGCAGGGCGAGGATCGCCGAGTCGACCCGCGGCCGCGGCCGGAAGACGGCAGGGTCGACCTTGCGCAGCAGGCGCACCTCGCAGGCGAGCTGGGCGAGCACGCTCGGCGAGCCGTAGGTGCGGCTGCCCGGCGCCGCCCGCAGCCGCTCGGCGATCTCGCGCTGCACCATCACGGTCCAGGAACGCAGCGAGGGCAGCTGCTCGATCGTGCGCAGGATCACCGGCGTCGCCACCGCGTAGGGAAGGTTGGAGACGACCGCCGTCGGCAGCGGCCGCAAGGCGGCGAAGTCGATCCGCATCGCATCGGCCCAGTGCAGGCTGACGTCGGGCCGCGCCGCCAGCGGCGCGAGCGCCTCCTCCAGCCCCCAATCGAGCTCGACCGAGTGCAGGTGGGCGACGACCTCGGCAAGCCGCTCGCTCAGCACCCCTTCCCCCGCGCCGACCTCGAGCACGACGTCGTCGGGGCGCAGCTCGGCGTCGCGGACGATCGCGTCGAGCAGGTTCGGGTCGGCGAGGAAATTCTGCCCGAGGCGGACCACCGCTACCAGCCGAAGAGCGCCCTGGCGTTGGCCTCAACCGTGCGCTCGAGCTCGGCGTAGGAGACGCCGCGGACCTCGGCAACGACCTCGGCGGTGGAGACGACGTAGGCGGGCTCGTTCGGCTTGCCGCGCATCGGCTGCGGCGCCAGGTAGGGCGCGTCGGTCTCGACCAGGACGAGCTCGTCGGGCAGCTTGGCGGCGGCCTCGCGCAGCTCCTCGGCGCTGGGAAAGGTGACGATGCCCGAGAAGGAGCAGTACCAACCGCGATCGATCGCGTCCTGCACCCGCCAGGGAGCGAGGAAGCAGTGCAGGATCACGGCGACGCCCTCGCCGCGCCGGTCGAGGATCTCGAAGACGTCGTCGACCGCGCCCGTCTCGCCCTCCGGATCGCGGGCGTGGATCACGATCGGCAGGCCGCGCTCGCTGGCGATCTCGATCTGAGCTTCAAAGGACCGGTGCTGGTCCGCCTTGCTCGCCGACTCTCGGTAGTAGTCGATCCCGGTCTCGCCGATCGCCCGCACCTTCTCGTTCTCGGCAGCCAGGCGCACGATCTCAGCGGCCCGCGCCTCGTCGAACCCGCCCGCCTCGGTCGGGTGACAGCCAACCGCGGCGAAGACGCTCTCGTGGCGCCCGGCAGCGGCGACCGCCGCCAGGTTCGTCTCCGCGTCGAGGCCGACGTTGAGCATCCGCCCCACCCCCGCCTCACGCGCCGCCGCGACCACCTCGTCCTCGGGCCGCTCGCAGAGAAAGATGTGGGTGTGTGAATCGATCATCGCCGGCTCCCAGCCTATCCCTGGGCCTGCGCGGATAGCCTTCAGCGCTGGATGGGAGATTTCGCCGACTACTACCGCCAGATCTACGCCCTTGGCATCGGCGGGGAGACGCCGAGCGTGCCCGTCTCCGTCGCCGAGCTGGAGCGGCTCGCCGCCGAGACGATGGACGAGCGCGCCGCCAACTACGTCTTCGCCGGCGCCGGCGGCGAGGGCACGATGGACGCCAATCGCGAAGCCTTCCGCCGACGGCAGATCGTGCCGCGGATGCTGCGCGACGTCTCCTCGCGCGACCTCTCCACCACCCTGCTCGGCACGGCGATGCCGGCGCCGCTGCTGCTGGCGCCGATCGGCGTGCAGAAGGTCGTCCATGAGGACGGTGAGCTGGCGACAGCGCGGGCGGCGGCGGCGCTCGGGCTGCCGATGATCGCCAGCACCAACTCGCACTTCACGCTCGAGCAGATCGCCGAGGCCGGCGGTGATGCACCCTGCTGGTTCCAGCTCTACTGGCCCAACGACCGCGCCATCGCCGCCAGCTTCGTCAGCCGCGCCGAGGCCGCCGGCTACGGGGCGATCGTGCTCACCGTCGACACCTTCATCCCCGGCTGGAAGCCCCGCGATCTGCAGCAGGCCTGGCTTCCTTTCCTCAACGGCATGGGCGTCGCCAACTACTTCCAGGACCCGGTCTTCCGCGAGGCCCTGGAGAAGCCGCCCGAGGAGGACGTCGGCGCCGCCACCGGCCACTTTCTCGGCGTCCAGGCCAACCCCTCGCTGAGCTGGGATGACCTCGCCTGGCTGCGCGAGCAGACCGAGCTGCCGATCGTGATCAAGGGAATCCAGCATCCCGACGACGCCCGCGAAGCAGCGGCGCGCGGCATCGAGGGCATCGTCGTCTCCAACCACGGCGGTCGCCAGGTCGACGGCGCGATCGGCGCCCTCGACGCGCTGCCGGCGATCGCCGAGGAGGCCGGCGACGAGCTGGCGATCCTCTTCGACAGCGGCGTGCGCAGCGGCAGCGACGCGATCAAGGCGCTCGCCCTCGGCGCCGACGCGGTCTGCCTCGGCCGCCCCTACATCTGGGGCCTCGCCCTGGAGGGACAGCAGGGAGTCGAGACCGTGCTGAAGATGGTGCTGGCAGAGCTCGACCTGACGCTGGCGCTGTGCGGCTACACCGAGCCGGGGCAGCTTGGCCCGGACGCGCTCGCCTGACGATCCGCGTGCAACGTTTTACCCGTCACATCGGGGGACAAGACATTGCACCTCATCAGAGGTCACGTCTGGCGAAGGCGGCGGCAGCGAGGGCGAGCACCAGTGCGGTGTAGATGAAGGCCCAGATGATCAGGGCGGGACTTGCGGGTTCGGAGCCGCCGAAGGGGCCGAGCTGGAGGACGACGCCGGTGAGGCCGGAGGTGTTGGAGATCAGCGCGTGCAGACTGGCGGCGTAGAGGCCCTCGAAGGGGAGGATCCAGCTGGCGGTGTGGCCGATCGAGTGCAGGGTGTCGGACTGGATCGCGTGGCCGATCTGGGCCAGCAGGCCGGCGGTGAGGCCGGCGCCGTAGACCATGAAGACGACGATCCCCTGCGCGGTCACCGAGAGGAAGGCCGAGGCCAACAGCGATAGGGCGGCGACGATCGCGACGGCCAGGGCCAGGGCGAGGGCGGGGCCGAGCAGGTGGTCAGGCGCCCAGTGGCCGGTCTGCCAGGTGATCGCGAGGGCGGCGCCATAGACCGCGAGCACGTAGGCGGCGGCCAGCCCGGCAGCGGCGAGGAAGCGTGAGATCAGCAGCGTCGTGCGGCCGATCGGGCGCACGACCAGTGGCTGCAGCAGGCCGCTCTCGGCATCGCCGCGCACGATCCCCAGCGTGAGGAAGACCGCGAGCACGGAGCCGAGGAAGAGCGTCGTGAACATCGCCATGCCAAAGATCGTCGCGCCGGTGAATGCCTTGGGGTCGAGGATCTTCGCTTCGCCTTCGGCAAAGCCGCCCGCGTCGCGGAAAGCGAAATGGGCGCCGACCCCGTAGAGCGCCAGGAAGCCGAGTGAGAGCAGCAGCACGGCGAGAAAGACGCGGCGGCGCAGGCCCTCGCGTAGGGCGTAGCCGATCACGGTGATGACGGAGCGCGCCATTCCGCTCAGCCCGTCCGTCCCCGCACGGCCTCGAGGTAGACGTCCTCGAGCGTGCTGCGCAGGACCTCGACCCGGTGGATCCGCTCGCCCTCGGCGACCAGCCGCGCGACGATCTCCGGCGCCTCCTCGTGCCCGGCGCCCTCGAAGAGCCTGACCCCGTTGGCGGTCTCGACCTCGACCCCGCGCGGTCGCTCCAGGTCGGCCGGCCGCCCCTCCTGGACCAGCTTGCCGTCGGCGATGATCGCCACCCGGTCGCAGACCAGCTCGACCTCGCTGAGCAGGTGGGAGTTGAGCAGCACGGCGACGTCGCGGCGGCGCAGCTCTTCGAGCAGGCCGCGGACGATCCGCCTGCCGACCGGGTCCAGGGCGCTGGTCGGCTCGTCGAGCAGCAGCAGCCGTGGCGACCCAACCAGGGCCTGGGCGATGCCGAGCCGCTGCTGCATCCCCTTCGACATCGTCTCCACCCGCGTGCCGGCGGCGTGGCTGAGCTCGACCAGCTCGAGCAGCTCGGCGCGCTCGCTTGCCCCACCGGCCGAGCCACAGAGCCGCTGGTGCAACACCAGCAGCTCGTCGGCCGAGCACCAGCCGGGAAAGCGGAAGAGCTCGGCGAGGTAGCCGATCGCGGCCCGCGCCGGCGGCGAACCGGCCGGCCTGCCCAGCACCTCGACACTGCCGCCGCTGGGCCTGACCAGGCCACAGGCGATCTTGGTCAGGGTCGACTTGCCGGCCCCGTTGGGCCCAAGCAGGCCGAGCAGCTCCCCGGCACCCACCTCGAGGTCAACACCGACCAGCGCTTCCTTGCCGCGGTAGGACTTGCGCAGGGCGCGGGCGGCAAGAACCGCCGTCACTAGGCCGGGGTCTCGATCTTGGGAAAGAGCGGCGGCACCCGCTCGACGCTCTGGCCGCCTGGGCGCGAGCCGAGATCGGCGAGGGCGCGGCCCTCTTCGGCCAGCGCCGCGAGCAGCGCCTCGCTCGTCTGCGGCAGGTAAGGCACGAGCAGCAGCGTCGTCACCCGCAGTCCCTCGACCAGGTTGTAGAGGACCTCGTCGAGGCGCTCAGGGTCGGCCTCGTCCTTGGCCAGCACCCAGGGCTGGGTCTCCTCGACGTAGCGGTTGAGCCGCCGTACCAGCGCCCAGGCAATCTCCAGGGCCTGGGTCAGCTCGGCCCGGTCGAGCAGCTCGCTGAAGCGCGCCACGGCGCCTTCGAAGTCCTCGGCGAGCACGGCGTCGACGGCAGCCACCGGCACCGTGCCGGCGCGGTAACGCTCGACCATCGCCAGCACGCGGCTGGCGAGGTTGCCGTAGTCGTTGGCGAGCTCGGTCTCGTAGCGCGACTCGAAGCCGGCGGTCGAGATCGAGCCGTCCTGGCCGAAGCTGACCTCGCGGAAGAGGTAGAAACGCAGCGCGTCGGCGCCGAAGCGGTCGATCACCTCGAAGGGGTCGAGCACGTTGCCGAGGCTCTTCGACATCTTCTTCTCGCCCATCAGCAGGTAGCCATGGATCGTCATCCGCCGCGGCGGCTCGAGATCGGCGGCGAGGCAGAGGGCGGGCCAGATCACCGCATGGAACTTGAGGATGTCCTTGGCCAGCACGTGCAGGCTGGCGGGCCAGTAGCGCTCGGTCAGGTCCTCGCCCTCGCGGGCGAAGGTCAGCGCCGTGACGTAGTTGAGCAGGGCGTCGAACCAGACGTACATCCGCTGCTCGGGGTCCCAGGGCAGCGGCAGCCCCCATTTCAGCGTCGGCCGCGAGAGCGAGACGTCTTCGAGCCCGCCCTTGATGAACGAGATCGCCTCGTTGCGGCGGAACTCGGGCACGACGAAGTCGGGCCGCTCCTCATAGAGGCCTTCGAGCTGACCCTGGAAAGCGGAGAGGCGAAAGAACCAGTTCTCCTCGTGCACCTTTTCCAGCGGGATCTCGTGGATCGGGCAGGTGTTGTCGGGCCCGAGCTCGCGCTCGCTCTTGAAGTCGGCGCAGCGCGGGCAATACCAGCCTTCGTAGGTCCCCTTGCTGACCCAGCCGTTGTCATAGACCCGCTGCATGATCTCGGCGACCTTCGCCTTGTGGCGCGGATCCGAGGTGCGGATGAAGAAGTCATTGGTGGCGCCGATGATCGGCCCCAGCGCCTCGAACTTGGCCGCATTCCGGTCAGCCAGCTCCTGCGGCGAGATCCCCTCCCGGTCAGCCGCCGTCTCAATCGGCTCCCCATGCTCATCGGTCCCGGTGAGGAAGAACACGTCCTCCCCCCGCTGTCGCATGTGCCGCGCCAGCACGTCAGCGGCCATCGTCGAGTACGCGTGCCCGAGATGCGGCTCCGCGTTGACGTAGTAGATCGGGGTGGTGACGAAGTAGCTCATGCTCAGGCCAGTCCGGTCGCCACGCTAGCGGGTCAGAACCTCGCCAGCGTCAGCCTGTCGAAGAGGCTTCCAGCGAGAGGTACGCCTGGCTCACCGGGAAATGAGACAGAAAGCGAGCCGGCCCAGATCGACTTCGTCCCCTCTGCTCCGCGCTCAAACTTCGCGGTTCCGGAAAAAGGCGCGGGCGGCGACACCGTCGCCGTTCGATAGTCCCGATCGAATCGGAACCGCGAGGATCGGCCGCTCTTGGTCACGGAACGCAGGATCGATATTCCTTCGACTTCCGAGGCCTCTCCTGCGGAGAATTCAACTTGGCCACGGCGGCGCAGAGCGGCCTCAAAACCGAGCCTGCCGTCACTCGTCCTTGCGTTGAGCACGGTGGGAATGCGCTGATGACTGCCCGGGGAAGGAACCGGGACCCCTTTGACACAGTCGAATTCAAGAGGAGTGCCCACCGAACCAGCTGCTTCCAAGGCGTCAACGCTCGTGTAGCCGTTCTCACCGGTGAACTTGATGGTGCCCACGAATGCACCTTCGCGCCTGACGATCTTCTTCGGTCCTTCGCATTTTGGAGGCAACTTCAGACTCTTTGTACGCACCTTCACCGACGGGACGAATTGCACCGAAATTTCGCCAAAGCTGGCAAAGCTGGCCTGAATGGCGTCGCGGGATGTCGACCCATTCGCGGTGTATTCCGAAACTTCCTGATCTCCCAGTCGCGGCTGCTTCGGGCTGACACTGATACTGACCTGGCCTTCGGCAGCCTTGATTGAGAGCAGCGAGCCATCGGATCCCCGCAGCGAGAACTCCTCCGACGTTTGAGAACTGTTGGCCGCGAACGCGGGGGCACAAAAAGTCGCGCAGACAACGAGCTGGACCAGGAATGCGAAGCGCTTCATCTATCGCCTGGGCTCGCGCCCGGTCAGCGCTCGGTAGAGATCGTTCGCTCGCGTCCCTGTGAGGGCGGCTACGACGCTCGCCGCGGCGCGGGGGCGGGCGCCGGACTGGACCAGGTGGCGGAGGGCGTCGACGGCGAAGCCGACGTCGCGGTCGTGCTCCTCGGCGGCGGCGGGGGCGATGACGAGGACGATCTCGCCCTTGACGTCGCCGCGGAAGCGGCGGGC
>Ga0070683_100005056_pt1 | contig 10949 bp, 11 predicted proteins | sample KBSC713LmetaG_FD_64662 | JGI IMG/M metagenome (GOLD analysis project Ga0070683, IMG submission 64662) | Corn rhizosphere microbial communities from Kellogg Biological Station, Michigan, USA - KBS C7.1-3L metaG | ecosystem: Host-associated > Plants > Roots > Rhizosphere ...
GAGAAGAAGGTCGAGCACACCGACGACAAGACGCACTTCTCGGAGCGCAGCTATGGCAGCTTCACGCGCTCGTTCACCCTGCCGTCCGACGCTGATCGCAACGCCATCACCGCAAAATTTGCCAAGGGCGTGCTGACGCTCGAGATCGGCAAGACCGCGGAGGTGCCCGCCCAGGGCAAGCGGATCGACGTCAAGGCGGCCTGACCGGAGATCTTGCAGGGCGTTCCCCCGGAGGCGCGGACGCCCGCGAGCATTGCATCGTGGGAGAGTCGCCATGTCGCCGCGCATCGTCACGCTCACCGTCAATCCCGCCCTCGATGTTGCCATGGACGCAAGCGAGGTGCGGCCGGGCCACAAGATCCGCACCCAAGGCGCGACCTACGATCCTGGCGGCGGCGGCATCAACATATCCCGTGTCATCCATGCCCTGGGTGGCGAAACCCTCGCGGTCATGGCGGTCGGCGGCCCTACCGGTCGTTTCATTGAGCAGCTGCTGGCCGATGCCGGCGTCCCATATCGCGCAGTCCCAGTCGTCGGTACGACGCGCATCAGCTTGACCATACGGGAGACGTCGAGCGGCGCCGAGTATCGGTTCGTCCCGGAAGGAGCGTTGCTCAAGCCGTCGGATATGGAGGATATCCTTTCGCTCCTTGCCGACCTCAGGGCCGACTGGCTCGTCGCCAGCGGCAGCCTGCCGCCCGGATTCCCGGCAGATTTCTACGGAAGAGTGGCACGCCTCGCGAAACGCGAAGGGTTCTGTTTCGGGCTGGACACGTCCGGCCTCGCACTCGAAGCGGCACTCCATAAGGGAGTCGATCTGCTCAAGACGAGCCTGAGCGAGTTCCAGTCAATTGCGGGAACGACTTCTTCAGAGGGCGAGGCCTTGGCCGAGCATGCCTCCCGTCTGGCAGCGAGTGGAGCGGCGTCCATGATCGCGCTTACCCTCGGGGACCGAGGCGCGATCCTCGCGGAACCCGGCCGCCGGATCGTCCAGCCTTCGCCGTCTGTCCGGGTCTGCAGCAGCGTCGGTGCCGGCGATAGCTTCCTTGCCGGACTGGTGCTGGGGCTTGCGCGCCGGCAGACGGCCGAAGAGGCGCTCCAGCTGGCGATCGCCGCCGGCGCTGCCGCCGTCACGAGCCGCGGCACCGCACGGGTCACCCAGCAGCAGGTGGAGATGTTTCTCGCCGACGCACGGGCGGCGGCATAAGGGGGCAGGCGATGACCACCCGTGGTGCCAAAATAATCGGACGCGCAGTTTCGCTTGCGCTGGCATGCCTTGCCCTGAATACGGCCTCGGCGACGTCACTGGAAGACAGGATCGGAAGCTGGATCACGGAACCTGGCGTTTCGCCGCCGAGCTATGCCGTGACCGAGCCTATCGACAGCGATCTGAGTGTGGATACCTCGGTCTTGCTCTGCAGCGAGACTCCACACGGCAGGGTGATCGAGTTCGATCTCTATCTGTCGGAACCGGGTCTCCTCCTGCCGAACGGCGCCGATCCGCATTCGCTGAAGGACAATCCATCGGTCGAGATCGTCATCGACGACCGGACTTTCGGCGCCGATCTTTTGTTCGCCGACGAGTACGTCGTCGTCGCAGATGGGGTGGGTGGCCATCAGCCCTTCCTGTCGGAAGGCTTGCTGGATACCCTGCAGTACGGCCGGACGATGGTTCTGCGCTTCGACCTCCTACGGGAAGGGGCGGACCAGCTCCGGCGTTTCGACAGCCAGCTCGTGGTCGATCTGCGCTTCGGTCAAACGGCAATTGCCGCAGTCAGACGGTGCACTGCTGCGGGAGCTGTCCAGGCGCGCCGCTAAATCGACGGCGTTGATGCAGCTCAAGGGGGCGTGCCGTCATGGCTCGTAGGCTGGAGCAAGTCCTGTAGAGGAGCCTTGCCATGCCGAAGATGAAAGCCGCCGTGTTCGTCGAACCGGGGCGGATCGTCCTCGAATCCAAACCGATCCCCGACGTCGGACCGCTCGATGCCCTCTTGCGGATAACCACCACCACGATCTGCGGAACCGACGTTCATATCCTTCGGGGCGAATACCCCGTGGCCAAAGGGCTGACGATCGGCCACGAGCCAGTCGGCATCATCGAGAAGTTGGGATCCGCGGTCATCGGCTACGAAGAAGGCCAGCGCGTGATTGCCGGCGCGATAACGCCGAGCGGCCACAGCAACGCGTGCCTGTGTGGCCAGCATTCGCAGGATGGCGCCGGCACGCCGCACGGCTTCAAGCCGCTCGGCGGATGGCGGTTCGGCAACACCATCGATGGCTGCCAGGCCGAATACGTGCTGGTGCCTGACGCGATGACGAACCTAGCGCCCGTGCCCGACAAGTTGACCGACGAGCAGGTGCTGATGTGTCCAGACATCATGTCGACCGGCTTCGCGGGTGCCGAAAGCGGCAGGGTGAAGATCGGCGACACGGTGGCGGTGTTCGCTCAGGGGCCGATCGGGCTTTGCGCGGCAGCGGGCGCGCGTCTTATGGGAGCGACCAACGTCATCGCCGTCGACACCGTTCCTGAGCGCCTCAAGATGAGCCGCTTCCTGGGAATCGACCATGTCGTGGACTTCAAGGCGGGCAACCCCGTAGAGGCCATCCGCGAGCTCACGGGCGGGCGCGGAGTCGACGTCGCCATCGAGGCGCTCGGCACCCAAGGCACGTTCGAAAGCGCGCTGCGTTCGTTGCGTCCCGGCGGCACGCTATCGAGTCTCGGCGTCTATTCAAGTGACCTGCGGATTCCCCTCGACGCCTTCGCCGCCGGGCTCGGCGACAACCGGATCGTCACGTCGCTCTGCCCCGGCGGCAAGGAGCGGATGCGTCGGCTGATGTCGGTGATCGCTGCCGGTCGCGTCGACCTCAAATACATGGTCACTCATCGTTTCACGCTCGACAAGATCGAGCAGGCCTACGACCTGTTCGCTCACCAGCGCAACGGCGTTCTCAAGGTCGCCATCACCGCCTGAGCTGAAGCCCAATGGAGGCTGTCCGATGACCCGTATCCTGCTGGCCGATATCGGTGGCACCTACGCCCGCTTCGCGCTTGCTGGCGAGTCCTCGATCGGCGCCATCTGGTCTACCGAGGTTGGAGACCACGCGGGCGTGATCGATGCCTTGCGGACCTACCTCGCTCACGACCATGGTGATGAGCCCATCGGCGGCGCGTTGTTGGCCGCGGCCGGTCCGGTCCAGGGGGGCCAATGCAAGCTTACCAACGCAGCTTGGCTCCTGGACGAGGAGCAGATCGCGAGAACGCTGAACTTGCCCTGGGCGCGGATCGTCAACGACCTCGAAGCCGTGGCGGCTGGTTTGCCGGACATCAACCCGGCGCAGAGTCGCGTCATCGGACCGGACAGGGCCCTGCCGGGGGCGCCGATGGCCATCGTCTCGCCAGGAACGGGCTTGGGAATGGCCTGCGTGGTCGTCGGCCCCGCCGGCCGTTGCGTGGTCACGAGTGAGGGCGGGCATGTCTCGCTCGCCGGCAACAGTGATCGGGAGGACCGCCTGATCGCCATCCTGCGTCGACGCTTCGACCGGGTATCGGCCGAACGCGTCCTGTCAGGACAGGGCCTGGTCAACCTTCATCAGGCAATTGCCGAGCTTGAGGGCTGCGCCTCACCGCGCCTCACGCCGAGCGACGTGACGGAGGCGGCATTCGACGGATCTTCTCCGATTTGCCGCGCGACCGTCGATGCCTTTTGTGCGTTCCTCGGCGCCGTCGCCGGTGACGTTGCGCTGACCTTTGGTGCGCGCGGCGGTGTCTATATCGGCGGCGGGATCGTTCCACGGTTCGTCGATCACCTGGCGGGCTCGGCCTTCCGCGAGCAGTTCGTGTCCAAAGGGCGGATGCGGGGCTATCTCGACCGCATCCCGACTCGCGTCATACTTCATCCCAATCCTGCCTTCGTGGGGTTGATGAGCCTGGCGGATGTCGCGCGTGGCAATGCTGCACCACGGGCGGGTGTCCGTGTCGCTTGATGCCACGCTTCCCGACGCTGGGCGGCCGGCGGTGCGCCGGTTCTGGCAGGCGGCGCGCGGCTTCTGGCAGGGCGCTACGGCGTGGGCGTTGCTTGCTCTGCTGATCGTCGGCGTCGTCCTCCAGGTTGCAGTGCAGTACCGGCTTAATCTCTGGAATCGCGACTTCTTCAATGCGCTCGAGGTTCGCGACGGCGGACAGATCTGGCACCAGGCGCAGGTTCTGTTAGTGCTGGCAGCCGCCAGCGTGGCGCTGGCCGTGATGGCGGTCTGGGGCCGCATGACGTTCCAGCGTCTGTGGCGGGACTGGCTGACCGGCCGTGATCGATGTGACCGTGTGGGGGCGGACGAACGCCGTTCCGGGCTATCTCGTCGGCGCCTGCGTGCTGTACGCGGCCTTGACCACCGGTGCGATGATGGGCGTCGGTCGCTACATGGTCGACGTCATCGAGCGCAAGAACCAGGCAGAGGCTGACTTCAAGTACGTCGTCGCCCGGGTGAACACGCGCACTACGCTCGGCCCGCATGTCGACGATGAGCCGACTCTCGCCGCGGCGCAGGAGAGCGTCATCGGGCAATGGAAGCGCCTGTGCGGGCAACACATGCGCACCACTCTGGTCTCGCACGGCAACACATTGCTGGCGCCGATCATCGGGCTGATCCTGTGCGCGCCGAACTACGTCATGGAACGGATATCATTGGGCGAGGTCACGCAGGCCGCGGCGGCCTTCGTCGCCGTGCAGGGTGCGTTCAACTGGCTGGTCGACAACTATCCACGTCTGGCCGAATGGATGTCATCGGCCTACCGGGTGGGCGTGCTGCTCGACACCCTGGATTTGCTCGAGCAGCCAAAGAATTGATCAGTTCTGCTGGACGCTGAAGTTGTAGTCCGCGAGGTCGTCCAAGGGGCACCGCAAACCTCGGAGATCGAGGTCACGTCAAAGATGCCTTGGCGAGTTGACTAGCGCTTCCTCAGCCAGCCCTCGTCTATCGCAGCCTCAATCTCAATATCGAACTGCGGCCTACTCTGGAGACAACCACTGCGCCATGGATCTTCGGTACGCTGGAGCCCACGCAAGCGCTTGACCTCGAAGCATACCCAATGTGGCCGTCCCAGGGTCATACCACCGTATTCGAATGCCAAGACGCTGTACCTACCGTCCTTACCGCAACCGAGAGCATGGGGAGCGAAGCGCACTCGGAACCCTACGTGCGTTCCACTCAGGCACACTCGGTCTCGAATCGCGTGCGTGATGATGGACGCATTCGCCGTCTCTCGACCTTCGGCCATCACGCGCTGTCTGTGTTCTGTCGACATCCAAATACCTAGGCGTTTCGATCGGTGGCCGGCTGCGATTTCGCATTTCGCGCGCTCAGCTCTCGTCAGCGGTTCTTGGTCACCGCGGCTCGGCAGCAGACCGAGTGTGGCGCTCCTGACGACTGTCGGCAGTCAGTGCGACCATGACGCGGTACTTGTGCGCGATGGCCTCCATGGCGGCCTTGGCCCGGAGATCGACCATTGCTTCCGCCATGCCCTGCGCCTCGTCGGCGCGCTCCTGCCAATAGGCGGGGGTCTGCAACCCATCATTCCACAGTCGGTCTCGCATCGCTCTCTCCAAGGTAGATTTTCATTAGGCCCCGGAACTGGAAGGGTTCATTGATCTGCCTCAATTGCGCATGGCCGCGCAGCAGCCCGCGGCCTATGACGGCACGCGCGAGCATGCCAGCGTCGGGGGCCCAGCTCGGGACCTTGGACATGCTCGATCGTCCAAATGACTGATCAGCTGCCAAATGCTTAGGATTTGGCCGGCGAGATCATGGTGGAGCATGTGCCGTGGATCATATGACGTATTACGCAGGTCTCGCACGGTAACGGGCTACTGGTATGGATCGTCCGAAAGATTGATCAGTTCTGACGAAGACCGAGGATGTAGGCTGCAAGGTCGTCCTGATCGCGCTTACTAAGCGACAGGTCCGGCATCTGGCCGTGAGTCGGGTTCATCGCCGCCCGGAGGCGCTCGGCCGACAGGTTCGGCATTGCCGCGACCGCCCGGAAAGAAGGAATTCCATCGGCCCGCGCGGCGGCCGGCGATCGTTCGATGGTATGGCATCCCGAGCACCAGCGCTGGGCGAGCTGATGGCCGCGCTCGGCATCCTGGGCGACCGCAGTTGCTGGAAGCAAAAGCGCGAGGAAGACAGCGAGCCGGCTCATTGTGCCGGGCCTGCGGTCGCTGTGTTGGGGCGCATGCGATCGATTCGCTTGAAGTTTCTTCGCGCCTGGTCCACCAGCTCGCCGTCAGTCGGGTGATCGGACGTCTGCAGGCCGCACAGGGTGCGCTTGAGGTCCGGCAGGTGCTGCTCTATGTGGCGCGCCATCTCGTCCTTGGCGGTCCCCGGTCCTGTGAGAAGCCATTCCTGCACGCCGCTCAGTGCCTCGGCGATCTCCTCGAAGTACCTGTGATCGAGATGCACATGCCCGGCGCCGATGACGCCGGCCTTGTGGTGGATCTTGCGGAACGGACTGTGCGAGCGGATGCGCTGGCGCTCGACGTCGTCGGCCGAGAACTGAAAGACATTGGCCTCGCGCGAATCCATCCAGACGATCGCGTGGGAATGGGACATGAGACACCTCGAACTGTGAAAGCTTCAGGAAGCTCCGTCTTCGGCAGGCGCTCCTTGATCTGGCTCAATCCAGCCAATTGATCTGGCGCAATGGCGGCCCGGATGCCCGATGCTCAACTGCACAGGCCACGCCAAAGGAGGGTTCCATGCGTGTTGCTCGGGTGATGACGAAGAACGTTATGTCTATTCGCTCGGATGCCACCATCTTCGAAGCAGCCGAACGGCTGGTTGGCTCTGGCATAAGCGCGATGCCGGTCGTCGACGGCACCGGCCGGATGGTCGGAATCATCAGCGAGGCCGATCTGGTTCGCCGAACGGAGATCGGCACCCAGCCGCGGAAGCCCTGGCTTGCACGGGTCTTCGCCGACAAGACGACAGCGGCCCGCGAGTATGTCGCGCTGCACGCGCGGCATGTCACGGACGCGATGAGCAAGCCGGTCGTCACCGTAGGAGAAGACGATACGCTTGACCGGGCAGCGGAGCTGATGGCCAAGCACAACGTCAAACGCCTGCCCGTCGTCAAGGACGAAGACTTGGTCGTCGGCATTGTGAGCCGCGCCAATCTCTTGCGGGTGCTTCTGTCGCGCGATCCCAGGACGGCGGACTCACAGGCCTCCGACGATCAGATCCGCCAAAAGGTCGAAGCCGCGGTTTCCAAGCACCTGTGGACGTCGCCTTGGCCGACAAACGTCATCGTCGATGCCGGCATCGTCCATCTCTGGGGGACCGTACCGAGCGACGCCGCCGCCGACGCTTATCGGGTTGCCGCCGAGAACATTCCCGGCGTGAAGCAGGTGGAGAATCATCTGCGTGCGGTACCCCCTTCCGTCGTCATGGGCATCTAGTCCGCTGCCAATGCGAAGGGAGATTCGGATGTCCAATCACCTCGATGTCCGCTGGTTCGCCGACGTGCGGTCGGAAGACATCGCAGCCGTGGGCGGCAAGAACGCTGCCTTGGGCGAGCTCTATTCGGCGCTTTCGCCCCAGGGGGTGCGGGTCCCCGACGGCTTTGCTTTGACCGTCGACCTCTATCGCGCGGCCCTGACCGAGGCGGGCGCCTGGCCGCAGATCGCAGCGCTGCTGTCGTCGATCCAACCGGACGACGTAAAGTCTCTCTCGACGGCTGCCGCAGAGGCCCGGGCGATCGTCTATGACGCGACCGGCACGGAACGTGTGCGCACCGCCGTGGCCGAGAACTATGCACGTCTGGAGGAGGAATACGGGAAGAGCGTGGCTGTTGCGGTCCGCAGCTCGGCGACCGCCGAGGACCTCCCGACGGCGAGCTTCGCCGGCCAGCATGAGAGCTTCCTGAATGTACGCGGCCTCGAGGCCGTGTACGAGGCCTGCCGCCTGTGCTTCGCCTCGGTGTTCACCGACCGCGCCATCGTCTATCGCAACGACAACGGCTTCGATCATCTCAAGATCGGCCTGTCGGTCGGCGTCATGAAGATGGTGCGGTCCGACAAGGCCGCAAGTGGCGTGGCTTTTACCCTCGACACCGAGTCAGGATTTCGTGACGTTGTTTTCGTGACCGGGGCCTACGGCTTGGGCGAGAACGTCGTTCAGGGCCGGGTAGATCCCGACGAGTTCTACGTCCACAAGCCCACCTTCCGCGCCGGTCATCGTTGCGTCCTGCGCCGCGCACTGGGCAGCAAGCAGCAGCGACTTGCCTATGGGACCAGCCGCGGGCAGGCCACGGTCAATGTGGAAACGCCGCCAGTGGACCGCGACCGGTTCTGCGTCGACGATGGGGACGTACTGACGATTGCCGACTTCGCGTTGCGTATCGAGGATCACTTCTCGCAGCGCGCTGGCCATCCGATGCCGATGGACATTGAATGGGCTAAGGACGGCGACGATGGCTACGTCTACATCGTCCAGGCGCGTCCGGAGACGGTGGCTTCGCGTAAGCCGGTCGGCAGCTTCGAAAGCTACCGCCTCAAGGAGGCTGGCCGCGTGCTGCTGACGGGTAGAGCAGTCGGCGAGAAGATTGCCCATGGCGTCGTACGCCATGTCGCCAGCACTGCCGATCTCGCGGCGTTTCGGCCCGGTGAGGTGCTGGTTGCCGACACGACCAGTCCGGACTGGGAGCCGGTGATGAAGCAGGCAGCGGCCATCGTCACCAATCGTGGTGGCCGAACTTGCCACGCCGCGATCGTGGCGCGCGAGCTCGGTATCCCTGCGGTCGTCGGCGCCGAGACCGGCACTGCCGTGCTGCAGCCCGGCGCGGAGATCACGGTCTGCTGTGCCGAGGGTGAGACCGGTCAGGTCTACGACGGATTGCTGGCGTTCGAGGTCTCCACGATCGATGCGGCATCGCTGCCGCGGCCACGGACAGAGATCATGGTCAACCTCGGCAATCCCGATCTCGCCTTCAAGACGGCGCTGCGGCCAAACGACGGTGTCGGTCTTGCGCGCATGGAGTTCGTGATCACCGAGCACATCGGCATCCATCCAATGGCGCTTGTCGAGCCGGACAAGGTCGTCTCGCCGGCCGATCGCGAGACCATCGCTCGCTTGACCCGGCATCATCGCCGACCCGCGGACTTCTTCGTCGAGCGCCTGTCGGAGGGTGTCGGCACGATCGCGGCAGCCTTCCATCCCAAGCCGGTGATCGTACGGCTCTCCGACTTCAAGACAAACGAGTATGCCAAGCTGATCGGCGGCGCCGGCTTCGAACCCCGGGAAGAGAACCCGATGCTCGGCTTCCGCGGCGCCGCGCGATACGCCCATACCGCCTACGCAGCGGGATTCGCGCTCGAATGCGCCGCACTACGCCGGGTGCGCGAAGAGATGGGCCTCGTCAATCTCAAGATCATGGTGCCGTTCTGTCGGCGGGTCGAGGAGGCGAACCGTGTGCTCGATGCGCTCGCCGCCAACGGACTGCGCCGTGGCGACAAGGGGTTGGAAATCTACCTGATGTGCGAGATCCCCAACAATGTCATCCAGATCGATGCCTTCGCACCGCTGTTCGACGGCTTCTCGATCGGCTCCAACGATCTCACGCAGCTCACGCTCGGCGTCGATCGCGATTCGCAAATCGTCGCCTTCGACTTCGACGAGCGCGATCCCGGCATGCTCGAGATGCTGCGGCTGGCGGTAGTCGGGGCGCACCGCAACGGCCGTCATGTCGGCATTTGCGGTGAGGCGCCGGCGACCTACCCAGGCGTGGCTGCCTATCTCGCCCGGTTGGGAATCGATTCGATCAGCGTGAACGCCGACAGCGTGCCCAAGACGATGAAGGCAGTGCACGAGGCGGAGGAGCTGAACCAGCTCAAGAAGGTGGTCTGATCATCAGGCGGTGACGAGGAGGCGGATATGGCCAACCCAAAGGAGTTGCTGAAACAAGCCGCTGTAAAGCGTGAAGAAGCGGGTATGCGCCGGGGGCTTGCACGACTGCTGTCGGCCGGAGAGCTTCAGCACCGGTTCGAACGACGAGCGCACGAGTTGGAACTTCAAGCGATCGCGCTGGAGGAGGAAGCAGGACCTCGGAAACGCCGGCCTGCTCGAACCCCTCGTACGCCGGGCCGATGCTGATGCGCGCCATGGTGCTGACAGCCCCACGCCGGCCACTTGCCGAAGAAGAGCGTGTCACGCGGAAGCCGGCCCAAGCCGAAATTCTGGTGAGTATCGAGGCCTGCGCAGTGTGCCGCACGGACCTTCATGTGGTCGATGGGGAATTGCCGAGGCCGCGGCTGCCGCTGATACCGGGACATGAAATCGTTGGGCGTGTGACTGCGCTCGGGGCAGGGGTCACCGCGTTCCAGTGCGGTCAGCGTGTAGGCATTCCCTGGCTCGGCCATACCTGCGGTTGCTGCGCCTATTGTCGCTCGGGCGACGAGAACCTGTGCGATCAGCCGTTATTCACTGGCTACACGTGCGACGGCGGCTTCGCGACCCATGTCGTGGCGGACGCGCGATTCGCTTTTGGTCTCGACGGCTTCACCGATCCGATCGCCGCCGCGCCTCTGATGTGCGCAGGCCTTATCGGCTGGCGTTGTCTGAAGAAGGCGGGCGAGGCTCGCCGCATCGGCCTCTATGGCTTCGGCGCCGCCGCCCACATCCTGGCGCAGGTTTGCCGCTGGCAAGGCCGGGAGACCTACGCCTTTACCAGCCCGGGTGACGCGGCAGCGCAGGACCACGCCCGCACGCTTGGCGTGCGATGGGCGGGCGGCTCGGACCAAGCGCCACCGGAGACGCTCGATGCCGCTATCATTTTCGCGCCGGTCGGTTCGCTCGTTCCCCGTGCCCTGGCGGCGGTGCGCAAGGGCGGCCGCGTGATTTGTGGCGGCATCCATATGAGTGACATTCCTGGCTTCCCCTATCGTCTGCTCTGGGAAGAGAGG
>Ga0070683_100005058_pt1 | contig 10948 bp, 6 predicted proteins | sample KBSC713LmetaG_FD_64662 | JGI IMG/M metagenome (GOLD analysis project Ga0070683, IMG submission 64662) | Corn rhizosphere microbial communities from Kellogg Biological Station, Michigan, USA - KBS C7.1-3L metaG | ecosystem: Host-associated > Plants > Roots > Rhizosphere ...
AGATACGGTACACCCCTACGTCCCACCGTCCAATCAAGTCTTGGGTCAAGGGTGCCTGAATAGGGCGTGAAGACGGAATCTGCGGCATATCCGTCATCATGTTTTAAGTTTTCATCGTTGAAATAATTCAGGTCGGGCAATCCCGTTATCGGATCTGTTTTAAAATGGTTGACCAGCCATTGGGAGGGCGAAAAAAAGCCACAACATCCGCCTGGCGCTGAACCACCATTAGGATACGGAAAATTTAAAACATCTCCTATATTCCCGTTATATCCGCTTGCGCCCCATGACGTGGCGCCATCGTTAACAGATGCCTGGACAGAAAAAACCGCTTCTTCCTTATTTTCGAATTCAACGTTGAAATTGGCTCCATACTTTTCTGCCAATTTATATTTCAGCCCTCCCGCAGTTTCACCATTTTGGATCAAGTCCTCTAACAAAGGCCGAGCATCCGCATATTTGTGTTCGAACATATAAGCCTTGGCAAGAAACGCTTCTGCTGCGTACTTATTAACCCTACCGATGGCATGCTGAGTAGGAGGCAAATTTGCGATCGCATATTTGAAATCATTTTCAATATGATCCCAAATAGTTGAATCGTTGTCTAAATAATAATTACCGGCATCGTAAGTAACATTTTCATCGACAAAGGGAACCTTGTTCCACATTTTTGCAGCCTCAAAATGATAGTGAGCGCGTAGAAAGACAGCTTCCGCTCTCACTTCAGTTGTATCTGCAGGTGTTATATCTGCAGCCTTGCGCATTACTCTTAGTACTGCATTGGCTCTTGCTACACCCGCATAAACAGCTCTCCACTTTTCATTCAGATAACTGTTGTTTGGATCTAACTCATAAAATGTTTCAAGATTAGTGATTTCTAATTGATCCCCGGGATCAGACCCCTTGTATGCCTCACTTCCGCAAATACTTCCAAATGTCCAGTTTGAAGAGCTTGCCTGAAAACCTCCACCACCGCCTATTGGACCAAGAACAGGATCATAATAATCATCGGCGCTCACACCATCCAGTAAGGCATAGGCTCCTATCAAAAGACCCTCTACCCCTTGTTTGTTGGCCAATGCCGTTTCGTCAAGTTGACCCAGTGCAGGTTGATCAAGTCGGCTCTTATTGCACGAGAAAATTATTACACAGGATATAATGCCAAAGAATATTATTTTTCTGTGCCTCATAAATAATTCTTTGAAATAAAACTAAAATCCCAGGTTAAACCCAATAAGATATTGTTTCTGGTTATTTGGATAATTTCCGAAATAATCAATCCCGAAAGCTGAACTATTACGACCCGATAATTCAGGATCCAGACCCGAATAATTGGTTATGGTAAAAAGATTAACCGCCTGGATATATACCCTGAATCTTTCTACTTTTATTTTCTCTAGCAATCTTTTTGGAAGATTGTAGCCAATGATCATGGTCTTGTTCCTGAAATAAGAACCATCTTCAAGGTTATAACTGGTGGGTACGCCGCCGTTACTGCCATTGCTGAAATTCGAATTAATTTCCTGGATAGGGGCGGTGGCATTATGATGTCCGGGTGTCCAGGAATCATAAAGAGCTGTTTTGCCGTTTGGTCCCCCGTAACCATAAATATTCAATCTGCTTTTGTAATCATTGAAAACATCGTTTCCGAAAGACCCATAAAAGAAAGTGGAAAAATCAAAATTCCTGTAATGAAAACCCAAATTCAAGCCCATAGTGAATGTTGGATTTGGGTTCCCAAAATGCACCCGGTCGTCGCCAGTAATTCTGTGATCACCGTTTGCATCAAGATATTTGAACCGCCCAGGAGCAGCAGCAGTCTGGTCAGGAGATTTGGCAACATCTGCATCATCCTCGAAAAACCCGATTACCTTATAGCCGAAAAATGAGCTGATAGGGTACCCCACCTCGTTTCTCACTATGCCTTGATCGAAAAAAGGCACGTCATTCAATTTTAGAATTTTGTTATTGTAATGAGAAAAAGTAATTAAAATGTCCCAACCCGAATTTTTTGAAAATCTTCCTTTTGAGCCAATGGTAAGATCAATACCGTAATTTTTTACATCTCCCACATTCACATTTGGAGGTGTTGCTTCACCCAATAAGGCCGGCAAAGAAAGGGGAAATAATAACCCGGTAGAATTTTTATTATACCAGTCAGCTGTCAAACTTAATTCTCCGTTCCAGAACACGGCATCGAATCCTATGTTGGTCACAATGTCTTCCTGCCAGCTTGTTCTTGCATTACCAAACCTTACAGGTCTGAAGCCCTGGTCAATGTTGCCCACGTTATTTCCATAAATATCGTAATAAGAAGCTCCGGCACCCCCGCCATACAGGGTGTATTGATTTGAGGGATCAGTGTTTCCGTCGAAACCCGTTTTTCCCCAACTTCCGCGCAGTTTGAAGTCTTTCAACCACTCAATGTTTCGCAAGAAGTCTTCCTCAGTCAATCTCCATGCAGCACTCACGGCGGGAAACCAGCCCAATCTGTTTTCTGACCCAAACACAGAGGACTCATCCCCTCTCATCGTTGCTCTGAGAAAATATTTTTCCATGTAAGAATATTCGACCTGGCTTAGAAAAGAATATAAATAAGATGTGCTTCCAAAACTATAATTGGTTAAACCAGTTGGTCTGCCCGTGTTGAGAAATCTGTAAGAAGGACTGTTGCTGGCATAGCCAATCCTCTTGCCCCCCAACTCCCTGCTGTAATTGCTCTTTTCTTCAGTGCCCACCAATGCTTTCAAATGGTGATCTTTGAATGTTTTGAAATAGTTCAGCGTGTTGGTCCACGTCCAGGAACTTGAATAACCTGACGATTCTGAAAAACTATTAGGACTGCCCAGAGCGCTTGGAGGAGGAGGTTCATAAGATCCGTAACTGAAATTGTAGTAATAATGATAATTAAGTGGTCCGCCAAAACTGGTTCTAAATGTGAAGTCTTTTAAGAAATCGAACTCCGCAAAAGCATTTCCAAAAACCTCCCAATTATTGTACTTGTCGTCTTTGGATAAAATGCGCGCAGTAACTGGATTGCTTGCCGGACCCGGAGCCTGATAACCACTGCCAAAAGATGGACCATAGCTGGCTGAATTTCCTTTTATGTCATATACCGGGAGAAAAGGAAAATAACTGAGTGCCGGATCGATAGATCCGACGCGGGGATTTTCGCTGTAGCTGAGTTGAAGATTTTCACCAATTCGGACCGAGTTCAATAATGTAAATTCGGTATTAATCCTTGTAGTGAATCTTTTTAAATAGGTATTCAAATAGGTTCCTTGTTGGTTAAGGTAACCAAATGATACCAGGTAATGCCCCTTATCACCACCGCCTGAAACCGTGATGGTATGATTTTGAGTTGTTGCAGGTTTAAATAATTCATGAAACCAGTCGGTTCCCTCTTTATTAAAAGGAACAATTGCATAAATAGGTCCCGCGGTTGAATCAATATTATAGTGACTTACATCCGCTCTTGCGTCACCCTTAGGAAGACCAATATATGGCCCCGCATACAAATACTCAGGTAAGATGGGGGTTTGTCCGGATCCATAAAGGGCATCAGAAAGAGGCTGTCCGGAATTTTTCAGCGCGAGCCATTTGAGGTCTGCCTGTTCCTGGGGATTCAACACGTCTAATCCCTTGCTAAGTGGTCTTGTTGTGCCAATATAAAAATCGTAACTCAGTTTCGGTTTGACGCCCTTGCCTTTTTTTGTTGTGACCACTATCACACCATTCGCGCCCCGTACACCATAAATAGAATAAACTCCGGCATCTTTCAACACCTGTATCGATTCAACATCATACGGATTAATGGAGTTAACATCGCCCTCGACGCCATCAATAATATACAAAGGCTTTACGTTTCCGAAATTGCCGGGGCCATGCAGGTAAACCTGGCTCTCGGCCCCCGGCTCGCCGGAAGTAATTACGGTTAGACCCGCCGCTCTTCCCTGCAACATTTGTTCGACCTGCCCGGCAGGAACAGATACCAGGTCCTTTGATTTGACTGATGACACTGAGCCACTTATTTCTTTAATTCTTTGGGCAGTATATCCGGTTACAACAACCTCATCAAGATCATTAGCAGATAGGGCTAACGATACTTTCAACGAAGTTGCGGCCCCTACTGCAATCTCTCTCGGGTCATAACCAACAAAAGATATGATGAGTGCATCCTCGGGCTTTGCATTGACAACAAAAACACCATCAGCATTTGTCGTAGTAGCATTTCTTGATCCTTTGAGGGTCACATTAGCGCCTGACAGAGGTAAGTTATTAACACCGATCACGACGCCTGTGATCTTTTGCTGTGCGAAAATGATCACAGTAAAAAAGAGGTAAAGAAAAAGAAGAAGAGCCTGTTTGCGTATATTGAGTGGAATAGGAGGGTTTACTAAAAATCTTAAGATCTTTAATGAAAAAAAATCCCCCTCAGACAGTTTTGGTCTATAAAAACAACTGCACATATAAATGAGTTGCTCCATTTAAGATAAGTATTTTCCAGCATCGAAACTAAAGTGCTAAGTATTTTGGTCAAATTGCCGCTGAGTATTTGACGAATCTGGGGAGCAACTTGCGCAACAGGTTGGTAAGCTGTGATGATTCTCCCTCAGGAATATACGCAAAAAAGCCTTCTTAGAAAAGAAGGCCGTGATCTGCTCTGAACATTAAAAATAAACCGAGAAATTGTATTACTTATTTGATTTCTTAAATTTTTGCCATTCGAATATGACTCCGTTACAAATCTGGATATTGATCAGTCTCTTTTTTCCGTCAAGGTGAACAATATAAATTGTCGGATGAAAAGGCTGCTGGATCTCCTGCACCAGGTAAATATTGTAGTCGTAATAAGAGGCTTTAACACTTTGTCTCACATCCTCTGGAAGATTCGACTCATCATAAGTCTTAAATGTTTCGATCCAGCTTCCTCTTTTATCGTAGTCAACACGATAATTGACATCATTCAACGTGAACATGGATATAAAAAGCTCCGGCGTACTAAACCAATTCTCGTTTGATACTTCAGGAAAGTTCATCAGGAAATCCCTGATGGCACGCGTACTGATGTTGTTGTAGTAAATCAGTTCGGTGGCATTTTCCTTTATTGTTCGCATATAGGCAGCAGCATTATTCTTTGAAGGTTCAACAAAGGCATATTGCCCTTTTACGGTCGTTGAGAGCGTGACCAGCAGCCCGGTAAATGCAATTAAAAATTTTGGTTTCATATCAAAAGATTTTAACGTTGATAATTTTATTCCTTATAACTCAAATGATTTCAGGGGAGCAAGCATCGTGGGACAACAGGAGAACTATAGTATTTGTCGAAACAATGAACACACGGGTAACAAGTTTTACTCAAAACTTTATCCCTTTCGGGAAGACACAAAAAAAAAGCCTTTGAAAAAGGCCTTTGACGGATTCACTTTAGGGAACGAGCTCCAAACATGTTTCTTATTGACTTCAGTATTTCACCTGCACCCTGATATCCAGAAAAGAAAAAGGAAGAGCGGTATTGCACTGGTAATTGATCATTACATCCACACCTGAATCATTTGCCCACAGTTGATTGCCTTTATAAGTAGTGTGCGTTTGACTGATCTGCACTTCTTTGCCCTCAATTATTGCATAAACCACTACGGTGCGGCTTGCATTCCCCGAGGGGAGAACACCTTTGAACGTATTAACATAAATCTGGTTGCCATAGTTAACCCAGTTGTTGGCAACGAGGTAAAGGTCTCCCGCCTGCGATATAGGAGGAGAATAGCTGGATGGAGAAACGTAATTGGAATCCGAAATGGGTTGCTCTTTTGTACACGAGCTGAGAGTGATGATGGTTACAGCGCCTGCAAAAATCATCATTGATAAAGTCTGTCTCATTTTAATAAGTTTTAGATTGAAGAATTTTTTTTTGACCGATGACCTGATAAAGTGGTCGTAATTACCAGGTCAAGGTGAACAATTCAATAAAACTTTATGAAACAGTTTTAAAGAAAAAGCCTTCTTAGAAAAGAAGGCCGTTTACGTTTGCACTTTATATGCATGACTATTGAACAAAAAGTATGGTCACTCTATTTAGACTTGTTGAATCTTTGTAACACTTCCGTTTCGCCGTCATAAACTTCGAGGTTGATGAGTTCTTTTTTCCCTACCAGTTGAACAATATAAGTTATCGGAGTAAGAGGTAACTCGACCTCATGCACACGACTTATCTCGTAATCATACCAGGTACTCTTAACGATATGTCTAAGTTCTGTCGACATTTTATCTTCATTGTAAGACCGGATGGTCCGGACCAGGTTTCCTTTTTTTGTGTAAGCAACCTGGTAATCGATATCATTGTAGTTGAACATAGCAACAAATCCTTCCTTGACTTCGATCCATTTCTCATCTGAAACATCCTTATATGTTCTAAGGAAATTTCGGACGACGGGCGGATCCACTCTGCCTGCGTAAGTAACATGCTCCGATTCCGCCTTGTTCAAAATGATGAATCTTCCTGATTGCTTAACATTATTGCTGGCGAGTTGTCCGTTCACTACTATAACTGTCGATACCAACAGCCATACCCCGGAAACGATTAAAAAAGCCTTTTTCATAATTGCGAATTTTCAATGAATAATTTGTTTTGACAGTAAGAGTCTTCTATTGCAGGTGCTGCACCTGTAACAGGCAGTATCATTGAATAGAAATCTATCCGCTGAAACTTTTATCAATCTTTCATTTTGGGGAGTGGCGTGACGCTTTGTGTGTTGTTCTAATCAGTCCAAATAATAAGGACGTTGATGTTTCTCCGCAGGTTACTTTCCCTGGGAAAAAGAATTAATGTTTTAGGGTCAAAAAATACAACTTCAATCAGTCCTGTTGCAACAAATGAATTTTATCCGGGAAGTACTTCATATTAAATATACGACATACTTCGTATTTTATTGTAGCGAGTTTTTTGAACAGTGAATTTTTGCAGCCGGAAGCTCTTATAGAATGACTAAAAACAGATCACGGTGACGCCGGTACTTATTTGATTATCGTTGTAGTTCCTTTCAATTGAAATTTTTTTCCGTCAAATGCTTCTGCGCTGATGATCCATACAAAAGTTCCGTTGTTTTGCAGTTGACCTCCTATTCTGCCATCCCAACCTTTCGCCATATCGGACGTCTTAAAAACTAATCTTCCCCAGCGGTCATAAACTGAAAAATAGTCCAAGCCTTTAATACCATTATATCTTGGTTTTAACAGATCATTCAGCCCATCGCTATTTGGGGTAAAACCTGAAGGAACAAGAACACCTGGCGAGGTGAAAACCCGGATCCTTACAGAATCCAAAGCAGAGCAGCCAATCTCCGTTGTTGCAGTTAAATAATATAACTGGTCTTCTTGTAAAATAGCCGAGGGCTCATTTCCATCAGTTGAATTTAAACCATTTGCGGGTGACCACGTTAAGTCCGGAACCCCATTGACATCGCCCGTCCAACGCCCACTCAGCTTAAATGGAACATTGGCCTGGACCGATGTATCATGCCCCGCATCCAAAGAGATGTCATCGATATGAATTTGTTTCGTGACATCGTTTGAAACACACCCATTATCGGCTGTGACAGTCAGGAGAAGAATTTTGTTGCCCCCCTGGGAATAAGTATGTATGGGATTTTGTTCCCGCGACACCGACCCGTCACCAAACTTCCAATTCCATTGTACAATTGTTGTTCTGCTATCGACCTGGTTGCCGAAAAAATTGAGGGGCTTTTTCCAACACCCATCTTTGGCGTCAAGCGTTACGATGGGTGTGGGAAGGATCAAAAAACTTTTTGCTATCGTATCCGACACACAACCATAGATGCTGCTTACAGACAATGCAAGTTGATGTGCTCCCAGCGAAAGGTTCGAAAATACCGGCAGTTGATCAGCCGAATGAATACTTCCATCCAAGGTCCATGACCATTGTGAAAGAGCTCCGAAAGCACATCCTGACCGATCTTGTATTCCCAATGTTTTATCCGTGCAGGTGTCGAACAATACAAAATCCGAAACAGGATTTGCTCCAATATTAATTTGTTTTTCGATCGTGTCACTTACACATCCATCCATGCCGGTGATCGCATGCTTTACAAGGTAAGCCCCCGGTGAAGTATAATTATGTGGAGGCGGATCCTGAAAACTACTGCCTGATCCATCGCCAAAATCCCAATAGAATTTTTTTATGCTTGAAAAAGATTCTGATTGATCTGAAAAAATCACTGTATCGCCGAAACACGCGGAGCCATTTGCCAGGTTTGTTTTAAAGTCAGGATTTAATGACGTACAAAATTGCTGAAGATTAAATCCGCCTCCTGTTGCGCCGCTGAATCCCCAATAAACCAGTGGATCATTATTAAAAACTTTTGATACAAGATCATACGCTGCCTGCAGACGAAATTGCCCGTCAAACCAGGTAGTCAACAATTTTGCATCAGCATCCCATTTAATTCTTAATACGTGCCATTGGCAATCTTCAATGTTATCACTCGTGGCTGAAGCCGGAACAGGTCCTGCAAGGTCATTACCATGTGTAACAGCACCGTTTAACTGAATGCTTATATGATCGAACAGCGGGTCATTTCGACGAGAGTTTCGCCACGTATCTAAAGAAATCCCCACAGATGGGGACACACCTTCGAAGCCTAATCCTTCGCCGATACTACCAACACTTGTACTAATTGGCTGAAGAATAAAAGTTATTCCATCAGCGCCGGTTGAATCAATACAGCCAAGGTAAACGTTGAAATAAAAATCAAAGGAATGGGTGAGATCGATTTTATTGGCGTTCCACACACTGCCACTTTGATTCCTCACTTCGTGGGTGAGAACATAACAATTACACCGGGTTTGCTCGGCAGAACCATTGAGGATATACTGAGAAAAAGAAGGCTTTGAAATGAAAATAACGGCAAGGAACGGAAATAAATACCTCAGCAGCTTCATTATTCAATAACACGTTGATCAATGTAAATGGAAAAATTGTCGAGCCGAAAGATCAATTATTAAGCCGGGCCATCTCCCATTCTTTTCTTCCTAATCCGGGAAAGACATGTTTTTCGCTATGGTAAGAAGAGCGTACAAGTGGTCCGCTTTCTACATAGTCCAATCCGAGTTCATAGCCTAATTCTCGATACTCGGCAAATTCATCCGGGTGAACGAAACGCACGACTGCTAAATGCCTTTTAGTCGGTTGAAGATATTGTCCTAAAGTGACAACGTCAACACCCGCATTTGCAAGGTCGCGCATGGTTTGTATTACTTCTTCTTTTTTTTCTCCCAGTCCGAGCATTATACCGCTTTTCGTCCGCATGCCTCCTTGCTTCAGTGTTTTCAGCACGTCCATGCTTCGCCAGTATTTTGCTTGTATGCGAACCTGTCTTGTCAGCCGTTCTACCGTTTCTATATTATGGCTTACAACTTCAGGGGCTGCTTCAATTACCCGCTGAATATTGTCTTTCTCTCCTTTAAAATCGGGAATCAATGTTTCGAGAGTTGTCTCGGGGTTAAGAGATTTAACTGCCATGATAGTATTATACCAAATGATAGAGCCACCATCTTTTAATTCATCTCTGTCAACAGAAGTGATAACAGCATGTTTTACTTTCATAAGAAAAATCGCTTCGGCTACACGCTGGGGCTCATCCCAATCAACCGGGTCAGGACGACCTGTAGCTACGGCACAGAAACCACAACTGCGTGTGCATGTATTTCCAAGTATCATAAAGGTGGCGGTGCCGGCTCCCCAACACTCACCCATATTTGGGCAATTGCCACTCTCACAAATTGTATGGAGACGATGTGTATCTACAAGATTGCGGACATGTTTATAATTTTCCCCGATAGGAAGTTTGACACGGAGCCAATCAGGTTTTTTCGTCCCGATCGTGCCTGCCGGCAGGCAGGTAGGCATCGGGATACGTTCTTGGCCTTTTATATCTGTTGCTGAAAGATCGATCATAGTTTTAAAAATCGTGAATCGTCTCCCGATAGCTATCGGGACGTGAATCGTGAGTATTGAATAGTCATGATTCACGACTAATCACCTCTTACATTAAGAGCTGAATAGAATCTTGAACGATCCAGTGAGTGACACAACAGGCGCCCGGCACAAAGGCGAAAGCTGGTCAAATAATTTACAAATTTACAGCTATGAACGTCGACGGCCAAAGACCAGCGCCAGGTGGCCCTGGAAGAAAAACTGTCTCTCCTTGGCGTATAAGAGAATGGGTATTTTTGTCGAATAAGCTTCTACGCTAATACCGGCCTCAATACCCGACACCAATTCATTATAATGACCCCAGTCAAAGCGGAGGACTGTTTTTAAAAATAGACCAGGTTTGAATGTCATTTCATTCCAGCCTTTGCCCAAACCTGCACTGCCGATAATGACCGTGGGGTCCAAAAACGCAGCACTGTCCTGTGGGCTATATTTTATTTCCTTGCTGCCATTACCCTCCTGCACCTGCAGGTAGTAGGGACGCAACAGCCCCGCCGAAAAGCCACCCTGGTAGTTGAAGAACAAAGCCACCCCATTTTTGTTCCCCTTCTGACCAAAAAGATATTGGCGGCCAAAACCCAACTTGAGCTGATAAAAATTATGTTGTTTTCCGTAGACGTAAGGATTGTTGACAGTAAAAAAGCCGTTGGGCGTTTTCTCCTCTTTAGGGTCTTTGATCTCGGTAAACTCGATCGAATAAAGATTTGCGTTGCGCCTGGTTGCTCTTCTGCCATATTCGTAAAAGATACCATATCCATTTGTTCGCAATTCGACACCAAACACACTTTGCTTGTTATAGATCAGGGCACCTTCTTCGTCCTGCTTTACCATGGCGGCGATATATTGCTGGCGTTCTGCTTTGCGCTCTTGTTTTGAAAGTTTTCTTTTGGTAGAATCCTGGGCGAGCAAACTGAAACAAAAACCTGTTAAAATAGC
>Ga0070683_100005059_pt1 | contig 10948 bp, 10 predicted proteins | sample KBSC713LmetaG_FD_64662 | JGI IMG/M metagenome (GOLD analysis project Ga0070683, IMG submission 64662) | Corn rhizosphere microbial communities from Kellogg Biological Station, Michigan, USA - KBS C7.1-3L metaG | ecosystem: Host-associated > Plants > Roots > Rhizosphere ...
GACATGGGATCCAATAAATCCCGCACCTCCGGTTATAATAATATTTTTCATTAAATATATGTAAATAATTACAACGAAATTCAGACAATAAATTCTATGTCAATCTATTATAATAATATGATAGATTGAATTTAAATTATTAATTAAATATTTTACTATTAAAAAATGTTAGAATAACATTTTTAATTCTCGTTCTGTCATCATCAGAAAGATTAGACCCTGACGGCAGACATAAACCATTTTCAAATAACTTTTCAGAGACATGAGCTCCATAATAAGGAGACCCAGAAAATACAGGCTGCAAATGCATCGGTTTCCACAAAGGCCTGGATTCTATGTTTTCTTCTAAAAGTGCTATTCTTAAATCTTCACGATTTTTTCCGGTAATCTTTTCATCAATAATAATTGCAGATAACCAGTGATTAGAAAAATAATCCTGGGATGGCTCAGAAAAAACACTTATTCCTTCGATATCTTTGAAAAGTTCAGCATAAAAATTATGCATATTTCTGCGGGCTTCTACTCTATCATTTAAAACCTCCATCTGTCCCCTTCCAATTCCTGCTACGATATTGCTCATACGATAGTTGTAGCCAATATGAGAGTGCTGATAATGCGGGGCATTGTCTCTTGCTTGAGTTGAAAGAAAAACTGCTTTATCCTTGTCTTCCTGATTGTGGCAAACCAAAGCCCCCCCCCCTGAAGTAGTAATAATTTTATTTCCATTAAATGATAAAACGCCAAAACGCCCAAAAGTTCCGCAAGCTATTCCTTTATAAGTTGAGCCTAAAGCTTCTGCAGCGTCCTCAATAAGAGGAATATTATATTTTTCTGCAATTCTAAGGATTTCATCCATTTTTGCAGGCATCCCGTATAAATGAACGACAATGATTGCTTTCGGCTTATTTCCTTTAGAAATTCTGTCTTCAATGGCTTCTTCCAAAGCAGCAGGACACATATTCCAAGTATCTTCTTCTGAGTCAATAAATACAGGTTTGGCACCGCAGTAAGCTATTGGATTGGCGGAAGCTGAAAATGTCATGGACTGACAAATAACTTCATCTCCCTGTTTGACGCCGCATTCAATTAAAGCCAAGTGCAATGCGGCTGTACCGGCAGAAAGTGCTGCGACTTTTACATCCTTATTTAGAAAAGATTCTAGGTCTTTTTCAAATCCATCTACATTAGGTCCTAAAGGTGCTACCCAGTTGTTTTCAAATGCCTCGTTGATATATTTTTGCTCATTTCCACCCATGTGAGGAGAGGAAAGCCATATTTTTGAATTCATAATTTATTTACCGTATTTTTTGATTTATAATAGTTTAAGCAAATTGAAGGATATTTTAGTTCCTCCATTTTAGAAATCACTTTCTGAATATCAAAAACAAATGATTTTAATTCAACAATATTTGTTTCGGTGTCTGCAATCAGATAATTGGCAACATCAAGCAGGGATCTGTTTTGTCCCAAACTACCGGTATTGTAAATATTTTTTCCCTTAATCACCCTGTGAAACTGCTGATGAGAATGACCAACAACTGTATTGTTTTCAAAATCTAAACTTTCGATATCTGTATCTTTAAAAATATATAAATCATCAACAGAATGTTTTATTTTGAAATCCCCAACTTTGATATCATCTCTAAATTCATTGATTAATTCAATATATTTGGTATCAAACATCGGATAACAATATTTAAAAAAGGATTTTGCCACTTCGTTCAATCCAGGATAAAATTTTTCAATGTAATATTTTTCGTGATTACCTTTTAAAAAAAATCCGTTTTGCTGTTGAGATAAAAATTCCAGACACTCATTCGTCCATGGTCCATAATTCACAATATCACCATGACAGACAAACTGATCATAGTTACCTTTTTCAATTCCGAAAAGTTTTTCTAATGAAATAAGATTTCCATGAACATCACCAAATATAAGCACTTTCATTGTTCTATCACCTTCTTTATACCGTTTCTTAAATCCATGAAAGTATTGGTCTGAATGATCTTTTCTAACTTATCAATATTTATTAGAGATCTGCTTTCTGTAAAATCAGGATCATCATAATTTTCAACTTCAACTTCACCGTTAAAATATTCTCTAATTATCATTGCTAATTTTAAAATTGAAGTTTCTTTTCCTGAAGCGCCATTTATAATTCCCTCTGAACTATGTTTTATTGAAGAAAAAATAATTTTAGCGGCATCATCAACATAAAGAAAATCGGCTGTTACTTTTGAACCGTTCTTCAAGATAATCTTTTTATTTTTCTTAGCTTGATCAATTATATCACAGATTACACCGCTCCAATTCATTTTTTCCCCATAAAGAGCTGAAAAACGTATTTGAGTCAGACTGATGTTATGAGATTCTGCAAATGTCTTAAAAATAAGCTCTTGTGTTAGCTTTGAGCTTGAATATAAAACATGATTTCCTGTTGGATATGTTGCTTCATCTTCTGATAGTTGTAGTGGCCAAGGTTTATTAACGACAACAAGTGTTGAACAATTTATAATCTTTTTAACAGACTCCTGACCATTAATCCATATACAGATATTTTGGCTTCCTAATATGTTGGTTTTATAAATTTTTTCTAAATAGTTATTATCGAGAAAACTTCCTCCGGGTAAAATCGTAGCACAGTTGACAACAACATCAAAAAAATTATGTGGTAGCTGTGAAAATTGCTTAATATCACTGATATCTATGTTATAACTTGATTTTGAATCAGATCTGGAAACCGTATAAAATTCAACTCCATTCTCTTTTAGAACATTACAAAGCGAATTGCCTAAAAAACCACTACTTCCAAATATCAACACTTTCATTATTAATTACTTTTAAGTGAAAAATTATGAAAGATTGCTGTTGGATGATCTAAATACTTCGCATTGCTTAAATCTGCAAATTCTTTTTCATTTATAAATAAATCCGACCAAGTTCTCAGTACCAAACCATTTTTCAGCTGTGGCATTTGAACTGTTTCATTGAAAAGATAATATTTTAGTACAGCTTCAACTTCATTAAATCCAAAAAAATGACGTAAAGGTGTTGTGCCACTAAATCTTCCGTTAATTTCAAAGATAACCGGTTTTCCATTAAAAATTCTAAACTGGAAATTAACGGGTCCGTCAGGATTCAATTTCTCCGCAATTGGAATAATAAATTCGTCATATTTTGATGTTGTATCATCTCTGTATGCCCTGTATGTATTTCCATCTCTTAAATCTCTTTTTAATGTTACCACCGCTATACATTTCCCATCTATCACTAAGCAGCCACACGTAAATTCGCCTTCATTCTCCGGTAGAAACTGCTGCACAACCAAATTTGAATTTGGGTTATAGATTTCCATTAACTCTTCATGAGTATCTATTTTTTTTATTCCTAAAGATCTAGCTCCATCGAACGGTTTTGCAAATAATGGAAACCCCAACTTTTCTTCTATTTCATACAATTTATCTTTATCATTTGCCATCACAGATAAAGGAAATGGAAAATTGTTTTTTTCTAAAAATTCAGCAGTTAAAAATTTATCATTTGCGATATTGATTACTTCTTCACTACTTACGATAATATGACAATTATAATTCTCGAAAAATGCTTTTTTATGTTTTGAAAGAATTGGTAATTCTACATCTGTTCCTACCAGAATAGCATCTATCTTATGCTCTGTTACAATTTTTTCTATTGCATCTATGTAAGATTCATCAGTTACTTTAGGTATAATAACTGCATAATCTCCCAGCCAGTGTCCTGTTGATCGAGGATCGGGATCGGCAGTGAAAATTTTTTTATCGAAATCTGAAACCTGTAAAAGTCTTAATATTCCTTGACCTAAAAGTGCTCCGGCTCCTGTTACTAAAATATTTTTTCTCATGTTGATAATTATATTACTTTTTTTGATCAAGTTTGTCAAATCTAGGCATTGTGGCGTGACCATCTGCGGTAATTCCGTCAGGAAATATTATTTTTTTTATTGTTAAAAATAATATTTTTAAATCTATGGAAAAAGACACATTATTAACATACCATACGTCATATTCAAATTTCTGTTCCCAACTTATTGCGTTTCTCCCATTTACCTGTGCCCAACCTGTAATTCCTGATTTAACCTGATGTCTCTTTTTCTGAAAATCCGAATAAAACGGCAAATAATCCGGCAGCAAAGGTCTTGGCCCCACAACAGACATATCACCTTTCAATACGTTTATTAATTGTGGAATTTCGTCTAAAGAAGTTTTTCGAACAAAAGCTCCGATCGATGTTAACCTTTCAGCATCAGAAAGCAAATTTCCCTTTTCATCTTTTTTATCATTCATTGTCCTAAATTTAATGATCTTAAAAATTTTTTCATTCAATCCCGGACGAGCCTGCAAAAAGAAAGGTTTACCATTATTGGAGATATATAAACCTATTATAACTAATATAAAAATAGGACTTAAAAGCAATAAACCCAACAATGACAAAATTACATCTAATAATCTTTTTATAAACTTTTTGTACATGTTTCCTATTTTAACTTTAGTAAATTAAGTACCGCAAAAATCAGAAATTTTTTATTATCTCTCATTAAGGAAGTGTTATATTTCCAAATGACACTATTTCTTTGAAAATAGGTTCCTAAAAATTTAGAATAAATTTTAAAATCTTCGGAATCAGGCTGAAGGTATTGTATATTATAATTAGCGTGTCTCTGATAATATCCTTTCAAAACCTGTATTGACTTTTCTTTAAAGGTAGAAAAAGATAATTTATTTAAGTGACCATGTACATTGTTATCATGCAGACGATAATGAATGTATGAATTTCCATCAATTACCACTTTGAACTTTCTTGATCTAGCAAAAAAGTACACAAGCCAGTCATGAGAAAATCCATGCCAATCAGCAAATTCGATTTTGCTGACAAAATCTTTTAATTCCAGTGCAAACTTTTTTGTAAAAACATAGGTGCATCCGGCACTTCCTCCCTCAAATAAATAATCAAATTTTTTCTGTGGAAAGTCTTTTTTTAGATTGCTAAAAGTATTGGTCGATAAATTCCATTTTGTTAGGTTCGAACAATATAGATCTGCGTCTTCTCTGACTAGCGAATCTATTGCAGCTTTCATTTTATCTGCTAACCAAATATCATCCTGATCAGAAAAAGCAACAAAATCAAAATTTTCGTTACAGTTAAGTTCTGAAACCATTTTGAGAAAATTTTTTGCTGCAGAACCATTACCAGGATTATTTTTTATAATTGAAATTTGAGGATATTTTTCATGTAAAATATCTACAGTTCTATCCTTGCTATTATCATCACTTACAACAATATCAATATTCACATCTCTTTGATTTAGAATAGAGGCTATTTGTTCTTCAATATATTTCTCCCCATTGTAAGTTGCAACAAGAATTTTTACTATTGGTATACTCATTATTCAAATAAATTTAGTTAAACTATTTTTTTTAGCAGAGCTATAGTCTGTATAGTAATAAGTGTAGATATATAATAAAATTCACTATGATTATAAAATTGAAAATATTTACTTTGTTTTTATTATTTACAATTGCATAGAAAATAAATGGAAACATAAAAACGTAATATTTGGCATTAGAATAATTAGGCAGTATAAACAAGAAAAATAAGATAGACGTAATTGATCCTGCAATAAAGATAAATTTTTGATTAGAACGAGGATCATTTTTAGCAGAAGTATCTTTTTTAAAAATTAATCTTATAATTGCAATACCATATAATATATAAGCAGGAATTACTTTAACTCCAGAAGGGGTAAAAAAAATCCCTGTCATAAATGTAATGATTGGCCGCAGGAATATTGGATACTTATTACGAAGTCCCAGATCCTCTTCTCCCTGTACCATCCCACCAGCTTTGTCAGAAAGAAATTCTATACTTGATATATATGACAATGAGCTGATCCCCAGAACTAAAGCACATAGTACAAGAGCAATCGCAGTTATCATTATTGTAAGCTTATTAAGATAGGAAAACAGACAGGTTATACTTGCAAAGGTCACAATTACAACACTATTACCTAAATCGAGTAATGATGCTAGAATAATCATAAATACAATTACCGGCCATCTCCCCCAGAAAAGGAATATAGGTATTGTTAGTACCAAAACAAACTGTTCTAAAGCTAAGACCCCTATATGGTATATAAAACCCAGAAAAACGAAAACTATGCACAGAACGTCCAACCTGAAATTCCATTCCTCTTTAGAGAACTTCATTCCTAAATTATTTACAATTTTCAGTACTGTATCTCTGAATACAATAGCAATTAAAAACGGTAACATTGAAAAGATTGTTATTGCAATCCTGCCTAGACTTTGTACTGTATCTTCTGTACATCCGTTATTCTGTATGTTAGACCAATAAGAAAATAATGTACTATTAGTATAGCATGAATTGTAATATGTAAATGTCCTCAATAAAGGTTCAAAATAGAAATAAGGAGTCCAAAAAGGTTGTGAATCACCAGTTACCAACTCCTGAGCACGTACTTCAAAATCCGGTTCATCACCAAATGGAAAAAGGTAAAGCTTACCTAATACTAAAAAAAAGATAAAAAAGAATACTGTCCGTATACCAAGCTTTGAAATCAACATATTATACTTTGGTTAATCTTTGATATAATTCTTTATATCTATCAGCATTGTTTTTGTAATCAAATAAATCTTTTGCAATACTACTGCGGTCTCTATTTTTTCCATCCTTCAGATATTTATGAATATTTTCTTTACAGATTTCACTAAAAGTATCTGGATTATATACAATTCCTAATTGATTTTTATTTATGATATATGAAATACCACCACATTTTTCATTAACAATCAAAGGAAGCCCAGCAGCTAAATATTCTGCAGATTTCACAGCTAAAACCATGTCGCTTAAGATGATCTCAAATTTTTCCTTTGCATTAAAATAAGACATAATTCCAAAATCAAATTTACTCATTTCATTACTTAATTCTTCTACAGTACGGGTAGAAGACAGATATATTTCATTTTCGGGAATATCTTTAAAAATCTTCCTTATCTCATCATGATTTGAAGTGGTTATAATATTGATTTGGGGATTTGGTACTGTTTCCCTTAATTTTTGATACAATTTAAGTAATTCAGAAGTTCTATGCCATGTAGACTCGCTCAATGCTCCTACATATCCAAAAACGACCTTGGAACTATCCACTTTACTTTCTATAAATAATTTTTTCGTGTTGGCACTTAGATAGATACATTCTACACTTTTTGCATATAAAGTTTCGAAGTAATGTTTCATAGTGTCTGATACACTAATTGTAATATCACACTCTCTTAAAAGTTCTTTTTCAATAGATTTAAGAAATAAATAATTTTTGTTTGTAATAGAATAGTTATTTTTTAAAGCATGCTCTTCTGGATAAAGACCTCTTGCGTCAAATATTATTTTATATTGAAGTTTATACTTCTTTTTTACTCTCAAAGCAACCCAAGCTGCTCCATATGATCTACAATGTACAATGTCAGGCCCGATCTTAAGCAATTGACTCTTAAGAATCCTTTCTGCTCCATAGATAAGAAAATTAAAAAAGTATCTCGATGCATATACCAAATTTTGAGTAGCAAAAATAGGTACCCAAATAAACTTAATATCTCCTAGTTTTGCTTTTACATTATTTAATTCTTCTTTATATTTCAGTTTTTCTCTTACCAACCCACTATGCACAATAGGAACTCCAGAAATAAAATAAAACTCACTGTCAGGTAATTGTTTTTTTGTTTCAACAAACTGACTTAAAACCTGTGAACCAAAAACTCCATAGGACCGCGGAGTTTCTCCCCAACTTAAATAGCAAACTTTCATAAACAAATTACTTTCTTTAAACGTAAAACTTTAGAATTAATAATAAATTAAAGTTTCATCTCTTGTACTAAATAGTTGCTTAGAGATAGTCCACTAATAGTCTTATTGTTAGGAGGTTCATAACCTATTTTGTCTTTTCTCCAAACAATATCTTTTGGTACAATCTCATTCATTGCTTCTCTTAAAATAAATTTAGAGAACCCATTATTAACCTTACAGATTGACGGTAAAGTAAATACAAATTCTACCAATTCGTGTGATAAAAAAGGAAGTCTTACTTCTAGAGAATGTGCCATAGAATTTCGATCTGCATATCTCAATAACTCTTGTAAACCACCTCTGAAAGTTGCATGATACAGCATTTCATTTAATGATGATGCGCTATATTTTCGATCAAACTGTTCGTTTTTATATTTTGAGTAAAGGTCTTTTTTAGCATCCTTTTTAATATAGTTATCTATTCCTGACTTTATTCCCAGTAATTTATCAATCTGCGCATCAGATAACATTTCTTTTAAGAAATTATTTCTCAGCCTTCTCGAAATATTGTTAATCTTGTTTGATGAATGTACTTCTTTATAAGTTTTTAACTGCTCCCTATAGAGTTTTTTATCTTTGCTCTTTAATTCAATAAAAAAAGAATCTATTAACCCGTGATAGCCACAAAGATACTCATCAGCACCTTGTCCATCCAGCAAAACAATTACACCATTTTCTCTAGCTAATTTCATTACCTCATACTGTGCCGCTATACTTAATGTACCAAACGGTTCTTCCTGATGATGAATAATTTTATCTACATTATTAAGCATGCTTTCTGTGGTTGGGAAGCAACTTATGCCTTTGGCATTTACAGTATCTAATACTTTATCAATATAAACTGATTCATCTTTAACGAAATTAGGAAATCTTGCAGAGAATGTTTTTTGTTCCACACCATTAACCTTCATATGATTAATCATGCATACAGTTGAGGAACTGTCCAAACCTCCGGACAAACTCGTTCCAACAGCAACATCAGAACGTAATCTTCTGCTGATAGAGGTTTCAAAAAGTCTGAAAAAAGTTTCTTTAGCTTCTCTAAAATCTACAAAGTCTAATTGGTTTCTATGATCTATATCCCAATATTTATGTTTCTTTACTATTTTCCCATTAGAATCTATGAACATATAATGACTTGGTTCCAGCTGATATATATCTTCATAAAAAGTTTCAGATAAATCATTTGAATTATTAATATATCCAAAATGCCAATAATTAAATAGCATTCGTCCATTCGTTTTTCTTGGTACATCAACTCTCCAAAGTGCTTTCATTTCTGACCCGAAATAAAAACTTTCATTATTTTGATAATAATAAAACGGCTTTTCTCCAAATCTATCTCTTGCACAGAATAATTTTTGCTCCTGTTTATCCCAAATAGCAAAAGCAAACATTCCGTCAAAATCTTCGAGGCATTTTTCTTTTTTATAATCAAAATTGGCCATTAAGACTTCTGTATCAGAATCTGACCTGAAAACATATCCTTTGGTACTAAGGAAATCCCTAATTTCTAAATAGTTGTAAATTTCCCCATTAAAAACAATACTGTATCGGTCTAAATAATGCATCGGCTGACTGCCTGCATCAGATAAGTCAATAATAGAAAGTCTTCGATGGCCTAATCCTACGTTCTCAGTTTCATCAATCCATTGCCCATCTCCATCCGGACCCCTATGCTCTATAGCATCGGTCATCATCTTTATTTGTTGATAAGTTAAAATATTTTTATTTCGACTTACAATTCCAACTATTCCACACATTTTACAATTCAGCTATAGTTTTATAATAATTTAAGCTTGCATTAACATTCAAAAGTTCCAGGATTAAATTCTTGTTATGCTTTCTATCTAGCGGATCCATTGGCTTTAGCTTTATAATTTCCAAATCACTTAAGGAATTTACAATAAATCCTTTATCTAAAAACCCTTTATAAAGCGGGTTGTTTTCATTAAAATATATTCTTGCGCCTATATATATCATATATAGAATATTTCCTACAGCCTGTTGAATATAATGGTTAAAAACCGCAACCTTAACTTTAGAAATGCTATTATTATACTGGTTTCTGTCTAAAAACTCACTCATGGCATTCATTCTTTCACCAAAATATTGACTTCCTAATGATATTATACTTTGGATATAATTATTATCTCCATAGCTGAGCGGAACAATTATTTTTTTATAATCTTCACTATTTAACTTTTTTAGTAAATTAAATGCTTCAGCATGATTATTCTCTAATGACCCTGAATTTCCTATCAAGATGTCTTCTTTCTTTGATTCAAAATCTGATTCCTGTAATTTCAATAATTCTAAATCAAGAAATGTAAATAAAACGAATTTAGATTTTGACTGAAATGTTCTATTGAATATTTCATGTTCGGACTGAAAAAAACAACAGAAATAATCCATACTTTGATTCAGCTTATAATAGGCACTGTAGGAAGGCATTTTTAAAAGTCTTAAACCAAAGTCAACAGCCTTAGATGAGAAAAACAATTTATTATTTTTTCTATATTTTAAAGAATGATTATCATAAATACTTTCTTCATATGCAGGATGATTATACAATTCACCGCTCCAAAACATCATTATTAATTTAGCATCCTTAAAGTTGCTTTTTTGATGAATGTATTTGTAATAAAAATTCGTCGTTATTAATGAATTCAGATTAAAAAAGATTCGCCCATAAACCTTATTTAAAAAACTCAAATTACCATGAAATCGTCCTGAAAGACTAGAATGGATAAAATTAACTTTTTTACTTTTAATGTATTTAATTTCATTCGCTAAACAAATATACACATTTTTTCCTTCGGCAACTTGTTCGAATTTATCTATAATAATATCTGAATAGTTAGAATCTGGTAAAAAAATTAAATTAAATTTTTCCATTAAAAAATAATTTTATTTCTTTTGCTATATATAGCACATCTTCTTCTGTAAGTTCATAAAATAGAGGCAATCTCAATAAACAGTCTGAAAACCTGTCAGAGTTTATTAAGACTTCTTCTGAAAAATTATTTTTAACCATATATTCACTTCGATG
>Ga0070683_100005062_pt1 | contig 10945 bp, 9 predicted proteins | sample KBSC713LmetaG_FD_64662 | JGI IMG/M metagenome (GOLD analysis project Ga0070683, IMG submission 64662) | Corn rhizosphere microbial communities from Kellogg Biological Station, Michigan, USA - KBS C7.1-3L metaG | ecosystem: Host-associated > Plants > Roots > Rhizosphere ...
CGTCCTCGCCTGCACCCACGCCGCCGCCGGTCCACCACGCCCCGCCCCCCGTCCCGTCTCCGGCCCCCGCTCCGGCCCCCGCTCCCGCGCCGACCCCCGCTCCGCCGCCGGTGCCCGTCGCCGCGCCGGCGCCGACGCCCGTGCAGTCGACGGCGGCTCCGGCCCCTGCGCCGGCTCCGGCTCCCGCGCCGTCCGTCCCTGTCCGCCGGCACGGCAACGGCAAGGCGAAGGGCCACGACAAGCCGCACGGCAACGGGCACGGCGGGCCCCCCATCGAGGCGCCCGTGGTCGCCCAGCCCGCCGCCGAGCCGGCGGTGACGGTGGTCGCGGAGACCCCCGTCGCGCCGCCCCCTCCTGCGCCGGCCGCCGAGGAGAGCGCCGACCAGAGCGACGACCAGGCGCCCGGGCACGACCAGGGCAACGGCAAGGGGAACGCCAACCGCCATGGCAACGGGCACGACGACGCGGGCCACGGCGACGGAAACGGCAACGGCCACGGCGGAGGGCACGGCAAGTAGGATCCGGAGCGTGCCGCGCCTCCGCCCTCGCCTCGGCCCGCTCGGCGTCGCGCTGACGCTCTACGACGTCTGGCGCCGGCTCCCGCCGCGGCAGCAGAAGATGGTGGTCGAGCTCGCGCGCAAGCACGGGCCGAAGGTCGCCGCCCGCGCGCTGCAGATGCGGCGCAACGCGAAGAAGTTCAAGTAGAAAGCTCCAACCGAACGAGCACGGGCCGCCGGAAGGCTCTGTGCACGCACCCATCGCGCCCCGCCGGCGCGTGGGTCGTTCAGTTGGAGCTTCCGAGCGCCGCGCGGACGAGCCTGTCCTGCTCGCGCAGGTGCGAGGTGGGATACCCCTCGCTCGGGCTCGCCCGCCAGGGCCGGCCGACGTAGCGGAGCGCGACGCCGTCCGGCCGCGCCTCCTCGAGCCGGTGGCGCAGGGCCCGCCATGCGCCCATGTTCTGCGGCTCCTCCTGGGCCCACACGATCTCGCGCAGGTTCGGATAGCCGCGTACCAGCTCGGCGGCCTGCTCGACAGGAAACGGGTACAGCTCCTCGATGCGCGCGACCGCCACGGCGTCCGCCGCGGCGCGCTCCTCGTGGCCGACGATGTCGTAGTACACCTTCCCCTGGCAGAGCACGAGCCGCGTCACGCCCTCCCGGTCGACCGAGGAATCGTCGAGCACCGGCCGGAACTCGCCGTGTGCGAGCTCGTCGATCGTCGAGCCCGCCTGCTTCAGACGCAGCAACCCCTTCGGGGTCATCACCACGAGCGGCCGCGCCGTCGCGTCGAGCGCCTGGCGCCGCAGCAGGTGGAAGTGCTGCGCGGAGGTCGTGCAGTTCGCGATCCGGATGTTCTCCTGCGCCGCGAGCTGCAGGAACCGCTCGAGGCGCGCGCTCGAGTGCTCGGGCCCGTTGCCCTCGTAGCCGTGCGGGAGCAGCAGCGTCAGGCGCGACGTCTCGCCCCACTTGGAGAGCCCGGCGGCGATGAACTGGTCGATGATGATCTGGGCGCCGTTCGCAAAGTCGCCGAACTGCGCCTCCCACAGCACGAGCGCCTCGGACGCCGCGGCCGAGTAGCCGTACTCGAAGCCGAGGCACGCGTACTCCGAGAGCGGCGAGTTGTAGATCTCGAAGGACGCGCTCGCGTCGTCGAGATGCTGCATCGGCGTGAACGTCGCGCCGGTGTTCACGTCGTGGAGGACGGCGTGACGGTGACTGAAGGTGCCTCGCTCGGTGTCCTGGCCGGTCAGCCGGATCGGGATCCCCTCGACGAGCAGCGACGCGAACGCGAGCGCCTCGGCCTGGCCCCAGTCGATTCCTCCGTTCTGCAGAGTGTCGCGGCGCCGCTCCAGTTGCTTCAGCAACTTCGGATGCGGCGTGAACCAGTCGGGGAAGCGCAGAAGCTCCTCGTTCAGCTCGTGGAGCGTGTCGGCCGCGACCGCGGTGACGACCTCGTCGCCGGTCGAATGCGGGATCCTCCCCTCGCTCGACGGGTGCGGCGCGGCGATCGACTGCTTCAGCTCCTCGTGGGCCGCTTTCAGCTGCGTCGACACGGCGTCCTGCAGCTGCTTCGCCTGCTCCGCGGACACGATGCCGCGCTCGACCAGGGATCCGGCGTAGCGGTCGCGCACCGTCGGATGCCCGGCGATCGCGGCCGCGAGCAGCGGCTGCGTGTACGCGGCCTCGTCCTGCTCGTTGTGGCCGTGGCGGCGATAGCCGACGAGGTCGACGACGACGTCCTGCCCGAAGCGCCGCCGATACGCGAGCGCGAGCCGGACCGCGGAGAGCGCGCACTCCGGGTCGTCGGCGTTCACGTGGACGATCGGCACGTCGAAGCCCTTCGCCAGGTCGCTGGAGTAGCGGGTCGAGCGGTCGTCCTGCGGGTCGGTCGTGAAGCCGACCTGGTTGTTCGCGATCAGGTGGAGCGAACCGCCGACGGAGTAGCCGGTCAGCGCCTCCAGGTTCAGCGTCTCGGCCACCTCGCCCTGGCCCGCGAACGAGGCGTCCCCGTGAATCAGCACCGCGAGGGCGACGCTCGGGTCGTGGTACCCCTGGCGCGTGGAGCGGTCCGTCTGCTCGGCGCGCGTCCGTCCCAGCACGACGGGGTCGACGGCCTCGAGATGGCTCGGGTTGGCGGCGAGCGTGACGGTGATCTCGCCGGCGCGCGTCGCGCGCGTCCCCTCGGCGCCCAGGTGGTACTTGACGTCGCCGCTGCCGCCCTCCTCGCTGACGACGACGGCGTCGATCGTCCGCTCGCCCTCGAACTCGCGGAGGATGACGTCGTACGGACGGCCGACGACGTGCGTGAGCACGCTCAGGCGGCCGCGGTGCGCCATCCCGATCACGACCTCGTGCGCGCCCTGGTCGGCCGCGATCTCGATCGAGTCGTCGAGCATGGGCACGAGCACGTCGAGGCCCTCGAGGGAGAACTGCTTCTGCCCCAGGAAGGAGCGGCGCAGATAGTGCTCCATCCCCTCGACCTGCGTCAGCCGCTCGAGCAGGCGAACCTTCTCCTCGTCGGCGAGCGGCTGCCGGTAGCGCCCCGACTCGATCGCCTGGCGCAGCCACATGCGCTCCTCGTGGTCGGAGATGTGCTCGATCTCGTAGGCGATCGCGCCGCAATAGGTGTCGTGCAGCTTCGGGTACGCGTCGGCGAGCGTCTCGCCCTCGACGTACAGGCCGAGCAGCGACGACGGGATGCGCGCCATCACCTCGGGTGTCAGCCCCACCCGCTCCGGCTCCAGCATCGGGTCGCCGGGCGGCTCCGAGCCGAGCGGGTCGAGCCGGGCGGCGAGATGCCCGTGCGAGCGGTAGCTCGTGACGAGCTGCATCGCCGCCGCGATCGCCGGGGCGAGGTCGTCGGCGACGGCGACCGCCGCCGGCTGCGGCGCGGCCGGTGCCGGTTGGGGCTCGACGACCGCGTGCCCGTTGCCGTGCGCGCCGAGACGCTCGAGGAGGATGGCAAGGCCCGGCTGCGCCGCGAGCAGCGATTCCGGCGCGCTCTCGAAGAGCGCGCGCCACTCCTGCGGGACGGCGCCCGGGTTCTCGAGGTACTGCTCGAGCAGGAGGGCCGCATAGCCCGTGTTGAGTCCGTCGACCTCCGGCCGCGTGGTCATCCAGTTCGTTGTAGCAGCGCTACCAGATTCGTTGTAGTAGCGCTACCAGAGCGAACGCGACGTGACGACCGCGATCAGCAGCCCGAAGAAGAAGCAGCCGACGCAGACGAAGAGCGCAGCCATGGCCAGCCGGTTCCATCGCGGCGCCATCGCCGAGGCGATCAGGGCGAGCAGGGTGGCGGCCGGGATCAGCCGGAGTGGGTGCCAGACGAGCCCGACCAGCGCGGCTGCGATCGCCATGGCGGCCAGATAGCCGGCGACGGTGTGCGCGGGTCTCGACTCGGCGCCGGGTGCGTCGTGCGTGTGCTCCATCACTGCTCCTCACGTCGGGCGTGCGCGAGTGTCGGCTGCGGCTTGCGCGGGTATCTCCGGGTCGGCCCGCCGTGCGGGCGCGGGAAGCGTGCACCGAAGCGGCGGCGGCGCGGGCCGGAGCCGTCCTCCGGCTCGATGCGCGCGAGGACCGGCGCACCCCCCTGCGGTTTCGGCTCGGACTTGATCGCGTACCAGACCACGGAGCAGAGATAGATGATCGGAATCTTCAGGATGACCATGAGAAAGACGATCTCCCACACGGTGTCGGGCGCCATCCCGAGAGGATACCCACCCGGGCGGCCCCGGAACCCGGGACACCCCTTCTCCGTTTCCTCAGCATGACGGCGGACCAGCAGCTGCGTGCCCTGATGGAGCACGGAGAGGAGATGGGCTGCATCAATCTCTCCGTCTTCACGGCTCTCGTCCAGGAGCTCGACCTGGACGACGAGGAGCTGAACGGGCTCTACGAGCAGATCGAGCAGCGCGGGATCGACCTGACCGACGACTGCGGACTGCCCGAGGTCGAGGAGTCGACCTACGTGAACAGCGAGGTCGCGGCGATGACCACCGACTCGCTGCAGCTCTTCCTGAACGAGGCGGGCCGCTACCCGCTGCTCACCGCCGCGGAGGAGGTCGAGCTCGCGAAGCGCATCGAGCGGGGCGACAAGGCGGCGAAGGACAGAATGGTCAACTCGAACCTCCGCCTCGTCGTCTCGATCGCGAAGAAGTACCAGGGCCACGGGCTGACGCTGCTCGACCTGATCCAGGAGGGGATCATCGGGCTGATCCGCGCCGTGGAGAAGTTCGACTGGCGCCGCGGCTACAAGTTCTCGACGTACGCGACGTGGTGGATCCGCCAGGCGGTGCAGCGCGGCGTCGCGAACAAGTCGCGCACGATCCGCATCCCCGTGCACATCGTGGAGCGCGAGCAGAAGATCGCACGGGCGGAGCGCGAGCTCGTGCTGAAGCTCGAGCGGATGCCGACCGACGAAGAGGTCGCCGAGAGGGCGAAGCTGAACGTCAAGCACGTGCGGGAGACGCGCGCCGCGGCACGCACGGTCGCCTCGCTCGACAAGGCGGTCGGGGACGACAGCGACACCTCGTTCGGCGACCTCGTCGCGCAGGCGGCCGAGGACGTCGCCGAGGAGGTGCAGGTGGCGCTCGGCGAGGACGCGCTGCACCGCGCGATCAAATCGCTGCCCGAGCGAGAGCAGGAGGTGATCCGCATGCGCTACGGGCTCGACGACGAGATGGAGCCGAAGTCCTTCGAGGAGATCGGCCGCCGCATGGGCATCACGCGCGAGCGCGTGCGGCAGATCGAGACGCAGGCGCTGTCCCGTCTGGCGGAGCAGCGAGAGATCGCCGCGCTCTCGCCGGCTGCTTAACACGGCGAAGATCGGAAACGCCTCCCCGCGGGGTCACGACAACCAGATAGGAGGCAGACGACGTGTTGTCGGTTCTTGCAGCGACCGTCAGCTTCCCGGAGTCGACCTTCGTCCCGCTCGCGGTCGGCTTCTTCGGTCTCGGCACCGGCTATCTCATCTACGGCCCGCAGGAACTGTTCGCGCTCCCGACCCGGAACGCGGCGGTCGACCTGACGACCGGGATCTGGGGCATCTGGATGCCGGGCTTCATGCAGTTCCTCACCGGCACCTACCTGTGGATCGGGCTGGTGTGGTTCCACTCGTTCCGGGAGCCGCCGCTCTACATGGCCGCGCTCGCGTTCACGGCGTACGGCGTGCACTGGTGGGCGATCGGGATGGCGCGGTGGTTCGGCGGCGACCCGCGGCCGAACGGGATGATGTCGATCGCGTTCGCGCTGGTCTCGATCCTCGGGATCATCGTCTTCTTCGACGCCGCCGACGCGCCGGTCGGCGGGCTGTTCATCGGGCTGACGTGCATCTACGTCAGCGACTTCTTCGCGAGCACGTTCCGGCGCGACCCGGCGGTCCAGCCCGCCGCGCCGCCCGCCGGCCCGCCGCGGGCCAAGCCGGAGCCGACTCCCCTCGCGGAGCTCGGCGAGCGCGCGCTCGGCTTCTTCCATCTCGGTACCGGGCTCTGGCTGATGTACCTCACGTTCGCGGCCACCCTCAACATCACGAGCGGCTTCGACCTGCCGCTCTAGCGTGGCGGCCCGCGATCTCCGATCGCGGGCCGGGTAGCGGTGCTTCGCGGGCGGGAGAGCGCGATCTCCCGCCCGCTACGAGCGGGCGAGCTCGCCAGGTGCCTGGGAGCGGCGGCTGCGAAGGCCATTGCTCTTGCCAGTCTGGTCGAACTCTCGTGGAACGTTTGCGCGCACATGCCTCCGGCAAGGGATCCGTTCGTGGCGGCACCGCGTCGGCGCAGGCTGGGCACCTACACGGCGGAGGCGATCGTGATGACGCTGATCGCCGGCCTGATCGCGGCCGGCGTCTTCGTCGGCTGGATCATCGGCCACTACGCCACCCCGGGCCACACGAAGACCGTCACCGTCGCGGCCGGCCAGACCGCGGTGGAGAAGACCTCCGCGATCACGGCCGCCCCGGCCTTCTCGATGGACGACCTCGCGGCCGACCCGAAGGAGAACTGGCTCACGAACGGCGGCTCGCTCTCGAACCAGCGCTACTCGCCGCTCGACCGGATCGACACCGGCAACGTCTCCGAACTGAAGGGCGTCTGGATGACCCACCTCGACGGCTCCGCGACGGCCGCCAAGTATTCCGCCGAGTCGCAGCCGCTCGTCTACGACGGCGTCATCTACGTGACGACCGGAGAGGACGACGTGTTCGCCGTCAGCGCCGACACCGGCAAGGTGATCTGGAAGTACACGGGCGACCTCGACCAGACGATCAGCGTCGTCTGCTGCGGCTGGGAGAGCCGCGGCGTCGCGATCGGCGAGGGCATGGTCTTTCTCGGCCGCCTCGACGGCAAGCTCGTCGCGCTCGACCAGAAGACCGGCAAGGAGGTCTGGACGACGACGGTCGAGCCGTGGCAGAAGGGTTACTCGATCACCGCCGCACCGCTCTACGTGGACGGCATGGTGATCACCGGCGTCTCCGGCGGCGAGTTCGGCATCCGCGGCCGCGTGACGGCCTACGACGCGAAGACCGGCAAGCAGACGTGGCGCTTCTGGACGACCGAGCCGGGCTCCTGGGGAGGCAAGGGGTACCTGACCGGCGGCGCACCCGTGTGGCAGACGCCTTCGGTCGACCCGAAGCTCGGGATGCTCTACTTCACGACCGGTAACGCGAACCCGGACAACGACGGGAGCAAGCGGCCGGGCAAGAACCTCTATGCGGCGTCGTTCGTCGCGCTCGACGTCCACACCGGCAAGCTCAAGTGGTACTACCAGATGGTCCACCACGACATCTGGGACTACGACGCACCCAGCCCGACCATCCTGTTCGACACGACGATCGGCGGCAAGACCGTGCACGGGATCGGCGAGGCGTCGAAGACCGGCTGGCTCTACCTGCTCGACCGCACGAACGGGAAGCCGCTCTTCCCGATCCCCGAGCAGCCGGTGCCGCAGGACGCGAACCAGAAGACGTACCCGACGCAACCGATCCCGAGCTACGCGCCCTTCGTCCCCCACTCCCTGAGCGACCCGCAGTACAACGCGCTCGTCAAGCAGGTCAAGGCGGCGCTGAAGGGCAAGTTCACGAAGGTCGTCCGCGCGACCAAGATGTACACGCCGTTCTGGCAGACGCCGGTCGCGTTCACGCCGGGGCCGCAGGGCGGCACGAACTGGCAGCCGTCGAGCTACAACCCGAACACGCACATGTTCTACGTGTGCGCGCAGAGCGGCCCGACCGCGAACACGGCGCGGACGGCCGAGCCGGCGAAGCAGAAGCCCGGCGGACCGCAGCCGACGACGATCGGCTCGACGCTGACGATCGCCGGCGGCTTCGGCTCCAACGTCGGGACGTTCTCCGCGATCGACGCCACCACGGGCAAGATCGTCTGGCAGAAGCGCTGGCCGGAGTCGTGCTACGCCGGATCGACGACGACGAAGGGGAACCTCGTCTTCATCGGCCGCAGCGACGGCCGCCTGCAGGCGTACGACGCGCGCAACGGGAAGCTGCTCTGGAACTGGCAGATGGGCGCGGGCGCGAACGACGCTCCGACGATCTTCGAGCGCAACGGCAAGGAGTACGTCGTCTTCTACGCGGGCGGGAACGCGCTCGCCGCCTCACCGCACGGCGACAATCTGTGGCTGCTGGGCCTGGACGGGACGATGAAGCCGGCCGCCGCGCCGGGCGCGGGGCAGGGCGTCGGCCACGCCGGCGAGGAGAACCCGAAGAGCGGGTCGAAGCAGAACGGCGCGGGAGACGCGGAAGCGGGCAAGCAGGTCTTCGCCGCGAACTGCGCGGTCTGCCACGGCTCGACCGGGCACGGCGGCAACGGCGGGCCCGACCTGACCTCGATCCCGTCCGCGAAGAACCTGCAGACGGTGGTCGGCCAGGTCACGAACGGCGGCGGCGGCATGCCGCCCTTCAAGGGGACGCTGTCCGACACGCAGATCTCGGACGTGGCGACCTACGTCGTCAGCGACATCACGCACGGGAAGACGAAGTAGCCACGATCGTCCGCGCGGCGCGCAGCTGATCCTCGAGCGCGAGGACGTCCAGCGGGGGCACGTGGACGAAGCCGCCGCGGGAGTCGTTTCCGAGCGTGCGCATGAGCACGTAGAAGACATGGTTGCAGAGGAACCCGCCGGCATCGCGAGACACCTCGACGGGGATCTCCTGCGCGCGCAGCGCCGCCACGATCGCGTCCACCGGGAGCGAGGACCTGCACGCGAGCGGTCCGCCCGGCTCGATCTCCGAGCCCGACCCCGAGGCCGACTCGTTGTCGGAGGTGGACGCCTCGTCGAGGTTGTGCGCGAACCGCTCCACCGAGACCGCGCTGCGGCTTTCGGCCAGCCCGAAGCAGATCACGAGGTCCGGGTCGCGCTCGCGCAACGCGGCGCGCAGTACGTCGGCGGCGTGCGCGTACGCGACGGGCAGCACGACGCCGTCGAGCTCCTGCGCCAGCAGCTGCGACGGATTGACCTCGTGCGCGCCGAACGGCTCGAAACCGGTCACGAGGACGCCGGTCAGCAAGCCCGCTCCCGACGCCGGCGTCTCCGCTTCCGGGTGAGCTCCGTCGAGCCGACGCTCACGGGTTGTCGTCCTGCAGACCGACCGACTCGAGCGCGCCCGCCAGGTGCGGGTGCTCGACGACGCGCGTGACCCGGCCGTCGGTGATCGTGACGACGGCCGCGTAGCGGCCGACGTGGAAGGAGCGCCGCGACTGCAGTGGGCGCTCGTCCGTCTCGTCGAGCTCGACCTGCGAGAAGCGCATGCTGACGACGACTTCGTCGCCGACGCTGGTGCACCGGTCGACGGTCACCTGATAGTGCTCCTCGAGCCGCTCGCGCAGGATGTCCAGCACGTCGGCGCGGTCGGCAGTGCCCGCCACCTCGCCGTGGCCGACCCACTCCACCTCGGGATCGAGCATCGCCTCGATCGCCTCGAGGTCGCCGGCCAGGAACGCCCGATAACCGCGCAGGATCGTCTCCACCGCTTGCTGGCTCACGCGCTCAAACTAGCGAGCGGCAGCTCGACCGTCGCATGCTCGATCAGCGCCGGATCGTGGGTCGCGCAGACGACGGCCGTGCCGTGCTCACGCGCGAGCCGCGCGAGCAGCGCGCCGACCGCGCGGGCGTTTTCCTCGTCGAGCCGCGCGGTCGGCTCGTCGGCGAGCAGCAGCGCGGGTCGGGAGGCGAGCGCGCGCGCGACGGCGACGCGCTGGCGCTCACCGAGCGAGAGGCGTGCTACTCGCTGCCCCGCGAGCTCGCCGAGCCCGACGGCGGTGAGCGTGGCGCGGGCGCCGCCGCGCGGGAGGCCGCGCAGCTCGAGCGCGAGCTCGACCGTCTCCAGCGCGCTCAGGAACGGGACGAGGTCGCCGCCCTGCGTGACCATGCCGACGTGCGCGCGGCGCAGCCGGGCGCGGGCGGTCTCGTCGAGGCCGGCGAGGCCCGTTCCGAGCACCTCGACGTCGCCGTCGTCCGGGACGTCGAGGCCCGCGAGCAGGTGGAGGAGCGTCGACTTCCCCGAGCCGGAGCGGCCGGTGACCGCGGTGAGCGCGGAGGCACGCACGTCCAGGTCGACGCCCGAGAGCACATGCTGCCGGCCGTACGACTTCACGACGCCGGCCAGCCGCGCGACCGGCTCGCCGGCCGGCGCGGCGGCGCCGGCAGGGCGCGCCCGACGCGCCCGGGTCTCGAGGTCGACCGTGCCGCGCACGCGGGTTCCCTCCTGGAGCCCCGGCACGCGCAGCCAGCCGCCGCGGTTGACGACGGCGGCGCCGTCCTCGGAGCTGACGCGCCCGTCACGGATCTGCACGACGCGGTCGGCGATCTCGGCAGCGCCGGGATCGTGGCTGACGAGCACGGTCGTCGCTCCCGCATGCCGCGCGAGCTCGCGGATCAGCGTGTAGACGGTGCGCGCGTTCGCAGCATCGAGCTCGCCGGTCGGCTCGTCGGCGACGAGGAGCTGCGGGCGGTGCGCGAGCGCGGCGGCAATCGCGATCCGCTGTCGCTCGCCGCCGGAGAGCTCGTGCGGGTACGCGCCCGCGCGGTCGGCGAGCCCGATCCGCTCCAGCAGCTCGTCCGCCGCTCGTGCGCGCTCGGCGCGCGGCGCGCCGAGGAGCGCGAGCCGCAGCGCGACGAGCTCGCGGGCCGTCAGCTCCGGCGCGAGCGCGTGCGTGTAGTGCTGGTCGGCGTAGCCGAGCGTGCGCGAGCGGTACTCGAGCAGCGCGCGCCCGCGCAGGGTGCGCAGGTCGTGCTTCGCGACGCGGACGGAGCCCGCCGTGGGCCGGTCGAGGCCGGCGAGGATGCGCAGCAGCGTCGACTTCCCCGAGCCGCTCGGACCGAACACGACGAGCAGCTCACCCGCCCGGACGTCGAGGCTCAGCCCCTGCAGCGCGACCGCGGTGCCCTGCGGCGTCGCGTAGAAGCGGTAGAGGTCACGCGCCTCGACGAGGCTCATGCCG